>Ga0308164_10000579_pt1 | contig 56081 bp, 54 predicted proteins | sample PhyTR2_FD_201031 | JGI IMG/M metagenome (GOLD analysis project Ga0308164, IMG submission 201031) | Phyllosphere microbial communities from UC Gill Tract Community Farm, Albany, California, United States - DLSLT.R2 | ecosystem: Host-associated > Plants > Phyllosphere > Unclassified | place: USA... | reverse complement strand
GCATGAGAATAGCAAATTGTGTATCCCGCATTTTGCACCAATTAGTTTCAATATTACTGAAACCATCAAAAAGCCCTGAAATACTAAAATATTTAGTATTTCAGGGCTGCTATGAACACAGATGCTTATAAAATTATGAATCCCAGGAAGGGGCTGGCTGCGGCTACCATTCATGCTCCTGATAGCTAAGGAGCTATCAAAAGTTGCAATGAATCTGATTGTAACCTGTTTTTTAGCCATGATTGTAACCGTAATCGCTCTTTCACCGGCAGCATAGAAGGGAAATCTAATACAGCAATAGTCACCGTATCTACGCTACTGGTGTCTATATGCTTTACCTCAACGTTACTGATGGAGTAACTGCGTAATTTTGGATACAGAGCCTTCAGTTCCTTGTCGATTTCTGGTATGGGACGGGAGAATGCATCATAGCTATTAGATTTTTTGCTGGTAGAATCGCCCTGATAAACAGCTTCCAGGATACTGGCTTTAATTTGAGAAATATCTAACTGATTTTTAGCATTCAGTCCCTGCCTGATAATTAGTTTGGTGTGATCCAACTTATACGATGGCATTCTCTTTTGTAGCGAATCAATATCCAAAGGTGTTAATTCATCACCCAACAATAGTAAATCGATTTCATTGCCGTCCCTGCTATACTTGTAAGTTTTAGAGATCACCTGCGTATTTTTGTAATTTAGCTCTTGCTGGATAAAAGATCTGGCATTGTTTTCAAAGATGCTTTTGTCAACAATTCTGTAAGCCAGGTATACACTTGGTGCTGCTGTAACTAGCACAATAAGTAATATATACCGGCGGACCTTCTTTTCGTACTGCTTATCTTCAAATTCTGTTTTATGAAATTTAAGATACCGCACAATCAGGTAAGTGGCTACACAAATAAAAATACTGTTAATAAAATAGAGGTAAATCGCACCTAAAAAAAAGTAAATATTTCCTGATGCCAGACCGAAACCTGCAGTGCAAAGTGGTGGCATTAATGCTGTTGCAATGGCTACTCCGGGTATTGCATTGCTTTTATGCTTCCTTGTTGCGGCAATTATTCCTGCAAGTCCTCCAAAACCCGCTATAAAAACATCCCAAATTGACGGAGAGGTACGCGAAAGCAATTCAGAAGAGGTTTCGTGAAGGGGTGTAATCCAAAAATACAAGGTAGATGCAACCACACTGATAATCGTAGCAATGATAAGGTTCCTGACTCCCTTTTTTACCAGCTCATAATCATTTATACCTATCCCCAGTCCCACACCCATTATTGGCCCCATTAGTGGAGAGATAAGCATTGCGCCAATTATTACTGCGGTAGAGTTTACGTTCAGTCCTATAGATGCGATCAGGATCGCGAATATGAGCGTCCATAAATTGGCACCTTTAAATTCCACATTTTTCCTGATAGAATCAATGGTTTCAGATTCTTCAGCATTGTCTTCCTGAAGACTGAAACGATAGAATATAAAGTTCTTTAGCGCAAGGTAAATCTCTTTCATGGGTTAATATTGCAATTTTTTTGCCAATTTTCCTATTGTTAAACCCTGAACTAAAATTGAGAATACTACTATAATGTACGTAATCAGCACAAATTGATCCCGGTACATCGACGTGCCAAGTGAAAGTGCCAGGGCAACTGAAATTCCTCCTCTCAGCCCACCCCATGTTAACATAACTACAGCGTTTTTCTCAAACTCCATCTTGTAACGCAGAAACAACACGGGTAAAATTACAGATATCCATCTTGCAAACAGCACAATCAGGATACTGATCCCACCTATTATAAGTACCGTTTTATCAATTTTTACAATAAGCATTTCCAAACCTATAAACAGAAAAAGTACCGCATTCAGTATTTCATCGATCATCTCCCAAAACTTGCCCAGATAATCTCTGGTAAGATCAGACATCCCTTCGCGTTTAGACTTATTGCCAGTAATCAAACCAGCTACAACCATCGCTAAGGGACCCGAGACATGCAGATGGCCAGCCAGGAAATATCCGCCCATTACGATAGCCAGGGTAATTAAAACTTCCACTTTATAATCATCTATAGATCGTAATGCCCAATAACCAATGTAACCGAGCAAAGCCCCATACAAGAGACCTCCTATAGCTTCTTCCAGAAAGAATTTTGCAATAGAAAATGAAGAAAATTCTCCTGTACCAGAACGTGCTATTTGTGCAAGGCTCACAAATACAACAACTGCTACCCCATCATTAAATAAGGATTCTCCCGATATCTTCAATTCCAGTGAAGCTGGTATTTTAGCGCTCTTAAGAATTCCCAGTACCGCTATGGGATCAGTGGGGGAAATTAATGCACCAAATAAAAGACAATATATTAACGGTATCGGCATAGCGAACAAAACAAAAAGATAGTACAACATCGCCCCTACAATAAATGTCGATAATAAGATGCCCAGGGTGGCCAATAGGATAATTGGTAACAGTTCTTTCTTTAATTTTGCAGCATCAATATGAATTGCACCTGCGAAGAGAAGGAAACTAAGCATGAAGTTCATTAATACATCCTGAAAATCTACTGAATTTGCCAACTGGATTGCTTTTTCAGAAAGCAGCGACTGAGAATTGCCCAGTGTAACAAGGAGGATGGAGGTGATCAGTGAAAGTGACATGATCCCAATTGTTGGCGGCCATTTGATAAGCCTGTGATTGATGTAAGCAAATAGTGCGGCAAGTACAATAGTAATACTGATAATCTCCTGGGTATTCATTTTAAATAGCTATAGTTTATATGGCTTAATATAGTGATTTTTTTGAGTGGTGGTGATACAGGCCTTGGAATAGGTCTGGCAGCGTATGGTTAGTTTACGGATATATGTATAGCAGGTTTCAGTTCTGTTACACGCAAAACTTTAGTTTTCGTTCCGTATACTTTATATTTGCGTTTCTCACGATAGTAGCCTATGCATATTAAAAAGTCTGTAAAAAATAAAAGCCTGATATTCTGGAGCATTTTGCTGCTGATTCTTTCGAGTGCTTTTATGCAAACAGACCAGGATTCAGAAATCGGGTTTTCTAAACCCGATGTTTCAGTCTCCAATACGCTCAGGTTAAACTTTTACAGGGCAAACCTCCTTTTTAAAGGAGATTCTTCGTTAATACATCTTAACTCTACTGTAGATAGCAAGTGGTTAAAGTACAGGAAGAAGTTTAAAAGACTGATCGACGGAAATGACGACCACGAAATTTACGTTAAAAACATTCAGTATACTTCGTATAGTCCTGTCTTTTATAAGATCATTTACGAAGTTCCATATTTTGTCTCTGAGCAACATTCCTTCCTCTTCAGGCTTACCGTTTTCTAGTTCCTTAGCCATTTATTAATTTTTTAATTGGGTCACTGTCAAAAGATAGTGACTGACCGCCTTGCATAGCCATGTGTTTTATTATACAACTATGTCCCTACAGGCAGTCCCAAAAATTACACCTGATAGCTAAGAAAACATAAAAATGAAATTAAATTGGTTAATTCTAATCATACTGGCAGTAACGTTTCAATCCTGTTCCAACTCAAATACAATTACTAAAAACACCGAACCTGCAGCAATCCCGGTAATCAAATTATCGGAGAAAGACACAGCCCTTGCATTCAACTATGTGGCAGATATACAATCCTTTCAGAATGTAGAAATACGTTCAAGAGTACAGGGGTTTATTGAAAAAATTCTTGTAGATGAAGGCCAGCCAGTCAAGAAAGGTCAGCTGCTGTTCAAAATGAACGACAAAGAATATCAAATCGCCTTGAGTAAAGCTAAGTCCAGCCTGGCTGGCGCAAAATCCTCTCTCAAAATTGCTGAGGTCGACCTAGAAAGGATTGAAACCCTTGTTAACAAGAAAGTGATTTCTGCTACGGAGCTTACACTGGGCAATGCAAGGTTAAATGAGGCTAAGGCAAAAGTGAACGAAGCGATAGCTATTGTGGATGATGCCAAACAAAACCTCTCTTATTTATCCGTACGCTCACCTTTTGATGGAATGATCGACCGGCTGCCCTTTAAAACCGGTAGCCTCGTGAGTCAGGGTGCGCTGCTGACAACCGTATCAGACAACCATGATATGTATGTCTATTTCGATATCTCTGAGAATGAATACCTTCAGTTTATGCGTTCGGCCAATGGCCGTTTTGCGCAGAATAAGGAGACAACCCTGATCCTGTCTGACGGCTCAGTATATCCTTTAAAAGGTAAGATACAAACTCATGAGAGTTCATTTTCAGGTAATACCGGTTCCATTGCGTTTAGGGCCATATTTGCTAATCCACAGCATATACTTAAACATGGGGCTTCCGGTAAAGTGCGGCTGCTTTCCAGGCTTGATCAAAGTCTGTTGGTACCTCAAAAGGCTGTGTTTGAAATACAAGATAAAAATTATGTCTTCTTGCTTGGAAAAGGCAACCGGGTAAAAATGAAGAGCTTTGTTCCTAAATTACGGATTGCTGAATATTACCTGGTGGAGTCTGGTTTGAAAGCCGGCGACGCTATTGTGTACGAAGGTGTCCAGAATATCAAAAATGGCACGCAGATCAAGCCTGTTTATCCCAAAACCTCGCTTTGATCGCGATTAAATAATTCATTCTATTCATCCGCAGTGATCCTATTCCCTGAACATAGGGAGTAGACCTGCTATCCTATCATACAATGGTTGAAACATTTATCAGAAGACCAGTGCTATCGCTGGTTATTTCTATCCTATTAATATTGCTGGGGGTGCTTGCGCTGTTCCAGCTTCCTATTACACAATTTCCCGACATTGTACCTCCTTCAGTAGTGGTTACCGCCAATTACAACGGCGCAAATGCTGAAGTTTGCGCCAAAGCAGTGTCTACCCCGCTCGAAAGGGCAATTAATGGCGTGCCAGGCATGACCTACATGAATTCTGTCAGCAGTAACAATGGCGTAACACAGATCCAGGTGTTTTTTAAAGTTGGTACCGATCCTGATCAGGCTGCGGTAAATGTACAGAACCGGGTAACAACAGTTCTTGATGAATTACCCGAAGAAGTGATCAAAGCAGGGGTAACTACCGAAAAGGAAGTAAACAGTATGTTACTTTATCTGAATGTTACCAGTACTGAAAAAGATATGAACGAAGAGTTCATCTATAACTTTGCAGATATCAATGTGCTGCAGGAACTGAAGCGTATAGATGGGGTAGGATTTGTTCAGATTATGGGTGCCAGAGACTATGCGATGCGGGTTTGGCTCAAGCCTGACCGCATGCTGTCCTATAATATTTCGACAGAGGAACTCATCAATACCATGCGGAAGCAGAATATTGAGGCTGCACCAGGTGTTGCAGGTGAAAACTCCGGAAAGGGTACAGAAGTAAAGCAGTACGTTCTGAAATATTCCGGTAAGTTTAATAGTAAGGCCGATTATGAAAACCTGGTCTTAAAGGCAGACAAAACAGGTTCTTTGATCCGGCTTAAAGACATTGCTGATATCGAATTTGGCACGGTCAGTTATGATATGGTATCCAAAACAGACGGTAAGCCCTCTGCGTCGATTATGATCAAACAAAGGCCAGGTTCAAACGCCAGTGAGGTCATTGATAATATCAAAACCAAAATGGCGCAATTAAAAACTTCCAGCTTCCCTCCGGGCATGGAATATAATTTTGCCTATGATGTATCAAGATTTCTTGATGCCAGTATCCATGAAGTTTTACGGACGCTCGTTGAAGCATTTATCCTTGTGTTCATCGTTGTATTCATCTTTCTTCAGGATTTCAGGAGCACACTTATTCCCGCACTCGCGGTACCTGTAGCATTGATCAGTACCCTCGCCTTTTTACAGTTATTAGGCTTTTCAATCAATATCCTGACGCTTTTTGCTTTAGTGCTTGCCATAGGAATTGTGGTTGATAATGCGATCGTGGTAGTGGAGGCTGTGCATGTAAAAATGACTGAAGAGCATCTGCCGCCGATGGAGGCAACAATTGCTGCAATGAAAGAGATCAGCGGTGCCATCGTTGCAATTACCCTGGTCATGTCCGCTGTCTTTGTACCAGTGGCCTTCTTATCCGGACCTGTAGGCGTCTTTTACCGTCAGTTTTCTCTAACACTTGCTATTTCTATCGTAATCTCAGGTATTAATGCACTGACCTTAACCCCTGCACTTTGTGCGATTATGCTTAAGCATAAGCCGGATGCAGGTTCAGCAAAGAAAAAGGGGATAGGGGCAAGGTTCTTCAGCATGTTCAATTCCGGATACGATAAAACAGAGAAGAAATTTGGGAGAATTGTAGGTTTTATCGTTGGCAAGAAACCCGTCACCCTCTGTCTGCTGATTTTTTTCTGTTTGGCCACCTGGGCCGGGAATAAACTCCTACCATCGGGATTTATCCCGTCAGAAGATCAGGGTATGATCTATATGAATGTAACCACCCCTCCCGGTTCTACCGTAGAGAGAACAGAAAAGGTGCTAGACCAGATCGAGCAAATCACCAGGCAGCTCAAGCCGGTAGAGAATGTAAGCACATTAGCAGGCTACAGTCTGATGAGTGATATCTCTGGTGCTTCGTATGGAATGGGAATGATTAACCTTACCGACTGGGACCACCGAAGCGAATCTGTGAATGACTTAATTACAACCTTGCAGGAAAAAACCAGATTGATCAGTGATGCTTCCATTGAATTTTTTGCCCCTCCAACAGTACCCGGCTTTGGTAATTCCAGTGGTTTTGAATTACGGTTACTAGATAAAAACAAAAGTGAAGATCTGGGGAAGACAGCTCAGGTAACCAATGATTTTCTGGCCACGATGAGAAAGGAGCAGGTTATTTCAGGTGCTTTTACCAGTTTTGACCCCAATTTTCCGCAGTATATGATTCAGATTGACCAGGATATGGCCGCTCAAAAAGGGGTGACCATAGACAATGCGATGAGTACGCTTCAAACTTTGGTGGGAAGCTATTATGCCACCAATTTCATACGTTTTGGGCAAATGTATAAAGTGATGCTGCAGGCCTATCCCCAATACAGGGGCAAGCCTACCGATATCCTCCAGCTATATGTGAAAAATGATGCAGGAGAGATGATCCCTTATTCCAGCTTTGTGAGTTTAAAACGGGTTTATGGTCCAGAACAGATTAACCGATACAATATGTATACCTCTGCAATGATCAATGGGGATGCAGCTACAGGCTTTAGTAACAGTGATGCGGTAACCGCGGTAGAGCGAATAGCCAAAGAGAAGCTGCCGAAAGGCTTTAGTATTGAATGGTCTGGGATGACCAGGGAACAGATATTATCCGGTAACCAGGCAATTTACATCTTTATCATTTGTTTGATATTTGTTTACCTGATCCTTGCGGCGCAATATGAGAGCTTTCTGTTGCCGCTCCCTGTGTTATTATCACTTCCTGCCGGGATAGCCGGTGCTTTTTTCACACTGAAATTAGCCGGCCTTGAGAATAATATCTATGCACAGGTAGCGCTGGTGATGTTAATTGGTTTATTGGGTAAAAATGCAATTCTAATTATAGAGTTTGCAGAGTTTCAGCGCAAGGCAGGAGCTACAGTGGCACAGGCCGCTAAAATGGGTGCCATCTCCAGGCTAAGACCAATTTTAATGACTTCATTCGCATTCATTGCGGGCCTCATCCCTTTATGCATTGCTGCTGGTGCCGGTGCTGTGGGTAACCGCTCCATCGGTTTTGCTGCAGTAGGAGGAATGTTGTTTGGAACCCTGTTTGGGGTGATCCTCATCCCCGGGCTCTACGCCATATTTGCATCGGCTGGAAAGAAAAAAACTAAATCAATAATTGTAGACACTAATCCGACAGGGGCATGATTATCAAACATAAAATAAAATATCTATATATAAAACTGGTGGTAATATGCATGATTATCACAGTTGCTGGTTGTAAGATTACTGAACCTAGCGCGCTGCCAGCACTAACTAAGATGCCTGGAACATTTACTGATTCCTTACAGGCGCCATCAACTGTTTTAAGTTGGAAGGATGTTTTTATAGATAACAATCTAAAAACATTGATTGACAGTGCCTTGATTAATAATTACGACCTTAAGTCGGGCCTGCAGCGAATATTAATTGCGGAAGCAAACATGAAGCTTTCAAAGGCGAGCTTACTCCCTTCCTTAAGTGCGGAGCTGAACGGGGGAATAGATAAATTTGGCAGATATACCATGAACGGGGTCGGAAATTATGATACCAATTTATCCCCTAATATCAATGGCGATCAGAGAATCCCCGATCCAACGGGAGATTATTTTATGGGATTCAGGAGTTCCTGGGAAATTGATATCTGGGGTAAACTATCAAAACGAAAACAAGCCGCCTATAACCGGTATCTGGCCAGTACAAAGGGTCAGCAATGGTACCGGACGCAATTGGTAGCGCAGGTTGCCAATATGTACTTTGAATTAGTGGCACTCGACAGGCAGATGAAAATCTTAAATTCGAATATAAAACTGCAGCAGAAAGGAGTAGAGATTATTGAAGCGCAATTGGCTGGTGGACGGGCCACCTCTTTAGCCGTAAGCCAGTTCAGGGCGCAGATGTTATCTACCGAGGGGAAACAGTTTGAAATTAAGCAGGCAATCAAAAGAATAGAAAACGAATTAAATAGTCTGCTGGGAAGATATCCCGAAAAAATAAACAGAGATACAGCTGCAATCAATCAGGTATTACCTTCCATGGTGTATGCCGGTATCCCCTCTGAGGTATTGTTAAGGCGTCCAGATATACAGGAAGCAGAACTGAAACTGAAGGCCGCCAAAGCTGATGTACAGGCCGCGAGGAAAGCAATGCTGCCATCATTAACGCTCAATGCTTATTCAGGGTTTAATTCCTTTAAGTTACCTTTATTACTTTCTCCTGGATCTCTGGCCTCTGGTGTTTTGGGTGGATTAACAGGACCGATTTTTAATCGTGGCACTTTAAAAAATGGCAAAGTAGTAGCTACCGCTGCCCAGCTGAACGCTTTTTATAATTACCAGCAGCATATCATCCAGGGCTACCAGGAAGTTTCCACCCAATTGGGTGCCATCCACAATTACAAAGAGGCCTACCAGTTGAAGACCAAGGAAGTAACAGAGCTAAAACAGGCGCTTTCAACAGCAAATGATTTATATCTGGCGGGATATGCAAATTATCTTGAAGTTATTGTTGCACAAGGGAGTGTGCTGAATGCAGAAATGGAACAAGTAAGTTTAAAACGCCAATCCTATGCTGCCTTGGTCCAGCTTTTCCGTGCGCTCGGGATCTAATTATTGAAATTCGCTGAACACAGTGAATAATACAGGTGCAGGCAAATGTTCTATCATTGACAGCAACTATTAAGTCTGTACAAAATAAATATTTAAATGTTTACTAATTAAATATCAATCGTTGTATTTGGGATATAGACATTTCACAATTAGAGACTCAGTAAGCGACTTGGTAGTTTTTTTAAATAAAAATCATACCTTTCTTTATCGGATAAATCTATTTAGCAATGATATGATCAGCTTCACCAATCGATTTCTATTCACACTTGCCCTGGCAACATTTTTTAGTCTTACCGCCCATGCACAGGCACCTGCATCATTAGTAAACCCATTTATTGGTGCCAGCAGCAGCGCATCTGCGGCCGGAATTTATCATGGTTTGGGTAAGACCTTTCCCGGGGCCACCACACCTTATGGTATGGTTCAGGTAAGCCCAAATACCATCACAGGAGGAGATAATGGTTCAGGTTATAGCTATGAACATTCAAGTATAGAGGGATTTGCATTCACTCAAATGAGTGGCATTGGCTGGTATGGAGATATGGGGAACTTTCTGGTTATGCCCAGCGCTGGCTTGCTGAAAACCAGTGCCGGTACACTAAGTCATCCTGAAGGGGGTTATCGCTCTGCGTACTTAAAATCCAGCGAGAAAGCATCTGCCGGCTATTATAGTGTATTATTATCAGATCACCAGATCAAGGCTGAAATGACTGCGGCGCCCCACAGCGGAATCTTGCGCTTCAGCTTTCCAGAACATAAACAATCAAGAATTCAGATTGACCTTGCCAGGCGCGTAGGGGGAACTTCCACGCTGCAATCTGTAAAGGTGGTTGATGATCATACCATTGAAGGCTGGATGAAATGCAGTCCTGATGGCGGCGGCTGGGGAAATGGCGACGGCAAGGCAGATTATACGGTATATTTTTATGCTCAGTTCAGCAGGCCTTTAAAAGATTTTGGTATTTGGAGCGCTGCTATTCCGGAAGGGCAGAGCCGCAAAAGGGAAGCTGTAGAAAGCGCGGCTTACCAAAAAATTGTGGCTGAAGCAACTGTAGCCAAAGGTGTGAGGGAAAAAGAGGGAAAACACCTCGGCTTTTATGCTGATTTTGCCACCAGTGCCGGCGAGCAGATCTTATTTAAATCAGGCATTTCCTATAACAGTATCGCGGGCGCAAAACAGAATCTGCAAAAAGAAATCAACGACTGGGATTTTGATGGAGTGCATCAGCGTGCGGTGGATTTATGGAACAAGGAATTGTCTAAGGTCCGGGTAGAGGGCGGCAGCACTGAAGAACGTAAGGTCTTTTATACTGCCCTATACCATACCATGATAGATCCAAGGGTGGTGAATGATGTAGATGGTCAGTACCGGGGCGGCGACAATCTCCTGCACCAGAGTTCTGTATTCCAAAAGCGTACTGTTTTTAGCGGCTGGGATGTTTTTCGCAGCCAGATGCCACTGCAGACCATCATCAACCCTGCATTGGTTAACGATATGATCAACTCACTTGTTAGCCTTGCTGAGGAGAAAAAGGAGACTTACCTAGAGCGCTGGGAACTGTTAAACGCCTACAGCGGATGTATGTTTGGAAATCCCGCAGTGTCTGTAATTACCGATGCTTATGCCAAGGGTATCCGCAACTTTGATATCCAAAAAGCCTATGCACTTTCAGTAGGCTCGGTAGAGAAATTTGGCAATGGACAACGTGGATATACCGGTGGGGGCAACAGTATTGGGCTTACTTTAGAATATGCGTATAGCGAATGGTGCGTATCACAGCTGGCGGGTTGGTTAAATCATCCTGCTGATGCGGCCAAATATACAGCACGCAGCAAAGCTTACCGAAATATATTTGATCAGGAAAAGGGCTGGTTCCGCCCAAAGGAACAGAATGGCGAATGGGTAAAATGGCCCGAAGCTGGTCGGCTTACCCAATGGTATGGCACTTTTGAAACCAATCCATACCAGCAGGGATGGTTTGTTCCGCATGATGTAAATGGCATGGCTGCACTGATGGGAGGGAAGGAAAAGGTGATTGCTGATCTGGACAACCTGTTTGCGAAAACACCAGCAAACATGATGTGGAATGATTATTACAACCAGGCCAATGAGCCCGTGCACCACGTGCCCTTTCTCTATAACCGGCTGGGTAAGCCTTGGCTCACTCAGAAATGGACCCGAGAGATATGCCGCAGGGCCTATAAGGATGGTGTGGAAGGCTTGGTAGGCAATGAAGATGTGGGGCAGATGTCTGCCTGGTATGTGCTTGCGGCGGCTGGTCTGCATCCGGTTTGTCCGGGAGATACGCGGCAGGAAATTACCAGTCCGGTGTTTAGCAAAGTTACTTTCAAACTAGACCCGGCCTATGCTAAAGGCAATTTATTTACCATCATTGCTAAAAACAACTCGGCCAAAAATGTATACATCAGCAGTGCTAAGCTGAACGGCAAAGCATATGATAAATGTTATCTGGATTTTAAAGATATCGCTGCCGGTGGTACACTGGAACTGACCATGTCTGCTATACCGAATAAGAAATGGGGAGTGAAATAGCCAAGATTATAATTCCTGACTTGGCGGATAAGCTTCTTTGATATCCCTTTTGCTGAGCGATCACCTTGATACAATTATCTATTACCCCCACCAGTTTCTACCTATAAACCACAAAACTGGATCAGGATAAGTCTAAGAGTCATAAGTATGTTTGTCATGACAATAAGGTCAACAATCAAACAAACTCAAATGGCAAAATCAATTTTCTATCATGCTGGTTGCCCGGTATGTGTAAGCGCAGAACAAGAAATTATCGGACTGATCGGTGAAAGCGATGTAGAAGTAGTGAACATAGGTGAAGACAAAAGCCGGATTGCAGAAGCGGAGCGGGCCGGCATCCAGTCTGTGCCTGCTCTGGTAACACCTAATGGCAATGTATTACATATCAACTTCGGGGCGTCGCTGGCCGCCGTAAAAGGATAATTAATTCAGGCCCTGATTTAAAAATAGGGCCTTCTTATTTAAATTAAAACGCCACTAATATTAGATGAAACGTTTATACATTTTGATGATAATCACTCTGATTATATCTTATCAAAGCCAGGCGCAAGATAATAAAGCGCCGCATTCTGGCAAGCCAAACCGACCAGATATTAGATGTATGGTACGGCTTTGTTGGGTCTACACCGCAACTCGTTTATTTTTTTGGCAATAAGAGCACCGGCAAGCCCGACGCTGAGTATCTGGGCAAAGTTAGGGCCCGATTTAAAATGTGGATACTCCAAACTGCTGAAGCTAAATATGACCAGGACTGGTTAAACTATCAATATGAGATCGGTTTAAGACACTATTCTGCAAAGAAAAATAAAACTGACCATGCTAACTCTGTCCCTATTATCAATTACCGATATATCCCGGCATTAACAATCCCGGTAATCACCACACTCAAACCATTTTTGTCCAAGACAGGCGCCAGTGAAGCAGAGGTTGAAAAAATGTCGAGCGCCTGGTTAAAATCAGTTTTGCTGCAAAGTATTTTGTGGGGACAGCCTTATATGAAAAAAGGAGAATTCTAGATCGGGCATATGTTCAATAAATCAAACGATATTAAACTATATAAAATGGCAGATCACGTAGAATTAGTACCAGGCAATACCCTCATTACCGCGGGTCCTGAGGAGGGCCGTGCACTAGCCGTAAAAATGGCGCGCTTAATTATTAAGTTTACCCAGCCCGATGCTGAGCTGCGGACAAAGCTTCGCAACATATACGCAGAAGACCCAATGATGCTCATAGCCATCGGGCAAACTGTAGCCACAGAATTTGCTACAATAGCTGCCGCCAATAATTACTGGCAGAAATCCCCGGAGCAATAATATCCTTTTAAAATCATAGGGTATTTAATGGGTCAGACGTACGAATCAAAAATACGTCGGGCCAATAATAACTAAAGGAATGCTTGTCTAACCAAAAGCCGGAATGTTTGTTCCGGCTTTTTCGGTAGCATTAAGATTTTGTATGCTATACTCAAAAAGAATTATTGGTGTTGCATAATTGCATTACAAAATCTTTTATATTTGAACTACACCAGCGGTACAGAATCTTTAATATCAGGTTCTCCAGATATGTTAAGACCTTGGGATCTTCAGATCAACATAAATGTGAATTGCGAAAGGGCATATTACATTCAGATAGCCGATTCAATCATCAGTGCTATCAAAACAGGTAAGTTACAAAGCGGCGCTCCCTTGCCCGGCAGCCGGCAGCTGGCTGCACAGCTCAAGCTTAACCGCAATACCATCATCGACGCCCTTGACGTATTGCTGGCCGAAGGATGGCTAATCTCTAAAGCACGTAAAGGCACCTTTGTGGCTGATCAATTACCGGCATTTAAGCTAGCTGTACCCCAGATTACAGCACCACCTGAATCGCCGGCAAAAATAATTCCTGATATTATCTTTAATGATGGCGTACCAGATACCCGTATCGCGCCCATACCAGAACTGGCCGGAGCTTACCGTCAGATTTTTAATCGTAAAGGCCGTTGGCAGATGATGGGTTATACCGATAGTGCAGGTGATCTTGATTTCCGCAATGCGATTATACAGATGCTTAACTATAAACGCGGTATGCGGCTCAGCGTAGAGGAGATTTTTGTAACCCGGGGAAGCCAGATGGCCATGTACCTCACGGCACATTGTATTCTGCAGCAAGGAGATGTGGTGGCTGTCGAAAACCCTGGTTATAAGCCTGCCTGGCTGGCATTTGAGCATGCCGGGGCAAGCTTGTTACCGATCAATGTAGATAGCAACGGTATTGTTGTAGATGAGCTTAAAACTTATCTTCAGAAAGGCAAATCTATCAAGGCTCTTTATATTACCCCGCACCACCAGTTTCCAACCACGGTTACCCTAAGCCTTACACGTCGCCTCGAACTCATTGCCTTATCAAATCAATACGGCTTTACTATAATTGAGGATGATTACGATAATGAGTTCCACTTCGGACAAGGTCCGATACTTCCGGTCAGCAGTTTTGAAAATATTAAGCATTTTGTATATATCGGTACCATGAGCAAAATTGTGGCACCTGCCTTACGAATAGGGTACCTTGCTACTTCAAAAGAGCTGATCCAAAAAGTGTGGCAATTGCGCCGTATTATTGATACACAGGGTGATAACATCATGGAACAGGCCGTTCTGCAGCTGATTAATGAAGGGCATATCAAGCGGCACCTGCGCAAAGCCACATTGCTATACAAGAGCAAGCGTGATCTTTTCGATAGAATGATCAAAAAGCATCTTGGCGATAAAGTTGACTTCCACAAGCCTGAGGGCGGACTTGCCTTTTGGATCCGGCCAAAAGTAAATACCGATATGATCAGCTTACACAAAAGGCTTTTGGAAAACGGTGTGCAGATCTTGCCGCCAGAAAGTTTTAGTTATGGTGAGCCCGTTAATGGTCTGCGTTTGGGTTATGCCTCCTTAACCGAAGCGCAACTGGAAGAAGGCTTAAAAAAGATTGCGCAGTTGCTTTGATACTACTTTCAGGTATAATTTTGCACCAATTAGTTGCAATTTTTCTAAAACCATCACAAACTTTTGAAATGCTAATAAATTTAGTATTCCTTTGTTGTTATGAACACAGACGCTTATAAAAGGATTGCGGATAATATTGTTAAAGACTTTATACGGACCGCTATAGAGAGTAAATACTGGATCTTTGATACCGATTTTAAAATATGGCGGACCCCAGAAGAATTTGCAGAGCAATATGAGGACAAAAAATTATACCTAAAAGGTGAATGGCGTGAGCGTTATAAAATTATGAATCCCAGGAAGGGCCTGGCTGCGGCAACCATAATGGTAAATGAGCTGGTTGAGAGAAGACTTGAATTTGAAAATAAAGTACTGGATTATTACCTAGACAGGTAGTGGACATACGTCAACTATTACCTTTCTAATACACCCATCAGCAATTTAAAGCTTTTAAACCTATCACTTACACAGCAATGCGCAAATCAGCAAGCCGCCAGATTAGAGCCTGGCAAAGCGGCCAGATTTGAGGGTGGTTTATAATGTTCTAGTCCACTGTAGTTTACAATAGCTCGAATGTATACGGTAAAGGTAGTGCCTCTGCCTTCTTCGCTTATCGCATCTATCAAGCCTCCGTAACTTTCCAACAATAGCTTTATCAGGTGTAAGCCAACGCCGGTGCCCTCTATATACTAATGAAAACGCGCATACTTACTAAATAGTGTTTGCTGCTTTTTTTTGGGGATGCCCAAACCTATTTTTATCTGATGAAGCGCTTTTGACCCTACCTGTTAAACTAAATCTCGTAAATAATCTGTATTTTTGTTTGAATAGCTAAACGATGATAGAAAGGATAATAGTTAAAAATTTCGGGCCAATAAAACATGTTGATCTAGAGATAAAACAAGTCAATATTTTTATTGGAAAAACTTCTAGCGGGAAAAGTACTGTTGCAAAACTTTTAGCCATAATCAAAAATAGCGCGTTTCAATATCAGATAAACTTTCATCGAATAGGCTCAGATGACCCAGGCAATTCTATTAAAGAGTTCAAAAAATTGCTGAACTTCTATAACATCAATTATAAACTCAGCCCTGGAACTCTCATCCGATATGAACAAGGAGATTTGTTTTGTGAATTTCAGAACAATAGATTTTATAGCAATTTTGGTTTATATTCTTTTTTACCAGAAATTAACCCTGTATACATACCAGCCGAGCGTTCCTTTTTTTCGGCACTTTCCCAATCTATCTTTAGCTTAATTACTAATGACATTGCCTTGCCGAAAGCATTGACAGAATTTGGAAGTAAGTTTGAAATTGCCAGACGAGACAGCAAATCCTTATCAGTTGATTTTCTAAATATTACCTACAAGTTTGTTGATGGAGAAGATTTTATAGAAATGAACAATGGTGAATCCATCAAACTTAGCCAGGCATCTAGTGGTATTCAATCAACGATACCATTAATGCAAGTTTTAGGGGCTTATACAGAAGATACCGCCAATGTAAACAAAGAATCAGGTTACGATCTGTTTGTAATCGAAGAACCGGAAATCAACCTTTATCCCTCTGCTCAGAAAGCATTGCTAGAATATATTATACAGCGAATAGCACGGTGTAAAGATAGGCTCATTATTACCACTCACAGCCCTTATATATTGACGGCGCTAGACAATCTTGTTCAGGCAGATAATGTTGCTAAAGAACAAAAAGAGCATGCAAAATTGGCCAATATCATACATAAAGAGTTATGGACTGACTTCAATGAGGTGACTTGTTATTTTTTTGAAGACGGCTCAGCCCGGTCAACTTTGGATTATGAATTACGCTCATTAGGTCCATCTAAAATTGACAATGTATCTGAAGAATTGGGCAATACTTTTGAGCAATTACTTAACTTAAGATATGAAGGACAATAGATGAGCTGCGAATCTATAAAACAACTCCTTGATCCGCAAGGTACACAGGTACATTGCTTTAGTAATTCTACTGTTGCAGAAGAAAACAAAAGGAAATTTGTAATTAATAAACCTGCTAATCTTGCAGTTTGTAAAGTGAAAGTGGACGGCTGTTTAATCTCAGAACAGCACATTAGAAAATGTGATTATTTGTTTGAGGTTGCCACCGATCCGAAAGAATATTTGTTAGTAGAACTTAAAGGCAGTGACCTCAATGGTGCAGTAGAACAATTACTTTCAACCTACGACCGTTTAGCATCTCAAATAAATGCAAGGCCAGAACAATTTCGCGCTTTTGTGGTATCCAGTGTAGTACCAAAGTCAAATAGTGCCTTTAGAACAAATCAGCAGCGATTGATGAAAAATAGAAAATTACATTTGGAACGTGGTAGCATCCAACATCATGTTCACTATAAATAAATCTCAAATTTAGCCTGCAAACATTAATTAAAAGATGTAACATGGACCGAGAAAAACGCTGTCATTTCTTTTTTCTAGCACATAATTAAAGATTAAATAATTATTAGAAATAATCTCATTACTCTTTTATTCTTTGCAAGTTATATCGATTTGATTTTTCATCCTTTAGCAAAATTTCGTCTTTCATAAAGGATACAACTTTGTAGGTTACGTCGGGAGGGTGGCTATAAGCAACCCTTACTTTTTTCAACTCAATGTTTATCTCTGATGAATGCCCGTAAAATTTAGATAGCGGAAGGCGCACATCAAAATAACCAAGACTAAAAATCACCACCTTGCTAATGGTTCTATTAGCAGGGATCGATAAGTATTTGTTTCCTGCCTTATCAGTGAAACTTGTGCTCAGTACCTTATTCAAGGAATCAACGCACCACACGACAACCATATTAGGACCCGTTCCTTCTTCAACTGCCCTTAAGTGTAAGATTGCGGTATCCCGGCCAACCTTGATAGGATAGGTCTTTACCGTATAGTGTGATGAATCCTGATTTGGTACTTCCAAATATTTGAATGTCAGCTTACGCGATTTCAGCTGGACAGTTCCTTCAGAAACAGCATTCCCAACATGTCCATAAATTATTTGAGAGAACTTGCCATCAGAGATGGTGATATTAGGTACTTCCTCGCTGTGAGAGTTGTTTAATCGTAGTACATATTTTCCATTTAACTTTTGTGCATGCAATACATTTGTTCCCAATGATATCAACAGAGGGACTAACAAAATCAGCGTAACCAGCTTCCTATTCTGATACTGATTTGGGAATATCTTTTGGGTGCCATCAATATTTGCTGATACTTTTCTCATCTACCTAAAATAATATTTTTTTACCATTAACTTGATCCAAATTTACCAGACTATTACATAGACCTGTTCAAGGCCTTAAGAGATTTAGTTTATACTTATCAAAAGCTCTTGTTATGGATTCTAATGATGAAAATACAAACGGGGGGCGGAAGCCCTTGTAGATGCGCTTCGGGGCATTTTTGATCCAAGTGACCCCAGCATTTTGCTAATCTTGCAATCACTTTTTATACGGACCGCTCTTCAGAGTAAATACTGGATATACGATAGCGGTTTGAAAATATGCCGGACACCTGAGAGTTTGCACAGCAATATGAGAATAATATGCTGCACCTGAAAGGTGAGTGGCAACAGAGATTTAAAATTATGCATCCCAGAAAAGGGCTGGCTGCGGCTACGATATTGGTAAACCAGCTGATTGAAAAAAGACTGGAATTTGAAAATAAGATCCTCGATTATTATCTGACCAGATAATGTTCATTCCCTGTGCTAACAGCCATTTGTAAATTTATAATTCAGGGCAAAGACGATGGAGTACGAGCAAATCAAATCTGCTATAATTGATAGAAACTATTGCATTTCTATAAAATAAATACTTAAATGTTTTAATAATTAAATAATAATCGTTATATTTGGTATATAGATTTTTAGCCTATGTAAACAGAACCGCAAACATATATTCTAGTAATGCATTATTATTAGTCTCTCGTTCGAAAACCGCTAATTTGATTACGAGTAGACAGGTGATATGCCCTTTTCCTGCAATTGTATATATTTGCGCATACAATCAACAGGGAGGGGCTTCACTTAAGTCTTTTGTAATCAATTAAGCCTCGGCTTAATGGCTCTTAGCGGTGCCTCGAGCAAAAGATGTGAAGTCACTCCCTATTGAATTCCATCTTAAAGAGACTCATTTCAAATTCTAATCAGATTAAAATGAGTAAAACACAAATCACCCCATCCAACTCAGCACCTATCGCCAGACAATTGGTAGTGGTGCTCAAAAATTCCAAATATACCCATCAGCAATTTAAAGCTTTTCATGAGACCGTGCTTGGCCTGCTCGAAACTGCCGATCTCACTGGCCTCAATCCTGCAAGAACCAAAAACGTGATCTTCTTTATCCGTACCGTTGTCAGCATATTAGAGGTTCCAACAAACATTATCCCTGCTGATAATTACGGTGCCGCACGGAAATCCTTCTCCCTCTATGGACTGCCGATGCAATTCAAATTTTCTGAAGTAAACCTGCAGAAACTGCTCAACTGGATAGATCAGGTTGTGGAGCAAAAGCATCTTACCATAGAGGCTATGCTTGATCAGTTTTTTGCTTTAAAACTACAGCAGAATAACCACGTCAATTAGCAGGGAGCTACATGGTTAAGCAATTTATCGCTTGCCATTAAGATTTATCCTCGTCAATTTTATCTACAATTTCATAATTATGCAAACCTATCAATTACACAGCAATGCGCAAATCAGCAAGCCGCCAGATTAGAGCCTGGCAAAGCGGCCAGATTTTAGGTTGGTTAATAATGTTCTAGGCCGCTTTGTTTTTATTTATCATCTCGCTCTATCAAAGATCTGCGAACCCGCTGATCTCAACACATAACAATCCTGGTAATAGTTAAACTCACATAAAATGAAAGCAAAGAATCGCTTAATTGGACTACTATGCCCGAAATTCTGGGTGATAATCACGGTCTTTCATTAAAGATTACCGTGTTGCTGCTGGCTGCCAGCTTTATCATTAACCTTTTCTATGTGTAGAAAGGCCTACACATCCTCCATATTTCTTATAACCGAGGAAAGATTAAAAGACATTAATGAGCACACCATGTCTCCGAATATAGAATTAAACATAACAGTATAATACATCATGAAAAAAATTAGAATTACCATTTTACTGCTTCTAACCGTTGTTATAAGTCTGTGTCAAGCCCGGGCTAGCCATCTAAGAGAAAAAAACGGTGTCACTTTTATCCTGGAATTAGATAGCTCAATAACAGCAAAACCTCAAGTAATTGTATATGAAAGCGCATTTTATAAATATGGTAGCCTGTTAGATGACCATCAGACTTTTCAGCCGGTGTATCAGCATGGAAATCTCTATAAATTTGTATTGCCGGCGCAAAATAGGGCGAAGTACTTTACTATAACAGCGCATAGCCTGCCACTAGACTTACATTTTGTAGAAATGTTTGTCTTTGAACCTGGAGATAATATTAAGATGAAGATAAAACCAGCAATCAGAGTGAGAGATTTTGATGTGGTGTTTTCAGGTGGGCAAGCATCTAAATATACCTGCCGACAAAAGCTGAAATTTCTGCAGCAAAAACAAGTTGGAATCGATATACTTAATAAATACAAGTCAGCAATGTCTTTGTATAGCTATCAATTATATTATGCAGATATGATTTTCCGACTAATGAACTTCGAAGTCGATGCAAACCTCTTTCAGCTGAGCGTTAGTGTTGAACAAAAGGATACTGCTAAGATTGCACAGCTAAGAACTCAATACCTCAAGAATCATCAGATAGTGAATACAGAGGGCATACCAGATAGGGTTCTATTTAATTCTGCCGAATACCTGCAATACAGGTTTACAGATTGTAAATTACGCTGTTACAACATGGCTGAGTCTTATAATGGTAGAGTGTTTTTTGACGAGATTAAGAAAATCAATGATCGCGGATTGAGAGACAGATTGTTTGTAATATATTTTATTAATACCTGGAAAAATCTGCGCGATGACTATGATGATATTTTAAGAGAAGCTATGGTAAACACAACTGATCCAGCATGTCTTACCAAACTTAAAGCATACGGACATAACAGTAAAGGCCAGGTAGCATTTAACTTCGCCTTACAGGATAAAGATGGAACAATTGTAAAACTGAGTGATTTTAAAGGCAAAGCAGTATTTATCGACTTCTATTTTACTGGCTGTACTTTCTGTAAACTTTTTTATAAATACGTATTAGCTGAGGTTGAACCCAAATATGCTGCAAATCCGGATATGGTTTTCATATCCATATCGGTAGACCGTTATAAAGAGCAGTGGCTAAAAACACTCCAGCAAGGAGAGTATACCTCTAACAATACAATTAATCTCTATACGAATGGTGAGAGGACCAATCATCCCCTAATAAAATATTACAACATTTTGAGCTACCCTAGTTTAATGCTAATTGACCGCAAAGGAAGGATATTTAAATTTGCCAGTAAGGAGACCAGATCTAAGGAAGGCTTAGAGGCTGCGCTAAACGCAGTTCTGGCACAGTGAAATAATAATAGGGGAGGTTCAGTCTCCCCTATTATTGTTCGTATTTAATTATTCGGCATAAATAAAGTTGCCTTGCTCTTGCACTACAGCCTTTGTTTTAAGTATAAGGTCATTAGTGGAAAGTGGCTCATTAGAAGCAATAGTACAAGCCGGTGCCATACCATCGCAGTCATAATATTCCCGAGGAACGTTGGTCACATCACGAAGAATCTGGTAATGAAATCCACTGCTGGTCTCAGCGACCCCATAAGTATAAGCAGCGCTTTTATCCGCAGGTTTCATAGCAATAAAGGTGCTACCTAATCCAGCTAATATAACAACTGCAGTAATCACTATACGAACTCTTTGTAAAAGTCCCACTTTTTGTGTAATCATAATAAAATTATTAAGTGACGCCCTCAATTAAGGGATTGGGCTTAACCTATCGTTTTGCAGGAAATGAATACCAGAATCCATAGTAGTGCATAGGTTTAATCTCATGCTCATCAATATTATTAAGGTAGAGCTATTTGGCAGATAAATTATTGCCGGATGTCCCAATAATCTCTTGCAGAAAATCACTGGTATCCAAATAGTTAATTGAGAGAAACGACGCTGAAATCAGTTGACCTCCTCCAAAAAACCAGACTGCTGAAAAGTCGAAAAAATCCGGGCAATTACTTAACTTAACATATAATAATTGCTATGAAAAAAGGCATGTTTAAAGAAGCGCAGATTGCATTTGCACTGCAACAAGCAGAGACAGGTACCTCCGTTGAGGAGGTGTGTAGGAAAATGGGAATCCATCAGGCAACCTATTATAACTGGAAGAAGAAATTCGGTGTTTGAGTGTAAGCGAACTCAGGCGTCTTAGGCAGCTTGAGGATGTACTTAAAAAAAAGCTTTACGGCCAGCCCAGTTGAAGGGGCTGGCCGAAGCTTTAGTCGCCAGTTACAAAGTTTCTGTGCACAGGGCCTCTGAGGTCACCAAGTTTTGCCGCTCAATGTGGTATTATAAAAAGATAGGTTGTAATGATCAGGTAATCAGAATGCGTATGAAGGAAATTAAAGAAACTCGGGTCAGATATGGCTTGAAAGAATCTTTACATTGCTCCGCCGAGAGGGTTTCAAAGACAGCTATAACTGAGTTTATAGGCTTTATAAGCTGGAAGGTTTGAACCTACGAAGTAAAGGGCCAAGAAGAAATCGAGCTGGCGCACATCGTTTAGAGCGGGTGCCCCATTCGTATTTACATGAATGCTGGAGCATGGATTTTGTGTCCCATCAACCCTTCGACGGGCGGAAGTTTGGATCTTTCACTATAGTGGATAACTATACAAGATGTTGCCTCGATATTTATCCAGAACAAGGCATAAAAGGAGAGCAGGTAGTGATGGTACTGGAAAGATTAAAGGAGAAATTTAAAGCCGTTCCAGAAAAAATTAGAGTTCATAATGGAAGTGAATTCATTTTGAAGGCACTGGATAAATGGGCATATATCATACATATAGACCACATAGTTCCCTGGGTGGATTAATGCCTCAGGAGATGTGGAAAAAGTGCCAATTAAAGCCCTGACTTTCGAGTTTATCGAGTCTGAAAATTGGGGGAGGTCACTATATTCTAAAATTTTTCCAGCTACATTGTTTTAAAAGATTTTTCCGTAGCTGTCTCTACACTGTTTTGTTTTTTACCTGAATAGAATTGTTTGCCAAATGAGTACGATAAGAATATAACTACGTTACTGGTCCGGGCATGCATCGTCTTGATCTGACTCAGATAGGTGTCATCATAATATGATCTGTTTTTGGATGATGTGTTTAGTATATCGTTATAAATTATAGAAGCTAAAAACTTGTTATTAAAAAAGTTTTTACTCAATGAGGCATTTATTGTTGGATATGCTCTCTGAAAGGTTTGATAGCTATAATCAGGATTGGTTTTGTAAGAAAAATCCACACTCGTTGAAAACGACTTCGGCATTTTATAATAAAGACTCAAATTTCCTCCAAGATTGTTCCCCCCTGTCTTGATACTACTACCTAGTTCCTTCGAAAAAGAATATTTTTCAGCAAATATGCCTGCGTTTAGAGATAACTTTTCATTTAGGGTCATCTTTGCGCTAAAATCCGAACCATAAACTAACAATCTTTTTGCATTTTCATATCTGTAATTAACCAGACTATTGTTACTTCGGGCAAGATATATTATCGGGTTTTTTGTGTAAGTCGTATAGAACCCTAGTTCAAAAAACGTTTTTCCAGTTTTGAGATCCAGGTTAAGATCATATTTGTTGATGAGTTCAGGAACAACATATTGGTTACCTTCGTAACTAGCTAAGTTGCTATATTGAAACAGGGTTGGATTAAGAATAGAAATGTCCGGTCTTGTGATTTTACGTTGATAGTTTAAAATGATGTCTAAGTTTCCAGAGATTTTTTTTTGTGCTGCAATATTGGGGAATAAGTTGTCATAAATGGCTTTAAAGTCACTATTGCTATTTTTGTAATGTTGATTAAGGTGTTCATACCTAGTTCCTAATCGTAAGCTGTACCCTTTTATCTGATATCGTACTGTCAAAAATGCTGCAGTATTTTGCTGCTGTAGGGTGATGTAGTCTGCTATACTTTCTATTATACCTTCGTTTGCAGTGCTTTCCAATAATGAAGTATTTGCTGTTACACTTCTTCTGTCAGAAAAAAGGCTTCCAATCTCTGCTTTGAGGGCATCCTTGAAGAAAGCTCTTGAGTATGTAGCCTGAATACTATTGGCATCCGAATGTGTATTGTCAAAGTACTTACTGCCAAAATTGTAATTTTCTGTAGTGCGAGTTTGAAAGGTTGATTCTTTTTCTCCTGTACGATGTTGATATAGATAATTGATAGCCAATGCTGATTTGTCTTTGAACTTGGTGCTATATTCAGAGTTAACAGAAAAGGAGCTACCAGGCTGTGAGTAATTGTTATTGTTATAATATGTGGTGGCAGGGCTAAAAAAGTTATCAATTCCACTACTGTTTAAAGATATTTTAGTGCTGGAGTAGGCGAGACCTAAACTTAGCTGTGTAGATTTTGTTGGATTGTAAAAAGAACTCAAGGATATATTTTTTCCTATGTATCCCGTTTTTCCTGACGTATTTTGAATAGATTTTAAAGCTCCTGTGTTACTCTCTTTACTTTCAGTTTCCATAAAAGTTTGTTGTTCTATCGATTGCAAACTGGCGTTGAAACTTACATATACCTTTTTTGAATTTGCATTAAGTGAAACGCCCGGGAATAAAAATCTCCGCAATGTTCCACCAATGAAGGTAAGGCTGCCACTGATGGATGGAACATCGCTTTCTTTAAGTCTAATACTGATTAAACCATCTTTACTACTTGCACTAGATGATGATGAGGGATTGGTAATCACATCAATAGTAGATATCTTATCGGCTGGTATAGTTCGTAACTGAGAAATATTCATCGGCTGACCATTCACCAGTACTGTAGCGCTGTTATGTTTTACCTCAACATCACCCTTTGCATTTATATTGACTAAAGGAACATCCCTTAGGACTACTGTCGCATCTGTACCCTTCAGAAATTTCTTTGAATTAACTTTATAACTCAGCTTATCTGCGTCCCTGGTAACTATTGCACCAGTTATAGTTACCTCTTTAAGCGTATTACCCAATTCTACCAAGCCAATGGTTGCTGATTCTCGGGAACGAAAGTCGAGATTTCTCTCTTTTGTTCTATAACCAACCAACATGAACTTATATTTATAAGCCTTAGCAATATTAACTTTTACATCAATTGCTCCGGATGTCAAACTGGTGCTAATAAATAATTGGTTATTATTTTTATCCTGTATAATCAGCGTACAGTTCTCTAATGGTGACATACTGACGCTGTCTACTACAAAAATTCTTATATTTTTTAAAGAATCAATATTTGTTGACTGCGCATATGAATTATGGCAGATAATAAAAAAAATAATAATGAGCGTTAGCCTAACTGGTGATTTTGCTGTCATTAAAATAGTATCCAAAAAATGAAATTATAATAAAAAATATGTTAAAGATAATATGGTCATTCCAACTTAACTTGCCTAGTATACCACCACAGGAGCAAGGTATAAATTCACTGTATTGGATAATGTGTATGTATACTGTGAAACTGGTTAATAAGCAAAGACTTGATAAGAAGGCAATATTTTGAGCTCGTGGAATTAGGAAAAGGACAGCAATTATCATTTCCAATGATAATACCAGAAAAGCTACAGTCTTGGTGTGGCCAATTGCAAAAAATGGTGACAGGCTAAGTTGTTGTATAAAGATGTTATATTCAAAAATTTTTGAGATGGAAGCATACAACATTAGAAATATTAAAAGCAATGCGCATGTATTGCTGATCTTAAGTTGCATAGACTGATAATTGTTCATTGGATAGTTATTGTTAAAAGGTTTTTCTCTGTTAAAACCGAGAGCTGTTTATCATTTTTAGCGATCATATCTATTATACTTGATCCAAATTTTTTTTCAATGTAGCATGATGAAACATACTGGCCAGATTTAGTGTCGTATATATCGATGCAGTGGTTTTTGTAGGTAAAAACATTACTTTCATTTTTAGCATGTAGCATCGATGATATAAATAGAAATTTCTTTGATAAGGCAATTCTATCGTTAATAGCTTTTTTAGGTGAGGAGAACTTATAGCTTTTAATTTTATCTAGATACACAACGCTGGGCAGTTTTGTACTTCGGTCAATAGTTCTGAACACATTATTTACTCTTAACATAGTGTCAAACTTTACAATGGTACTATTGTATCTATTAACAAAGAATAGTGATGATTTACCGTCGTAGGCAAGTGTTCCAGTGGTGGCCAAGCCACCATTATACGGCATATGATTATTTAAATTACTTGCATAACGTTGCTTGGTTTGTAAATTATACTTCCCAATGATAAATTCGCTCCGATCGCTGTTTTCTCTAAATATAAAGGTATTCTCTGAGATCGAAGTAGGATTTGTATATGTAAAACCCAGGGTATATGCGATCGTTTTATCTGGAAGACTCCCAATTACTGTTTGACAGTTGCCACAAAAAGAGTAAATATTATGATTATATTTTGCTCCTCCATTCAGAAAGAAATACGGCATTCCGCTCTTCAGATTGTCGGGAATAATTTGTTGTTCTGTTGCTCTCTCTCCTGAAATAAGTGAAACATTGTTGAAAGAGTTATTGATCATTACAATTGTATCTCTACTAATCGAGATGATCTTCGCATTGTCGTCATTTTTTTGTACAATCTCGATTTTGACAGGCGGTTGTATCTTTCTAACAAATTTTTGTTTGTTATGGATTAGTTCTTGGCTCGCCTGGAGGGAATATGTTAATGTCACAGACAACAAACAACAGAAAAAAGATATATAGATTTTTGTTTTCTTCATTGAAATAATAGAGACCTACTTTGTATTTGTTCTATCTTAATTTTTACTCGTCAGAACATGGTGGTACAAAATAGCCCACCTGTCTTAAAGAGCATGCCCAACGGAATGTGGGCATGCTGCTGAGATTATCGGCTTTACTCTGCTTTTACTTCTTTAGCTTTGCCATAGTACTTTATAGTGGTTCCGCCCGCCGCTACTGTGGTTACACAAAGATCCGTACTTGCAACTGAGCAGTCTGTTGTAGTTTCTACCGGAACTACAGCGCTTGATTGTAAAGAAATACAAACACTTATTTTGTTCAATAATTTGAGTTTTAACGTACTATTTTGTAATAAATAACAAATGTTTGTTTAGGTGCTCATTAATTCAAAGGGATTGTTCCCGATGTTCTAATTTTTCATCAAAAACCTCTAAGCGTACTGAATATTATCAACTAATTTTTCTAATTTTATTGTATAGGTAATTATAAGTTTATTGCCGATGGTTGTGTAATTTATTATACTAAATGGCTTATTTATTATACGGAATAAGGTGCCTTACTGAATTAGAAGCTTTAGATTATGTTAACAAAATGTGTCATTATTGACGATGATCGGGACGCGATCGATATACTTTCTTCTTTTATTAAAGAAATGCCAGATTTTGAAGTGTTTAAAGTATTCACTAGTCCCTTGAATGCATTACTGGAAATAAGTGAGAATGATGGTATCGATATAATTTTCATTGACATCGATATGCCCCAATTATCTGGCTTGGAACTTGCAAAAAGTATAAGAGGTAAAACAAAACATTTAATCTTCACTACTGCACATGCTGAATATGCCATAAAAGCATTCGATCTTGATGCGAGCCACTATTTTCTTAAACCTATATCTTTTAACAAATTTGCGGTCGGGGTTGCGAAGGTTTTAAAAAATGAACCAGATAAGTTGGCGTTGGAAGGAGTCGCTTCACCTTCTGTAACTTCCAGGTCTTTGTTCATCAAAGGCGACAATAAAGGTAAATTTGTTAATATTAACAGAGGGGACATTTATTACGTTGAGGGTATGCTAAATTATGTACAGATCAGGACCAAGGACGAAACCTATGTTACTTACCTAGGAATGAATGAGATTGAAATTTCGTTAGGTAAAACAGAGTTTATAAGAATAAACCGATCTTATATCGTTTCAAAAGCAGCTATTAAGAAAGTTGATGGAAATAGAATTCTTCTTAAAAATGGTGCTGATCTTCCCATTGGAAATCAATATAAAGCAAACTTTTTTACTTATTTAAATGAAACTTTATTGAAGTCAAACCGCGGTTAACGGTTCGACTCCAATGAAACTATCGGGTTTGATGGGTGACTAAAGTTGTAACTGAAATGGTAGGATCTGTTTCTTGAAGTTTGGTGTTAGAGCTGTTAGATTTGAATACAAATAATGTTTTCTTTTTTAATAGGAGGGGTTTTCTTTTATTAACCATTAGTTTTTTTATTGCAACAGTATGGTTGTAGGTACAATTGAAAAATTTTATTATATTAAATGCTTTGATTATTATACCAATTGCTGCTCATGGTATTGAAACCTAATGTTCTTCGCGATCTGAGAAATCATATTTTAGTGTGGATTATTTTTATTGTATATGAAGTATTTATAGCCATTATACTTACTGGGACTTTAGGATCATTGACAACTTATGCTTTCTATTATTCTATCAATATTTCGCTTTTCTACATTCACAAACATCTACTTCGTTCTGTAGATCAGCAGATCAACAAAAATGTTAAAGTTGGCCTGTTGCTTATTTTAATCCTGGTAGAATTAATAGCATATATCGCTGTAGTGCTGTGCTTAAACAATTTTCTAGTTTTACTAGAAGTTTTTAAATCTACAATTACTTATGATTACCTATTTGCATTTAAAAGCAGCTGGCGAGCTTTTTACTTTATAGGTTTTGCAACAGGCTACTATTACATTCAAAAGGCAATAAAAAAGACAACACGGGCAAACGAGGCAGAGAAGGACCTCTTGCTAAAAAAGATCCGATTACAGCATAACGAAAAGGAACTATTTAAAAGCCAAAATGCAGCTTTAAGAAATCAAATCAATCCACATTTCCTATTTAATATTCTCAATTCGATTTATAAACATACCTTAAAAGATTCTCCTGAAGCCGCGAATGCAATAGTGTCTCTTGCAGAGATTATGCGCTATGCGATGAAAGATATGCATGGAGAACAATGCATACTATTAACAGAGGAAATAGAGCAAATCCAGAACCTGATTAACCTTTATCAATTCCGGTCTATAGACGATTTCCAAATTAACTTTGCTGTAGATGGTGAAATGGATGGAATTGAGTTTCCGCCCCTCGTACTAATGACTCTTGTAGAAAACATGTTTAAGCACGGTATGTTAAAAAAAGGGGCTGGAGCATCAATTATGCTTACCTGTAGTGGTGGTTTATTAAGGTTTTATACAGAAAATGTTTGTCAAATTAACAACAATGATGTCAAAACAAAAATAGGGCTGGATAATATTTCCCGGCGACTTCGAAATAGCTTTGGAGAAAAAGCACATTTTAAGTATGGAGTTTCTATGAATAACAGGTTTTTTACGGATATACAAGTTGTATTATAAAATTAGTGCTTATAGAATGCTTTTGCTTTTCTAGCCATCAGCACTCGAATTAAGTGAAAGAATATTCACCTAAATAAACTAAAATCAGTCAATCACGAGGGTCAGTATGCTCTTGAATAGCAAACTCCCCGCCAAAATTAGAGGGGCCAACATGCTCCGGTACGACCATTGCCTTTAAAATAAGGGGGTCAGTATGCGCCGGAATGACAGGGTTTACAAATATGTATGTGTAAGCCCATTCATTTTATATACACATCTTGCTGGGGTCAGCATAGTCCAGAATATCCACCCTATTGGCAAAGCAATGCAATATGCATTGTCCCGATGGGAACAGTTGTCGGTTTATCTTGAAGATACAAATCTGCTGATTGATAATAACCAAATTGAGAATGCCGTGAGACCCCTGGCAATTGGCCGCAAAAATTACTTATTTGCCGGCTCACATGAAGCTGCACAACGAGCGGCAATGTTGTATTCATTCATGGGCACATGTAAGAAAATGAAATAAACCCTTTTGAATGGTTAAGAGATGTGCTCTCAAGAATTCCAGAGCATCATGCAAATAAACTAGATCAACTGCTCCCACAAAACTAGGTCAATCCATATCAATTGCCTGATTTAGGTATTTAGCCGAAGGCTTACATAGATGTGATCAGAATCGCAAATATGAGCGTCCATAGATTGGCACCTATAAATTCCACATTTTTCCTTATATAATCAATGGTTTCAGATTCTTCAGCATTGTCTTCCTGTAGACTGAAACGATAGAATATAAAGTTCTTTAGCGCCAGGTAAAGCTCTTTCATGAGTGTAGAATGCCAAGTTTCATGTTGCAATACCAATACATTGTAATGCTATATTAATTTCATTCACTGACAATAGCAATCTTAGCTTAAGGCATACAAATATAAAACACATCTACTTTTTTAGAATATACTTTAGGTTGTCAAATAGTCGCTCTATAATCCTTCTGTCATTCGTGATGATTTCTACGGATCCTTTAGCATCTGCTTTAAAATCCAATTTTACACCATAATTAGTTTTAAGCTGGTATGGAAAGTCAACAAGTATCATATAGGTCTCTATGTCAGATTTATCAGTTTTGGTAGTATTTGTAGTTAAAGATATTGATTTGATTCGTCCTTTAATTGAGCCATATTCCATATATGGATAATTATCTAATTTAACGATCACCTCTTGGCCATTTTTTATCTTACCACTCCCATGCGCTGGCAGAAAAACTTCTCCAAAGACATTATCTGCTTCAGGCACAATTGCAAAAACCTGCTCTCCTGCTTGTACAAACTGATTTTCATGATAAAATTTTAAAAACTGAACCTTCCCATCAAATAAAGCTTTAAAAACATACTTTTGTTCCCAGCTTTTGATATTATCAATAAGATCATTATAAGTGGAAATTAGTGCAATTTGTAATTCTTTCCGCTTTTCTGGGTTTTGTATTCCCAATTCTTGAATTTTGCTTCTGGTTTGTTGTGCTGCCTGCCTTGCATTAATTAAATTATTTACAGCATCTTCTAATTTGTCTTTACTTGAGATGTAGTTCATTTGTGTTTTATCAAGTTCTGACTCACTAATTATTTTTTTAGAATACAATGTTGAATCCCGCTTATAAAATTTGTAAACGTAGATTAAGCTGTTTTTGGCCATACCTAGTCTCGAAACTGCTGTATTGATGGCATTATTTTGTTCCTTTAATAGTGTGGAATAGTTGGCCGCTTGATTATCTATCATTTTGTCTTCTTGATAGTTGTAATAATCTTGTAGGCTATTTGCAAATGAGTAATATTGCACATTAAGCTCCCCCAGAGAAATATTGCGAGGCAATATTGCTTTGACTTTCAAGATATCATCTCTATTTGGATTAAATAATTTTAGTAAACTATCAATATACATAACACTTTTTGGATTGGCAGGATTCTCAATATAAGCAAGTACCTGCCCCTTCCTAACTGGATCCATTGATTTGATGGCATTGATCTTGAGCCTACCATTTGCATTTGCAACAAGTCTGAGAGGTATGCTCTTACCGTTAATATTTATTTGTCCCGTAACAACATCAGGGTAGCGTACTAGCCAACCAAAAATTGCCATTAGTAGAAATAAAAATACTACAATAATAGTTATCCAAATACCAAATTTGGAGGGCATCCTTTCAATGATATGTTGCACTTCCTCGCTTCGTTCGCTTTCCTGCAGATAATCAAACTTTGTCCTTTCCATATCAATGTGTATTATTTGATGTTGTTATGGAAACTGTATCTGCAGTATCTAACTGCGATTGAACGAGTTCAAAATACTTTCCCTTTTTCTCCATAAGACTTTCGTGAGACCCAGTTTCTATAATCATTCCACTATGCATAACTACAATCTGGTGGGCTTTTCGTATTGTACTTAGTCGATGCGCCACAACTACTACTGTTTTATCTTTAAAAACAACATCCAGTGAATCCGTAATTTTTTTCTCATTAATTGAATCAAGCGAGTTCGTTGCTTCATCAAAAAAGAGATAATCTGGATTTTTATACAGTGCCCGGGCAATTAATACGCGTTGTTTCTGTCCGCCACTTAAACCACGACCTTGTTCACCCATAATTGTTTCATAACCTAAAGGTAGGGCTTCAATTTCGTGAGCAATATTGGCAGTGTTTAGAGCTTTTTTCAGTCTATCATAATCAATACGTTCATCATCCAATACGATATTATTTAAAATTGTGTCGTTAAATATCCTACCATCCTGCATTACCACACCGCATTTATCACGCCATTGCCGTAGACTAACATTATTGATATTCATCTCGCCAATTTTTATGTCTCCAAAGCTTGGTTTATATAGTCGTAATATAAGTTTGAGTAACGTGGATTTACCGCTACCGCTATCACCAACTATAGCAGTTATCTTACCTTGTGGAATAATTAATCTAATACCCTGAAGAACCATTTTGCCATTCGGTGAGTATTGAAATGCTACATTGTTGATAATAAGACTTTTGTTTTCAGGTAATTCAATATTATTTTGGCCAATGTTATCATTTTCATCCTGAAGCTGATGAATTTCATTTAATCTTAAAAAGCTGATTTTAGCAAATTGAAATGATATTATAAACTGTATAAATTGCACAACAGGTGCGTTAAGCATTCCAATGATAAATTGTGTTGAGATCATAACACCAAAGGTAATTTCTCCGTTGATTACAGCCTTTGCACAGTAAAATGTTATAAAAAGAGTTTTAAGACTATCAATAAATTGGGCACCCAAATTCTGTAAATTTGTGATATTTAAGACCCCCATATTTACCTTGTACAAGCGTGCTTGTATATCTTCCCATTTCCAACGTTTCTGTTTTTCGTAATTATTTACCTTTATGTCTTGGATATTGGAAATAGTTTCGACCCAATAGCTCTGGTTTTTGCTAACCAGTTCAAAATATTCCCAATCTAATGTTCTACGTGCTCTCAAGAAGGCTAATACCCACATTACGTAAATCAAACTTCCTGCGAAAAAAATGTAAAAGATAGTAGGGTTATAGATAAACATTATTACACCAAAAACCAAAAAGGTTAACGTCGAGAATACCATATTAAGAGAGTTATTCATTATAAAGTTCCTGATACGTTCATGATCTTGAGCTCGCTGTAAGATATCGCCCATCATCTTGTTCTCGAAAAATGTAATAGGAAGACGCAACAATTTTATTAAATAATCGGATATAAGGGCAATGTTTACGCGAGCGGTTATGTGCATTAAAATCCAATCTCGCACAACATTACTCAGCATTATACTTATCACGATAGCTACATTTGCTGCTAAAACTATATTGATGAAATCCAAATCATGAGTTTGCACACCAACATCAATAACCGCTTTACTAATAAAGGGCAGAATTCCCTGCAAAATAGTTACAAGCATCATAATTGCACAGAGATTAAGAAAATTCCTCTGATAAGGTCTAAAATACGCTAGAAAATTCTGTAGTGTTCTTCGTCGTGTAGCTTTATCTTCTGATACTCGTTCATAAAAGTCTGCTTGTGGTTCAATTGCCATTAATATGCCTTTATCAGAACCTTTTTTCACCCATTTATTAGCAAAGTCATCTGGAGAATACATAACATGACCTCTTGCTGGATCCGATACGTATATTTTACCACTTGAACCTTTCGCTTTTGTTCGAATATATCGTCCTTTAACTTTGTATACAACAACAAAATGGCTGTCGTCCCAATGTATGATTGTTGGTAATGGAATTTTGTAGATAAGATCCTCTATAGTGCATTTCAGCGATAGGCTCCGAAGCCCTATACTTTCAGCACCATGACTTAAATCATCAAAAGATACTCCTGATTTAGTAATGCCGCATCTGTCGCGAAGAGTCTGCAGCGAGTAAAACTTGCCAAAATGTTTCGCTACCATCTTCAAACAGGCAGGGCCACAGTCCATCATATCAAGTTGTCGGTCATTAGGGAAATGTTTCAGCTGCATAACTTAAAATTGATTTATCTCCAAATGGGGTTTTAATTCTTATAAATGTAAAAAATAATATGTTTAAAAATATTATAATATATGAAATTTGGTTTTTAACTTTATTGATTAAGTGTAACATTGTTAGTTACTTAGGTCTATTTCCGGTTATGTACTATACTTTGATGAAAATATAATACTTTAGTTTATGAACAATCTTGTCATTCAAAGCCTTTGGGTTGGCTCAAAAATTTCCCCAATCGAACAATTGTGCATTAAATCATTCTTAGATAATGGACACCAATTTCACTTATACGTTTATGATCTAAATATTGAAGGTTGTCCGCGAGGAACAATATTTAAAGATGCGAATGAGATTATTCCTAGTGAAGACATATTTAAGGATGTTATTAATGGCTATACATCTTTTGCAGATTGGTTTAGATACAATCTTCTTTATGAGCGAGGGGGGTGGTGGGTTGATATGGATATCATTTGTTTAAAATATTTTGATATGGAAGACGATTATTGTTTTACTACAGAATTAGCTATGGATTACCGTTTGCCAGAAATAATAGTTAATAACTCAGTGATAAAAGCCCCAAAACAAGCAGAATTTTTGGGAGATATGCTGAAATATATGAGTGGAAAAGATTTGAAAAACGCAAAATGGGGCGAATTTGGTCCGAGATTTTTGGACAGGGTGTTGCGTGAATTTGATAGTGCCCCTTATATCCATCCACCTAAAATATTCTGTCCATTAAATTGGCATCAGGTAAATCTGTTATTTGACGATGATTTAGTTTACTCCTTAGACTCATCTTTTGCTATTCATCTATGGAATAACATTTGGACAAAGCATGGATATAATAAATACTCCATATACCCCCAAAACTCAATACTTGAGAGACTAAAAAGTAGATATGGAATCATTGATCAGTAGCTATTGTCCAGTCACTTATGTATTTTTTACTTTTCTATTAGTTTTTTTTAAAAAAAATTGGTAATACTAAATATTATCAATTTCTTTATATTATCTAATTAATTTATAACCTTAATATTACTACTATGAAAAGACTTAAGCTTAAGCTCGATTTTAAAGAACTAGAAGATCAAATGGAGCTTCTTAACAAAGATGATCTAACGCAATTTCAAGGTGGAAGCGGCAGTTCGGGTGGGTGGAATGACTGTGTCATCGAGGCAATAGCATTTGCCACAGGAAGAAGTTATAATGAAGTTTTGCAATCATATGGATCCTTTATGTATAATTCAACTGGTACGGGTTCCGGTTCCGGTTGGCAGCTAGATTTGCAATTGAAGGGAGCAACTACCCAAAATGCCTCTGCATTTGCTGTGTATATGGGTTTAACAGCTTATGGTGATACACCACAAGGAAGTTCAGGTTATAGTGGCTCAGGAGATCAGTCAGTGGCTTTCCTTGATAATGGCTTTGGTGATGGTCATGCAATAGTTTTGACAGGAAATGCCGATTATTTTAATTATTATTATTACGATCCTCAAAATAGAACAACAGGCACAATTTCCAAAACTGATCCCCGAATCCAGCGTACTTATGGATATTACTAGCTAATTTTTAATTAAATATTTTCATTAGCTACCAGCAACTTACTTTACTTTTTTGGATTCTTAAGCTCGGTAATAAGACACTTTTAAGTCTTTGCACGACATCAAATACATGTTAATGAAAATATTTTCTTTATTTTTAGTGCTACTGTTTTTTTTTTACTTCACTGCAGGTAGTCAAACTGTTAATTATTATGGTTTTGCAAAATATAATGCTTGCAGTTGGGATTGGCTGGAATATAAGACCAAATGTGATATCACTTACAATAAAGATGGTGATGAGAGTCTTATTTTACAATATGATGGTCGAATTCCAATTGGCTCACCCAATATGAAGTTCTCTTTAACTAAAAAACTGATCTTGCCTGTTGCAAATTTTACCAGCTTAAAGGTCAGTTTGATGGCAAATAGTAAAATGAGTCAGGTAGTTTCCATGAGGGCTATTGGGCTTGATAAGGATGAAAATATTGTCTTTGATAGCAGTACCTTCTCGAAAAATAAATCTGATTGGGAGCAACTCTCCATTAACTCCAATAATAGGCATATCAAAGCTTTAAATATATATATTAAATATAATGGCGATTCTCAACAAAATCAGCTTGTAAAGCTTAAAGACATAACGATATTTCTCGACAATAGGAACATCTCAAATATCAGAAGTAGTAACATGGATGAAGCGGTTTTAGCCGCTAAACATATAGTTCCTCTAGTTTCAACAGATGAAGGTTTAGATTTTAAAAATATAGAGGATTTTAAATGCAAAAAAATAATAGCACTAGGCGAAAGTACACATGGTAGTAGAACTATTTCTCAGAATAGATTAAGCGCGTTGATGGCCTTGATCACCAATTATAATTGCAAATTAGTTATACTTGAACTGCCCTTTGATTTAGGAATATTAATAAATGCCTATGCACAAGGAATAGTTCCCGAAGCCGCACAGTCTTATCTCAATGATTATTTGCATACTGCAACGACGAGAGAAACGCTCATTCCATTTTTACAATGGCTGAGGAACTACAACCAAACAACAAAAAAAAAAGTATATATATTGGGAATGGATAATTCCAGTTCAGGTGGTAATCTTCCTTTGATGGATTTTCATCTCAGCCTTCTGGGTAAAGATAAGGCTTTTCCGTATTTGCTAAAATTACATAGTGATGAAGCAGCTTCCATTTTAACATTAGCGGATCTAGACACAACATTACAAAATAAGCTTGGAAAAAAAAATTATATATACTACAAATATTTGTTGAAGCAAGAATTCAGTAAAGACCAGGCAGAATTTTTCAGTAGCCGAGATAGAAACATGGCTACTAGGGTAGAGTTTTTAGATACGTTATTGACAGAAAGATCTGAAAAAATAGCAATTTTGGCTCACTCGCTCCATGTACAAAAAATACGGGAAACTAAAGAAACATATGAAGATGTGCTAGGTAGTTTATTAACAAGAAAATATAAACAAGGATATTTCGCAATAGACTTTAATTTTGGGGGAGGAACTTTCACTCAAGATAGCTGTTACTTAAACACCTATACAACGATTGATGTAATGAAAAATGTTCCAAGCAATAGTTTCGAGTCTGCTGCTATGAAGACAGGGTATCATTTCTTTTATTATAATGCTAAATACTTAAACGACAATTTCACCTCAACAGCTATTATTGCCAGAAATAGTCAAAATAAAGATCACTTTTTGTTCTCAAATTTGAAAAGGAGATTTGATGCGTATATCTTTGTTAAAGAAAGCGTTGCCTTCACTGATGCCGAAAAAGAGCCTTTAAAGTACCAAATGAAGTTAATGGGACGAAAACAGAAAACCTATGCTGAAATATTTAATAGTGCTTCTGTTCAATAACATATTACTTATAGTGGTTATACGCTAGCTTCGAAAATTTGGCAATAAAAGAATTCTTTCTTTACGATAGAAAATGATTTATTAAACTTCCATAATTGTACCTGATATAAAAATGCATCACCCTTAATGAATTTATATTGATAATTTGGAGTAATTTTTTTCTTGTTAAATATGCAAATTCCTACCTATATTATTAATTTGAAATTCCGGACCGATCGGAGAGCTCATATACTAAATGAATTTAGCGAACATGGCGAATTCATAATTAATCTTATTGAACCTTTAGAACACAGTATTGGAGCGATAAGCCTATGGAGTACCATACAGCATATTATAAGTATCGCGGAGATTAAAGGGCTGGAATTTGTTTTGATCTGTGAAGATGATCACCAATTTACAGAGAGTTATAGTACGGATGCATTAATAGAAGGTCTTAATCAGGCTAAGAAAAAGAATGCGGATATCCTATTAGGCGGAGTAAGCTGGTTTCAGGATGCACTGCAAATTTCTGAACAAATGTTTTGGGTAAGAAGATTTACGGGAATGCAATTTGCAGTAGTTTTTAAAAAATTTTACCAAACAGTTTTGAATGCCCCCTTTGAGATAAATGATGCAGCAGATTTTAAGATAAGTTCCTTAACAACAAACAAGTTTTTCATACACCCATTCGTATCAGTTCAAAGGGAATTTGGGTATTCTGATGCAACAGAAGTAAATAATGTTGTAGGTCGTGTTGACAAGTTATTTGCAAAAAGCCTTGCATCAGTAGATACCTTGAAGAGAGTTGGAGCATTTTACAAAGATAGGTTGATAGAGGCGGCAACAATAAACTATGATAATGTTTTTATTCCAACCTATATTATCAATCTTCCTCATAGAGCCGATAGAGTAGGACACATAAAAAAACAATTTGAAGGTAGAACAGAGTTTGAAATTACAATCATAGAGGCCTGCCACCATAAAATCGGTGCGCTTGGTTTGTGGTGGAGTATTCTTAAGATCATAAAGATAGCAACCTTAAATGAGGACGACGTAATACTGATCTGTGCCGATGACCACGAATTTACAGAATATTATTCTAAGGAACTTTTTCTCAAAAACGTGATGGAAGCCCATTCTCAAGGTGTGGATTATTTATTGGGTGGTATAACCTCTTACCATCTCACTGTTCCAATTACTCAAAATAGATGGTGGATTGATTCAGGAAATGGCGCCCAATTTATAGTGATATACAGAAGATTCTTTAAAAAGATTTTGGATGAAGAATACGATGATAACGTACAGACGGATATTTCCCTTTCTAAAATAACAGATAATAAAATGGTTTTTAATCCTTTTATATCGATAAAGAAGAATTTTGGGTATTCCGATATTCATCCCAAACATATTACTCCAAATAATTTCCAACAGAACGATTTTAGTAGAGCGGCATGTCACATAGAAAGTATTAAGAATGCGCATACTAAATACAAGTTGGCTTAAATTATTGTTTTGAATAGTAGCCCTAATTAAAGTGTAATTATGTGCTTACCACTTATGAGTAAACACGGTCCTAAGGAATTTTAGACCCAACAAAAACTATGTAACAATAAGGAATAGCAAACCCGAAATGGACTTGCTATATTTGAGTAGACACGGAGTCAAGGGATTTACCTACCTTAACAGAAATTATGTCACGAGAGAGAAAAGCATACCCGCAAGAGTTCAAACTGATGAGTGTTGAATTGAGTCATACCCGAGCAGATCTACCGGCTTTGGCCAAAGAAATGGATATTACGCCAAAGCTATTATACCGCTGGAGGAATGAATTTTCAGCAAAACAAGGCAGTAGTTTTCCTGGCAACGGGAAAGTGATATTGACAGAAAGCGAACAGGAACTTGCAAGATTGAGAAAAGAACTGCGTGATACGCAGCTGGAGCGCGATATCTTAAAGAAGGCAGTCGGCATCTTCTCCAAGAGCGACAACAAATATTCGGGTTCATAAAGGACCATACAGAATTATTTCCAGTCGAGAAGATGTGTTCAGTGTTCAGAGTAAGCAGAGGTGGTTTTTATACTTGGATGAAAAGTGTTCCTTCCTGTAGAAGCATTGAAAATCAAATGATTGAGGTTGAAATCTTAGAAGCCTTCGTGAACAGCAAAAAGATTTATGGCAGTCCGCGGATTACTCGTGAACTCCATAAAAAGAATATCAAAGTATCCAGGGTCAGAGTGGCCAGAATGATGAAAAGGGCAAAACTAAGAAGTATTGTGAAGAAAATGTTCAAGCTCACCACAGATTCAACTCACAAATTTCCTGTACCGGAAAATATATTGGATCGTGATTTTAAGCCAGGCTTTTTAGGCGCGGTTTGGGTATCAGACATCACCTATATCAGAACCAGACAAGGCTGGCTATATTTGACCACAGTGATTGATCTGGGCGATCGAAAAATAATTGGATGGGCATTAAGCGTGACGAGGAAAGCAATTGATACAGTGATACCTGCATTTAAAATGGCTCAAAAAACAAGGCCTGTAACACAGAAGTTGATCTTTCATTCAGATCGTGGAATACAGTATGCCTGCAATGAATTCAGATGTTTACTGGAAAAAAATCCACTGATCATCAGAAGTATGAGTAGAAAAGGTAATTGCTGGGACAATGCGGTAGCAGAGAGCTTCTTTAAGTCACTCAAAGCTGAATGTGTATACCAGCATAAGTTTACAGATAAAGAACAGGCTGCGCTGATCGTATTTGAGTATATAGAGACTTGGTACAACCGCAAAAGACAACATTCTGCACTGGGATACTTATCCCCGGAGGAATTTGGTAGAAATTTAAATAAACAAAATATTGCAGCTTAATCGAATGTCCATTTTTTGTTGCAATTCCAGTTGCAAATGTTTTAAGAATTATAAGCAAATAGTGAATATATAATTACATATACTTATCTTGTCGCATATAATTAATTTCATCTTAACGAATCTCAAATGTTTATAAACTTCAATCGCTCTCCCAAAGTTTTTTGGGTATTTCCTTTCTCTTGCTTGCGGCTTCACATTCCTATCTTCATGTAAAAAGAAAGGCAACCAGTGGAAAATATTGATAAGAGCCAACTAAAACAAATAGCTGCTTTTCGCGCTGGTCCGCAAACTGATACTGTTGCATTTTCTGAGATGGAAAATAATCTTAAAAAATTAAACCTGGACTTTTTAAAAAAGCACTATCGAATGGAAGAGATCAGGATGGGCTTCTGCAGATCCTCTCGCCCGAAGTTTATGAGGGTTTTGCTATTAAAATTGATAGCGTAACAATTATTTATAGTGAGGGTCATACTAGTTACGTTTTTCAAGTGCCGTTAACATCTCCTCATGCCCGATCATTCCAAAATTTTACCATAGATTACTGTAAAGAGAGCACTATAGTTTTTGTAAACACTTATACACCTACAAAGAAATGGATTTCAGAGCGGCAAAGTGGTCATCAGGGAGAATTTGAGGGATCCATCTCAATAACTGCTATCGGTCAAAATGCTCCACTTCTCCTCAAATCAAGTCAGTTGTCCAATACAGTAAGTGATAAGCGCAATGCAGCATCTAAAATAGCAACTTTAAATCCAAAACCTTCTTTAGCAGTTACTCAAGCGTACACAAGTACTACTTATACTTACCATGTTGCTTTTACTTGTGGTTCTGGAACACATCTTTCAGGAGAACTTTATTATCTTTTGGGAGATGCACGAGCAGGTTATGCAACTATGTCCTCTGTTGTAACCGCATGTACTGATATTGGAAGCAACGGCGGGGGAGAAGGCGGAGGTGGCGGAACCACGACACCTAGTGTGCCACCAGGATACAACCCTTTTCCAAATGTGCCTGCTCCTGTTTCGAATACGAGAGCTAGAGGCCAAAAATTTGCGGTCAGGGAGGATGCTACCCCATGTGATCCAGTAGCTCCTCCGGTATCAACAACACCTGCGGATGTTATTGAGCCAATTCGTTCAATTCGGAACAGGTGCAAATTTAAATACTATTATGAAAGCCGATCTGGAACAAAACTCAACACAGTACTTAATTAATATGAAAGGGGAAGGTATATCTCAGTAATAAAGATTATAGGCACGTTTATATTAATAATTCTCACATCATTTGCTAATGGACAGGTAAAAAAAATAGAACCCTATGAATTAAATAATTATATTTCTAACAGTATAAGTTAAAATTCTTTCAAGGATTCGCTAGCGATTTATACATTCAATATACAAGTACGGCTTGAAAAAAGTACAAATTATAAGCCCCAAATTAGTTCATCTAACAGAGAACTTTTCAGTTTTATAAATTTTACAGAAGTGCTAAAACATATAGATTACAAGCAATTAATTAAATTTGGAATGAGCTCTATTGTTATCATTCCAATTTCAATAACTGTACTGAATTCGAAGCAGTCTGAAAAAATGCTACCTCTTTCCCTAATGGATAGTAAAATTGATAATTTTTTTTATATTAATACGGAAAAGGAGAAAGGCGCATCAATTATATATTTATCACCTGTTATTTTAACGATTGATAAAAAAGCTTATCACTAATTATCAGACCTAGATTATATTTGACCGGGATCAATACTATTTAATTGTCAGCCTTTGGCCAAGTTCCAAGCTTCGCCATTTTCAGTCATGCTAATTTTTATACCTGCTTTTTTAATCTAAGCGTGTATTCGAACGAGCAATATTGTACGCCACCGTCTGAATGATGTATCAATGTACCCGGCGCTGGCCGTACTTGTATCGCCATTTTTAATGCATTTATAGCACCTTGAGCACTCAAGTGCGGATGAAGACAGTAGCCCATCATTTTCCTGGAATAAGCATCTGTGATGAGTGATAAATAGTTAAAATCGTAACCTACTGAAATGTAAGTGATATCTGACACCCATAATTCATTGCTGCGCGTTGGTGCAAAATCTTTGATCAAATTCGGATACTTTAAGTAAGCATGATTGGAATTAGTAGTGTCAGGACTTGATCTTTTTTTTCTATCTATCAGCATCTTATGCTTACGTAATACATTATAAAGTTTGTCTCTCCCCATATTAATACCGTTGTTTATAAAAGGAGTATATAAGCATTTATACAGTTTATGACCACCTAACCCTGGGAGGTCGCGACATACTAGCCGAACCATTTCCACCGCCAGATCTTCCTGATCGGAACTGTTGTTAAGATGCCAAATATATTCGTAATAAGCTTGCCGGCTTATACCAGACAATCTACAAAGGGGGCCGACACCTATCTTTGTAACATGCTTTTCTTTAATTATCCTTATTGTTTGGTACCACGCTTTTTTCTAACCGCAACTTTATTTTCCATTTCTGCATGGTCAATCATAATATTAAGACCATAAATGAGCACATTAGCTTTTTCCAGTGCTTTCTCCAGATCCTTGATCCGTCTCTTTAAAGCTGCTGTGTCTTTTGTCTCTGGATCTTCCATAGGACCAAAAGTTACAGCTCCTTGCTCTAATCTTCGTTAATAATTGTTAATCCAGTTGATGAGTATAGTTATGTTTCGCAGGTAATACTTTTCTGCAACCTGTTCTGCCGAAACATTTTTATAGACGACCAGCTCTACTAATTTCTCTTCGAATTCTTCTTCGAATTCAAATCTTGACAATGCCTGTTCTTTTATATTTCCTTCACGTTTTGGATCAAAACTGTAAAGTTATAGGCATATAAGACTTACTATTGGTGCAATCTTTAAATACCAGATTTGACTAAATTCGATGCCAATATCAATACCTACAAATGTCGGCCGTTACTGAGAACAATTGATACCACCAATTTCATTTGTGAATCTGCAGGGGGCTGCAATTTTAATGCGTTTAAAAATACAGATTTATAGTTCTAGTATTAAATGAGCTGTTTCTATATTTCCCCTATTGTGGCCGGTTTTACAAGATTTCTTTTCTGCTCTATTCATAAATGTAAAATCAATAGAAACTATAAACCTTGGAGCGTGAACATATTTACCGTTTAGTGTAATTATAGCTTTCAGGAATTACTTTGAAATATTATATTGCTACAGATTTCCTAACAAATAAAACCTACCTCGTGAATAAGAACTGGGAAAAAGTGGCAGCTATATTTCTTAAATGGAACAGGTCTGACCTATTGGATCAGAAAGTTTCAGATCAGTATGTTGAATTCCTAATTAATAAGCTCCGTTCAGGAGATCTTCCAAACGGTACCCAGTTACCTCGGAGATCTCAACTTTATAGCAATAATAACATTTCTTATTATGCCCTGGATAAAGCCTTTAAAAAGATGAGTATGGAAGGATTTCTATTTATGAGATCTGGTCAGCGGCCCATAGCCCAATACCCACCCAAGATAGGGCACCGGTTTATGCATGATGTGAAAGTGGAGGGAAACTACTATTGTAAACCTATCAGGCTACATATGAATAAGCCTCACAAACTTTATCAGAAAGACAAAGATAGTTACTTACTCCACCTATCACCGGTAAAGGAAAACTCTATTTCTTATGAACTTCTTGACTTCAGTGCTGTCAAATACAATCAGCTATATAACAGTGGCTTCCTGACTGATAATTTTTATTATTCACATGATCTGCGATGTATGCTGCAAGCAGTGCTGATGTCGGTTTATCAGCCTGGTCAGGTAATAGTCATTCCAGCTAACACCTTTAGTGAACTTCCGGCAATACTACAGCTGCTGCGCTGGGAATATAGTGAAATAGATACGGATAAAGAAGGCTTTAACGTAGATGCGCTTACCGATCTATGTAAACAGCATAAAGTTGCGGCCGTATTTCTAATGAGCAGGGCTAATTATCCAACTACAGTTCATACCACTGAAAAAAGGATCAAAGAGTTATTCAGCTTACGTGAAAAAAATGATTTTAAAATTGTTGAGATAGACTTCTTTTTGCCCTGGCTGGAACAGAAAGTAAACCCACTGCTTAAACTGGCAGGCACAAGCAGGGAACATGTAATTTATCTTTATCCACATACCTTCCTGCTAAAAGAACTTAGTGAAGTTGTAGTAGTATCTGCCAGTGCCCAACTGCGACAAAAAATCAAGGGAAACCTAAAGCTAATAGGAGCGAAGGCCTTCAGATCAATCGCAGAGGCGATGCGCAATGTGATGGGGACTAAAGAATTTTTACTTGCTGAACAGAAGATCGCGACGCTGGTACAGAAACACAAGATGTTATTAAAAGAGGTTTTTATGGCAAGTGGCTTCTGGCAAAGTGAAGGACTGGTATACGATGCTGGTGTGGCTATCTTTCTGCGGCCTCTGCACAGCACTTTTCCAAAAGACAGTTATGCCTTGCTAAAAGACCAGGGCATATTAGCAGTAAATCCAGAGTATTATAGCGGTTCGTCCGAATATGGGCTCAGGTTTGATTTTTCTTATTATATCGGTCATCATGATTTTGAAAAGAAAATCAAGCTGGTTGAAAGTGAGTGCAGGAGTATTTGTACTATAAGGGGGTAAATAAGCATAGGTATTAAATACTTGATTACAAGTACTATTTGATTTTAGATAATATATATAATAAAAATTTAGAATCTGTTTTGGTTTATTTATGTTAATCCTTTAATTTCGTAATAAATCAAAATAGAGTATCAACTAACTATTGTTTTTTGTATAATTAATTTGATTTCATTATCAATCATTACCAGGAAATAGTATAGGAAATTTCCTGAGTTTTTAAGAAGCTGGTCCAGCCGGTTTTTTGTCCTTCAACAGCACAAGCGTTTCATGACTTTGGCGCAGGAGTTTACATCTATAACATTGTAAAATCTCCTGAGTTAACAAATGCATCTTATCTGAAATTATTTTCACAGCCTTGCCTCGGGTTTGGCTTTGGTTTGGTTGTGAAAAAGTGGACCTTGGAAGGGCGTTGGAAGGACCTTGGAAGGAGGTTGGAAGGACCCCTAGTCCTTCCAACCTCCTTCCAACCACGGTTCAAGGTCCTTTTAATATAGAACATTTGTAAGCTTAAAGCGGAAGGAGACTTAACCAATAGTATAGTAATAAACAATTTAAAATTTATCAATTATGGGAGTATCAAAAAAAGGAAAAAGTGGATTCGTCGGCAAAGTAGGAAAAACCGTTGAATATGACCTGAATGGTCAGAGAGTTAAACGCAGTGTTGGATATAGCAGCAAACCACCCACTGAAGCACGGATTGCTGCATGGGCGCGTATGCAGTTGATCAATAATCTGCACAAGCCAGTAAAGGGACTTTTAGAGATGGGTTTTAAAATTACCAAAGCTACCAGAACTATGAATGCCAATAACCTGGCCATGAGGTATAATCTGGCACACGTAGTTACAGGCGAGTACCCGGACTATGGTATTGACTATTCACAAGTTTTGTTTGCACAGGGGCCAATACCAAAGGTAAAGGCAACAGCAACAAAGCTGGAAAGGCAGGGGATCTTATTCAGGTGGGAAAGTGCTGAAGAAACGAGGTTGCTGCGGAGGAATGATCAGGTTATGATCCTGGCTTATGCCCCAGCTGAAAATGAAGCGGTATTTCAGCTTAGCGCAGCGCTAAGGAAAGCTGGTGAAGTCATACTTAAAATTCCAACGTATGATGCACCGGTAAGTTTTGAAACATATATCTTCTTTACGTCGGCTAGCCAGAAAATAGCTTCAGATAGTACTTACACCGGGAGGATAATGTGGTAGATCTAAACAAATGAGAATTAGCAAAATATATTATTTACCCTTAACTAATTATTATGGAGCATATTATTCAATATCTGGTCCAATTCCTAAAATGGTACTATATCGTAAACAGGGATAAATTAGATGAACATTACGGCATGGAGCAAGATCCCAAAAATCCGGGTCAGCCCAACCTGGTGACGCAACAAAAGGCCGCCAGAATTATAGGCATATCTGTGCGACAGGTTAGGCGACTCACGGTTAAAGGTGTCTTACCCTGTTACGAGAACATTCGCGGAAGGGAGATCAGGTATGAGTATGCCATCGTAGTGGGGATTTGCCGGAAGTTTTATAAACGAAATCCAATAGAAGATTAAAAAAGGAAATGCTGGTGAATCTAATTCATCAGCATTTTTTTTGCTGTTTGTAAGGCCTTCAACGGCCTGATGCGGACATATTCGCGGACATAATTGCGGACAAATGCGGACCGACGCGGACAAAGTGCATTGTGCTATAGGTAATTACGAATCTTCCTTTTACTTTCGTTCAACGAGTTCGAGATACCGGTTAAAGAACACGTCAATTAACAGATTTTTTAACATTTAAATTTTATCAATTATGGCTTTAATTAAAAGCGGACCTGTAGGAAGGTTCAACGGAAAAATTGACAACGTGGTAGTAGCCCCGTGGAAAGGCTTGCTGGTGGGTAGATCAGTACCAACCCCAACCAACAAGCCAGCAACATTAACGCAGCTGGAGCAGCGCGCTAAGTTTGGTTTGGTTACTGGCTTCCTGAGCAAAATCGGCGAGACAGTGAAATTAGGATACCAAAACAGCGGCGGCAACATGACTGCTTACAATGTTGCAGCCAGGTATCATCTGGATAATGCAGTAACTGGTGTATACCCTGCGTATGCATTGAACTACAGCAAGGTACAGCTGAATGATGGTGTAGGTAAAGTGCTTGATGCCCCAACCGGCCTAGCACACACGCCAGTGGTAAATAACCGTACCACCATTACCTGGGAGGCAATAGAATTAGTAAGACAGGATTCTTTGCCAACAGATCAGATTCGCATTGTGCTTTTTAATGCAACAGCGAACTTCTTTCTGATCCACCCAGCAGCGGCGCAGAGAAGCTTACTGACGGCTACCGTAAGGCTTCCAATTGAGGAAGAGGGTGACGTGGTTCACGCCTGGGTAATGTTTGTATCGGCTGATGGAAAAAGAACTTCCAGAAGCAAGTACTTAGGCATCATCACTGCCTAAAAAAGGCTTCCGGCAGCTCTTGCAGCTGCCGGTTCCTTAAAATCTAATGTATAAAATAATATCATGATTATGAAAATCAGACAATTAATAACTGATACCAAAGAGGATAAAGAAAAGCAAAAGCCTGTTGTTAAGATTAGTGCAGGAAAGAATTTACGGGTGCAAGCTCTACTGCTGTTCTATACGCTCCTGGTTATCTGGGTCGTAGGACCACACGTATTACACTATTACGATCCCACTGCAAGTAGTATAGACCCATCAATCTGGCTCCTAATAGTATTAGCAATGATATGCTTTATGCTGCTGCTAAGCCTTTGCTGGTGGATCTTTAAAAATGTATGGAAAGTCGTTGGACTTCCTGGCCTCCATATGATGGTTTCACAATTTAACCTGTTATCTCCATGGCAACAATTAAGTTTTTTCTGGGCGTCCTTTGCGCTGGTATTGCTGGCAGCACTTGGAAGCTTGAGCGCAGTACTGTAAGCGTATACCCTAAGGTAATGCGGCGCTATAAAGACCCTGATGCCGAGAAGAGGCTGTCCCTTATCCGCCGTGCCCAGATGGAACTAGGAGTGCGTGAGAAAACTGGCAAAAATGATGGTCCCCGTGTAGAAGCCTACCTGCGCAGCGTTGGCTTACATGCTGGCAATCCATATTGTGCGGCCTTTATCAGTTACCTGTTTCAAATGGAAAATTACAAAGCCCCCAAATCCGGCTGGTGCCCTGATCTATTTCCAAGCTCCCGGCTGGCCAGATCAACACTCCCAGGAAACGTAATCGGCATCTATTATATCGATAAAAAGAGGATAGCCCATGTAGGCCTGATTGAGGAGATGGATGGGGATTGGTGCCTGAGCATTGAAGCCAATACCAATGTGGCGGGCAGCCGGGAAGGCGACGGGGTTTACCGTAAACGCAGACATATAAGAACTATTTACAAGATATCTGACTGGATATCAGAAAGGAGGGAACTATGAAACATTTACATCAACTGCTATTATTATTATCCTTATCATCTTGCGGCATCTTCAGAAATTCTGCCAACAGGGCCGACAAGGAACATACAGAAAGTTCAATAAGCAGCAGCGTTAATACCAGCACAAGAAATGAGAGCCAGGTCATTGGCACAGCAGTGCTGACATTCAGGGATTCTACGAGTAGTGATTATTTAATACAGCTATGGCCAAAGGGTGTATTTACCTATTCGCAGGACAAGGGATTTGCCGGCGGGGCAGAACGGGTGCTGATCCGCGGTAAAACACAGCAGTCCGGATCGGGAAACAAACTCGAGACGCATGCTGCAGCTGCCAGCAGCAGTAGTAATACTGCGATGGAGGAAAAAGGGAAGCTGATCAATGATAGCAAAAAGACAGAAAAAATCAAGTCGGTCTCCTGGAAAACCATCCTGCCATTGCTATTACTTGGCCTCGTTTCTGGCTGGTTAATCATCAGGTTTATTATTAAAAAAATACGGATATGGAAGATTTAACAGAAAACGTCGACAATACTGACAACTCAGATTTTTCTGCCCAATATGGCGATACAGATGCTGGATCCTATAAATTATATAAGAGTCCGCCGCCGCTCAAAAAGGCGGTAAAGGCCAGAACTGTAAAACAAATGGAGGAACGCGCTAAGTTAAATATCGCACTCTTGTTTGCGCTAAGATTTCAATCTGCCATCAAAGCCGGGTTTAAGCACAAAAAAACTGGGGCGACCGGGGCAGTGATTGTGCTGCGCCATCTATTAAAATATGCAGTTCCGAATGCACTTTTTGGCGGAGACATATGCTATCCAAAAGTGATGCTGAGCAATGGTAAACTTCGAAACATCCGTTCTTTTACTGCTAAGCTTAGCCTTAAGGGGTTGCTGACAATAAATTGGGTCAACTCCAGTATTGGAAAAGATGCAGAGGCGCCAGACAGGCTGTACTTGTCATTTTACAACGAGACTAAAGACCTGGTACATTGTATTGAACAACCTATTTGCCAGGAGGATTTACAAACAGTGCTGCAGCTTCCCTTTTATGAAAAGCGTAATCAATACCACCTCTGGATCTTCGAGGTTACAGCGGGAAACGCTAATTCCGGCAACACATTTTATATCAAATTATAACAAATTTAAAAACAGGAAAAATGCAAAATTTAGAATTACAAACCAGCAATACCTTTGAATATAACAGAGTGATGAGGGGATTTATTATCCAGCTTGTCTATATGGAATCGCAGATTTACCGCTTTCTGTGGTGCTTTGCTTTCAGTAAGAAATATAAGTATCTCCACAAGCGGTTAAAAGATCAGTACGAAAGCCTGGCCGGGGATTACAAGTTCTTTTTGAAAACGAAAGATGAATATGTGAAACATGGGGTTTACGCAAAAGGTCTCTTCTCTCAATTCCGTGAGGATTTTGAAATTATTAATGATATAAATGCCCGGTCAGATTTAAATGACCCGCAGCTTATAGAAGAAGCAGAGCGATTTCAGCCGCTATCCCAGCATGATTTGACAGGTAAGAGTTATAGAGAATTAGGAGAGGAATATGAACAGTCACTTATGAGTTATATGAAGTATCTGTATATGATGGCCGGTGTTTTTGAGAGGAGGCACTATCATCTGCCCGAGAATTTTTTGCAGGATCTGGATATAGATGATCCCTCTCTGGTACCCTTGATAGACACAAGTACTGTTAATGGTGCTCTTCTCTACGATTTTATTGAGACACTGATGCCTCATGTGGATACACTAAGACAGATAAACTCTTTTTACAAGTATTAAATATCATTACAAGCTGGAGGATATAACACTCCAGCTTCATTAACCTAATTAAAACTTATCATGAAAAATATAAAGATTTATGTTACTGACCCTTTCAACTATACACAGTCTTTGGAGGGCTTTAATCTGAGACTAGCATTTATGCAGTCTGAAATTTACGACTATACCTGTACCTGGACATTCAGAAAAGAATATAAAGCTTTTGCCAATGATTTTGAAGATCGATGGGATGAGCTGGTGGATGATTTTGAATTTTTCCTGCGGACGGAAGATCCCTGGGTAATGCATGCGGTCAATGTCAGGAAAACTATGCTTCAATTTGCAGACCGACTGGAGGAAGATTATGGACTCGATTGGTCTATAGTTGAATATGATCCTGAAATTTTAGCGCAATCAAAAAGATATGCTCCTTTTGAACTTGTGTACATGTATACCAAATCATATAAAAAATTAAAGCTGTACTATGAGCGTACACTAATTAGTCATATCAATTACCTCTATACTATTGCCTGTATGTTTAGCGCGGGTAAATACAGGATACCGCGGGTGCTGAAAAATAATTTTAAGATCGATGATCCGGCTTCACTACGTCTGCTGAACCATGATGACGGGCTGATCACTTTAATTTCAGAAGTGATTGAATTACTGATGGGGCATCTGCAAGATCTGAACAAACTTAAGACGCTTAGCGCTGCGGAGATCAGAAAAAATAAAAGCAATAATCTGTTGATTAAAGATTATTTATAAAACCAGTAACGCTGAAATTCTGAAAGATAGAAATATGAAAGGTATAAGAACATATGGAATGCCTACAGGTAAGAAATTACGCAAACGCGGCATAGCAGACGAACTAGAGCGTAGTTTGAAATGGAGGCGAGGCAGGGAATTTACTGCAGCTTTTTCTAAGTTTACTGACCGGTGCCTGGGGCGTAGAACAGAATTGGGAAGCGATAGTCTGCTGTTGAAGCAGGTAATTAAATACGCGTTCAGAGGGGTATACCCAGATTTGAAGATCTCTTATAAGCAGGTGGTTTTTATTGAGAAAAGGGCCCAAAAGTGGTATCCTTATCTAACGAATTACAGGGCATCCATTTCTGAGAATGGTTTGCTGCATCTGAGCTGGGCATTTCGTGATCATCACCCACGGCATTACAGAGAGGACTTTCTTGTTCTTTTTGTATACAATGAAGATACCGCCGAAGGAAAGATATTAGGGAAGGCCGTTCATTATGAATTATTGGAAGCTGAAATAGATGTGGCGTTCTATAAGACGGAATGTAAATATCACTTCTGGATTTTTGAGTATCAGAATACAGAGGCTTATGGAAGGAGTTTTTATTTATCTGTCAGCTATAGCGATCGCTGACAGAACAAAACCTATTGAATGTATTAAAAAGGTATTTTTTTTATTTATTTAAAATTTGAGTTATGGCTTTTAAACAATTATCTGACTATGATTACCTAAAGGCAGTGCTCTACCTGGAAAAGGTAGAGGAACTGGATGATGCTAATCTGGACAAGCAAACAAAGTGGTACTGCAGAATTGTACAATCAGTAATTAAGCTGCATGATGAATACCAGATGAATTACCAAACTATGGATGTGTTTGAGTTGATGCGGGTGAAATCTGGGTATGATTTTATAAAAACGCTGAAGGGGTAGAGGAGATCATATCGATTTATGCTGAGCAAAGTAGGACTAGGCCATGTGATATTGGGATAGGGCTGACTGTTTCTGGGAACAAAGGCATAACCAAAAGGAAACCATATTAAAAATTGAGATTAGTATTAAAATAATAAATAAAGGTGCAGTTGTTACGGCTTACCGTAAAAAATTAATATAGGATTATAATTATCTTCGGAAATTAAAATATATTGCAATATGTACCTTGAAACCTCTATTATCCTCAACGTGATAATTTCAAAAACTATTTTTATGGTAACAATGCTTTCGACTCATGATTTCAGCTTCATCAAACTTGCTGTTAACAAGGTAGATATTGATGCCTTAACCTCTTTTTATAAATGAATAACATATATACATGGGTTGCTGCATATAAGAAAATAGCAAATAAGCTTGCCGAATATGAGTTTAAGCGATCCGAATTAATTGGCATCCTCAAGTTTTTAGGCATTGATAAGCTAACAGATCGTGATAAAGATCACACATCCATAGACTTGGAAGATATTGATCCATTTACATTTCTTAGCTATTTGAATAAATATGGTGATGACAGACGAATAACAATAGTCAATGCTCTCAGTGCTTATTGGTGTCTAGAAGAAAATATACTTGATGTATGTGGTCTGCCCACTTCAAATCCTCGCAGGGTTTGGTTATTTCCCTATAAGTTTGAACGCAGCCTAGATGAAATTGATCATCTATGGAAATTTTATCACTCTGTAATGAATGATACCGTTTCAAATGAGGAGCTGCGTCATATCAAGACAATTAAGAGTGTTGGTTGGAGCAAGATTAGTGAAGGTATGTTTTATCTTAAACCAGATACCTATCTACCGTTGAATGGAGTTGTTACACCATATCTAACCTCACTGGGAATTCAGGTTAACAACCAGAGCATTGAAGGTATAAAATTTACAGGCCAACAAGTCAAAGAGATTATACTAAAACCATTCTTTCAGATATCCTACGAAGGCTGGTTATATATTGAACAGACAAAAAAACAACCGAAGTATTGGCGAATCGGTATTAAAGATGGGGATAATGGTGTCAATTTTCTCTCGGACATGTTATCACATAATGTTGTATGTATTGGATGGGGAAACCTTGGTGACCTTAGAAAAATTGAGCCTCTTAATAAAACCACTATCCAAAAGTTACTTGTGGAACAAATTTATGGTCTAACAAAGAAACAGGTTGCTGGGAGAAAGGCTGGGGAGATTATCGATTTTGTGAGATCAATTACTTATAATGATTATGTAGTTGCGATGGATGGTCAGCAAGTGAAAGCGGTTGGCCGAATGTTACATAATGAATATTTCTTTATGCCTGACCAAGGCTTCCCTCATGCGCGAGTGGTGGAATGGTTAAAGATTGATATTACAGGTGTATCAATTTCAGAGGGATTGCGAACAACCGTTTTTCCAATAAAAAACTCTAAAAATATTAGTGAAATAAATAGGTTATTAGATATGTCAACCAAACCAATTATAGACACGGCCTCAGATTCAAATTATGATCATATAAATCCCTTAAATCAAATCTTATATGGCCCTCCCTGAACAGGGAAAACTTACAATAGTATCGATAAAGCAGTGCAAATTGCTACTGGCAGCTCAGCCTCACATGAGGAAAATAAATTAGCTTTTGATAGGTTACGCGATGAGGGGCAGATAGAATTTGTGACCTTTCATCAAGGTTATTCATATGAAGATTTTATGGTTGGTATCAGACCTAACATAGATACCGAGCATTTAACCTTTAGGCCTTACAAAGGAATATTTTACAGGATGGTTGAAAGAGCCAAAGAAAATTATCTGGCGTCCACTAACAAGCGAAGCATGCTGAGGAGTTTCGACGATGTATTTGAGGAGTTTATTGCACCTTTAGAGAAACAGCAGCCAGTAGAAGTAGAAATGGTGTCAGGGGTGAAATTTTCTATAACCGATGTGGAAAATGGAACAATTAGATTTAAAAAGTCAAATGGATCAAACACTCATACTCTTAGTGTTGAAACATTAAAGGGGATAGTTGATGGTAAAAGGGATTTTCATTCGGGGCTGGGTTCCTACTATAAGCCTTTGGTCGCCTATTTAATAGGAAAGAAAAGAACCGAAGACCCTACCGCTGAACTGAAGAAGTTTGTCATTATTATTGACGAGATAAATAGAGCAAATATATCCAAGGTATTTGGTGAGTTAATAACTCTTTTGGAAGATGATAAAAGATTAGGGGCAGAAAATTCACTTGCTGTCACTTTGCCTAATGGCGAATTAAATTTTTGTATTCCTCCAAATCTATATATTGTGGGAACTATGAATACGGCAGATAAGTCTATTTCTTTGATTGATGTAGCTTTAAGGCGAAGATTTGATTTTCAAGCATATTATCCAGATTATTCGATTTTACACGAATCTTACTCTGACAGAATTGAGATTTTACAAAAGATCAACGAAGCGATATTCAATCGGAAGAAAACCGCCGATTACCTAATAGGACAGGGTTACTTTATGAAGCCTGAATCTATAGAGCGAATCTTAAAAAATAAGATTATTCCATTACTAATGGAATATTTTTCTGGCAGGATAGATGAAGTAGAAAGTGTTTTGAGCGAGGCATCCATAGATGGTAAATATGATCTTGTCAATTATAGCTGGCATGTTGGTCTAAAAGATGCCGTATCTTATGAAAGTGGAAACGACTAACTTTGAATTCGGCTCAGCCTTTGCCATAAATTCTCGGGAATACTTGGAAAAATATCTTTGTATAATTTGGTATGAACATCAAAGGTACCTTAATCCTATAGCTATTACAGACGAATTGAAGGTATCACAAGGATTTCTGTCATTTGATGGAAATACTGCCCGTGCGAAGAATTATATTGGTTTTATACAAGGTGATGGAAATCATATTGAAATTTATCCCAAGGTTTTTAAAAATCATGATATAAGTAAATTTGCAATTTTAAAGCATATATTTTACTGGTTAGACTATTGCAGGAAATGGAAGTTTCCATTTAGTAGTGTGAATCTGACTAATCTAGAGGATATTGAACTACCTGAATTGATAATCAATTTAATAGCTGATCAAATATATCATGTGATTTCAGCATTTCCATTATCATTGTATGAAGATGTGGAAGAGGGGCTTTTAATACCAAAAGGTACGATTGATTTTAATCGCTATATTACAAATAGTTTGTCTAATGGCAACTTTCATATGCTGGAATGCAACTATAAGCCATTATTATATGATAATACGCTTAATAAAGTTATTAAGTATGTGACACGATTACTTATGTCTAAGGCTAAATATTCTGAAACATTTAATCGATTACAAAAAATTATCTTTGTCCTTGACGACGTAGAGGACTGCTTTTGCACGTCTGACATTTTGCAAGGGGTCCAATTAAATTCATATTTTTCTGAATATAATGTGGTAATTGATCTTTGCAAAATGGTGTTAGAAGGATTTGTTTATAATCATGCAATCTCATCTCAGTCACATTGGAGTCTGCTATTACCTATGGAATATGTTTTCGAAGATTTCATTGCAGGTTTTCTAGAAACTCATTTTTCGAAAGAGTGGACAGTGAGGTACCAGAAATCAGATATGTATCTAACAGATCAGAAAGTATTTCAGATGCAGCATGATATATTTTTAATATCAAGGGAGAATCCAAAGCTCGAGATTATTATAGATACAAAATATAAATTAAGAGGAGATTATAAAATTGATCCTAAAAGAGGCATAAGTCAGAGCGATCTTTACCAGATGACTTCTTATGCCTTTAGAAGAGGTTGCAGCAATATTTTATTACTATATCCAAACGAAAGTGATATCTGTCTAGATTACGATAGATTTACCATATCAAATTTTGGAAAAAGTCAGAAAATAAATGTAATTTGTTCAGAAGTACCGTTCTGGTCAAAGTTGGGTAATAATATTCTTGAGCTACATTTAAAAGAACGATTAACGAGCCTGATTAGTTTATATCAATATGAATAGTGAAATAATTTTAGGAAGGATCATACAAAAACTTATTGATAAAGGTTATGCACAAGTTAGTGGATATAATTCCTTTGGATTTATAGAATTAAAAGGTAACTCAATTAGAGTTTCCCGAGAAGGTGGAGAAGATACGCCAATTCCCTTTAGCCGTATTATTATTGGAATTGATGCTTACAAGCTAGATAACAAATTATATGATAATGGGCCAGCTGCTTTAAGGTTAGTTGGAATAACACACCTTACTAGTCCGATTTTTGGAGACTGTAAAGTGAACTGTGTCAACTCTAGAATATAGAGTTAAAATAAGTAATTTAGTACCACTTAGGACACAATGAAAAGTAAAGAACCATTTGATTTTGAGCGCTTCAAAAATGAGGCAATGGA
>Ga0308164_10000578_pt1 | contig 56149 bp, 55 predicted proteins | sample PhyTR2_FD_201031 | JGI IMG/M metagenome (GOLD analysis project Ga0308164, IMG submission 201031) | Phyllosphere microbial communities from UC Gill Tract Community Farm, Albany, California, United States - DLSLT.R2 | ecosystem: Host-associated > Plants > Phyllosphere > Unclassified | place: USA... | reverse complement strand
CCATTAATTAATTATCTCCTTTTTTCCCTATTTAGGGACTGCAAAGGTAAAAATATTTTAATTAATAGAAAAGATTTTTTTAATAAATGTTGCTGATTTTTAGGTTATTATAATTCTGCCAATCGTAATGCTGATTCTATTTCAGCATCCAGATCGTAAAATTCAAATAATATTGATGTGATTTATGTAATGATTTGAAAATGAGCATTCAGTAATTCTTCGCTCGCTCCGGTCCCGTTATTCGCTCTAGCCCCGAAAAAAATCGGGGGCTGCCGCTACTACCGGGTTTAGAAAGAAAAGATTGTGTAAGAAACAAACTACATAAAGCGATAAACAATGTCATCCCCTATTCAGAAATTTCATTTAATAGCTCGACAAGTTCCTTATCTGAAATAGTATCTTTTTCAGATTTATCGTAAATAGAAAGTAAATATACTGTTGAACCAGTTACGATGAAGTTTGTTATAATTCGAGCTCCGCCAGATTTTCCTTTCCCTTTTGATGAAATTGCAATTCGAATTTTGAAGCAGTTTTTTCCGATAGGAGTGCCAATCTCTGGTTCGATTTTGATTTTCCGAACTAATACTAATAATTCTTATTTTAAAGAAGCATATTTCTTGAAAAGTCTTTTAGTTTGCTTTTCAAAGGAAGAAATTGTTTTTACGTTATAAGCCATTCAAAAAAGTCTCAGCATCATGACCCTTCAACTTTCCTTGTCGTATCAAGTTCAATTCTTCAACCGCTTCTTTTATTTCTGCTTTTAAAATCTCTTTAGGTTCAATAATGGTTTTTGTTTTAACATAAGGAATGCTATTCAATACGTCCATTATTGAAGACGCCTTATTGTCAGGTATTTCGAGTAACACTTTCATAATATCAAATATACAATTTATAACCCTATTTCTTAGTAAACGTTCCGCGGGTAAAGCCTTCTCCAACTAATGTATTTTCATCTCTGATTAACAATAAAATCATGTTTTGCTGGTCGTACATTTTAATCATATCCCCTTCGATCACATATTTGGTAGTAAAGGTAGAATCTGTATAGGTATCTTTAACAATAACAGAGTCTTTTGTGCCAAAATCGAATGTTTTATATTGGGTTTCGCTGTCGCTTACGAATGTGCCTGAAACTTTTTTAGGTTGGATAAAGGTAACGAAGCAAAAATAAATCACCACCAAAACTACAATGGCTGAAATACCTATCAAAATTTTATTTTGGTTTGAGTATTTGAAAATGAAATACAAAATAGTACCCATTACCAAAGCAACAATTACGAAAAAGATAATGTTAGAATAATCCTTATCAATTGAAGGAACCTCTATTGAGGCAGATGGTTTTTGAGTCGCAGCTTTAACCGGAGACACCCGCACTAAAAATTCTTTACTTACCCAGCCTTCGCCATTGGTAACCTTAATTTTGAAGTAGCTGGCGTCAGTTGAATCCAAAACTGCAACATTTTCTTTTTCCGGCAAATAACCAATTACTTTACTTTTCGGATCAGCTTTTTGCCTTACTCTTAAGTTATCTGTGGTAACACGATAAATAACCTCGGCTGTACTATCAAGCGAATTGGTTTGTGTGGTTGTGGTTTGTTGAGTTGTTGGCGCAGGCGCCGAAGCAGGAGTGGTGGAGGGTACTTTTTCGATGAAATCTTTGCTAACCCAGCCTTCACCATTCTTAATTTTTACCTTGTAAAATTTAGCGTTACTTGCATCCAAAACGGTGATATTCTCATTTTGTAATAGGTTGGCTACCACTTTACTTTCAGGATTACTGCTCGCCCTTACCCGCAACTTGTCTGCTTTTACCCGATAAGTTTCTTGGGCGTGAACAAAGTTGGAAGTCAAAAAAAGAGCAGTTATCAAAAAGAAAATTCTAATCATGTTCTGGGTTTTTAGCAATGGCAATTAATAAAACTATGGAAACTCGAATGATCAAACATCGTGCTAACGCTCGCAAAATTAAAAAATACTTTCATAAGCTTCACATTATCTCGATATAATACGTTTACCAACTTCCGCCTGAACCGCCACCGCTACTGCTGCCGCCGCCCCAACTGCTCGATGAAGATGAGGAGCCGCTGCTGCTTGATGAAGAGCTTGAAGAAGATTTGGACTTTACCAACATTGGCAATACAATCCATTTTATAAATTCGACATTTTTACAGCAACTACATTCATTAATCAGCTTTGCCTGCCCATCATGGCTGTATGTTGCAGCTGTTACCGTAACTTTTTTGTTTAGTTTATAAGTTCTGAAACTACATTTCGGGCATTCCGTATAATCATTGTATTCTTCAGCAGGCCACTGTTTAATTACGTGTTCTTTATGATCAGCGCTTTCCCAAATATCGTAATCATAAGATTTTGCTATTTCTTCCGCTCTTTGACCGCCAGTTAAAAAGGGTTTGCCTTCTATATTAATGTCTCTATCTAAACGAATCATTTCTCGTTTTTGGCCATCAAGAATAGGCTTAAATCTGTCGATGTTTTTCGTACGTTTAAATAGATAATTTATCAGTGCAAATAATATCAGCGGAGAAAAAATGATCATCCAAAAATTCTTTTTATTGAAATCGGTTACCGCATTGGAGAAATTCTGATCATCATAATATGTTTTTCTCAATGTAGAGATATGGTATAGATATCTAAAGAAGAGGGCTATCGCTAAAATACCGTATAAAATAAAAGGTACATGGGATAATTTGATCTTTGAAAATAGATCAAATCCATCAAAAAATACGAGGGCAAAAATACTGATGAAAACAAACATGAAAAGTCCGGCACAGCCGTTGGTTATTGATTTTTCTAGGTCAGAGTTGCCTTTAGCTTGTATGGTACCTGTTTTTTTAGTTTGTCTGTTAACTAATTTAAATACTCCGGAGAAGCTTATTATAATAACCAAAATGGGTATCCAAAATTTTTCTAAGTTGCTGTTCTCTTCTCGTTGAGTAAAAAACTGGTTAAGCTCTGATTTGTTGTCTGGTTTTAGGATGATCACACCAATCGCATTGATGGTGTTTATTATCCCTGTTCCAAAATCGTTTTTTATAAAAGCTGGAATTAGGTTTTGTTCTGCAATGTGTTTCAGTTTTACATCGGGTAAAACTCCTTCAGTTCCTGTTCCGGTAATAAAGCGGTACTTTCTTCTATCTTTCGCGATAAACAGGAGCAAGCCGTTATTGCTGGTCTTCTGTCCGATTCCCCAGGTGTTGAAAAGCTCATAAGCGAAATCGAAGTCTTCTTGCTCAGTATCGAAATTATTTACAATTACAACCGCTACCTGGACGTTGGTTTCTTTTTCGAACTGTGAAATTGAGCTGTTAATATTGGCAACATCATCAGCGGTGAGAATTCCATCCGGATTACTCACCCAACCGCCACCATTATCTTTAGGGTCTGGAATTTCATTAACTTTGTAGGCTTTCTGACCAAAGGTTAATGTTGTGCAAAAGAAAAATAGTAGAAAAGTAAGCTTCTTAATTGAATGAGTTTTGAGCATCAGATGATTTAGTAATGGTTAGCAACAGCATAAGAATACGGGCTAGATATAGTTATTCCTTAAGAATCTTATTAATTACTTGATCAAGTTTTGCCTGATCTTTTGAGTAAGGTGCTAAATCAAAAAGTTTAACTGTTTTAAATTCTATCGGATGGCTTTCGCTTTGAAGTGAGATATAGCCTGATGTTAAGGGTTTTCCGTCAACTTTAACCTTCGGGTCGTAATTGGCAACATTACCTCCGCCAATTTGAGGCTTAGTATACTCTAAAACTACTTCACCTTCAACAATATGTTTAATAACTGAATCACCAAGTACCAGAAATTCGGCAGTAACCCATTGGTCGCCGGAATATGTTTTTGATTTAGAATCAAGGCAATGCTGCGTAAATAATTTTCCGTTAAAAAAAATATTAGTTCCCGGCGTGCAAACGTTGCTGGTATGACGATCATGTTCGCCATCTCCGCCTAAAATTTGGCCTTCAATAGAAATTGGAAAATCCTGGTCTTTTAACATTGTAGAAGGATCCTGACAATGCAACATAGCGCCGCTATTTCTTAAAGCCCAACCTTCACCTCCTTTAGCTTGTTCGCCAACAAAGCGGTAAGTAACCTTTAGTAGGTATGCGGAAAATGGTTTTTTGTAAAATATATGTCCGTATTGCTGGTCGAATGTTGTATAGCCATCATAACTAACTTTCATTAAACCATTTTCAACACGGAAGGTGTTTGCGTAATTATCTTTATAGTCATGTTTGGAAATTTTTACATTCCAGTCTTTCAAATCTTTTCCGTTAAAAAGATCAATCCACCCTTTTTGGGCTTTAACATTTATAGAGATTAAGGCAAAAAAAAGTAAAAGGACAGAGGTCTGTTTTATTTTCATAATAGCAAAATGGTTAATTGCTAAAATTATGAAATAAAATTAAAGGCTTTTAATTAATTGTTTAACAACGGTTGAACTTTCTCTAAGGCAAAAGTAAGTTGTTCGTCTTGAGTTAAATCTGTATTATCTAGAATTATGGCATCGTCGGCTCTAACCAGCGGACTTTCTTTTCTGGTTGTATCGGCATAGTCGCGATGGGCAAGATTCTCAAAAACCTCTTCCAGGGTTGTTTCATTATTGCCTTTGCTCTCTAGTTCTTTAAATCTTCTTTCTGCTCTAATTTTTGGATCAGCCGTCATAAAGAACTTTAAAGGTGCGTTTGGAAAAACGGTGGTACCGATATCACGCCCGTCCATTACAATATTTTTCGATTTGCCCATGCGTTGTTGTTGCTTAACCATTTCATGGCGAACAATTTTATGAGCGGAAACTTCGCTCACATTTTCAGAAACAGGCATTAAACGAATCTCGTCAGAAACTTCTTCTCCGTTTAAAGTGATGTGTGATTCATAATCACGAGAATGAAAGTTTAGTTCTATGTGTTGCAAGGCATCAGTAACCTGTGCATCATCAGATATGTTAACCTTATTTCTCAAGAAATACAAAGTTACAGCACGGTACATTGCGCCGCTATCAACATAAATAAAACCTAATTTTTTAGCTAGCGCCTTGGCTAAAGTGCTTTTTCCGCAAGATGAATAGCCATCAATAGCTACGACTAAGTTTTTTTTCATTCTGTTGGCAAAGTTAAAAAATAGAAGCAGAAAGCTAAATTTTTAAGCAACGTGATTTTATTTATTTATCAAATCTTGCAATCCAAACAGAGTTATAAGGATGAAGCCAACCTTCATGCTGCAAATACCAAAATAATCCTTCATCAATTCTGAATGCAAATAAACCATTTAGATAATGATTCGCGTTAAAAGTTGTGTAGTTTTTGCGGTAATGAAAGTAGGTTACGAGTGTTGCTTTCTTTTGATTTCCCTCATCAGTTATTTCTAATGTGCAAGGATCAAAAGCTGCTGCAAATCTAAAATTTCTATTAAAACGTTCGCCCCATTTGTTCCAGGCAACCGCATTCTTACCCTTTTTATCGAGCAATTTCTGAATATCGGGTGCAGATAGAAAATCATTATCATAGAAAACTCTTGTCTTGTTCTCTTTCGCAAACAACAAATAAAAATTCTGCGTACTTGCTTCGGGAAAAGGTATAACATCGCCTACTGTTATGATTAATAATGTGCCGTAAATGGCACATTTCTGCTTAAAGTTAAGGTGGTGACCACTATTTATCTGATCTTGAAAAGCTGATGCATTGTAATTATACTGCTTCAGATTATAAGGGGTTGATAAAATAAATATTAAGAAACCCGTACATAAAGTTATCGTAATAAATCGCCTGTTTTTTTTATTGAAAAATGCAACCAGAGCTAAAACTAAAGTTAAAGCGAGCACATAAAATATGTGAAGAGAATAGCAAAATGTCCATAATAAGAAGAATAAGAAAATTATACAAATTATAGAAAAAAGGATTGTTTTTAAAAAACGAATAAGTTTTTCACCGAAAATTTTTAATGTCATGGGACGATTTAGCGTTGTGCTTATTTAGAATGATTTTTTGAAGTTAAATATTTCTTAACGAATAAACAAAATGCTTAATCTTAAGAGGTTGAATTTAACGTTTTTTACTTTTTTATTTTAAGATATATTTGCCGCAAACTTACGATATTCAAAAAATAATGATACCAAGCAAAGAAGAAATTTTGAAGACTGTTACTTTTAAAACTTCCAGAAGTGGAGGTAAGGGCGGACAAAATGTAAATAAAGTTTCGAGTAAGGTAGAACTCATCCTGAATATTACTGATGCAAATTTCCTTAACGAGGACGAAAAAGCAATGTTAAAATTAAAGCTCGAAAACAGGCTGGATAGCGAAGGCTTGCTTCATATTGTATCGCAAGAAGACAGAAGTCAATTACTAAATAAAGAAAAGACAATTGTTAAATTAATAGAATTGATTAAAAAATCACTTCAGGTTAAGAAAACAAGAAAGCCAACTAAAACCCCCAAATCCATTATTGAGAAAAGATTGAAGAATAAAAATGTAAATGCATCTAAAAAAGAAAGCAGAAAGAAACCGTCGATAGATTAATTAGTTTCCAAATCGATAATATAAACTTAAGCCACCGTAGTTTTGGGGTTTTGCTACACTTTTTACCTCTTTGGTTTTAAAGATAATATTAAAATCAGCGGTAAATCTTTTTGAACTGTAATTGACACCAAATTGCTGTTCAAAAACAATTGGCTTTACTCCAAACGTTACCGGACTATCGTTATTAAACAGACTTCCTTGTATCGTAGCATCGTAGGCAACAATGTTTAATTGTGGTTTTGCATAAAAGAAGAATTCAGATGTATTTATTTTAGCCGTTTTCGAGTCGCCAATTACAGCATTATGATAAGCGCTGTTAAACAATTGATTTAATTTTCCTGCTCTAAATAATAACGAAGCACCTGCGCCGCTAAACGTTGTGCCCAAGTTTGCGTAACCCTGCCCGCTAAAATCTATTGCATTATCGCCCGATCGGTGAATTAATTTACTGTAATTGCCTGCTAAATTTACTGCAACCTCATTTTTTATCTGATATTCCCAACCTGCAGGTGTATAAAACCCGACTGTTTTATGTAAAAATCTTTGCGCATCCTGAGCTAATGAATTCGGACCGACGGTTCCGATCTCTATACTTGTTTTTAAAACGCTTTCTTTTTTATAAAAAACTGAGTAGGCGGCACCCGCATATAAATAACCTGCAAATGGTCTGTCTTGGTCGTCTTTTTTAGCTACCTGACCCCAATAAGGTGTATACATTTTCTGTCCTGCAGAAATTTCATAAGTCTTTTTCTCAATATTTTCGCCCGATTTTTCGGGACTGAGTGCTCTTCTGTAATAGATAAATAAACCGTTTGTATAGTACCGGTCGTTAAGTGTTGCTAAGTAAGCATCATTTTCGGTTTTAAAGCCGAATTCATTCTTAAAGCTTTGAGCCCTAACGGCATCAACCAGAAATAATATAAACAGGAAAGCGAAAATTTTTTTCATAAAAAAAGTCCCGATCAATCGTCGGGACTATAAAAGTATCTATTGTAAATGAATTAATTAATTCTCAGATTGAATAATTCTATAATATTACAAATTAGTTAACAATGGCTGCCGGTTTAATACTTAAATCAATCGGTTTTTTAACCTTGTTCTTTAATAAAGCAAGCTCAATAACTTCACTCATTTCTGTAACATAATGAAATTTCAGGTCTTTAATGTAACTTTCCTTAATCTCTAAAATATCTTTGCGGTTGCTTTTGCACAGAATTATTTCTTTAATATTTGCTCTTTTCGCCGCCAATATTTTTTCTTTTATTCCGCCCACGGGTAGAACTTTTCCACGCAACGTGATTTCTCCGGTCATGGCCAAATGTTGTTTCACCTTACGTTGGGTAAATGCAGATGTTAATGCCGTTAACATTGTTACCCCAGCAGATGGTCCATCTTTTGGTGTAGCACCGGCAGGCACATGTACATGAACATCCCAATTATCAAACAAGGTATAATCTATACCGAATTCGTTTGCGTGGGCTCGCAAGTAAGCCAACGCGATAACTGCAGATTCCTTCATAACATCGCCTAAATTACCCGTTAAAGTTAATTTCCCTTTACCGGGGCTTAAGCTCGATTCAATAAATAAAATATCGCCGCCAACGCTCGTCCACGCTAAGCCTGTAACAACTCCCGCAACCTCATTACCTTCGTATAAATCTTTATCGTAAATAGGAGCACCCAAAATACGTTCAACATCTTCTTCGTTTAGGGTGGCGTTATATTCTTCATCCATTGCAATTTTAGTTGCAACTCCACGAACTAATGAACCAACCTTTTTCTCCAAACCACGTACACCGCTCTCACGAGTATAATCTTCGATAACTTTCTCAATTAAAGAAGGTTTGAGGTTTATATCTTTCAACTTTAAACCATGGTTTTCCTTTTGTTTAGGCAATAAAAATTTCTTGGCAATTTCAATTTTTTCTTCGATCGTATATCCGTTAACCTCAATAATTTCCATACGATCCAGCAATGCAGGCTGTATAGTACTTAAAGAATTTGCTGTGGCGATGAAGAGAATATTAGATAAATCATAATCCATCTCTACGTAATGGTCGTAAAAGGCATTGTTTTGTTCGGGATCTAAAACCTCCAATAGGGCAGATGATGGATCGCCGCGATGATCAGTACCAACCTTATCGATCTCATCCAAAACAAAGACAGGATTATCGGCTCCGGCTTTTTTTATTGATGAAATAATACGACCGGGCATTGCACCGATATAAGTTTTACGGTGACCGCGAATCTCGGCTTCATCACGAATGCCTCCTAAGGCCATCCGAACATACTTACGGCCTAAAGCTTTCGCAATAGATTTTCCTAACGATGTTTTACCAACTCCGGGAGGGCCAACCAAACATAAAATAGGCGCTTTCATATCCCTTTTAAGTTTTAGCACAGCTAAATATTCAATTATGCGTTGCTTAACTTTTTCAAGCCCGAAATGATCTTTGTCTAAAATACGTTGGGCTCTTTTCAGATCGAAATTATCTTTAGTAAACTCACTCCATGGTAAATCCAAAAGCAATTCAAGATAATTCAGCTGAACTGAATAATCCGGTGCTGCAGGATTCATGCGTCCCAATTTATCAAGCTCTTTATCAAAATGAGCAAAAACCTCTTTAGACCATTTTTTCTTTTTAGCCCGTTCCTGTAAAGCATCGAATTCTAAGTCTGCAGAGTTTCCTCCAAGCTCTTCCTGTATCGTTTTTAATTGTTGATTTAGAAAATAGTCGCGTTGTTGTTTATCTAAATCGGTGCGAACTTTCGACTGAATTTGATTTCTCAGCTCCAACATCTGCAGTTCAACCATTAACAACTCCATAACTTTTTGAGCACGTTCCAACAAATTATCCATTTCCAGGATTTTCTGCTTGTCGGCCATTTCGGCATTCATATTTGATGATATAAAATTTATCAAAAACGAATTACTTTCAATGTTTTTTAGCGCAATACTTGCCTCTGTAGGGATATTAGGAGAAAGTTGAATTATTTGAGCTGACATCTCCCGAATAGACGCGATTAGCGTTTTAAACTCCTTATCAGTTTTCGTTTTTTGCTCTTCAAACTTCTTTACCGAGGCTTTAATATATGGCTCATTTTGCACTTCAGCCAATAAACTAAAGCGTTGTTTTCCTTGGATAATAACCGTTGTATTACCATCGGGCATTTGCAAAAGCTTAATTATGTTGGCAACTGTTCCAACAGTATTAAGTTGGTCAAACGTAGGATCTTCGATGGAAACATCTTTTTGAGATACCACGCCAATAATTTTATTCCCTTTGTAAGCTTCTTTAATTAATTTGATAGATTTATCTCTGCCTACGGTAATAGGAATGACAACGCCTGGAAATAAGACAGTGTTACGTAATGGTAATATGGCGAGAATCTCGGGCGTTTCCTCATTATTCATATCCTCCTCATCCTGTTGAGACATTAATGGGAAAAATTCGGTATCCTCGTTTATAATCGGCATGGCTGTATGAAAATCAAATGTATCTTGTTTGCTCATTTTTATTAGTTGTGAACGACAAACTGGCAGTCTGGTCGTTTATAATTTGTGTGTTTTTAATCTAATGGTATTAAATTCAACTCTTGTGCCAAAGTTGTTTTAAATTAATGTTATCGGTAAATTGATATAATGTTATGATAAAAAGGCAGAGAATATAAATTACAGGCCTTTTATCATATAACGAAATTTTTAGCGTTAATGCTATTGTTAAATTGATTTAGTGAATGTAAAAAAATTAAACCACTTTATTTTCTCAGAATTGAATTATATTGCGTGAATATTTTATCGTTTATTTCCGATGAAATTTTAGATTTGTCAACTTATTATCAGTACATGAACTATTTTAAACAAACCGTTTTAGGGTTAATCATTTTCTCATCAAGCAGCTCATTCGCACAAAACAGCGATAAAAAGATTATGGACGCCATGGTAAAAGGCGATTATAAGGCTGCAGTTACTCAATTGGAAAAAGCCGATGCCAAAGACCCTAACAATGCAAATGTTTTAAAAATGCTTGGCTACTCATATTTTCAAAATGCTGATTACGAGAATTCGATCACTACTTATAGCCGCTTAATTGTTTTAAAACCTGCTGAAGTATCGGCTTACTATTACCGGGGCAAAGCGAGGTTGAATGTAGCTAATGATCCAAAGCAATCTTTGAATAACATGCGTGAGAATTTTTACCTTGCCGCAATTAAGGATTTTACTAAGGCGAGTGAGTTAAGCGGAGAAGAAGATACTCAAATGCTCCAAAATCGTGGCTTGGCTTATAAAGATTACGCAATATTTAAATCGTATAAGGCAAAAAAGGCTGTGGAAAAAGCCGCTTGTGTTGCGCTGTTTAATAATTCAATAGCAGATTTTCAAAAAGTACTCACGCTGCAGCCACTTAGAAAAGATATCAGCGACTGGATCACTTACGATAAAGCTCAGATTGCGAGTTTAAAGTGAATTAAGCCTGTTGCAAAGAGAAAGCCCTGAAAATTTTCAGGGCTTTTTTTTTATCTGATCTTTCCGGTAATTTGGTAATCTTTCGGACTTAAAAGTCTAATCTTTTGATGCTTAACAATTTTGTACAAACTATCAGGGTAATAAAATAATGTATCTCCTGATGTGTAGAGAATATTTTTTGTACTTATAATTATCACAACTTTCTTCACCCGCTTATCATCAGCCTTTTCGATTAAAACATCCTTAACTGGGATTTTTTTATTGTTAAAAGTATAATGTTCGAACTGTGAATTTTTAACGCTCTTAAAACTCCCTTTCCATGATGCCTTGTTAATATCAGCGTTTGTAAAAATAGTAAACTCTTTTTCCCAATCAGCTATTCGAATTTGCTTGGTTTCAGCTATGCCGTTTATCAAAACTTCCTTATTCACTAAAGGGCTGGTCTTTTTCAATCTTAAGCTTTCTTTTGCAAAAAAACCCTTAATGTCAAAATATAAAAGCTCAGTATTTGCCTTCGATTCTTCACGCTGATTACACGAAGCCAGACCTAACACAAATACAAAAAAAAATATTTTTTTAATCATTATACAAGCACATTTCCTGTCATTTCTTCAGGGATGTTTACACCCAGTATTTTTAAAACGGTTGGTGCGATATCTCCAAGCTTACCATCTTTAATACTTTTGTATTCATCGTCAATCAAAATGCATGGAACAAGATTGGTAGTGTGTGCCGTGTTTGGCGATCCATCTCCGTTAACCATATATTCAGAATTTCCATGGTCTGCTAAGAGTATAAAGGAATAGCCATTTTCAAGCCCTTTGTTAACCACAATCTCTGCGCATTTATCAGCAGTCTCAACTGCTTTTATCACGGCAGGAAAAACACCGGTATGACCAACCATATCAGGATTGGCAAAGTTTAGGCAAATAAAATCAGCCCAGCCACTTTCCATTTCTTCGGTTATTGCTTCGGTAATACCTGCAGCACTCATTTCAGGCTGTAAATCGTAGGTAGCTACTTTTGGCGAAGGGATTAAGATGCGCTTTTCATTTTCAAATTCTGTTTCCCTTCCGCCTGAAAAGAAAAACGTTACATGAGGATATTTTTCAGTTTCAGCAATTCTAATCTGATTTTTGCCCCCTGCTGCTAAAACCTCGCCAATGGTATGTGATAAATCATCTTTGGTGAAAATGACATTTACTTTTTCAAAACTTTCATCATACGTCGTCATCGTAACATAATACAACGGCAATTTATGCATATCCTGTTCAGGAAAATCCTTTTGAGTTAAGGCAGTTGTAATTTCGCGACCACGGTCTGTACGGAAATTGAAACAAATCACAACATCATCATTTTGAATGGTCGCAACAGGCTGTCCGTCGTTTTGAGTCATTACAATTGGTCTTATAAACTCATCCGTAATACCCTCAACATATGATTTTTTTATTGCAGCTAAAGGGTCCGTTGTTTTTTCGCCGATACCTTTAACCATCACATCGTATGCTTGTTTCACTCTTTCCCAACGATTATCTCGATCCATGGCGTAATAACGGCCGATCATTGAAGCAAGCTTAACAGAAGTGCCTTGAATGTGATTCTGCAAATCGGTAATAAAGCCTAAACCAGAATTTGGATCTGTGTCGCGTCCGTCTAAAAAGCCATGCACAAAAGTGCGCTCAACATTGGCTTCATTTGCTGCATCGCATAATGCTTTTAAGTGTTCTATATGAGCATGAACGCCACCGTTTGATACTAACCCAATAAAATGAACCGCTTTGTTGTTTTTTTTAGCGTAATCAAACGCACTTAGCAATATCGGGTTGCTGTGTAATTCTCTGTCGGTAATCGATTTGTTTATCCTTCCAAGTTCCTGATAAACGACCCGGCCTGCACCCAAATTCATGTGCCCAACTTCCGAGTTTCCCATTTGTCCGGCAGGTAAGCCAACTGCTTCGCCCGAAGCTTCTAACTTAGAGTTCGGGTACTTTTGTATAAGTGAATCAAAGAACGGCGTATTTGCCGCATAGGCAGCATCAGAGTTATCATGTTTTCCGTATCCCCAGCCATCAAGAATAATGAGTGCAAGTTTTTTATTTTTCATTCGTTTCTATTTCAGTTTAATATGATGAAAATTCGTAAGCATTTGTCTTAACTGAGTTGAAATGCTCAAATTTTCATATATTTTAATTACGCGATTTATTAAACAATTTTAAAACATTTTCACAATTGCAATGTTTTAACAATTCTTCATAAAGCAAATATAGGTTTATTGAAGCTTATACAAATTAAGAAATCCTTTTTTTGATAAGCTAATGGCATAATTTTCGCTATACGGTTCATTATAAACTACAGTAATGATCCGGAGCTTATTTTTATTCTTACTAGCTATTACGCCAATATATCGTTCTATTGCCTTCCAGGCAGATATAATTGATGATTTATCTTCATATTTTAAATCCGGAAACTCAAAAGAGATCGCCAAAAATTTTGCGCCTACTATAGAATTGATTATTATCGATGAAGAAGATGTATACTCTAAAGCACAGGGAGAACAAATTTTAAAAGATTTTTTCAGCAAACACCAACCCGTTAAAACCAGTATTTTTCATAGAATTAACAACAGCCAGAATTACAGATTCGGTGTAATTGTTTTGAATACAGCGAAAGAAACTTTCAGGGTTTCGGTAACCATGAAAAAATTTAATACCGCTTTTTTGATTACGGAATTAAGAATAGAACCCGCCAAAGACTAGGTTATAAGGCTGTTTTATTCTCTCATTGATTATTCTTTAAATTGCCTTCTTACAAATAATTGCTACTTTTGATGCTTAATTTACCAAATTTTGGATAAGCAACTTATATCACAATTCATAAAAAACGCACTCATCGAAGATGTTGGCGATGGCGATCACACTTCTTTAGCTACCATTCCTGAAGGTACTCAGGGAAAAGCCAAGTTATTAATAAAAGAAGCCGGCATTTTAGCAGGTGTTGAACTTGCAGTCGAAATTTTTGCACAGGTAGATTATAGTTTGAAGGTTAATGTTTCAATTAGCGATGGTGCAGAAGTTGAAGTTGGTGATATAGCTTTAACAGTTACGGGCAGCACACATTCAATTTTAATTGCCGAACGTCTTGTTTTAAATTGCATGCAGAGAATGAGCGGCATTGCAACTAAAACCCATCGAATAGTTTCGGTATTAGAGCATACAAAAACTAAACTTTTAGATACTCGCAAAACGACCCCCGGCTTGCGCTACCTTGAGAAATGGGCAGTTAGAATTGGTGGTGGTGTAAATCATAGAATCGGGTTGTATGATATGATCTTAATTAAAGACAATCATGTGGATTATGCCGGTGGAATAAGCAATGCCATTTACGCCGCAAAAAAATATTTAAATGATAACAACAAATCGTTACAGATTGAAATTGAAGTGCGAAATATTGAGGAGTTAAATCAAGTAATAGAAGCCGGCGGTGCAGATCGAATTATGCTTGACAATTTTAGTTTCGAAAATTTAAAAAAAGCCGTAAAAATAATTGACGGTCGATTTATTACTGAAGCATCTGGCGGCATTTCGGAAGATAACGTTGCAGAATATGCAGCTTGCGGCGTCGATTATATTTCAATGGGTGCGCTTACACATTCTGTAAAAAGCCTCGATATGAGTTTGAAAGCATATTAATCTATGATTTCATATATAAAGAAAAGCTTATTTTTTGTATCATTGTAGGCTATGGTTACGGTTTATTCTCTCACAGCCTTATTAGCTGCATATCTCTTTGGTTCTATTCCAACTGCGGTGTGGCTGGGACAGGCTTTTTATGGTGTTGATGTTAGAGAATACGGAAGTGGCAATGCGGGTGCTACCAATACCTTTCGCGTTTTAGGAAAAAAAGCAGGCATAGCAGTGATGGTTATCGATATTGCTAAAGGCTACACCGCTACCAATCTTGCTTATTTAATAGGCATGTCTGTTACTGGCCCGCAAAATTCAGCACAGTTTGTTAATTATCAACTCGCCCTTGGCGTTACAGCCGTTTTGGGACATTTGTTCCCAATCTTTGCAGGTTTTAGAGGCGGGAAAGGTGTCGCAACACTTTTTGGAATGATTTTAGCAGTTCACTTCGAAGCATCTATGCTTTGCGTTCTGGTTTTTGTGGTTGTGTTACTTTTAACAAAATATGTTTCCCTGAGTTCAATATGTGCGGGCTTTACTTTCCCTTTAAGCATTGTCTTCCTTTTTCAGGTATCCATAAAATCCGAAGTGCTTTACGGCATGGTTGTTTGTGTTTTAATTTTAGTAACGCATCAGAAGAATCTCGAAAGATTGCTGAAAGGCAAAGAATCTAAAGTGTATTTGTTTAGGAAAAAGGCTAATTAACTAACAAAACACAATTGTGAAACATATTTTGGGTTTGCCTGTTTAACAGATCGGGCTTAAAATTTTTTTGTTCACAGCAATTTATCATTAACTTATGAGAAAAATATTCTTAACGGCCATTGTTGCCGCCACGCTACTGTTTAATTCTTGTTCTACAGTTCCGCTAACAGGTAGAAGCAGATTGGATTTGGTAAGTAACGACCAGGTTTTACCAATGGCTTTTCAGGCATACGGCGAATTTTTAACCGAAAACAAAGCAACCGTTTTGCCTGCTTCAAACGCTCAGGCATTGAAGGTAAAAACAATTGGTAGCAGATTAATTTCTGCAGTTCAAACTTATATGAATAACAATAACTACGGCAACTTGATTAAAGATTACAAGTGGGAAGTTAATGTTGTACAAAATAATGAGAAAAATGCATGGTGCATGCCGGGTGGTAAAATCGTTGTATATACAGGCATTTTACCTGTTACACAGGATGATGCAGGTTTGGCAACTGTAATGGGGCATGAAATTGCGCATGCAATTGCCGGTCATTCGGCAGAACGCATGTCACAACAGCTTGCTGCACAAGGTTTAGGCGCTGCGGCAGGGGCGGCATTATCTAAAAACCCTCAAGCGCAGTCCATTTTTAATGCAGGTTACGGCATTGGAGGGCAGGTTGCAATGCTGAAATTCAGTCGCAACCAAGAATTAGAAGCCGATCGCTTGGGCTTAATTTTTATGGCTATGGCGGGCTACAATCCTCAAAGCGCTACTTCGTTTTGGACTAGAATGGCATCAGCTTCGCAAAGCGGACAAAAACCACCAGAATTTTTAAGTACGCACCCGAGCGATGCTACTCGTATAGCGCAGATTCAAAAATATTTGCCCGAAGCTCAACAGTATTACAAAAAATAAGATTTCTCAAGGAAATTTGATTAGAGGTGAAGATTCTGTATTAAGCATACTCTTCACCTTTTTTATTGGTTAAGCAGAGAACTTGTGCTGTTTTCTTCAAGGCATAACCTAAAGCGCTAAAACCTTCAAAATGGCACTTGCCTTAAGAAGGCATTCTTCATATTCACTTTCTGGGTCGCTTTGAAATGTGATGGCTCCGCCAACCTGAAACGATAAGTATTTATTTGCAGAGTTATAAAGAATGCTTCTGATTACGACGTTGAAATCAAAATCACCATTTGGGCTGATAAATCCGAAAGAACCTGAATAAACGCCACGCTTACTTTCTTCATATTGCTCAATTAACTGCATGGCTTTAACTTTCGGGGCGCCGGTCATCGAGCCCATAGGGAAGGCATTTTTAATCGCCTCAGTAAAATGAACTTTCGGGTCTAAATCGCAACTAATTGTCGAAATCATTTGGTGAACCTGCGGGAATGAGTAAATTCCGAATAATTCGTCTACTCTAACTGTTCCCTTAACAGCGGATTTTGTAAGGTCGTGCCGTACCAAATCCACAATCATTACATTTTCAGTTTGTTCCTTTAGATCATTCTTTAATTGTTGCTTTATTTTTTCATCTTCAATTAAGTTTTCGCTTCTTTTTGCCGTTCCTTTTATCGGCTGTGATACGAGTTTTGAACCACGTTTACACATGAAACGTTCTGGCGTGGCAGAGAGAATGTAGTTTTTATAAACTTTAAAATAACCTGCAAAAGGGGTAGGAGAGACCTTATTTAATAAGTAAAAAGTATTAACAGGATCAATTTCGGCATTCGCTGAAAAAAATTCCTGGCAGAAATTTACCTCATAAATATCACCTCGATTGATGTGATTTTTCAGTTCATTAACCTTCCTGATGTATCGGTTTTTTGAAATTCGCGATTGAATGTTTAAATCGTATTCATTATGAGGCTGAGTAATTTTGAAGTCGTGAATTTTTTTTAAAACAGCCTTATCGCCGAGAATGATTGTTATCTCTCCCGATTTGCTCGCAATCAAGTGTTCGGGAACAAAAAAATACAAATCAGGAAAATTGAGGTAATCCGGATTAGCTGACTTTAAATCTTCTGTTTCATTTTTTAAGTCGTAACTCAAGAATCCAAAAAGCCATTGTTTATGGAATTCGTAAAAATCCCTGAGTTGATGAAACGCATTTCCTTTTGATGATTTCAATTCTGCTTTAGATCCGAAGGCTAAAATGAAATCGTATTCCGAATATTTATCTTGATATTTATTAGAATCCAGAAAGCAGCACACATCATATTGATTTGCATAGTGCAAAGCTTTTCGCTTAAAATTAATTGAGTTTAATTGGTTTTCCAAGAGGAAACAAAGGTAATTTATTCTTAACCGCAAACAAAAAAAGCAACCTTATCAAAGGATGCTTTTTTTGTTATTGTCATTCGTCTCACAGATAGATTTCTTTATTTCAGTCTGTTGAGAATTTAGCGCTTATCGCAATTCTAAGGTTTGTGCCCTGTCCGGTCCTACTGAAAGGAATTTAATCGGCACCTCTAATTCTTTTTCCAGAAAGGCGATGTAATCATTCAGCTTAGCAGGAATTTCATCAACAGAGGTAATTTTTGTAACGTCGGTAGCCCAGCCATCTATTGCTTTTAATACAGGTTTTGGCTCGATAGAAATAATATCATACGGCATGTAATCGATAGTTTGGCCATCGTATTCATAATGCGTACAGGCATAAATCGTATCGAAAGTGTCTAAAACATCTGCTTTCATCATAATCAACTCGGTTACACCGTTTAACATGATCGCATATTTTAATGCAGGCAAATCTATCCAGCCACAACGACGTGCACGGCCTGTTGTAGCGCCAAATTCATGTCCTAAAGCACGAAGGTTTTCGCCAACCTCATTGTCTAATTCAGTAGGAAATGGTCCACCGCCAACGCGTGTGCAATAAGCTTTAAAAATACCGTAAACAGCACCAACCTTGTTAGGCGCAATACCTAAACCGGTGCATGCGCCGGCTGTGGTCGTGTTGCTCGAGGTTACAAAAGGATATGAACCAAAATCGACATCTAATAATGTTCCTTGAGCACCTTCTGCTAAAACAGCTTTGCCCTCTTTCAAATAACCGTTTACAAAATGTTCGCTATCTACATGAGGGATAGATTTCAAGAACTCAATCGCTTCGAAGAAAGAAGCTTCCTTTTCTGCAAGTTCGTATTCAAAGCCTTCGTAATGAGAAAGGATTTCGGTATGTTTTTCAACTAATTTTTGGTAACGCTCTTTAAAATCAGGAAGGGTTGTATCGCCAACACGTAAACCATTACGTCCGGTTTTATCCATATACGTCGGCCCGATTCCTTTTAAAGTTGAACCGATTTTGTTCTTACCCATTCTTGCTTCATTGGCAGCATCCAATAGTTGGTGCGTTGGTAAAATCAAATGTGCTTTTCGGGCGATTACTAATTTACCTTCGGCAACAGGATCGTGCCCTGCTTTTTTCAAATTGTCTAACTCTCTTTTTAAAATAATCGGATCGATAACAACACCATTACCAATGAGGTTCATTGTTTTTTCGTTAAAAATTCCTGATGGGATGGTATTTAAAACGAATTTTTTGCCATCAAATTCTAATGTGTGTCCTGCATTCGGACCACCCTGGAAACGGGCAATAAGATCATATTTCGGACTAAGAACATCAACGATTTTTCCCTTTCCTTCATCGCCCCATTGCAGGCCGAGAAGTACATCTACTTGCGTCATTATTTAAAAATTAAGCTGGTTTTATTTTTTTGTGGATTGATTTAATTTGCTTCAATTTTTGCTGCGGAGGCAGCACTTTCATTTACTTTTCTAGCCATACTGCAATCAGAGCAGAAGCCGTATAGATTTAACGAATGGTGTTTCACATCAAATTTTAAAAGGTCGCCCACCATGGTTTGAATTTGATGAATCCGCGGGTCGCAGAATTCTACAACTTTACCGCATTCGATACAAATCACATGATCGTGCTGACGATAGCCATATGATTTTTCGAACTGAGCCATGTTTTTACCAAATTGATGCTTGGTAACCAAATCGCATGAGACCAAAAGTTCTAAGGTGTTATAAACTGTAGCACGGCTTACACGATATTTTTGGTTTTTCATGTGGATGTAGAGGGTCTCCACATCGAAATGGTCGTTTCGGGAATAAATTTCTTCCAATATTGCGAACCGTTCCGGTGTTTTACGTAGATTTTTGTTCTCTAAATAAGCTTCAAAAATCTTGCGGACGAGCTCATTTGTTTTTTGTTCAGACATAGTTTTTAAACTCCGTTCAAAGGTATATAAATTGTTTGATTGTTCGGCTTTAAGATTGTTGAAATGTTGTAAAGTTGAACCGTTGTAATTAATCTTGATTATTGATACTCAACATCAAATAAACTACGCATCAAACCTTGTAACTCCTGTTACGCCCTTAACCTCCAACAAATTTTTAATCAAATTTTCAAGGTGTTCCGTATCATTTACAAAAATCATAATGGAGCCGTCAAAAATTCCTTCATTAGTATCTACCGTTATCGATCGCATATTAACTTTAAAATCATTCGAGATAACTTTGGTTATGTTGTTTATTAATCCAACATCATCAATACCAACAATCCTTAAGCCAGTTAAAAAGGTCAATTCCTGTTGTTTGTTCCATTTGGCTTTTACAATCCGATAGCCGTAATTAGACATTAATTGAGCTGCATTTGGGCAGTTTGTTCTGTGTATTTTAATTCCTTCACTAACAGTAACGAAGCCGAAAACATCGTCACCTGGAATTGGGTTGCAACATGCCGCGAGTGTATAATCTATCTTTTGTAAATCTTCACCAATTAATAAAATGTCATTTTCCGAACCCTTCATTTTGGTTTTCACCATATCAACCGTTAGGTTTTCAGGGCGTTCTGGTCCACGGGTTTCTACTTCTTTCTCGCTTGATAAATATTCCTTAATATCTTTAAGTTCAATTTTACCTAAAGCCACGTTAACAAATAACTCTTGTGTAGAAGGGAGTTTGAAGAAATAACTTATTTTTTGCAGGTTATCGGTATTGTAAGTTATCTTAAGAGATTTTAATTTACGCTCTAAAATCTCCTTGCCTGCTTCGGCTATCTTTCTTTTTTCTTCTTTTAATGATGATTTTATTTTCGATTTGGCTTTTGCCGTAACAACTACATTTAACCAATCCTCTTTGGGCGTTTGCTTGCTTGAAGTAATAATCTCTACCTGGTCGCCGTTTTGCAGTTTATAAGAAATCGGGACAAGTTTATGGTTTACTTTTGCACCGATACAAGTTGCGCCAACATCAGTATGGATTTCAAATGCGAAATCGAGCGCTGTTGCGCCCAGGGGCAGCTGAATTAAAGCGCCTTTTGGTGTGAAAATAAAGATCTCGTCTGAGAAAAGATTCATCTTGAAATCATCAAGAAAATCCAAGGCATTTGCTTCAGGGTTATTCAGCATTTCGCGAACTTTTTGAATCCACTGATCCAAACCATTATCATTACTCGATTCTTTATATTTCCAGTGTGCGGCAAAACCTTTCTCGGCAATTTCGTTCATGCGTTGGGTACGAATCTGCACTTCAACCCATTGACCGCGTGGCCCCATCACCGTGGTGTGAAGAGATTCATATCCATTTCCTTTTGGTGACGAAACCCAGTCGCGTAGGCGATCCGGATTCGGACGATATAAATCAGTTACAATTGAATAAGCTTTCCAGCAATCGGCCTTTTCATTTTCGTATGCGCTATCCAAAATAATTCTGATGGCAAAAAGATCGTAAACTTCCTCGAAGGGAATATTTTTCTTTTTCATCTTATTCCAAATGGAATGGATAGATTTTGGTCTGCCGTATACATCGGCTACTAAACCTTGTTCATGTACAATTTCATCAATCGGCTCAACAAACTTTTTAATAAACATGTTTCGCTCCGCCTTTTTCTCGTTTAGTTTCTTGGCAATAAATTTGTAAGTTTCAGGTTCAAGATATTTCATCGAAAGATCTTCCAGCTCTGATTTTATCGCATATAAGCCTAAACGGTGAGCGAGCGGCGCATATAAATAGATTGTTTCTGATGCGATTTTAAGTTGCTTATGACGAGGCATAAAATCCATCGTGCGCATATTATGCAACCTGTCAGCCAGTTTTATCAGTATTACCCTTACATCATCGGCAAGGGTAAGCAGCATTTTGCGGAAATTTTCTGCCTGAAGTGAACTGTTTGTGTCAAAAACTCCCGATATTTTAGTAAGGCCGTCTATAATTTTAGCAGTCTTTTTTCCAAATTCCCGTTCAATATCTTCGAGGGTGATATCGGTATCTTCCACAACGTCGTGCAATAAAGCACAAACAATAGAGGTTGTGCCCAAACCTATTTCTTCTGCGGCAATTTGAGCCACTGCAATAGGATGGTAAATATACGGTTCACCCGATTTACGGCGCATGTCTTTATGGCTTTCCAGTGCCATATCAAAAGCTTTTCTAATTTCCTTTTTATCTCCCTTTTGTAAAGTTGATTTGCTTGCCCTGAGCAAAGCCCTATATCGTTTTAATATTTCTTGTTTTTCAGCCTCTAAATCAATCACTAACTCTGTTTTCATTTGTATTTTTTGCGTAAAAAATTGCGTCTTATTATTGAATAAAACTTATATTAGTTCTGTAAAACTCCTAATATATGAAATAACACCTAACTTTGTTTAAGTATAAATTTATGAAATTTAAAGGGCTAATCATTCTGTTTATTGTCATGATTTTTAGTGTTTCACTAAAAGCTCAGGAGAATAGCGATCCTGTATTTCCCAAATTAGGCAAGGCAGACACGATTAGGGTAGCCTCTACTAATGATAACGGCGTAATGATTCCGTGGATGCAGCTTAACGATGTGTCGATTTATGCTGCAAGAATTTGGAAATCGCCTCAAGAACAGGCGGCTTATAACAGATTGCGCTATAATGTTTTAAAAGTTATGCCTTATGCAATATTTGCGAAAAGGAGGTACGAGCAGCTTGAACGGGATTTATTAACTGCACCCGAAAAAAGAGCGCAAAAGGCGCTTGTTAAGCAGTGTGATAATGAAATTAAGGATATGTTTAACCGCGAGATAAAGGAATTAACGATAACTCAAGGTCAGATTTTAACCAAATTGATAGATCGCGAAGTTGGCCGTACCACATACGACATCGTTAAACAAACAAAAGGTGGTTTTGCTGCGTTTTCATATCAAATCGTTGCCAGAGTAGTCGGGCATAATCTAAAAAGTACTTACGATAAGAATGAAGATCGGGATATTGAATCAATCATCCGGTCTTCGGGATACTACCAATAACAGTAAAATGAAGGAAAACATTCCGAATATCTATTCATTTAAGGTAAAGAAGATTACCGGTGAAGATCAACCATTATCTGCCTTCAGGAATAAAGTAGTTTTAATCGTTAATACTGCATCAGAATGTGGCTTTACGCCTCAACTTGGCGAATTGCAGCGGTTGAAGGATGAGATTAATAATCCTGATTTTGAAATATTAGGGTTTCCGACAAACGACTTTGGGAAGCAAGAGCCATTAAGCGGAAATGACATAAGCACTTTTTGTGAAATAAATCATGGCGTTAAGTTTCCTGTATTCGATAAAATTATGGTCCGTGGCGCACACTCACACCCGCTGTATCAGTTCCTCAGTGATAAAAAACTCAACACAAAATTAAGCTCAACACCAAGATGGAACTTTCACAAGTACCTGATTAATAAAAAAGGTGAAGTCGAAGACTATTTTTTCCCTTTCACAAAACCTTTAAGTTCTAAAATAAAGAAAAAAATTCAGCGCCTGCTAGAAAACAATACCAAGTAAATTAATGAGATTAGATATTTTAGTTATAGCCGTTCACCCTGACGACGCAGAACTTTGCTGTTCAGGAACAATTTTAAAGCATATTGCATTAGGTAAAAAAGTTGGTATTGTAGATTTAACGAGAGGTGAATTGGGTACGAGAGGTACGGCAGAAACCCGCGATGAAGAAGCGAGAAACTCCGCAAATATTTTAGGCTTGCATGCACGTGAAAATTTAAAATTCAGAGACGGCTTTTTTCAAAATGATGAACAACATCGCCTAAAAGTTATCAAAATAATCAGGAAATATCAACCCGAAATCATCCTTAGCAATGCTTTGGAAGATCGTCATCCGGATCATGGAAGGGCGGGCGATTTGGTTTACGATTCTGTTTTTTTATCGGGCTTACCTAAAATAAGCACGGCGTTGGATGGGATAAGCCAAGCTGCTCACCGACCTCGGCTATTACTCCAGTATATTCAAGACAGGTATCTGAAACCTGATATTATTGTTGATATCACTGAGCACATGGATAAGAAAATCGAATCAATCCAGGCCTTTAAAACTCAATTTTACAATCCTGACGTAGATGGTTTGCAAACATATATTTCATCTCCCGAATTTTTTGAAACAGTAATCGGTCGCTCAAGAGAGTTTGGTAAGAGCATAGGCGCAACTTTTGGCGAGGGTTTTACTTCGAGAAAATTATTGGGAGTAGATAACTTATTTGATTTAAAGTAATCTGCAGCTGCCAAAGGATGAGTGAATTACAATTCGTATGATTGTTTCGCTAAATGCTTTACACGGTAGGTTAGCATCACTTTACAACAAAATAGCCATTACTTTGTTATTCTGAAAACGAATAATAATGGCGAATATATTCTCTTCTCTAAAATACGCATATAATCTTTTTAAGCACATAGATTTCGATAAACTCGAAGCTATATCAAAGAAAGTAGACCTTCCTAAAATGGTCGAAACCATTTCTAATCTTGATGAAAAACAATTGTCGGGTATGATGAAAATGATGGGCGGCTCTGGAAAGAAAAGGGAACTTCCTCCTATTGAAGGGGATTTTTATCATTTAGGAGATGAGGCTTTGAAAGACGAAGATCGCCAATTACAATTAAAGGTTAGAGCTTTTCTAGAAAAGGAAGTGAAACCAATTGTTAATGAATATTGGAACAGAGCTGAGTTTCCATTCGAAATAATTCCAAAATTAGCCGAACTTAATATTTGCGGCTTAACCTATAAAGGTTATGGCTGCCCCGGGAAATCAAATTTGATGGAGGGTATTTTGGCTATGGAAATGGCAAGGATTGATACTTCAATTTCGACTTTTTTCGGTGTACAGAGTGGCTTGGCTATGGGCTCAATATACCTTTGCGGATCGGAAGAACAGAAGCAACAATGGTTGCCGTTAATGCAACAATTTAAAGTTATCGGGGCTTTCGGGTTAACGGAGCCGGAAGTTGGTTCTGCTGCCGCCGGCGGGTTAACTACTACCTGTAAAAGACAGGGAAATAAATGGACGTTAAATGGTCAGAAAAAGTGGATCGGCAATGCCACATTTGCCGATATTTTGATAATCTGGGCGAGAGATCTAGATGATGATCAGGTTAAAGGATTCATCGTAAAAAAAGATAATCCGGGTTTTGCTGTCGAGAAGATGAAAGATAAGATGGCTCTTCGCATTGTTCAGAATGGAATTATTACACTAACAAATTGCGAAGTTGAAGAAGTAGACAGGCTTCAGAATGCAAATTCGTTTAAAGATACTGCGAAAGTTTTACAAATGACAAGAGCAGGAGTGGCATGGCAGGCGGTTGGTTGTGCCAGAGGCGCTTATGAAAATGCTTTGGATTATACCAGAACCAGAAAGCAGTTCGGTAAGCCAATCGCATCGTTCCAACTAATTCAAAATCATTTGGTGGAAATGCTTTCTAACCTTACCGCAATGCAAACTTTGTGTTTCAGGTTATCGCAATTGCAGGATCAAGGTTTACTGAAAGATGAGCATGCATCATTGGCGAAGGTTTTCTGTTCCTTAAGAACGCGGGATGTGGTGAGTAAAGCCAGGGAAGTAATGGGTGGGAACGGAATTCTACTTGAGTATAATGTTGCCCGTTTCGTGGCCGATGCCGAAGCGATCTATTCTTACGAAGGAACAAAGGAAATAAACACCTTAATTGTTGGGCGAGCTATAACCGGGTTTTCTGCCTTTGTTTAAAGTAAACATACAAAGTCTAACTGCAAAACAGGGAGACTTCGTATGTTAAAATGGATGCTTGTTGAAAGCAGCTTGGCTCATTGCACTTTTCTCGAACAAAGCAACGCAAGACTCATTAAATGACGGATCAAAGTTTACGTTACCCGGCTGAAGACTCTGCGGAACCTTGCTATTCTCTAAAAAATAATAGACCTTAGTATTGCCATATTTAGTGTGTGGCATCAAATTACCGTAATCTTGAAGTTCCTGCCAAACGGTATCCTTAACCGTTACGATATAAATCCGTTGAACTGGGCCTGTATTATTAGCATTCCTAAATTTTGCAATTTCTTTAAAACCTGCTTTCATGTCTTCAATACCTGGCTGGTTCAGCGTGTCCTTAACCATAAAGAAAATCAATACTAAAACTGCTGCAACAATGCCATAAGCAAGATATTTTTTATTCATGTTTACAATAAAGGCAATATTTTTTCCATTACAGTCAAGCCTTCGTCAATATGTTTTTGCTCTATGCTAAGCGCCGGGCGGAAACGAATCGTATTTGTACCACAGCCCAGAAACATCACGTTATGCTCTAAACCTTTAACAATAAAATTGTTGCGCATTTCTTTATCGGGGAAATCAAAAGAGCAAAGTAATCCGCGGCCGCGAACATTGCTCACGGCGCCAAATTTTTGAGCCAGTTGTTGCAGATTTTCTTTTAGGTATGAGCCTATTCTTGCCGCATTATCACAAAGTTTATCTTCCTCTACAATTTGCAAAATTTGAGATGATCGAACCATATCAACCAAATTTCCACCCCACGTAGAATTGATTCTGCTTGGAATTTTAAAAACATTTGTTTCAATTTGATCGACTTTATTGCCTACTAATATCCCGCAGACCTGCATTTTTTTTCCAAAAGCTACAATGTCTGGTCTGGCTTTTTCGCTAAAATGCTGATGACACCAAAATTTTCCCGTCAGTCCGACTCCTGTTTGTACCTCATCGTAAATTAGAAAAGCATCATTTTCATCGGCAAGTTCACGTAGTTGGATTAGAAACTCCTCTCTAAAATGATTATCGCCGCCTTCGGATTGAATCGGCTCGATAATTATTGCGCAGATATCGTCTTTAAAATCAGTAAAAGCTTTTTTAATCTGAGCGATAGAAACTTCTTCTGATTGAATAGCGTGAAGTAAATTGTCACCTTCCAAAGGAAATTGTACTTCGGGCGTACTTACCCTTGGCCAATCGAATTTTGCATACCATTTTGTTTTATCGGGAAGGGTATTAGTTAGGCTTAAAGTGTAACCGGTTCTTCCGTGAAAAGCTTTTTCGAAATGTAAAACTTTAAAGCCTTTTTCCTCCTTGTAACCTTTCGAAAAGTTTTTCTGTACTTTCCAATCCATTGCTACTTTTATTGCATTCTCTACAGCTAAGGCGCCACCGGCGATAAAAAAAGCATGAGGTAAATATTCTGGTATGCCTACTTGAGAAAATGTTTCTACAAATTGGGCATATTGTTGCGTATAAACGTCAGAATTTGATGGATTTGCCATTGCGGCAAGCAACAAGTTTTTTTTAAACCCTTCATCATTAACCATTTTGGGGTGGTTATAACCTAATGGAACGGAAGCGAAGCAGGTGAAGAAATCAAGTAAAGTTCTATTGTATTTTGAATCGTAGATATAAGCGCCGTGGCTTTTCTCCATATCGTAAGTTAAGTCGAAGCCATCGGCTAAAATGTGTTTATTTAATGATTCGTTAACTCTATTAGGAGGTACTGTTAATTGATACATATATTTGGTATTGGTATAAATCAAATTTACAAAAATGCTCTTTAATACCAATTTTAGGCACTTTTTGAACTCACAGTCTAAAAAATAGGTTTAAACTGTTTAAAGTTACTTTATAGACAAAAACCGAATCGGGACTTTACAATTGTGGAAAACTTTTTGATGATTTTGAATCTATTTCAGCGTTGAAAGCCAAACAACGAGTAATGATTCCAAGAATAAAGGTTCCATATAAACGGATCAGGTAATGGTGGATTAGTTCATATCATACCATCTGGGCACAGGAATGTAGTTGTCATTCCAAAATACTTCATCGTCAATCTTGAATCCTGCTGAAATAAATGCGATCCCGGGTTCTTCTTCAGATACTTCTTTTTTAAACTTGTAGGCATCCACAGATAAGTATTGATACAATTCTTCTTGTTCAATCTTATCTTCCGCAAGTAAGAGCAAAACCTTCTCGCCGGTTTCTAAAGTGATTACCATTGTTCCCGTAACTCTCATCTGAATTTTTTTTAAGCCATCAGCCTCACGAAAAGGAATTTGACGATACCTACGAATACGTTTTGTTTGAAATGTTTTTTAAATATAAATTGCTGACTATTAGCAATTAACTTTTTGTTAGTTCTTTGCCGTAAAATCTCCCTTTAACAGATCAGCTTCTATCTTTTTCATCTCTTGTAAAATCTATTGCTGCGCTATTACAAAACATTACCAAATACCGATATGTTCTGAATAAACATTTTAAAATTTATCTTTCATTCCGAAGATGCCCAACAAGCCACCTGTATGAATTGCCAAAATTTTATCGCTTTTGTTGATGATATTTTTTTGTTCTAAATCTTTTATTGCATAGAACATTTTTGCCGTGTAAACAGGGTCTGTTAGCAGGCCTGTTGTGGCAGTAAAATCTTTAATAAAATTGAACAGTTCAGCAGTTGTTTTAGCATAACCACCAAAATGGTAATCAAGATGCAATATTAAATTATCAGAAGCAGTTGCATATTTTAAAATTTCCGTTCTGAGAAACATTCCGTTTTTGAGAACAGGGATGATGTGAAGCTTGGTTTTTAAATTATTTTGCTGTAATCCTCTTAATAATCCTGCCGCAGTTGTTCCTGTTCCTGCTGCGCAGAAAATATGGTCGTAAGTTTCTGGTAATTCGCTTATAATTTCAGCACAGCCTATGGTCGCTTCAAATGAAGCGCCGCCTTCATCAATAAAAAAGGCATGCTCATCATCCAAAAAATAATCGTTAAATAAGGAAGATTTGTTTTTATAACTTGCTCGATCAGTAAAAATTAGTTTCATACCAAATAGCGTGCAAAGTAAAAGCATTTCATTTCTTACTTCTTCGCCACGAACAAATGCTGTCGATTTTAACCCTGATTTCGCTGCTGCTGCCGCTGTTGCTACGAGGTGATTAGAGTAAGCTCCCCCGAAAGTGATTAAGTGATTTTTGCTTTCGGCTTTAGCTTTTGCCAAAATGTACTTTAGTTTTCGCCATTTATTTCCTGAAATATACGGGTCTATCAAATCATCTCTTTTAACAAAAAAATTATTAAAGGTTGAAAATTCTATTTTCTCTACAGGACTGTATATTTTATCAAACACGTGTAAAAATAAAAAACACCTGTAATATGCAGGTGTTTTTACTATTGTTTTCTTAAGATTACTTAAAATATATTTTCCTTACCAAATAAGGGAAAAAATTAAGTACAATTTTTACATTTTGAGTAAAGTTTTTCATAAGTATAGTATTTTAGGCAATTAAACAGCTACAAATAACAAGCCAATAATTTTTGCGGCCTTATTTAATTTGCAAAAAGAGCTACTGTCCTATACCTAAACCAATGCCCGCATTAAAAAGGTTGTACTTCGCTGCAGTATATGAACCGTAAAGTTTAAAGAATCCAAACTTTAGCTGAAAGCCTACTGATGCTTTTAAGCCATCGATATCCTTTTGCTTAACGGAAACGGGATCTGTGTAAGATACGGATGTTCCGTTACCTGTATCAAAGGAGTACGTACCTAAAGCCTTCAAGTTAGTGGTTGATGTTTGATAGCCAACGCTTGCAAAAGGCGTGAAAAATAAGATCTTTTTTGATATAATGGCGTCAATGTTAACGCCGTTAAATGTTGCATCAATTTTCTGATCAGAATTCGCTGTATTATTTATATTTAATGGTAATGTGTATTTGTATTGAGTAAACCCGCCCGAAATGGCAATATCTACCGGAATCAGTTCATCTTTTTCCATAAATAAAGGTAACAACTCTACTTTGGCGCCTACTCCAATCATTGATAAGCTTCCCAAGTCATCACTTAATTTGATTTTAGGCATTGCTCTCAGCGAGATATCGATGTTCTTTGGCAAACCCAGGGTTGCCTGAATTTGAGCTGAGGGAACAATATGAAAGCCTACGCCCTGCGGCAAGTTAAAAAATGTTGTAGTTGGCATCCCGTTGCTCGTGTAAATTTGCATTCTTCCACCTTCGCGGTCATTCCCAAAAGCAGTCGGGCCAATAGACGATGCACCTGCTGCGGGTTTAATATTGCTTAATCCGAGTGTATTTACATCATAACTTCTGGCAGATTGAGGAACTATTGCGGCAGAAGCAGATACCCTCACTTCAAATTTCAAAAATCCTTTCGATTTTGCCGTGTTTGTCCAGCCATCTGATAAGCCAACACCCAATCCTTTATAAAGCGGGTCGAAATAAGCGTTAATAAGTTTAGTTGCATCTGCAGGACCTGATTTAAATAAGTCACCCACATTTTGCTGAGCATTTGCTACCTGAAATGAAGCAATCAAAAAAAAGCTCATAAAGAGCCTCGGGAAGTACAAATTTTTCATAAAATAATTTTTTAATGGATATGCGGCTTGAGCTTTAAAGGTAATCAGTTTTATTTAATCTGAAATCATTCAGTTATTCTTCCTCTTAAAAGTTTATTTTTGCCACATGGAAAATATGGTTGGGTTGCAGGAATCAGAAGAGCAGGAGTTGTATGAACATTTAAAAATTATTGTAGATAAAGGGCAATCTTTATTGCGAATTGATAAGTTTTTAATGGTTCGTGTAGAAAATGCTTCCCGTAACCGTATTCAGAATGCAATTGATGCAGGCAATGTGTTGGTAAATCAAAAGCAAATAAAGGCGAGTTATAAGGTTAAGCCAAACGATGAAATTTCTATTGTTCTGCCTCATCCACCTCGTGATACCGAAGTATATCCTGAAGATTTGCCTTTAGACATAATTTATGAAGACAGTGATTTACTTGTTGTAAATAAAGCAGCAGGCATGGTGGTTCATCCTGGTTTTAATAACTATACCGGAACATTAGTAAATGCACTGGCTTTTCATTTTGAACAATTACCGCAGTTACCCGGAAACGACGGCAGACCTGGATTAGTTCATCGGATTGATAAAGATACATCGGGTTTATTGCTGATCAGTAAAAACGAGAAATCTATAACACACCTGGCAAGACAATTTTTCGACCATAGTATCACCAGAAAGTATATTGCTTTGGTTTGGGGCGATATTGAGAACGACGGAACGGTAACCGGATATATTGGAAGAAGCTTAAAGGATCGTCGTGTGATGGATATTTACGACGTTGAGGAGAAAGGAAAGTGGTCTGTAACCCATTATAAAGTTTTAAAGCGTTTGGGTTATGTAACATTAATCAGTTGCGAATTGGAAACGGGCAGAACCCATCAGATCAGAGCACATATGCAACATATTAATCATCCTTTGTTTAATGATGCAATGTATGGCGGTGATAAGATTTTGAAAGGAACAACGTTTAACAAGTACAAGCAATTTGTAGATAATTGTTTTGAATTGCTGCCGCGACAAGCTTTACACGCTCAAAGCTTAGGTTTTATTCATCCAACAACGAAAGAATACATGTATTTTGAATCTCAATTGCCTGCCGATTTTAAAGCGGCATTAAATAAATGGGAAAGTTATACCGCCACATCTTAAAATATGCCTCAGCAATACATCTTATTAAATGATGAGTTTCATGCAGCCGACGTGCCGGTGTTAACCGCTTCAAACCGAAGTTTCAAATTTGGAGATGGCCTTTTCGAAAGCATGAGGATGATTGACGGAAAACTTCAATTTGCCGATTTACATGCAGATAGGTTGGTTTCGGGCATGAAAGCCTTGAAAATCGACGGTCACGCGTTGATGGATGATTATTTTTTGAGACAGAAAACGGCAGACCTTGCAAAGCGTAATAAATGGAATGGAAATGTTCGCTTTCGCTTATCAGTTTATCGTGAAGGTTCCGGTGTTTACACGCCTGAAATTAACAAAGCGGGTTACGTTTTAGATGGTTTGCCAATGAAGACAAATCGTTACGAATTGAACACCAAAGGTTTAATTATTGATGTTTTTGATGAAATAACAAAACCTGTAAATAAACTTTCTAATTTCAAAACTTCAAACGCCTTGCTTTATGTAATGGCGGGAATTTTTAAAAGCCAAAACCGTTTGGATGAAGCAATGATTTTAAATCAATACGGTTTTTTATGCGAAAGTATCAGTGCAAATGTTTTTGTAGTTTACAACAATCAAATCTATACACCCGCACTAACGGAAGGTTGTGTTAGCGGCGTTATGCGTACCGCAATTATGCAATTAGCAAAAATGCACGATTTAGAACTTATCGAAGCACAAATAAACCCTGAGATTTTAAAGGAAGCAGAAGAAGTTTTTATTACGAATGCCACTCAAGGCATTCAATGGGTAATGGGTTACGGAAGAAAACGCTACTTCAACGAGATTTCAAAATTCTTAACCGAAAAGCTAAACGCAATATAATTCTTAATTGTTATAACCTCATTCCTCTCAGAAAATCTTCAACCTGCATTCGTTTTTTGCCTTCATATTGTACATCGAGCAGTTTTATAAAACCATCTTTGGTAGCAAACTTTAAGAATGTTTTTCCATCGGTTAAAAAGCCACCTGCTGCAATTCCGGGTTCCGTATATTCAACCTCCGCTTTAAATATCTTAAGCGTTTTATCGTTTAACAATGTAAAAGAAGTAGGATAAGGGCTTAATCCTCTTATAAAATTATGAATTAGTTCGGTTGAGTTATTCCAATCTATTTTGCAATCTTCTTTAAATATTTTAGGTGCGTGTTTTAAGGTTTCAGTTTGGGGTTGAGGTTGTTCAGTATAGTTCCCCTCTGTTATTGCAGTAACTGTTTTTACTAATAATTTTGCGCCTACAATCATTAACCTGTCATGTAATTCGCCCGCTGTTTCATCATCACCAATGGCAACACGATCGCTCAATATTATTGCACCTGTGTCAATTTCGTGAGTTAAAAAGAAAGTTGTTACCCCGGTTTCTTTTTCGCCGTTTAAAATGGCATGATTTATTGGCGCTGCACCACGATATTGGGGTAATAAAGATCCGTGGAGGTTAATAGTTCCCTTAGGCGGCATGCTCCAAACTACTTCTGGTAGCATTCTAAAAGCAACAACAACTTGCAAATCTGCGTTATAAGATTTCAGTTCTTCTAAAAAAACCGGATTCTTAAGTTTTTCTGGTTGTAAAACCGGAATTCCTCTTTCTGAGGCATATTTCTTTACAGCACTTTCATTTAGCTTTTGTCCGCGTCCGGCAGGCTTATCAGGCGCAGTAATTACGGCTACTACATCGAAGTTGGCTTGTATTAAGGCATCTAAAGAAGCAACCGCAAAATCGGGCGTCCCCATAAAAACTATTTTCATAAGATAGTGTTGTGTTATCTGAAATAACGTGGTTATTCACATTAAGTTTTGCAAAATAACTAAAAATTAAATCATCCTCAGAAGTTAAAATGATACAAGGCAAAGATGTTGTAAAAGCAAACGGGTTGGTTTATGTAACCGATTCTATGCCTGGTTTTTATCGTAAGGGCAAACCCGGCAAATTTTATTACGAAGACAAAGACGGAAATAGGTTATCAGAGGAAAAACATCTCGATCGAATTAAAGCTCTAGTTATTCCGCCTGCCTGGCAAAATGTTTGGATCGCCAATAAACCAAATGCTTATTTGCAGGTTACCGGGATAGATGCAGCGGGTAGAAAGCAATATAAGTATCATACTAAATGGACCAGCCGCCGATCTGAAGATAAATATTTTAGATTGTATGAGTTTGGAAAGGCCTTACCTGAAGCGAGAAAAAAATTAGCAAAAGATTTAAGGCGCAAAGAACTTGATGAAAGAAAAGTTCTGGCCATCTCAGTTGATGTACTTCAAAAAACACTTATCAGAGTTGGTAATGAAAACTATAAGCAACTTTATGGTTCTTTCGGATTAACTACACTTAGGGATAAACATGTTCGTATCAACGGAGATAAAATCAGCATGGATTTTATCGGGAAAAAAGGTGTTAAGCAAAATGTAGAATTGAACGACAGGAGCCTTGCTAAATTGGTGAAGAAATGCCGCGACATTCCAGGGCAGGATTTGTTCCAGTTTTATTCGAACGGAAAGGAACATAAAAGTATTGATTCGGGCAAAATAAATAATTACATAAAAGAAATAACCGGCAACGATTTTACGGCAAAAGATTTCAGAACTTGGGGCGGAACGCTTGAAGCACTTCGTCAATTCGCTAAATGTTCGGTAGATCAAAATATAGAATTGAACACCAAAAAAACTGTTGTAAATGTTTTGGATTGTGTGGCAAAAAAACTTGGTAATACAAGGGCTGTTTGCAAAAGTTCGTACGTGTATCCGCTTCTGATAACGGCTTATGAAAATTCGGAACTGGAGAAATACATGAAGAAAATGAACAACAAGAAGACCATCGGAAAGCTGAGTTTGGAGCATGACGAAAAAGTTCTTTTGTCTTTTTTAAAATCGAACGGCAGCAAATAAAAAACCAATTATATTTGTATTTTGAACCCATATATGCAAATAAACCTACAAGATAAAGCAGATCTATTTAATATTCTGATAGAAGAATCCAAGATGCCGATTGCCTTATACGTCGGCGCAGATATGGTTATCCAAGTCGCAAACAAAGCTATATTAAAGGCTTGGGAGAAAGACGACTCCGTGATGGGTATGAAGCTTGCTGAAGCATTGCCCGAGCTTGATGGTCAGCCTTTTATGCAAATTCTAAAAAACGTCTTTGAAAGTGGTGTTGCATATGAAGCCAAGGAAGATAAGGTAAGGTTAATTAACGACGGCGTTCTGAAAACTTTTTATTTCGATTTTATTTACAAGCCTTTAAAAGATGACAATGGCAATGTATGGGCAATTCTTAATAACGCTACGGATGTAACGGAGTTGGTTAATGCGAAATTGAAATGGAAGGAAAGTGAGGAACTTTTCAGACAGATGATTTACGATGCACCTGTGGCAATCGGAATTTTACGAGGCACTGATTTTATTATAGAAGATGCAAATGACGATTTACTTAAAATTTGGGGTAAGGAGAACGATATAATTGGCTTGAAGCTTGTTGATGGTTTACCTGAAATTATTGACCAACCATTTCCCGAACTGCTTATTGATGTATACCGAAGCGGTAAACCATATTATGGCTATGAAACGTTAGCGAGGCTGGAGAGAAATGGTGTATTGGGCGATTACTACTTTAACTTTGTGTACGACCCAATACGTGATAAAGATGGTATTGTAACAGGCATTATGGTTGTTGCAAACGACATAACCGTTCAGGTAAAATCACGTAATGCTTTCATGAATAGTGAAGAAAAATTCAGAAATCTTGTTCTTGATAATCCCATGCCAACGGGGCTTTATGAAACTGAAGAGATTATTATAAAAATTGCTAACAAAGAAATGCTTAAGCTGTGGGGTAAAGATGAGGGCGTTATCGGGTTACCAATGCTTGAGGCAATTCCTGAGTTAAAGGGGCAACCCTTTATTGATATCCTCAAAGAGGTTTATCGCACTGGTGTACCTTACCATGCCGATCAGCAAGCTGCAACGCTGCAGGTAAATGGCAAATTGCAAGAATTTTGGTTTAATTTTACCTACAAACCTTTACGAAATGCAGAAGGCAAGGTTTACGCTATTTTGCACGCGGCGATTGATGTAACCAAGCAGGTACAGTTACAACAGCAAAAAGATGAATTTCTTGGTATTGCCAGTCACGAATTAAAAACACCTGTAACCAGTATAAAAGCATACGCACAAGTATTAGAGCGGCTAATTCGAAATGAGGGCGACGAGAAAAAGGCCAATATGGTTCAAAAAATGGATTTGCAGTTAAATCGGCTAACCGGTTTAATAGGCGATTTGCTTGATGTTACCAAAATTCAATCAGGTAAAATGACCTTTAACCCTGTAAAATTTGATTTTGATCTATTGGTTGCAGAAATTGCGGAGGAGATGCAGCATACCACAGCTCAGCATCATATCAAGCTAGATCTCAAAAGCGCTTCTATCGTATTTGCCGATAAAGAACGAATAGGGCAGGTTATTACAAACTTCCTGTCAAATGCAATAAAGTATTCCACAGATTCTGAGGAAATCGATGTAAAAACTTTTCTTCAAAATGACGAGGTAATATTGAGCGTTCAGGATTACGGTATCGGGATCTCGAAAGAGTTGCACGGCCTGATTTTCGATCAATTTTATCGGGTTGGGGGCAACCTTCAACACACTTATCCCGGCTTAGGTTTGGGCTTATATATTTCATCAGAAATTATAAAAAATGAGGGCGGCAGAATTTGGGTTGATAGCGAAGAGGGAAAGGGTTCAACATTTTATTTCTCGTTAAAAGTCTAATTTCACCGATTCATTAAACCGGTGAAATCATCATTCTTTCGGTGCCTTTTTTATAGGGTGCACAGGTTGCTCTTCGTTCTCCCTTTGTTCGGCAGGATTGTCCGTTTTAACAGGTTTCACAGGCTCACTATCGTTAGGCTTTCTAACTGTTTTATGGTCTACCGGTTCTCTGCCTTTAGGTACCTCTTCCTGGTAATTACTTCCAGGTTTATCACTTTTAACTTTTGGTCCGCCCATGGTTGGTTGATTTTTAATTATGGAATGATTAATTACCACTCGCATAAATAACAAGGATTCTTATGCTATTGTTTGATTCAATCAGGTCAGAATCAATTTGTTTAAAATCTTACACTCTTTAGTTGTAAAGCAGGTACTTCTTACGCATTGTTTTATAGGCAGATAGTCCCGGTTCCCAACTTGCTCTTATTTCCTCCTCACTTTTGCCGTCAATAATCTGTTGCCTGAAGTTTGCCACGCCAACTAATCTTTCAATAGGCATGGTTTGATTACTTAATTTAGAATTGAAAAAATCTTCTTTCTTGGGCGATGCTTTGTACAACTGGATGATCCAATCGATATTTATCTTTTTTTCTTTTCTCAAAATGGATGTGTCGTAATTTCTTAAATCTATACCAAAACATTCTTGATCTTTAAAAATCGGAGTTTCTGCCATTCCTTTAATTCCTGTAGGTGTAAAGGAAAACTTGTAAATTCCTTTTAAGTAAGGCGCACCGATAACGGTAAATGGAAACATAGTACCGCGACCGTGGTTAAGGTAAATACCTTCGAATAAGCATGTAGAAGGATAAAGTAAAATCGACTGCTGGGTATTCAAATTCGGCGATGGTTTAACAGGTAAAGTATATTCCATGTCGTGGTTATAATTTGCGTTTTTAATAACCGTTATCTTGCATTTCACTTTGTCTTTCAGCCAACCTTCGCCGTTAAGCATTTGTGCGTACTCGCCAACGGTTAAACCGTGTGCCATCGGAATCGGTTGAATGCCGATACCCGATTTAAATTGAGGGTCGAGAATAGGCCCGTCTATTAAATAACCGTTAGGATTTGGCCGATCTAAAATTAAAAGCTCTTTATTATTTACCGCACAAGCCTCCATAACATGTTGCAGTGTGTTAATGTAAGTGTAGAAACGAACGCCAACATCCTGGATGTCGAAAATCATCACATCAATTCCCGCTAAATCTTCAGCAGTCGGCGTGCTGTGTTTTCCATATAATGAAATAACTTTTATTCCTGTTTTCGCGTCTATTTCATCGTTTACGCTTACACCTGCGCTTGCGGCTCCTCTAAAACCATGCTCCGGACCAAATATTTTCTGAATTTTAACGCCCCGTTTAACCAAACTATCAACCGAGGTTTGTGTACCTATTATCGATGTGTTGTTTACCACCATACCAACACGTTTACCCTTTAATAGCGGCAAATATTTTTCGGTTTGTTCAGCCCCTGTTTTAATGGTTTGATTTGCTTTTATTGGGTGTAATTCTACCTTATCTCCAACTTTTGTTGAATGAGAATTTTGACCGCAGGCAGAGAGTGCAATTAAACTTATTAGCGCAAAGCTGATGCATGTTTTCATATTAGAAGTTTTTAATCCATTTAAATCAACAATAAAACAATTTAGCACTTTTTTGATTATTGTTATCAGCGTAGTGATTATTTTACCATTGCTTATTTATTTTCAAAAATGCCATTTTTAAAAAGGATTTAAGCATTTTTGCCCTAACAAATTTATCAAGTTGAATTTCGAATATTTTATAGCCGGGCGAATCGCCATTAAATCAGAACGAACTTTTTCAAAGCTCATTGTTCGCATTGCGATTGCGGGGGTAATGTTAAGTTTGGCTGTGATGATTCTGTCGATTGCGATAATCAAGGGATTTAAAACTGAAATTCAAGACAAAGTGCGTGGCTATCAGGGCGACGTACAGGTTACAAGATACGATCTGAACAATTCTTTTGAGCATTCACCATTTATCCTTGATCCCTCTACTGAAAAGTATTTAAAATCAAATCCTAACATAGATTATTATTATCCTTTTGCAACCAAACCTGCAATACTCTCTGCTAATAACGAAATCGAAGGCATTAATTTTAAAGGCATTGATAAGACATATAACTGGAACTATATTAAGCAGCATATTATAAGCGGAACCATCATCGATTTCTCTGACAGCACTGCTGCAATGCAAGAATTATTGATTTCAAATTACACCGCCAAGCGATTGAAAGTGAAAACGGGCGATGATTTTATCATGTACTTTGTGCAGAATCAATTGCGACCAAGAAAGTTTAAAATTGTGGGTATTTACGATATCGGTGTTGAAGACATAGATAAAGGTTTTGTGCTGGGTAATTTGGGAATTATAAAACGATTGAATAACTGGAATTCTGCCGAAATAGGTGGCGTTGAAATAAAGATTAAAGACTTTAATAAATTGAAAGCTGTAGCAGATAATGTTTTCGAAAATCTTCCTCAAAACTTGCGCTCCTATTCTATTAAAGAAACTGTACCAAATATTTTTACCTGGTTGGGCTTGCTAGATGTTAACACAAATGTATTGCTTATTTTGATGCTGATTGTTGCGATAATAAACATGGTAACCGCACTTTTGATTATGATTTTAGAACGCACAAATATGATTGGCATGCTAAAATCATTTGGGGCAAGCAATTGGAGTATTATGAAAATCTTCCTTTACAATGCTGCTTACCTTATCGGAATTGGATTGCTTCTGGGCAATATTTTAGGCTTGGGGCTTGGCTTTTTTCAACAATCAACACACATATTTAAGCTCAATCAATCTTCTTATTTCCTGGCTTACGCTCCGATTGAGTTCCATTTTATTGATGTGTTGGCGCTAAATCTTATCACAGTAGTGGCGTGCTTAATTGTTCTTATTATCCCGTCATTGTTAATTAGCAAGGTTTCTCCGCTAAAAGCAATCAGATTTAAATAAAGACTCGAATTATTATCCTTTCTTAATTTCAAACGTTACAGTTTTCGGTACTACGGCTGTTGATAAATTTGGATAAGGTTTAACATCAATAATTTTAACTTCACATTTTACGTTGGCAATCGGAAAGAGAATTTTGTCGGTCGCTCCAATATCCTTGCAGTCGCCCATACAGAATTGAAGCGTCTTTAAATCGAAATCGGATTGTACTTTTAACAACACGCTAACTTTCCCCATAGAAATGCAATTTGCATTTTCCGGGCATCGGCTGTCATCGATGCTTGTTACCGTGAAAGTAGCATTCCGTACTTTTTTAGGAACATTAAGCGTGAAGCTTTTAACTTCTTTTGTTGATTCGACTTGTTTTTTACAACCGGAACTAACTAAAAACAAAGAAATGATGATAAAGCAGTAACGTTTCATTAATTGATTATAGGATTTTAAACCATAACGAAACTCGCGGTGATAACGCTACAAATTAAACGGAAAACCAGTCTGCCCCATGCTTGGCCGTTAAAAATTCTGTTCTTGGCTCAAGATTCAGGTATGGATAAGTAACTTTCGAAAGATACAATCCGGTAGGGTGAGCTGGAAGTAATAATTTGGGGGTTTCCAGGTTTATTAAATAGCTTTCAAATTCGTCTTTACTCAATTCATTTTTACCAACAAGTAGAATTTTGCCCATTAAAATTCTAATCATTTTACCTAAAAAACGGTTGCTGGCGATGTAAAATCGTACTCTGTCACCCTTCTTATCTACTAACAAATCTGCCTCCATAACATTGCAAATTGTATGCTCGTACTTATTTGGGTGTGTACAGAAAGCCTTGTAATCTTTATATTGAGGTAGCAGATTAACAACCTCCTTCATTTTTAAAACATCCAGTTTTTGCTCATGATAATAAGAACTCTGATTGCTTAAAAACGGATCTTTGTAAGTGTGAATAAAATAATCGTATTTGCGCTGAACGGCATCAAAGCGAGCATGAGGCTTTCCTTCCATCTTTATAATATCGAAAATTGCGATGTTGTATGGTAAAGCCTTGTTCAGGATGTGAAATAAATCAAATTCAAATTCTTGCTCGATGTCGGCGTGGAAAAAAAATTGACTTGCGTGAACGTGGGCGTCAGTTCTGCCACAACCAATGATTGCAATATCCGTTTTGAAAATTTTCGACAACGTCTTTTCAATAACTTCCTGAACGCTTTTTACACCGGGCTGCTTTTGCCAACCGCTGTAATACTGACCCTGATATGCAATGTGAAAGAAATATCTCATTTTTCGACTGCAATTTTACGGAAAATTTAGCGGAGGAAATATTAAATCCTAATTTTGGCTATTAAATTATAAGATGAGTATAACCAATTGTTATTGCGGAAGTGGATTACAATATACTAATTGTTGTGAGCCTTACCATTTGAAAACTAAATTTGCGCCAACTGCCGAAGCCCTGATGCGTTCGCGTTACGCTGCTTTCGTAGTAGCCAACGGAGATTATCTTTACGAAACTACACATGCAAGTAAACGCAAGAAAAATTCAAAAAGTGCCTATTTAGAAAGCGCCAAAAATACCAAGTGGCTGAAACTGGAAATTGTTGCTGCCGGTTTAGATACTGTAGAATTTAAAGCTTTTTACCTAAATAGTAGGTTGCAAACTGAAGTGCTCCATGAAAAATCTAATTTCAAATTGGAGGACGGGAAGTGGTACTATGTTGACGGGAAGTTTTTCTCGTAGGAATATTCGCCGATTTAAAATGCTTTTGCCATTGTATTGTTTTTAAGAATCTAAATCCAAAGTAATCTCTATCAGACCCGAATTGGTTTTATAAACATCTAAGGCTACCAAGTCAATTGCGGAGACATTTAACGTTTCTGCTTTGGCATAGCTTAAAAACTGTTCTCTAATTTCTATCAGTAATAACTTTCGGGAAAAACCGATAGAAGAAAACAAATGAAAAGATTTTGGGCTCGACAGCGGGTAATCGATAGCAATGGTAACTTCGTGTTCAGGTATGACAATTTCATCAGCATCTATCAGGTTAAGAATTTCCTCATTTGCTTTGCCTAAGTTAATCCACGGAATAATGCCTCCATCAATAGTTTGGGTAGCAGTAACATTAAAAGTAACGATATCAATCAGGTTTTTTGGGGCTTGGTTATTTGCTTCACTCATATTATAATTTCTTCGCTTCGTTCCAGTAAATGTCCATTTCAGCAAGCGTCATCTCTGCCAGTGCTTTACCATTTTCTTTAGCCTTGTTCTCTAAATATTGAAAACGTTTAATGAATTTTTTATTTGTTTTTTCCAAAGCATTTTCAGGGTTAATATTGATAAATCTGGCATAGTTAATAAGTGAGAAAAGCACATCGCCGAATTCAGATTCTGCTTTTTCAACGTCTATTGCAGTATGATCTTCCACATTAAATTCTGCTTTAAACTCCTGCAATTCTTCTTCAACCTTTTCCCAAACCTGGTTTTTATTTTCCCAATCAAAACCAACTCCGCGAGCCTTTTCCTGAATGCGGGAAGCTTTAACCAAGGCTGGCAAAGAACTGGGAACGCCCGCTAAAACGGATTTGTTACCCTCTTTTAGCTTAATCTGCTCCCAATTTCTTTTAACATCTTCTTCATTTTGAACTTCTACATCGCCATATATATGTGGATGGCGATTTACCAACTTATCGCAAACACTGTTTAAAACATCAACAATATTAAAATCATTTGTTTCAGAAGCTATTCTGGAATAAAAAACGAGATGCATCATCACATCGCCCAGTTCTTTTTTAATTTCGTTTAAATTGCCTTCTAAAATGGCATCGCTTAACTCGTAAGTTTCTTCGATGGTTAAATGGCGCAGGCTTTCCATGGTTTGCTTTTTATCCCACGGACATTGCGTACGCAAGGTATCTAAAACAGTTAGCAGGCGGTTAAAAGCATCGGCGGGAGTACTCGCTGTTGCAGGAATTGGATTGTTCGGCATGGTATGTTATTTATCGAACGCTAAAGTACCAAACCCAAGCGATTAAGAAGAATTGAAAGGGAATTCTGAACCACAAATATTTGATTCCAGGGCCGGGTTTGTATAGATCTTCGTAATTAATTTGGTGCTTCGCAGCGTAAATATTAGCCGGGAGAATTGCCAGGAAGAAAATAATTAATAATATACCGGTGTGATATCTAAAGCTTTCTATGCCTAAGCCAATTGCAAAGAGAATTTCCAGGATGCCTGTAAACAATACAATTTCAACTTTCTTTGGGATGGAAAGCGGAATCATGGCCGCCATTGAGGTTTTGAACTTAAAATGCCCAATTGCTGTAAAAAGCAACATTACACCCATAGCAATGTTGCCTGCAAAAATATTTCCTTTATCAAATGTTGTATGACCGCCAAAGGCCAATAGAGCCACATAAACAATAATTAAAACGAACAGAGGTTTCATGATTTGAAATTACAATCTTTCGAAAATAAGGAAAATTAACATTTGAACGCTTCCACCGGATAATTTGTTTTCCTGCACCGGCCAAAGTTTAATAAACCTGCTTGAAGCGGTATACTTTTGGTTTCGCTAACCATCATTTTGCACAGTCTTTAACCAAAAGATTTAGCGGAAAGAAGGCGTAACGATAAAAAAATCTTGTTGATTGCTTTTCAAAGCCTCGCCTTATTAGCCTATGGGACTTCTTCTTTTGTGCTGTCTCGCTTTTAAGAGTAGAAAATAATGGTAGCCTGATTTTAACCCGATTCTAAATCTGCTAGTTGGTTCTTTCTGCTCTTCGTCGCACGCTTTTCAAAAAGAGGGGATGAAGGGGTGAGGCCTATTTTATCAAATTAAAAGCAATTAAAATCGTGGCAACAAAAAGCACAACCAGGCCGGATAAAAAGACAAAATCTGCAAATTTTTCTAATCTTTGGCTTTTGCTTCTTTCCCTCCGCATCGAAACAAAAGATAGGATACAGCTCGTCATGAAAAACATCACTGCCGCTACCGCGAATTCATCTATCAGCGAACCATCGGTTAGATTTAGTTTTCGCAAAGACGTGAGAACGATAAAGCAAATGCCTAATAAATTGGCTGATGTACTTAAAATATGAGGCGACCTGTTTTCGGGCATCGTTAATCTTTTTCCTCTAATTTAATCTTTTTTGTAATACGGTAAACACGTTTCTTTTTGTCGGGTTTGTGTTCTTCGCCCATTAAAATTCCCCAAGGTTTAAGCGTATCAACTCTGTCGAAAATTATTTTAAGCATTGCCAGATAGGGAATGCACAAAAACATGCCCGAAATTCCCCAAATCATTTCGCCAACTACAATACCGATAAAGGCAAACAAGGCATTAATTTTAACTTTTGAGCCAACAACCAGCGGCATAAGAATATTACCATCAATGGCATGCACACCAACAAACGCTATCAAAACGAGCAAAACTTTACCTGCTCCTGCAGTTGCAAATGTAATAAGGCAGCTCACCAGTAAGGCGAAAAATATCCCCAGGTATGGAACAACATTAAAAATTCCTGCAACTAAGCCTAGAAGAACCGCATATTTTACACCTAACAGACTCAAAACGGCAATCATTAAAACCGTTACGATTAACATTTGTAAGAACAAGCCAATTATATACTTTTTAATGATGTACTGAATCTGACTTACAATTTCAGTAACTTTTTCTTTATGTTCTTCTTTAAAAACCGAGGTTAAGAATGTGAATAAGACCCTACGGTAATTTAAAATGAAGAAAGTAAAAAGCAATGTAAAACCCAAAAACAGCAGGGTGGATGACAATGTGGCCAGTGTGGTTGCAACAATTGCGGCACTTGTGGCAAGCGCCTTTTCGGTGCTGTCGTTTAAGTAAGCAAGTTGTTTTTGAGAGTTAACATGAAAAGTTTTCGAAATCCATTGTTGTAGTTCGTGGTAAGAAACATTCGCTTTTTCTTTAAGCAAAGGCCAGTCAGTCCATAAATCGCTTAGTTGATTGCCGAAAAAATATATAATTCCGCCAATTACAGCAATCATCAGTATTACGGAAACTATGGTAGATAAACTTCTCTTGAATTTAAACCGATGTTCTAAAAAGTTGCCAACCGGTAAAAGCAAAATTGCCATTAAGAAGGAGAATAGCAATGGTGCCAACAGCGATTGCCCCAAAATGGCGATGTATGTTAAACTTATTAAACAGAATAAAACGAGGGCAAGTTTTGGGAGAAAAGATAGTTTTTCTTTCATAATATTTTAAAATCCTGTTAAATACAAAATGCCCGATTAATTGTTTCATTAGTCGGGCATTTAAATATAGCAGATTATTTTTAATAGCTGCTGGCTTTATCCAACAGTGAAATATCTTCTGCAGATAGTTTCAAATTAGCAGCTTCTGTAAACGATTTTAGCTGGGCTAAATCGGTAACACTTGCTATGGGAGCGGTAATGGATGGGTGATTAATTAACCAGCCCAAAGCTACCGAGGCTTGCTCTACGCTATGCTTGTCAGCGATCTTATCCAAGGCATCTAAAATTTTGAAACCTCTTTCATTCAGGAATTTTTTAACGGCGCCACCACGCTGGCTTTTATTTAAATCATCTTCACGTCGGTATTTCCCTGTCAAAAAGCCACTTGCTAAAGAATAGTAGGTAACTACGCCCAAGCCATGTTCCAAACAAATTTTTTCGTGTTCTTGCTCAAACTCCTGCCTGTCGTACAAGTTGTAACCCGGTTGGTAAACTTCGTAACGCGGTATGTTATTGCTGGCAGAGAAAAGTAGCGATTCCTTTAACCTTGCTGCCGAAAAATTTGATGCCCCGATCCAACGTACTTTACCTGCTTTAATTAAAGATTCGTAAGCGTTCAAAGTTTCTTCAACCGGAGTTGTTTCATCATCAAAATGAGAAAAATATAAGTCGATATAATCTGTTTGCAAACGCGAAAGTGAATGCTCCACCTGGTTAATAATGTAGTCTTTTTTTAACGATTTTCCGCTGCCCATGTCTGAGCCAACCTTTGTTGCAATAATGACTTCTTGCCGTTTGTTGCCTTTTTTTAGCCAATTGCCAATAATTGTTTCCGACTCGCCACCTTTATTTCCGGGTACCCACCGAGAGTAAACATCTGCAGTGTCGATAAAATTGAAGCCACTTTCAACAAAGTGATCCAATATTTCAAATGATTTTTGCTCGTCTATTGTCCAGCCGAAAACGTTTCCTCCAAATACAACGGGTGCTATGGTTAGGTCGGTTTTCCCTAAAGTTCTTTTTTCCATAATGATGATTATTAGTTTAAGATCAACAAATATGTATTAAAGTGGTTTTTCCTACCAGTCGGATTTGTGTCAGAAAGGATAGGTGAGGATTAGTACTAAATCTTTACTTGTCATTCATATTCCAGTCCTTTGGAAGCCCTGAGCATTTCTCTTTTTCCCGGCGCTCCCGGTAGCTTCTCGATGGAAAAACCGCAAGCTTTCACTGCTCTTTTTAATTTCCCGGTAATGGCATAGGTTACAAAGGTTCCGCCGGGTTTTAAAAAACTACAAACGCGGGTAATAATTTCATCTGTCCACATTTCGGGCTGGTGCTGAACTGAAAAAGCATCGTAATAAATTACATCGAATTTTTTTTGAGTTTTGAACTCCGCTAAAGTAGTAGCTGGTATTTCCAGTTCGCAAAGTGGAGATAACCTTTGTATCGACTCTAAGCTTTTCTCATAATTGGCAACAAAACTATTCCAGATTTCAGCTGACACATATTCTGAATAGCCTGTTTGGTTAATCACATCGGTGGTTAAAGGGTATGCTTCGATACTGGTGTAAGCAAGCTCGATGTTGTTTTCAGTACAGCATTCGTAACTCAAGATGAAATTCAAACCCGTTCCAAAGCCAACTTCCAAAACCGAAATCTTTGATTTATCCTGAGAAGCAAATTTCAAACCTGCATCAATAAAAACATGTTTGCTTTCTTGCAGAGCGCCATGCTTGCTATGGTAATGTTCGCCTATGGTTTCGTTATAAAGAGTGTTGGAACCGTCGGCGGTTTGGGTGAGGATATTCATGATTAATTAAAAATGGAACCAGATTATGAGATATGGAGCTTTCACTATTTTAGTGAAGAATTATTACTTTCGTTTTAAAATTATAGCAGTTGCAAACATAGTGAAATTCGCTGTTTTTACCCTAAACCCCAAACCATAAATGGATATCGAATCGTTCAGAGACTATTGTTTAAATTTGCCGGGCACTACCGAAGGCATGAAATGGGATCATTTATGTTTCATGATTGAGGAGAAGATTTATGTAATTGTCGCCATTGATTCCGGATCAAGTTTCTCCATTAAATGCAACCCTGACGACTTTGATGCCTTGACAGCGAGAGATGGAATTGCGCAAGCCTATCACTTGGCAAAACGCCAATGGGTTCAAGTTGCTGGTTTAGATGTGCTTAATGATCAGGAACTGAAAAGTCTTGTAGCGCAGTCAAGAGCTTTGGTACTGGCCAAACTACCGAAAAAAACTCAGGCTAAATATTCTGAGAGTTTATAATCTGGAGAACGTTTCTAATGTTTTGAATCGTCTTTTTTAATTCCTTTACCGGCGTTTATTTCTTTCGATTTCATAATGTTAAAACGATACATTTCTTCGATACCCACAAGTTTTCTAGTACACTTATCAATGTCGGTGCCCTCTTCCCACAAATATGGTCGAAAACTGTAGGTTTTAGTTCCCTCCAGGTTTCCAATAAACTGATTCCAGCTGCTCCACCTCAAACCTTTATAAAATTTATTTAGATCGCTATCAAAGCAAAAAATTAGAAATTCTCCATATCCTGCTCCAAGTGGTTGCCAGGTTAAACTGTTGGGTTCGAGGTAATAAACGTTTTTAATGTCTTTGCCTAAACCTCCGTAATTTATTGCGAAAAAGCCGCCAATTGCATCGTCGGCAATTAATAGGTAAGGGATTTTATCGCCATATTCTTTAATGGTTTTACCCTTGTTCCATTCCGCAACATTTCTATTTAATCTTTCACTTCCCGAGCCTAAAATTCTGATCCAGCCATTATCAACCATTATTCCACCTGTATTATAAATTACCGAACCTAAGGTTGCGTATGTAGAAATCTGCGCATTATGCAGCGTTTCCTTAGCTTTTGCCGAGTCAACGGGTAAAATCTCTACCTTATTTTTAGCAGAATCAATCCATTTTTTAACGAGGGGCCAAGCTGGGTCTTTTTTATTTACCAATGCCTCAAGGCTTATCATATTGTCTTGAGCAAAAACTAATGAAGAAGATAACGTTAAACAGAAGATAAAAAAGGTTTGGAAAATGCTTTTCATTTTGAATTCTTTAGTCTTCAAAGATAGAATGATAATTATGAATATTATAAATGGTCGATATTAATTTAAGCTTTCAAAAAACAAAACGTCCCGAATAAATCGGGACGTTTGCAATATAGGTTTGATATTCCTCTCTGGGATGAAGTATTTTTTTGGAACTGGAAAAAAGACTTTACACCTTTAATTCCAACCCTCAATCTAATTTACCACATTCTAATCCTGTCTTCAGGTTTTTTGTATAATTTATCACCAGGTTTAACGTCAAATGCTGTATACCAGGCATCCATATTAACAGGAGCGCCGATTGTACGGTACGGGCCAGGTGAATGCGGATCTGTTTTAATTAACTGAGCTGCACTTTCAGGTAAAATATTGCCTCTCCAAACCTGTGCCCAAGCCAAGAAAAAACGTTGATCTGGTGTAAAACCATCTATTTTCTCGTTGCTTTGACCTTGCTTCGTCATTTTGAAAGCCGTATAAGCTGCATTTAATCCACCTAAATCGCCAATGTTTTCACCCATTGTCAGTTTACCGATTACATGAACAGTATCCAGAACAGTGTAGGCATCAAATTGTTCTCCCAAGGCCTTGGTTTTCGCATCAAACTTAGCCTTATCTTCAGCTGTCCACCAGTTTTTTAAGTTGCCTTTTGCATCATACTGGCTGCCGCTATCATCAAAACCATGGCTCATTTCGTGACCAATAACCGCACCGATGCCGCCGTAATTGAGTGCATCATCCGCGTTCGGATCAAAGAAAGGGAATTGCAATATTCCGGCAGGGAAAGTAATCGAATTCATTGTTGGGCTGTAAGACGCATTTACAGTTGGCGGCGTCATCCCGAACTTTGTACGATCTACAGGTTTACCCAATCTGTTTACGTTTTCGTTATAACCCCAAACGCTGGCGTTACGTAGATTTTGAAAATATGTTCCTTTGTTGATGTCCAAACCGGTGTAAGTTTCCCATTTTGTGGTGTAACCAACTTTTGGTTCAAATGCAGCAAGTTTTTCTAATGCTTTTTTCTTAGTTTCATCGCTCATCCACTCTAAACCTTTAATTCTGATTTCGAAAGCCTTGCGTAAGTTTACAATCATGGCATCCATACGGGCTTTAGCTTCAGGTTTGAAATATTTCGCTACATATAACTGGCCTAACAGTTCCCCGATTGTGCCATCAGTTAAAGATGACATGCGTTGCCAACGTGGCGTTTGAACTTTCTGACCAGTTTGTGCTTGTGTAAAAGCAAAACTTGCTTTAACAAAGGGAGAACTTAAACTTCCGGCAGAACTTTTTAAAACGTTCCATTCTAAGTAAGTTTTCCAATCTGCTACCGGGATAGATTTTAACATACCATCAACACTTGCTAAAAATTTAGGTGATGAAACTAAAATGGTATCCTGTCCTTTAATTTTAAATTTAGGCAAATAGGTTGCCCAATTAATGTCGGGCGTTTTTTTGTTCAACTCAGCAACAGTTAGTTTATTGTAAGTTGCGTAAGGGTCACGCATTTCAAGGCGGCTCATTTGCGCTTCAGCAAACTGTTTTTCTATTTTAAAAACTGTTTCAGCTTTCTGTTTAGCAACCTCAGGCGTGCTCCCTGTTAAGGTAAAAAGCGTTGTCATGTAGGTATTATAAGCCTCACGAATTTTAACGCTACGTGTATCATCTTTTAAATAGTAATCGCGATCGGGCAATGTTGTACCACCCTGACCAATGTTTACCATGTATTTATTTACATTTTTACGGTCTTGCCCAACGCCTACACCAAACATTGCGCCGCCCAGGCCATTCACACGCATGTAAGCAACCTGATCTAAAACGCCTTGAATATCTTTAATTTGTTTTATTTTTTCCAGGTCGGCTTTAATGGGTGTATAGCCTAGTTTTTCTATTGTTACCGTATCCATTGCTGCGGCAAAGAAATCGCCAACACGACGTTTTACCGAACCTGCAGGAGCCGATTTATCAGCTGCGGCATCTTCAACTAGTGTTTTTACAGCATTAATATTAAAATCACGAAGTTCGTTAAAGGATCCCCAGCGTGTTTCTTTAGCCGGAACAGGATTATTTTTTATCCATGTACCGCTTGCATAGGTATAGAAATCGTCGCCCGGTTTAACAGACAAATCCATGTTCGCTGGATCGATAAATTTTTTGGTGGTTTGTGCATTTGCAGAAAAGCCCGCAGCAACGATTCCAAGTGCCGCAAAATATCTTTTCAAGTTATGGTATTTCATTCGCTTAATAAGTTAATATTTAAAGCGAAATTTATGAAATACTAATCAATAGTAAAACAATATATTAGAAATATTACTTGTTAAACCAGTAGTAGATTTTTGCTAAACCTAAACGTCTGATAAATTCAGCAGGTGAGAAATGGAATTTCAGGGATTTCATGATTTTTAAATCTTTTACAGTATTAACATTTTTTAACATATTTTATTGTGTACATGTAAAAATTTTCATTATTAAGAATGATTCGGAATAAAGCGCTAATTTTGAAAATATGCATGTTTAGGTTTACAGGATTTGGAAAAGAACGTTCAGCATTACATCGGAATTTACAGCCCCGCTTTGCGCTGCAACAAAAGCGAAAAAGCTTTTGGTTTCCGCTGCAATCGGGTTTAATTTACTTTTCTCAGTAGCGCTATTTTTGCAACCTTAAACCTGCGAAGCCATCTCGCTCCTACCGCTCGGCATTAATGCCGGCAAGAACAAAACCCAAAAGCATGGAAAAATGCTTTCAAAAAAAAATATAATAATGAGTCACGATAATGAAGAAAGCTGTTGCAGCAGTAAAGTACACAAACATACAGGCGGCCATCAACATACCCACGAAGATGGCGATGAGCACGATCATGACCATGGCGGAGACCCGTCGTCATTTAAAACCTATTTGCCTGCGATAGTTACCTTAGCCATGTTACTTATTGGCATTGCTTTCGATAATATTTTAAAAGTTGAAGCTTTTAAAATTTTTCGTCCGTATTGGTACATTGTAGCATACCTACCCGTTGGCGTACCGGTTTTACAAGAAGTTTGGGAAACCTTTAAGGCAAAAGATTTCTTCACCGAATTTTCTTTGATGTCTATCGCAACCCTCGGTGCGTTTGCCATTGGTGAGTATCCTGAAGGTGTAACGGTGATGCTTTTTTACACCATTGGCGAGCTTTTTCAAATGGCTGCGGTAAACCGGGCGAAACGAAATATTTCGGCTTTGCTCGATGTTCGGGCAGATGTTGCAAACGTATTGCGTAACGGAAAATTCGAAAGGGTAAAACCCGAAAACGTAAATATTGGCGAAACGATCGAAATTAAGGCGGGCGAAAAGATTGCATTGGATGGCGAAATGTTATCAGAAAAAAGCAGCTTCAATACTGCTGCTTTAACTGGCGAGAGTAAACCAAGAACAATTAATAAAGGTGAAAATGTTTTAGCCGGAATGTTGAATTTGGACAAAGTGATCGAGATGAAAGTTACCAAAGCTTTTGCCGACAGTGCACTTTCGCGAATCTTGGAAATGGTTAAGAACGCAACCACCCGTAAGGCGAAAACGGAATTGTTTATTCGCAAGTTTGCTAAAGTTTATACGCCAATTGTATTCTTTTTAGCATTGGCGTTGGTTACTATCCCGATTTTAGTTTTAGGTAAAGATTATCACTTTCAAACCTGGCTATACCGGTCTTTGGTATTTTTAGTTATTTCTTGTCCTTGCGCCCTGGTTATTTCCATTCCCTTGGGTTATTTTGGTGGAATCGGCGCCGCCTCTTCTCATGGAATTCTGTTTAAAGGCTCTAATTTTTTAGATCTAATTACGAAGTTGAATGTTGTGGTAATGGATAAAACAGGAACACTTACCAAAGGTGTGTTTAAGGTTCAAAAGGTGGAAAGCGTTATTGATGAAAAGGATTTCATGAATTTGCTGGCTGCAGTCGAAGCAAAATCAACTCACCCTATTGCTAAGGCGGTAGTTGAACACGTAGGCACGAAAGGAATTCATCCTGCCGAAAACATCGAAGAAATTGCCGGTATGGGCTTGAGCGGCAATGTTAATGGCAAAGAAGTTTTGGCTGGAAACGTTAAACTTCTGGAGAAATTTAAAATTGATTACGACCCCAAAATAAAGGATATAGAGGAAAGCATTGTTGTTTTGTCGGTAGATGGAAACTATGCAGGATATGTTTTAATCGCCGATGAAATAAAAGAAGACGCCGCCGAGGCTATAAAGGAACTTCGTGCAAATGGGGTTAAACAAGTCGTAATGCTTAGCGGTGATAAGGCTTCAATCGTAAAAAAAGTTGCAGGTGTTTTAGGCATCGATTCTTATTTCGGCGATTTATTGCCTGAAGATAAAGTTGCCAAACTCGAAGAAATCAAAAAAGATAAGACAAAAGTTGTGGCTTTTGTGGGCGATGGAATAAACGATACGCCTGTTTTGGCCATCAGCGATATTGGCATGGCAATGGGTGCAATAGGCAGCGATGCAGCCATCGAAACCGCCGATGTGGTTATACAAACAGACCAACCCTCTAAAATTGCAACTGCAATCAAAATTGGCAAAGCAACAAAGAAGGTAGTTATCCAGAATATAGTTTTGGCTTTTGCTGTTAAGGCTTTAGTTTTAATTTTGGGGGCAGGTGGCGTGGCAACCATGTGGGAAGCAGTTTTTGCAGATGTTGGCGTAGCATTATTGGCTATCTTGAACGCCGTCAGAATTCAAAAGATGCGGTTTTAATTTGCTAAAGAATTGAGTATATTTGGTTATGAATAAGCCAATTCCATATCCTGAAATACATGATGAACCTGTTCGTCAATTCAATGATATTGATGCATCGTTATCTTATAGCTATGCAAATTACTTAAGCTGGCTTTTTGAAGAGAGAGTAGAGCTGATTAAAGGAAAAGTCTTTAAGATGAGTCCTGCGGCTTCACGCATACATCAGGAAATATCGAGAAACATTTTTATGAAAATTGGGAATTTTTTGGAAGGCCAGCTTTGCAAAGTTTATGCTGCCCCTTTTGATGTTCGATTTCCGAAGGAAAGTAAAGCTGATAAGGATGTTTTTACAGTGCTCCAGCCTGATATTTGTGTAATTTGCGATAAAAGTAAGTTGGATTATCGCGGTTGCATTGGCGCTCCAGATATTGTTGTCGAAATTCTATCTCCGGGGAATAACAAAAAGGAATTGCTAAATAAATATCAGGTTTATGAAGAGTTTGGTGTAAAAGAATATTGGGTGGTTAGCCAGAGTGATCAAAGCATTCTTATTTATACTCTTAATGATATTGGTAAATTTCAGCCTTCAAAAATATTTACCCTGAGCGAAAAAATTACTTCCTCAGTTTTGCCTGGTTTCGAGCTTCTTCTGGATGATGTTTTTGCAGATTTGGATTAGGGTTTTAATTTTCCGTTGGTTGAAACCAACGGCAATAAACTTAGAGAGTTACAAGAAGATTTCTAATTTTTTCCGTTGGTTGAAACCAACGGCAATGAAAGGAAGCCCCGATAATTTATTCGCATTTCATTGCGGGCTGCTTTAGCGGCCAGGCCTTTAAATTTTGTTGCTTGGCTTTAGCCAAAATATGCTTTTTGCATAGACCGAACGATCAAAAGAGTAGCAGACAGAATTTTTTAAACCTGATTGTAGTGTAAATACTTTTTGATGCAGGCCTTAACAATCTTAGACCAACTTTCGCAAAAAGATTGCAACGAAAAGCAGGACTGACTTTGCAATGAAATGCAGACCTGGCTTTTCAAACGAATTCTACTTTAAGTTTTGCCCCTAAAAACGTATTTTTGCCACTCAAATTGATACTGAATAATTTTTCATGAGCATTTCCACGAAGTACAATCCTGCAGAAACAGAAGATAAATGGTATAGCTATTGGCTATCGAAAAAATTTTTCCATTCCGAGCCAGATGAGCGTGAACCTTACACTATTGTAATTCCACCGCCAAATGTTACCGGTGTGCTGCATATGGGGCACATGTTAAATAATACCATTCAGGATGTTTTGATTCGCAAAGCCCGTATGCAAGGTAAAAATGCCTGCTGGGTTCCGGGAACTGACCATGCATCTATCGCAACCGAAGCAAAAGTTGTGGCGATGTTAAAGGAACAAGGGATCAATAAAAAAGATCTTTCTCGTGAGGAATTTATGAAATACGCCTGGGAGTGGAAAGAGAAATACGGCGGGATTATTTTAGAACAATTAAAGAAATTAGGCGCAAGCTGCGATTGGGACCGTACGCGTTTCACGATGGAAGAGGACCTTTCTGAAGCCGTAATCGATTCCTTTATTCACTTGTACAAAAAGGGTTGGATTTATCGCGGTATCCGGATGGTGAATTGGGATCCGGCAGGCAAAACTGCCGTATCTGATGAGGAAGTAATCCGTAAGGAAGTAAATCAAAAACTATATTACATTCGCTATACTATTGTTGGCGAAAAGACTGCTGAATCCGGAGACGAGACTTCTGAATATCTTGTTGTTGCAACTACGCGTCCGGAAACGATAATGGCTGATGCCGCAATTTGTATTAACCCGAACGACGAACGGTTTACCCACCTAAAAGGTAAAAAGGTTTTTGTTCCACTGGTGAACCATGAAATTCCGGTTATTGAGGATGAATATGTTGATATTGAGTTTGGTACAGGGTGTTTAAAAGTTACTCCGGCACATGATCTGAATGATTACGAGCTGGGAGTAAAGCACAATTTGCCCGTAACCGATATTTTAAACGATGATGGGACTTTAAATGAATTGGCGGTTATTTTAGTAGGCGAAGACAGGTTTGTTGCCCGTAAAAAGATTGCCAAAATGCTTGAAGAGGCTGGTCATTTAGATAAGGTTGAAGATTATAAATCGCAGGTTGGTTTCTCGGAACGTACAGATGCTGCGATTGAACCAAAACTTTCTATGCAGTGGTTTGTAAAGATGAAAGAAATGGCTCAGCCGGCTTTGAATGATGTTTTGAACGGTGAGGTAAACCTGATTCCGAATAAATTCGAGAATACTTATCGCCACTGGATGGAGAACGTTCGTGATTGGAATATTTCCCGTCAGCTTTGGTGGGGGCAACGCATTCCGGCCTGGTACGATGACAAAGGAAATTGGGTTGTTGCAAAAACCAAAGAGGAAGCTTTAGAAGAGTTTTGGAAGAAAAAACATTTAGACGAAAATTATTCAGACACGGAGAAAGCTGGATTTAAGCATCAGCTAGAATATTTTTTAAGGCAAGATGAGGATGTAATGGATACCTGGTTCTCTTCCTGGTTATGGCCAATTTCGGTTTTCGATGGGTTTAAAAACCCTGATAATAAAGATATCAACTACTATTACCCAACCAATGATTTGGTTACGGCGCCAGAAATTTTATTCTTCTGGGTGGCACGTATGATTATGGCGGGACATGAGTTTATGGGCAAAAAGCCTTTTACGAATGTTTATTTAACCGGAATTGTGCGTGATAAGTTAGGTCGTAAGATGTCTAAATCGTTGGGTAACTCTCCAGACCCGATAGGATTGATAGAAAAATATGGTGCTGATGCAGTGCGTGTGGGCATGTTGATGTCGTCGCCTGCAGGAAATGATTTAATGTTCGATGAAAGCTATTGTGAACAGGGACGAAATTTTGCATCGAAAATTTGGAATGCTTTTCGTTTGGTAAAAGGGTGGGAAGTTGATGAAAGCTTAGAAAATCCAAATACACAGGCCATTTCGTGGTTCGAAAATCGTTTCAACGAAGCGCTTGTAGAAATTGAGGCGAACTTTAAACAATACCGTTTATCAGAAGCGTTAATGATCACTTACAAGCTGGTTTGGGATGATTTCTGTGCCTGGTATCTGGAAATGGTTAAGCCTGCTTATCAACAGCCAATTGATGCTGAAAGTTATCAAGCAACCATCTCGTTTTTCGAGAATATCATTAAGTTATTGCACCCTAATATGCCTTTCTTAACCGAAGAATTATGGCATGATGATTTATTTGCTGAACGGGGAGAAATGGATTGCTGTATCGTTGCTGAGTATCCGAAAGGCGGCTCAATAGACGAAAGTTTATTGAAAGACGCGGAGGTGATTAAAACTGTGATTGCCGAGATTAGAAATGTTCGTAATCAAAAGCAAATTTCTCCGAAAGAGGCTTTGCCTTTAAGTTTGAAGGTAAACTCTGATATCGATTATGAGAAATGGTTGAACATCGTTTTCAAATTAGCGAACGTTTCTGAGGCAGAAATTGTTAATGATAAAGTTGCAGGAGCAACAGCTTTCATGGCTGGTAAAGATGAATTTTTCATTGCTTTAACAGAAAATATTGACGTTGATGCGGAGCGCACCCGCCTAAATGCTGACTTGGCATATCTGCAAGGGTTTTTAAAATCTGTCGACGCCAAACTAAGTAACGAGCGCTTTGTACAAAACGCAAAACCGGAGATTATTGCCAACGAACGCAATAAAAAGGCAGATGCCGAAGCAAAGATCAAGATTATTGAAGAAAGCCTGTCGATGCTAGGATAGCGTTTGATAATAACCTCACCCTATTAATGTTTGTGGTTTGGCAACCGCTCTGCTCTCCCTCTCCTTGAAGAGAGGGATTTTCGTTCCGTTTAACAATCAGGTTCAAACTGCAATCCATTGTTTCCCTCTCTTCAAGGAGAGGGATGCACTACATCTACAATGGCTTCTTCCATTCATAGGGTGAGGTTTTTTTAATAAGACGAATTTTAAGAGAGCTTTAAAGCTTAATAACCTCACCCTATTAATGTTTGTGGTTTGGCAACCGCTCTGCTGTCCCTCTCCTTGAAGAGAGGGATTTGCTGCTTGTGCCTTTGAGCATAGGTTTAAACTGCAAACTTTGGTTTCCCTCTCTTCAAGGAGAGGGATGCACTACATCTACAATGGCT
>Ga0308164_10000577_pt1 | contig 56264 bp, 46 predicted proteins | sample PhyTR2_FD_201031 | JGI IMG/M metagenome (GOLD analysis project Ga0308164, IMG submission 201031) | Phyllosphere microbial communities from UC Gill Tract Community Farm, Albany, California, United States - DLSLT.R2 | ecosystem: Host-associated > Plants > Phyllosphere > Unclassified | place: USA... | reverse complement strand
ACCAGACCGGCCCCGAGGGCCAGAAGGTCCGCCGCCTCTACATCGAGGACGGCGCGGACATCCAGAAGGAATACTACGTCTCGGCCGTGACCGATCGCGCGACGCAGAAGATCGCCTTCATCGCCTCGAGCGAAGGCGGCATGGACATCGAGGAAGTCGCCCACTCCTCGCCCGAGAAGATCATCACGGTCTACGCCGATCCCAAGGACGGCCTGACCGACGCGCAGGCCAAGGAGATCGCCGACGGCATCGGCATGCCGGCCGACTCCACCGCGCAGACGGTCGACATCCTGAAGAAGCTCTACACCTGCTACATGGAGACGGATGCCGCGCTGGTCGAGATCAATCCGCTCAACCGCGACAGCAAGGGCAACGTCATGGCGCTGGACGCCAAGTTCAACTTCGACAGCAACGCGCTGTTCCGCCACCCCGAGATCGTCGCCCTGCGCGACCTCGACGAGGAGGACGCGGCCGAGGTCGAGGCCTCCAAGTTCGACCTCGCCTACATCAGCCTGGACGGCAACATCGGCTGCCTGGTGAACGGCGCCGGCCTGGCCATGGCCACCATGGACACCATCAAGCTGTTCGGCGGCGAGCCGGCCAACTTCCTCGACGTGGGCGGCGGCGCCACCCCCGAGAAGGTGACCGAGGCCTTCAAGATCATGCTGAAGAACAAGAACGTGGAAGCCATCCTCGTCAACATCTTCGGCGGCATCATGAAGTGCGACACCATCGCCACCGGCGTCATCGCCGCATGCAAGGCCGTGAACCTGCAGGTGCCGCTGGTCGTGCGCATGAAGGGCACGAACGAGGTCGAAGGCAAGAAGCTGCTGGCCGATTCGGGCCTGCCCATCATCAGCGCCGACACCATGGCGGACGCGGCCCAGAAGGTCGTCGCAGCGGTCAAGAAGGCCTAAGGAACACAAGTCATGTCGATCTACATCAACAAAGACACCAAAGTCATCACGCAAGGCATCACCGGCAAGACCGGTCAGTTCCACACGGAGAAGTGCCAGGAATATGCGAACGGCAAGAACTGCTTCGTCGCAGGCGTGAATCCGAAGAAGGCCGGCGAGTCGATCTTCAACATCCCGATCTTCGGTTCGGTCAAGGAAGCGGCCAAGGAGACCGGTGCCACCGTCTCCGTGATCTACGTGCCGCCGGCCGGCGCCGCCGCCGCGATCTGGGAAGCCGTCGAGGCCGACCTCGACATGGCGATCTGCATCACCGAAGGCATCCCGGTGCGCGACATGCTCGAAGTGCGCAACCGGATGAAGGCCAAGGAAGCCGCCGGTGGCAAGAAGACGCTGCTGCTGGGCCCCAACTGCCCCGGCCTGATCACCCCCGACGAGATCAAGATCGGCATCATGCCCGGCCACATCCACCGCAAGGGCCGCATCGGCGTGGTCTCGCGCTCGGGTACCCTGACCTATGAAGCCGTGGCCCAGCTCACCGAGATCGGTCTCGGCCAGTCGAGCGCCGTCGGCATCGGTGGCGACCCGATCAACGGCCTGAAGCACATCGACGTGATGAAGGCCTTCAACGACGATCCCGACACCGACGCCGTCATCATGATCGGCGAGATCGGCGGCCCCGACGAAGCCGATGCGGCCCGCTGGTGCAAGGACCACATGAAGAAGCCGGTCGTCGGCTTCATCGCCGGCGTCACGGCGCCTCCGGGCAAGCGCATGGGCCATGCCGGCGCGCTGATCTCGGGCGGTGCCGACACGGCCGATGCCAAGCTCTCCATCATGGAAGAGTGCGGCTTCACCGTGACGCGCAACTTCTCCGAACTGGCGAAGCTGCTCAAGGCACGCATCTAAGGACCTGCCGGCGCATCGCTCCCAAGAGTTCGCGCACGCCCCATCGACGCCGACAGCGCGTTACTTCCAACCACCCCAGAACGAAAAGCGCTCGCAATGTGATCCATTGCGAGCGCTTTTTCATACATAACAACGGGACATCACATGGAATTCCTCAACACCTCCACCTTCTGGATCGGTCTGCTCGAGATCGTCTGGATCAACATCATCCTGTCGGGTGACAACGCGGTCGTGATCGCGCTCGCGGCCCGTTCGTTGCCGCCGGAACAGCAGCGCAAGGCCGTGCTGATCGGCTCCGGCGCCGCCGTCGTGCTGCGGATCGTGCTGACGATCGTTGCCGCCAAGCTGCTCGCCCTGCCCTACCTGCAGATCATCGGCGGCCTGCTGCTGCTGTGGATCGGATTGCAGCTGCTGGGCGAGGAGGAGGAAGGCGACGGCCACGGCAAGCACCACGGCAACATGTTCTCGGCCGTCCGCACGATCCTGATCGCCGATCTGGTGATGAGCCTGGACAACGTCATCGCCGTCGCGGCCGCCGCCCATGGCAATTCGGTCCTGCTCATCCTGGGCCTGGCGATCAGCATCCCGCTGGTGATCTTCGGCAGCACGATCATGATCAAGATGATGGAGCGCTTCCCGATCATCGTGGTCCTCGGCGCGGCCCTCATCGGCTGGGTCGCGGGCGAGACCATCATGAACGACGTGTCACTGCATGGCGCGCTGGAGTCGCGTCCCTGGCTGCACTATGTCGCCCCCGCGGCGGGTGCGGCGTTCGTGCTGCTGGTGGGCAACTGGCTGCGGCATCGTGCGCGCCGCACCGCCGCCGGCTAGGTCGTCGAGCCCGATCGGCACCGGGTGCCGTTATAAACACGTCCCATGACGCACTTCGCCCCCTCGATCGATGATGCAGCCGGCGCGGTGCCGTCATGGACCTTCGCGACATTGACCGACCGGGGCCGGGTGCGCGTCAACAACGAGGACGCCGTGTTCGTCGACCCCCACCAGAAACTGGCGATCCTGGCCGATGGCATGGGCGGCTACAACGGCGGCGAAGTGGCCAGCGGCATGGCCACCGCCCTGCTCTCGGCCAGCTTCGGCCGCTGGCTCGCCCATACCGATCTGTGCGACCAGACCCGCGCCGTGCGCCGGGCTCTGCAGATCGGCACCGACGAGGCCAACCGCGCCATCCTCGAGGCCGGCACCATCGACAAGCAGCTGCTGGGCATGGGCACGACCCTCGTGCTCGCCTTTTGCGGCCCACGACGCATCGTCGTCGGGCACATCGGCGATTCGCGCTGCTACCGGCTGCGCGAACGCCGCCTGGAGCAGCTCACGCGCGATCATTCGCTGCTGCAGGACCAGCTCGACGCCGGGCTGATCACACCAGCGGAGGCCGCCGCATCTCCCCACCGCAATCTGGTCACGCGCGCCCTGGGCATCGAGGCCCGTGTGACCCTGGAGACGAACGACTACCCTGTGCAACCGGGCGACCTGTATCTGCTGTGCTCCGATGGATTAAGTGAAATGGTTTCAGATGCGGATATCTGCACAGTTTTGTTACAAAAGAACGAGCTCGCAGACAAAGCAACACTTTTGGTTTCAATGGCGAATGACAATGGTGGCCGTGACAACATTTCAGTGATATTGGCCAAGGCTGAAACGGCATCTTGATGCCTGCAAACGCACTGGAAGCCGGGCGCATGATGTAGGAACACCCCTTCCTAGGAGCCCGTCGGATTCAACCTCGCAGATTCAGGAGTCGGCCATGCCGAAAATGATCGTTTCGATCGACGGTGTCGTCATCAAGGAAGTCTCCTTGGTCAAGGACCGCACGACCCTCGGGCGTCGGCCCTACAACGACATCGTGATCGACAACCTCGCCATCAGCGGCGAGCACGCCGTGTTCCACATGATCGACGGCGCCGTCTATCTCGAAGACCTCAACAGCACCAACGGCACCTATGTCAACGCGCGTGCCGTCCGCCGCCACATGCTCGAGCACAACGACGTGGTGGAAGTGGGCAAGTACAAGATCCGTTTCCTTGCCGGTCACCAGCCCTTCGTCTCGTCCCGGCCCCTGACGATCCCCGGGGCATTGCAGACGGTGGCACCCGTCGCGCCGCCCCCGCCGCCGCCGGTGGTCCATTCGGCTTCCGTGGTGCCGGGCGCCAACGTGGCGCCCGCGGCGATCCGCGTGCTGTCGGGCGCGGGAGCCGGACGCGAACTGACGCTGGCCAAGGTCGTCACCACCATCGGCCGCCCTGGCGTGGCCGTCGCCGCCGTCACGCGGCGTCTGCATGGCTACGTGGTCGCGCCGATCGACGGCGGAACCCTGCTCAATGGCGAGCAACTGGGCCAGGAGGCTGTCGCCCTGCAGGATGGCGACGTTCTGGAGTTGGGCGGCACCAAGATGCAATTCGTCCGGGTCTGAAAGTCGCTCGCCCTAGTGCCAAAAAATTCCTTTGCCCGCCAAGGATCGAGCGTTTAGCCTTGATGTCCAGTGCAGCCCGCGATCCGGACGGGAAACGATGTCTCCGGTTCGAACGAGTCCATGCCAATCAAAGGATCCCCGTCAATGCAGGTGCGTGTCCTGGGCTGCTCAGGCGCCATCGCCAAGGATTGCCGCACGACCGCTTTCCTGATCGATGACGATCTGCTGGTCGACGCCGGCACCGGCGTCGGCGACCTCACCCTGGACGAGATGGCCGGCATCGACGACGTGGTGCTCACGCATTCCCACCTCGATCACATCGCCGCGCTGCCCCTGATGATCGATGCCGTGGCCAGCCGCCGCCGGCAACCCCTGCGCGTGCATGCGCTGGCGGCCACCAACCAGGCGCTGCGGGCCCATGTCTTCAACAACGTCGTCTGGCCTGACTTCGCGCGCATCCCCAGTCCGGAACGCCCCTTCGTCTGCTTCCACGACATCGATGTCGGCGCCGTCCTGACGCTGGGCAGCCGCCAGTCCAAGATGATCGAGGTGCTGCCCGCCGTCCATACGGTGCCGGCCTGCGGTTTCGCCATTCGCAATGCCGCCGGCGGACCCCACTGGGCCTTCAGTGGCGACACCGAGCGCAACCCGCCCTTCTGGGATCGCATGAACGCGCTCGATGTCGGCATGCTGGTCATCGAGACGGCCTTCAGCGATCAGGAACAGGCGTTGGCGCAGCGCAGTCTGCATCTGTCGCCCACCACCCTGGCCAACGAACTCGCGTGCATCGATCCCGGCCGCCACTATCCGATCTACATCACGCACACCAAGCCGGCCGAGACCGAGGAGATCATGAGTCAGATCGAGATCCTCGCCTCGGATCGGACCACGAGCCCGCTGCGGTCGCGCGACATCCGGTGGCTGCGCGCCGCGGAAATACTGACGCTTTGAGCATGGCATCGGCCTGATCTGACAGTTTTGTCAGATTCATTGTGCTCACAAGTGCCATTTTTGTCACGCACTGTAAGAATATGTGAGCTATCGATTTACAAACTGGGCTCCGCCAGAGAGCCGAAAACCTTGGCACGCTGGATGCTGAAGGAGAGGGCGCCGGGTCGATGCCCGGACTTTTCACCTGCAACCTCTCTGGAGTAATGAATGAACCGTCGTTCCGTCGCACGCAACGTGCAAAAGGGTTTCACCCTGATCGAATTGATGATCGTCGTGGCGATCATCGGTATTCTTGCTGCCGTGGCATTGCCTGCGTATCAGGATTACACCGTGAGGGCGCGCGTGAGCGAAGCGCTTGTTCAAGCAGCTTCTGCGAAAATCGCAGTTGCTGAAAACGCTGCAAATTCTGCAGCTACCCTTAATGCAGGAATTACTGATATTGCTACAGCAAACGGGTCAAAGAATCTTGACACAATGGCGACCTCTCCCACTACTGGTGTGATTACTGTGGTTACCACAGCTGCAGCGGGCGCAGTAACGATGAGACTCACACCAACTTCTGGCGGTTCTGCTTTGGCAGCCGCCACAATTCCGGCTGGCCCGATCATTTGGACATGTACCACTACTTCTTCTGCCAAGTATAAGTACGTGCCTTCTGAATGCCGTGGTGGCGCCGCTGCTACGCCGTAATACAAACTTTCTTAAATAGCCGCCTTAGGGCGGCTATTTTATTTGTAGCAGCAATTCAGACAGTCGATATCAAAATGGGTGATTGAGAAATCGATCGTAGCTTCATTATTATTTAATTGATTGCCATCTATTAATAATAATTTTTGCAATTAAAATTAATTAATTTTGAAATTATTTACATTCAAAATCCTAATTTGATACTGCTTGCTTCATTATGCTTACGCCTAGTTTGAAATAATCAATTAATTTTCGCTAATGGCAGTAGGTTATCCTCTCAAATTGCCTATGAAACTCCTCCACGTCATCCCCAGCATGGACCCCGCGCAAGGCGGTGTTGCGCAGGCCGTTCGCAACATGGTGCCAGCGCTGGCGCGGCTTGACGTGCACAACGAGGTCCTGAGTTTCGATGCGGCCGATGCCGCGTTCCTGGGGCGCGACGCCTTTCCCGTGCATGCCATCGGTCCGGCCAAGGGGGGCTATGGCTATTGCCCGGCGCTCCAGCCCTGGCTGGCCGACCATCTGCAGAATTTCGACGGCGTGATCGCCCATGGCCTGTGGCAGCATCATTGCGCGGGTACCTGGAGCGCCATTGCGCGATTCCGGCGTTCGCATCCGTCGGCACCGGATTCCCCGCGTTTCTACGTCATGCCGCACGGCATGCTCGACCCCTATTTCCAGAAGGCGCCCGGCCGGCGCCTCAAGGCCCTGCGCAACACGGTGTTCTGGAAGTTCATCGAGGCCCGCCCGGTGAACAACGCCGATGGCGTGCTGTTCACCTGCGCCGAGGAGCTGACCTTGGCACGCCAGCCTTTCACGCCCTACCACCCGCGCCGCGAGCTCGAGGTCGGCCTGGGCATCGAGGCACCGCCGCCACGGCATGCGGACATGGCGCCGGCCTTCGCCGAGCGCTGTCCGCAGGTGGCGGGTCGGCCCTACCTGCTGTTCCTGAGCCGCCTGCACGAGAAGAAGGGCACCGACCTGCTCATCCGCGCCTATCTGCAGCTGCGAGCGCAATGGCAGCGCGACGGCGGGACCCGGAGCGATGGCCGCGAGCTGCCCGCGCTGGTCGTGGCCGGACCGGGCCTGGACACCGACCATGGCCGCTTGCTGCAGCAGCTGGCCGCATCGCAGCCCGATGCGGCGGGCGGCACCAACGACATCCACTTCCCCGGCATGCTGAGCGGCGCGGCCAAGTGGGGCGCGCTGTATGGCTGCTCGGCCTTCGTGCTGCCGAGCCACCAAGAGAACTTCGGCATCGCGGTGGTGGAGGCGATGGCCTGCGGCCGGCCCGTGCTGATCAGCCGGCAGATCAACATCTGGCGCGAATGCGAGCCGGGCGGCATCGTCGCCGACGACACGCAGGAAGGCACCCTGGAACTTCTCACGCGCTGGCTGGCGCTTTCCCCACAACAGCAGGTGATGCTCGGCCATGAGGCCCATGCCGCATATCAGCGACACTTCGAGGTTGGCGAAGCCGCAAGACGCCTGAAGGAAGCACTCCAACCCGGAACACCCCCCGTTTCTGAGAGGCTGCCGACAGCATCGACAGTCTCATGAAACTCGTATTCTTCACGCACCCTCCGTTCCTCGCGATCTCCAGCATGACGCGCTATGCGTCGTGGCTGGTCGACGACATGAAGCGTCGTGGCCACGAAGTGCAGATCTGGACGCCCGCGCCCTTGTTCTATCGCCTGCCGGTGCCGGTGCGCCTGAAGAAGTGGATGGGCTACATCGACCAGTACGTGATGTTTCCGCTGCAGGTGAAGTGGCGCCTGGTGCGCCAACCGCTCGACACGCTCTACGTGTTCGCCGACCATGCGCTCGGTCCCTGGGTTCCCCTGGTCGCGAAGCGTCCCCACGTCGTGCACTGCCACGATTTCCTGGCGCAGGACTCGGCGCTCGGACGCATCCCGCACAACCCCGTGAGCCAGACCGGCCGGCTCTATCAGCGCTACATCCGCAACGGTTTCAGCCAGGCGCGCGCCTTCATCGCCATCTCGCGCAAGACCAAGGAGGACCTGATGCACGTGGTCGATGCCTCGAGCCGCTGCGAGGTGGTCTACAACGGCGTCAATCCGCGCTTCCAGCCGACCGCGGACGTGCCGGCGCAGCGCGAACTGCTCGGCCGCGAGCTCGGCATCGACCTTTCGCGCGGCTTCGTGATGCATGTGGGCGTGAACACCTGGTACAAGAATCGCCAGGGCGTGCTGGCCGCCTACGAGGCCTGGCAGCTGTCGCGCGCCCCGGAAAGCGGCGAGCCCGCGGAAGCCGCCGCGCTGCCGCTGCTGATGATCGGCCCGCCGCCGCCCGAGGGCCTGGCGGATATCCACGCCCGGATGAGCAGCACGGCCGATGTCCATTTCCTGTCCGCCGTATCCGATGAGCAGCTCGCCGCGCTCTACGGCGCGGCCACGGTGTTCCTGTTCCCGTCCATTGCCGAGGGTTTCGGCTGGCCGATCGTCGAGGCCATGGCATCGGGCTGTCCGGTCATCACGACCGGCGAGGCGCCGATGACCGAAGTGGCCGGCAGCGCGGCGGTGCTGATTCCGGTCTCGACCCTGCAGGACACGGAGGATCCCGCGCCATGGAGCACGCCATGGGCCGCGCGGGCCGGCGCGGCGCTGGCGCAGGTGGCCAACCTGTCGCCGGCGGAGCGCCAGGCGATGGTCGCGCGTGGCCTGGCGCAGGCCCGGCACTTCGATTCGGCCAAGGCGCTGGATCGCATCGAGGCCATCTATGCCTCGCTGCTGGAGCGGATCCGGGCACGCTGAGCCGCGCGACGGCGCGGCCTTGCATCGCGGCGGCCCGCCGATTCAATCGGTCGCGGTGGTGGTGCAGGTGGTGTCGGTCGAGGGCCGGCAGGCGCGGGCCCGCCCGGTGCGCGCGACGATGACGCGTCGCGTCTGCTCGGCCTGGTCGGTGCCGGAGAGATCGTTGCGGGCGATGCTCAGCGTCAGGACGCCGAAGTTGCCCGCCTTGGTCTTGCTGTAGCCCGAGGGGTCGAACATCATGTAGGGCGGCGCCGTGGCGGCCGTGCCGGTTCCCGAGACGGTGAAATAGCCCGCCAGCGCGGCCTGCCGCTGCACGACGATGTCGCTGGCGCCTAGGGTGCCGTCGCGCGTCGTGCCGGTGTCCACGAAGACCGTCCAGCCATTGCGCCAGTCGGCTGCGTCGGTCGGCACCACCACCGCGTTCACGCCCCGCTTCATGGCCTCGCCACGTGCCGCGTTGATGCCGGCCACGAGCGCGTTGGCCGCCGCCGTGAGCTCGGAATTGCGCTGCATCGAAACGAAGCTCGGCGCGGCCACCATCAGCAGGATCGAGGCGATGGCGATGGTCACCATCAGCTCGATCAGCGTGAAGCCGGCGCTCGCGTGGCGCCAGCGGGCGGGGCGAGAGCGGCCGGGCGTCATGGCCAGCAGAGCTTCGGATTCGCCGTGATGGTGGGCGAACCGCTCGTCACGCCATCGCAGCTTCGCGCGCCGGTGCTGGTGAGGGACAGCGCATTGACGACCGGATCGGCACTCTGGGGCGTCGCCGTGAGCTGGATGCATTCGGCGAGCGAGGGCTGTGTGCCGCCGGACGCGGCCGGGCATTGCGCCGCCGACAGCTTGTACTTGGCATTGGCCGCGGTGACCGCGTCGCCCGAGTAGATCTTGAAGATCGCCGCCGCCGCCGGGTTGTCGGCAATGAAGTTCAGGTAGGCGCCGCGCTGCGTCATGTAGCGCTCCTGCTGCTGCATCAGTTCGAGCAGGGCGGTTCGGGCTTCGGCGCGCCGGCCCTTGAGCACCGACTCCCGGTAGGACGGATAGGCGATGGTGGCGAGGATGCCGACGATCGCCACCACGATCATCAGTTCGATCAGCGTGAAGCCGGCTTGCCGCCGCCGGGGCGTCCTTCGCCTCGAGGCGCGTCCTTCAGGGCTGCGATGGGTCATGGCGTGGTGCTCTTCAGGTCCTGGTAGTTGTTGATCTGCCGCCAGCTCAGGCGACCGGCGATGACGTTGCGCCGGGTCGTCGTGACCTGGCTGAAGCCGCTCGAACCCTGAGAGACCACCTGGCTGGTGATGGTGCGCAGGCGCCGGCCGGTGCTGTTGCTGGTCGATTCGGTGGCGTTGGCCAGGTCGAGCACGATGGGCGCGCCCAGGATGCCGACCTTGGAGATGAAGGTATCGCCATCGCCGGTGTCGATGTTGAGCAGGTAGCCCCGCCCGCCGCCGCCGCTCACGCCGCAGACGGCGGCGGCGCCGGCGGAGCCGGGGATCAGGCTGGAGAACGCCAGGATGTCGCCGCTGAGCTGGGCATTGGTGATCTGGCGCTCGCCGCTGCTCGGATAGTCCAGGTACCAGCCCGAACGCTGGGTGGTGTCGGTGTCGCTCGTGGCGCGGCCGGGCGTGAAGGCCGGCACATCGATGCTGCCGTCGCTGGTGGTGGTCGTGGTGGTGCCGGTCGTGCCGGTGGAGGCGGCGGTGAACGTCCCCATGGCCAGGCGGCCGCGCCCGCTGACGGCCGCCGCGCCGTTCCCGCCGTCGAGGGTCGTGGTGGCGTTGTCGTAGATGGCATAGAACGACTGCGGCGCGCTGGAGGCGCGGTCGTCGGCCTCGAGGTACTTGCCGGTGCCGAAGGCCACGTACATCGAGGCGCTGCGCTGGCCGGCGATGATGGAAGGCGACATGGTGATCGGCTGCGCGCTGCCCGTGGCACTGCGCGCCGTGAACAGCGGCAGGGGCGTGCCACCCGCGGAGACGAACGACGACAGCTTGGCGAGCGTCCAGTCGGTCGTGCCCCAGGGACGGAAGTCGAGCTTCCACATGTTGCCGTGCAGGTCGCCGGCATAGAGCAGCGTCAGTTCGCGCTGCGCCCCGGCCACGCCCTCGAAGTTCACGATGCCCGGCGCGCTCGCGGCGGCCAGCGTCGCGTTCACCGGGAACGAGATCTTGTAGTAGTTCGCGCCCAGGGTCCAGGCGGTGGAGACGGGCTTGGACAGGTCGAGCAGGAACAGCGCGGGTTGCCCGGTGGTGCTGAAGACACTGTTCTGGCTGACGTAGTTGTTGACGCCGCTGGCGACCACCGCGAACCATTTGTAGGTGGCGGTGGTGGCATTCGCCGCGCTGGTGCGCAGCCTGAGGATCTGCGGGCGGCCGACGACGAAGCCCATGTCCCGGTCGTCGTCCTGGGTGAACTCCCACAGCACCTTCGATGGCCCGAAGGCGGTGGGATCGGTGATGTCCAGGGCGAACACGCCACGCCCGCCCGCGCCGGTGCCGGAGACCAGCACCGTGCGCCAGTCGGCGGCGGTGTTGCCGGTGCCGAGCTGGGCCTCGCCGACCACCGGCGTCGCGTCGACATAGCTCTGGTGGTTGCTCGCATAGGTCGCGCTGGTCAGCGCGGCGAGCTTCGGTCCCATCCAGCTCGGGATGTAGGCGAACAGTTCGCGCCCGGCGGTGGCGACGTCGGTGCCGGCGTCGAACGCATGCAGCATGCCGTCGTTGGCGCCGACGAAGACCGCCGGCTTGCGGGCGATGTTGGCGGCGCGGAAGGCCGCATAGGTGGTGGACGTGATGGTGGCCGGCGGCGTGCCCGAATAGGCCACGCCGGAATTGACGATGTCGCCCAGCAGCCTGTTGTTGCGGCGCCGGAACGGATTGCCCTCGAGGCTGGCGCTGCCGCGCAGGTAGTCGAGCCGGCTGTTGGCCAGGCCATCGGTGGTGCTGGACGTGACCTGCCCGAGCTGGCTCTTGAGCAATGGGGAGATCGTGCCCCAGGTGAACAGCGTGGCCGGTGTCGTGGCGGTGGCACCGGGATTGCCCACGACGATGTTGCGCGTGTCGCCGGCGGCGACCTGCGCGGCGAGCTGGCTGGAGGCGCTCCAGGTCGGGGTGGTCGCCACGCTGGTGTTGCCGCTGGCATCGACGCCGACGGCGAAGGCCTGCAGGTCGCCGCTCCAGTCGGAGGTGTCGAACTGTCCCTGGTAGATGGTGTTGCCCTGCGCGATGCGGCTGCCCTGCAGCGCGGTGCCGGCGATGCTGCTGGCGCGCGTGACGGCGCGGCTGAAGATGTTCTCGAAGGCGTTGAGCACCCCGCGCGCATTGCTCTGCAGGTAATAGGTGCTGGCCTCGCCGGGGTTGGCCGGGTCCTGCCAGACGTTGTTGTCGGCGGTGCCATCCATGCGGCGGAACGGATTGCCGTAGTTGTTGAAGGTCTGCGTCGTGGTGCCGTTGGCGACCGACTCGAAACCGCCGTACTTGGCGGCGGTGAAGAACTGGTTGTTGTAGCGGCGCTGGCTGGCGTCGTTGCCGGTGCCGTACTCGTTGACGTCGAAGATGAAGGTCTTGACGCGCAGGCCGGGGCGCTGCTTGTCGGGCGCCTGCGTCCAGGCGGTGCCGCGGATGTCCTGGGTATGGGCCCAGTACGAGTAGCCGATGATGGCGTCGCCACGCGGCGAGGTGTCGATGTAGCCGCTCGGATTGCTGGTGGTGCGCGTCACGCCCTGGCCGTCGACATAGTTGCGCGTGCCGCCGTTCTCGAAGCTCTGCACGACGCTGGTCCAGGCGCCGCGGTCGGGGAGGTTGGCCGCCGCGTTGGCCGCCGGGAAGGCGTTGAGGTTGTCGTGGGTGTTGATGTCGCCGATCACCACCACGTTGCTCCTGAGGCAGGAGTAGTCGCTGGTGCGCGAGCGCGGCGACGCATAGGGGTCGAGGCCGGTCCAGTCCGTGAAGACCGGAAAGCCGTCGTACATCGCCGTGGTGATGTTGCTGACCGCGGCGGGGCTGGGCTGCAGGCCCTGCATGTAGCGCAATGTCTCGTAGTAGAGCTCGCTGACCGGATCGTAGATCTTGTAGAGGCCCTTGGTGCCGGTGCGGCCGAACCTGTTGAGGTAGTTCACCACGCCGCTGGTGCCGAAGGCGGTGCTGCCGTCGGGGTTGGCGAAGAAGACGCCGGTGTCGGCGCTCCACTCGGCCCTGGGATTGCCGGTGGCCGGGGTGTTGTCCTGGCCATAGACGTCGAAGGTCTTGGCGCCGACGTACTTCATGGGCGCCCGCAGCACGCCGCCATAGCGGCCGCCATCGGGACTGCGGGTCTGGTCGAGGAGATAGCCGAAGGCGGCCAGGCGCAGCTGGTCGCTGTACCTCTGGATCACGCCGGTGGGCTTGAAGTTGCCGCTCGGATAGCGGGTGCAGAAGGCGCTGGGATAGTCGCGGTTGTCCGCGAGGGCGACGCCGTTCTTGTCGCAGACCTGCACGCGGGCATAGAAGAATCCATCGGGGTTGAGCGCCGTCGGGTTGCTCGGCGGCACCCAGGGATCGGCGGCGGCGCGGGTGAAGCAGGCCTTGCCGGTGCCGGGGGCGGGGTCGCCGAAGATGGCGTTGTTGCACTGGGTGTTGTTGTTCAGCTTGAGCACCGACCATCGCGTGTCGACGCCGTACCAGACCTCCCGGTCCCCGATGAACTGGCAGTTCTGGTTCTCCGAGGCGCAGCGCACCGCGTCCGATGGCAGGTTCAGCGTCGTGCTGCCGCCCAGCGTGTAGGCCGCGGTGTTGCCGCACGAGCCGGTCCTGGACGTGCCGAAATAGATCCGGTCGAGCGTGTTGGCCACCCAGATGTCGTTGCTGCCGGCCTCCGTGATCATGGCGTTGGGCACGGCGCCCCAGTAGGTGCCCGCGCCACCGCCGTTGCGGGTGAGCTGCTTGGCCGGGAAGCTGCTGGTGTTCCACATGCAGGTCGGATTGCCGTTGGGGATGACGGCGCGCTGCAGGATGGTCAGGTCGGTGGTGTCGACGTAGCGGTCGCCGCCCGACAGCGCCAGGCGCAGCATGTCGATGGCCGAGCTGCTGGCCCAGTTCAGGAAGTTGCCGCTGAAGGCGTTGCTGCAGGACCGCACGGTGGTCGAGGTGGTCGGCCCGATGCGGTCGAAGCGCCGGTAGTCCGACACCGTGAATCCGGCCGCGGGCGTCTCCGTCGGATTCCGGTTGTAGACATAGCAGCTGTTGGCGTCGTAGTAGCCCAGGTATTCGTTGGTGTTGCGGTAGGTGTTGTCGGTGTCGCCGCCCGGGGTGTATTGCGCCCCGACGGTCGGGTACTCGACCGACAGCGAGAGCGCCATCGCCGGCTTGTCGCCCGTCGTGGTGGCATAGAGCGGATCGCTCGCCAGGGCGACGGCCTTGAAGGCCGGTGCCGTGCTCTGCCCGATGGCGCCGAACGAGAGCAGCAGGGCGATGGCGGCGACCGGGAACGCCGCCCAGGCCCAGGCGCGGCGGGGAAGTCTGCGAAGGAGGTTCGTCGTCATGGTCGCCAGAGGGAAATCCGGTGGATCGGTCGGTCGTGTGGTTCGAGGTCGGCGGCGCGTGGGTGCCGGGCGCTCAGTCGCGGTACATCATCTGCGTCATGGCCTGGATGTCGGCACGGGGTCCGAAGCCCATGGCGGTGACGCGGTAGACGAAGGAGGGCGGCTTGCCGGTGCCGGTGCCGAGGTCGCGCTCCAGGACGTCCACGATCGGCTCGATGATGTAGCGTGGCGCCTTGGCCGGCTGCACGCCCAGGGCCGCGCCGCCCGCGCCCACCGCGGCGAAACCGCGGCCGGTGAAGGTCCCCAGGGCGGTCGTCCGGGCGGTGGCGGCATCGATGGTGAAGTCGACCGTCAGCCAGGCCGGCTTGCCGGTCTCGACCAGCGTGCAGAGCCCCTTGGAAGTGCCGCTGGTGCCGCAGCCGGCGACGAACAGGTTGATGTCGCGCATGTCCTTGAACACGCTGCGGCGGTTGCCGGCGGCCGTGTTGGGGCCATGGATGTCGAACTCGGCGTCCGTCAGCGCCGCCTCGGCCGATTGCCAGGCGACCTGCATGTCGCGATCGTTGCGCGAGCCGCGTTCGGCCATGGTGGCGATCTGCGCCCCGCCCACGCCCAGCACCGACACCACCACCAGGATCAGCAGGACGACGATCAGCGAGACGCCCCGCTGGGACGGATCAGAGGGTCTGGTCATTGCGCAGGTGGATCGAGAAGGTGACGCCCTGGCGCAGCCGGCCATCGGGCGTGGGAATGAACACGGTGCCGGGATCGCGGGCCTGCGTCGTGGCCAGGGCGGGACTCTGATTGCCCGCCGCATCCTTGAAGGAGCCGAACGGGAAGAAGGTCTGGGTGGCGCGGTCCTGCGTGGCGCCGGGGGGGGTGCGCAGCACCATGCCGATGCGGATGCTGCGCACGCGACGCCAGTTGGCGCGGGTGTCGTTGGCGCTGCCCGGCACGCCCATCTCGTCGGCGCGCAGATAGCGGCTCGGCACGTCGGGGGCATTGGCGGTCACCGCCGCCGTCGGCGCCGTGTTGGGCGTCACGCCGTCGACGCCGTAGAGCACCTGGAAATTCTCCACCCCCTGCACCAGCGGCACGGTGGTCCAGGGCGCCACGCCAGTGGGCGAGAAGGTGCACATGAGCGCCGGCTCGCCGTTGTTGATGGCGACGTGGAAGATGCTGACGATGCGGTTGTCGTACGCCTGCGCCATCTGCGTCGGATCGGTGGATTGGGGATTGGGAACGGTCGCGAGCGTGTTGCCCGCGCAGTCGATCATGGTCTGGTCGGACACCGTCGCCCGCGTGGCGTCGGTCGCGTTGGTGTAGAGCTGCGAGGCCTGGTAGCGCAGGATCAGGATGTCGCTGCCGAAGCCCGTGGAGCCCGCCGCGCGGACGGTGGCGGCCGTCGTGGGCGTCGATTCGTTGAGCAGCGAATTGTTGAAGCCCGCGACGTTCGGCTCGCGCGTCGGGTCGCTCGATGCCGGCCGGGTGACGATGAAGACATCGCGATAGCCGGCCTGCGCGGCCACGCGCTGCAGCAGGTCGGAGGCGAAGCGCCCGTTGTCGCGCAGCTGCGACGCGGCGTCGACGGTCGTGAAGCCGCGCCGCGCCACCGTCAGCGCCGCGACCGATGCCAGCACGATGACCAGGCCGATCACCATGGCCACCATCAGTTCGATCAGCGTCAGCCCGGCCACCCCGGCGCGGTGCGAATGGCGCCGGCGCAGCTCCCGCGATCCGCGCCGGATCACGACGTCCCGCCCGCCATGACCGGCAGCACCACCGACGGCGCGACATCGGACGACACCAGGGCCGAGGCATCGTTGGCGCTGGTCGCGCGCCTGAAGGCCGGGCGCGTCCAGCCGATCTTGATCACCACGCCATCGGTCACTCCCGTCGAAGCGGTGCAGGGCCAGACCGGCAGGCCATTGGCATTGAAGGGCGCGGCATCGGCGCAGATCGTCACCTGCGCGCCGGGCAACTGGTCGTTGACGCGGCCGAGCCATTCGGTCAGCTGCGCACGCGCCACGTCCTCGGCGCTGGCGCAGGTCGCGCCCACGTTGAGGCAGGACGACGGCGTGGCGGCCACCAGCGCGTTCTTCGCGAACGCGCCCAGATAGGGATTATTGGAGGTGCGGATGGCGATGTTCTTGTTGCCGCGCATCATCTCGGCGAGCTCGCGCGCCAGCAGAATGGCGGTCGATTGCAGACGCGCATCGCGATTGGCCTGGAGCGACGCCGCCTGCAGACCCACCATGCCCAGCAGGCCGAACGACAGCACGACGATCGCCACCAGCACTTCGATCAGGGTGAAGCCTGACTGCCGGGACCCTGTTTGGCCAGACCGAGTGCTCATCGTCGAATGTGCCCAAATATTGCCAAATGTTATGAGGGTGGATACTAACCTTCGACATACATGGCTGCTGACCGCTTATCGCAATATGAATACCGTCAGGCTACAGACTTCACTTTCGAGCGCCATCCCGGGTGCTCCCGCTGCGGGCACGAAGCGCGTCGGCCCGGACCCCGCGACCGTGGCCTGCGCCGCGCTGATCGCCTTTCCCTTCCTCTCGCCCCTCGTCGCCGGACCCTCGGTCAATGTCTGGCAACTGCTGGGCGCCTGGGTCTGCGTGGCGGCGCTGACCTGGATCGGCGGCGTCGCGCGCGATGGCGTTCCGGCACGCGCGCTGCTGTGCTGGCTCTGCGTGGTGCTGGGGGCGCTCGCCTGGCGCCACGGGCGCGAGCCGGCGTGGTTGCTGGGGGCCATCGGGGCGGTCGTGGCGGTCGCGCTGGCCGCCTGCGTGGGCGCGCGCTGGGCGCGGGCCTCGGGGCGCCGCCAGGGCGCGCTGGCCTGGGGCCTGCTGGTGGCCGGCCTCGTGAGCGCCCTGCTGGGCCTGTGCCAGTACTACGGCGCCGCGACCGCCCTGACGCCCTGGACCACCGCCCCGGAGGTCGGCCAGGCCTATGGCAACCTGCGCCAGCGCAACCAGTTCGCCACCCTCGTCAGCATGGCGCTGGCATCAGCGCTGTGGCTGCATGCCACGCGTGCATCGCGCGGCATCGTCGCGATAGGCGCCATCGATGGCGTCCGCGGCTGGCCGGATCGCCTGGCGCCGGTCGCGACCTGGGCGGCGATCGGCCTGCTGACCCTGGCGGCGGCGGCATCGACCTCGCGCACCGGCTTGCTGCAATGGCTGTCGATCAGCGGCGTCGCGGCGGCCCTGGCCTGGGGCGAACGGCGCGCGCCCGGGCCGTACCGGCTGCCGCATCCGATGCTGCTGCTGGGACTGATCCCGGCCTACTTCATCGCCGCCTGGGCCCTGCCGCTCGCCGCCGGACCCGAGGTCGAAGGCATGCTGCGGCGCCTGCGCGACGGCCTGCCCGAAGGCCATGGCCGGCTGCTCCTGTGGCGCAACGTGGTCGATCTCGTGGCGCAGCATCCATGGGCCGGATGGGGCTGGGGCGAACTCGCCTTCGCGCATTTCGACACGCTCTATGCCGGTCCCCGCTTCGCCGAGATCCTGGACAACGCGCACAACCTGCCGCTGCATCTGGCGGTGGAACTGGGCGTGCCGGCCTCGCTGGCGATCTGTGGCGGGTTCGCCTGGCTGGCGCTGCGCGCGCGGCCCTGGCGCGAGCGCGACCCGACCCGCCTGCTGGCCTGGGCCGCGCTGGGCGCGATCGTGCTGCACAGCCTGCTCGAATATCCGCTCTGGTATGGACCGTTCCAGCTGGTCTTCGGCCTGTGCCTGGGACTGCTGTGGCCGGGCGTCGGCAGGGGCGACGCGGACCGTGGCGCTGCCGCTGCCGACACGGATGCCGCGGCTGCCATGCCGAGCCGGCCATGGACGCTGCTGCTGCCGCGCGCCGTGGCGATGCTGCTGGTGGTCGCCGTCGCCTTCGCCGCCTGGGACTACACGCGCGTCAGCCAGCTCTATGTCGCGCGCGGCGAACGCCTGGCGCCCTGGCGCGACGACACGCTGGCCAAGCTGCGGTCGTCGTGGCTGTTCGCGAGCCAGGTGCGATTCGCCGAACTCTCGATGACGCCGGTGACGCCGGCCAATGCGGCGGATGTGCATGCCCTGGCCGGGCGGATGCTCCACTTCTCGCCCGAGCCGCGCGTGATCGCCCGGCTGATCGACAGCGCCAGGCTGCTGGGCCGCGACGACGAGGCGGCCGCGCTGGCGGCGCGCTTCAAGCTCGCCTTCCCGGACGACCATGCCCGCTGGCTGCGCGGACGGCCGCCGGCCTCCTGAGCTGGAACCGGTGCCGGGCCGGGGCGCTGGCCGATCAGGCACGCCGGGGAAAGGCCCGGCTCAGGAAGCGCGAACCCCGCTCGCCGAAGCGCCAGGGGACGTCGACGGCCTTGGAGATGCCGATCCGGGGCCCGACGTCGATCAGGAGGTCCGACGCGTCGTCCGGCCGGCCGAGCAGCAGGAAGGGCGGCGCATCCAGCGGCAGGCCATCGAAGCCCGCGTCCACCCCCAACGCCTGGGCGACGCGGCCCGGCCCGGCGCACAGCAGGCGCGGATCCCGCAGGCCGCGCCGCTCGCGCATGCGCTCCAGTCCCACGGTCGGCTCGATGGCGCGGATCAGCACCCCGGCGCCATGCCCGGTTTCGCGGCAGACGACATTCAGGCACCAGTGGATGCCATAGGACCGGTACACATAGGCCCGGCCCGGCGGGCCGAACATGGCGGCATTGCGCGGCGTCGGGCCGTTGAAGCTGTGCGAGGCCGGGTCGTCGCGGTCGTAGGCCTCGGTCTCCACGATCCGGCCGCCGACGCCATCGACCAGCAGCGTGACGCCGATGAGCCACCGCGCGACCTCGTGCGAGGGCGCGCCGAAGTCGATGACCGCGCGGGCGACGTCACCGGGCACGGCCCCGGTGGCACCGATGGCGGGGGCGACCGGCGCCGACGCGAGCGGGGCGATGGTGATGGAGGACGAAGGGGCGGCGGTGGAGCGGACGGAGGAGCGCGGCATGACTGCCAACTTAGCGCGGAATGCGGCGGTGCCGGGCCGGACGATGCCGCGCGGACCGCGCGCCGGACCGGTTTGTCCCGCCAGCGGAACGCCATGTCGCCGCCGCGCCGCCTTTTGCGCGCCGTCATCGGCCCCATCTGCGACCGATGCCATGCCGGTCGTTGCGTCCGGCCGGCCCCCTCACCGCAAAGGACACCCGCCATGGTCGCCACCACCCGCCCCGCCACGTCGGCATCGACATCGACATCGGACGCCATCGTCCGCATCCAGCCCCTGGGCTTTCCGTGGGCGACCATCGATCCGTTCCTGTTCTGCGCCTATCACGACGATGGCTATCCGCGGGCCAACCCCGACCTCGGACCGGCGACGCCGCTCGCGGGCCGCGCCATCGGGCAGGACTTCAGCCGCAAGGACGGCTGGAGCATGTATCACGGCGAGACCGTGCCCGGCTTTCCCGGCCACCCGCATCGCGGCTTCGAGACCGTGACGATCGTGCGCAAGGGCCTGATCGACCATGCCGACTCGCTCGGCGCGGCGGCGCGCTTCGGCGGCGGCGATGTGCAGTGGGTGACGGCCGGACGCGGCATCGTGCATTCGGAGATGTTCCCGCTGCTCGACGAGCAGGCCGGCAATCCGCTGGAGCTGTTCCAGATCTGGCTCAACCTGCCCGCGCGCCACAAGATGGCGGCGCCGCACTTCACGATGTTCTGGGCCGAGGACATCCCGCGGGCCTCGGTGACGGACGAGGCCGGTCGCGCCACCGAGGTGGCCTGCGTGGCCGGCCGCCTGGCACCGGCGACGGGCTCCGCCACGACGGCCACGACCACCACGCCACTCCAGCCCCTGGCCCCGCCGCCCGACTCCTGGGCCGCGCAGGCCGATGCCGATGTCGCGATCTGGACGCTGCGGATGGCGCCGGGCGCGCGCTTCACATTGCCCCCGGCCATCGGTGCGGACACGCGCCGCAGCCTGTACTTCTTCAAGGGCACCCGGGTGTCGGTGGGCGGCCGGGCCGTGGACGCCCACGCCGCGATCGAGCTGCGCGCCGCGGCGCCGGTGGAACTGGTCAACGAAGGCGGCGAGCCGGCCGAGTTCCTGCTGCTACAGGGCCGCCCGATCGCCGAGCCGGTGGCGCAGTACGGTCCGTTCGTGATGAACACCCAGGCCGAGATCGCCCAGGCGATGCAGGACTACCGCAGCACCGGCTTCGGCGGCTGGCCGTGGCAGGACGAGGCACCGGTGCATGGCCGCGACCCGGCCCGCTTCGCCCGCCACCCCGATGGTCGCGAGGAACGGCCGGGGACACCGGACGCCGGGGTATCGACGACGCCATGACCACGTCTTGTCGCTGACCGGACGCGGCGCCGGGCGCGCCTGCCCGTAGATTCGGGGATGTTCCGTCCACCCGTTGTCGAAGAAAGCCATCCGAAATGATCCACGTCGTCGCCGTCATCACCGCCAAGCCGGGCCTGCGCGCCCAGGTGCTCGAATTCTTCGCCGCCAACCGCCCGGCCGTGCTGGCCGAGGAGGGCTGCATCGAGTACGTCGCCACCGTCGACGCCCAGGGCATGCCGGCCTCCAAGGGCACCTTCGGCGAGGACAGCTTCGTCGTCGTCGAGAAGTGGGCCAGCCTGGACGCCCTGAAGGCCCACGCCGCCGCGCCGCACATGGCGGCCTATGGCGCCAAGACCAAGGAGCTGCTGGCCGACCGCGTGATCCACGTGCTGGAGCCGGTGGGCTGAGGCGGGCGCCGCCGGCACGGTCGCGCCCTTCAGCATCGCTCCAGGGTGACTGGAGCGACGTGGATGCCGAAACCCGACGCGCCCGGCGCGAGCTCCTCGCGCAATGTCAGCTCGGGAATCCGGTAGTCGCCGGCGTTCTGGCGCCGGAACGGGATCGGCGCCGTGGTGAAGAGCGTGTCCAGGCGTTCGCCCCATGCCGCGCAGAGGCGCTCGAACGCCATCGCGTCGACCTTGCCGGTGCGATGGATGACGTGCGGTGGCAGCACGTCGAAGCCGGGATAGAACAGGATGCCGTGCTGGATGGGAAACAGCAGATCGTCGATCGGGCCGTTGATGCCACGCGGCGCGTAGTGCGAGTCCCAGCCGCCCGTCGTCACCATCAGCATGGCGCGCTTGCCGGCCAGCAGGCCTTCGCCATAGCGGTCGCCCCAATGGGTGTCCGAATGCTCGCCGACGCCATAGGCGAAGCCGCAGGCGTAGACGCGATCGACCCAGCCCTTGAGGATCGCCGGCATCGAGAACCACCACAGCGGGAACTGCAGGATGACGGCGTCGGCCCGGCGCAGCCTGTCCTGCTCGCGTGCGATGTCGGCGCTCTGCGTGCCCTCGTCGAAGGCCGTCCTGGAATGCATCGACGCATCGAAGCGCGTCTCCGATGGCAGTGCCGGACCGTCGTCGGCATCCAATGCGGCCTTCCACCGCATGGCATACAGGTCGGACACCTCGACGGCGTGGCCGGCCGCCTCCAGGCGTCGCACGGCGAAGTGCTTGAGCGCGCCGTTCAGGGAGCGTGGCTCGGGATGGGCGTGGACGAGAAGGACGTTCATGGTGGGTCGATGCCGCGAGGGGCCGGAGGGAGAAGATGGACCGCACGATAGGTCTCGCCGGGCCATGTGGAAAATGGATTTCCCACATGCCAGGTATTTCCATGAACGATGTCCTGCGACGCCTCGACCTCAATCTGCTGGTCACGCTCGATGCCCTGCTGGCCGAACACCACGTGACCCGTGCCGCGCAGCGCCTGCATCTCTCGCAGCCGACGGTGAGCCTGCAGCTGGCCCGGCTGCGCCAGGTCTTCGGGGATCCGCTGCTGATGCCCGGTCCGCGCGGCATGCGTCCCACGGCCCGGGCCGAGGAGCTGCGCGAACCCTTGCGGCAGTCGCTGGAGGCGCTGCGGTCGGCCATCGCGCCGTCGGCCCCGTTCGATCCCGCACGGGACGGCCGGACCTGGCGCGTCATGGCTTCGGACTATGGCGAATCGACGGTCGTGCTGCCGGCGCTCGCCGGATTGCGGGTGGCGTCACCGGCGTCTCGGCTGGCGGTCCTGGAGCTGAATCCGCGCACCCTGTCGCGCCAGGCCGAACAGGGCGGCATCGATCTGGCCTTCCACGTCGCCACGAACGCGCCACCCGATCTGCGGCGGCGCTCCCTGTTCACGGAGCGATACGTGCTCGCCGGGCGCGCCGGCCATCCCCGGCTGAAGCGTCGCCCGACGCTGATGCAGTTCTGCCGGCTCGACCACGTGATCGTCTCGCCCGACGGCGGTGGCTTCCACGGAGCGACCGATGCGGCGCTGGCCGAGCGCGGCATGACGCGGCACGTCGCGCTGTCGGTGCCGCATTTCCTGTTCCTCGAAGCGGTGCTCGCGGGCACGGACCTGGTCGCGCTGGTGCCGTCGCGAGTGGTGCGCGACCGCGCCGCGCTGCGGGTGATCGACCCGCCCCTGGAAGTGCCGGGCTTCGAATTGCTGATGCTGTGGCACGAGCGCGTCCATCGCGATCCGGCGCATCGCTGGCTGCGCGAGCACATCGCGCGATCGGTCGGCAGCCACGAGGCGCCGTCGCCATGAAAAAACGCGCCCGGGGGCGCGTTCTCCATGGATCGGGCGGGCGGGCGCCCGATGGGGGTGTCCCGGCTTACTTCGAGACGACCCTGACCATCTCGAGGCACTTGTTCGAGTAGCCCCATTCGTTGTCGTACCAGGAGACGAGCTTGACGAAGGTGCTGTCGAGCGCCAGGCCGGCCTCGGCGTCGAAGATCGAGGTGCGCGGATCGCCACGGAAGTCGGTGGCCACCACCTTGTCCTCGGTGTAGCCCAGCACGCCCTTGAGTGCGCCTTCGGACTGGGCCTTCATCTCGGCGCAGATCTCCTTGTAGGTGGCTTCCTTCTCCAGCTCGACCGTCAGGTCGACCACCGAGACGTCGGAGGTCGGCACGCGGAAGCTCATGCCGGTGAGCTTCTTGTTGAGCTCGGGGATCACCACGCCCACCGCCTTGGCCGCGCCGGTGCTGCTGGGGATGATGTTCTCCAGGATGCCGCGGCCGCCGCGCCAGTCCTTGTTGCTCGGGCCGTCGACGGTCTTCTGCGTCGCCGTGGTGGCGTGCACGGTGGTCATCAGGCCGCGCTTGATGCCCCACTTGTCGTTGAGCACCTTGGCCAGGGGCGCCAGGGCGTTGGTGGTGCAGCTGGCGTTGCTGATGATGGCTTCGCCGGCGTACTTGGCGTCGTTCACGCCGTAGACGAACATCGGCGTGTCGTCCTTGCAGGGGGCCGACATGATGACCTTCTTCGCGCCCGCGTCGATGTGCTTCTGGCAGGTTTCCTTGGTCAGGAACAGGCCGGTGGCTTCGAGCACGATGTCGGCGCCGACCTCGTTCCACTTCAGGGCCGCCGGATCGCGTTCCTGCGTCAGGCGGATCTTCTTGCCGTTGACGATCAGCGTGTTGCCGTCGACCGAGACCTCGCCCTTGAAGCGGCCGTGCACCGAGTCGTACTGCAGCATGTAGGCCAGATAGTCGGGCTCGAGCAGGTCGTTGATGGCGACGATCTCGATGTCGTTCTTGAAGTTCTGGACGGCGGCGCGCAGCACGTTGCGACCGATGCGGCCGAAGCCGTTGATACCGAGTTTGATAGCCATGTGGACTGAGCTCCTGGAGGTTGAGAAAAAGGGCGGGGAAAGGGTGGCCGGGGTCAGCGCTCGAGCGCTTTCTCGACGGTCGCGGCGACGTTCTCCGGCGTGAAGCCGAAGTGCTTGAACAGCACGCCCGCGGGCGCCGACTCGCCGAAGGTGTCGAGGCCGACGACGGCGGCGCAGCCGTACTTCCACCAGCCGTCGGTCGAACCCATCTCGACGGCGATGCGCGGCAGGCCCTTGGGCAGCACGCGCTTCTTGTACGCCAGGTCCTGACGGTCGAAGGTGGTGGTGGAAGGCATCGAGACCACGCGCACGCCGATCTTGCGCGTCGCCAGCAGCTCCTGGGCGCGCAGCGCGAGCTGGACCTCGGAGCCGGTGGCGATGAGGACGGCCTTGACCTTCTTGTTCTTCAGGCCGACGCGCTCCGGCTCGGCCAGCACGTAGGCCCCCCGGCTGATGTCGCCGAGATCTTCCTTGGCGGCGTAGGGCAGGTTCTGGCGCGACAGCAGCAGCGCCGTCGGGCGCGCCTGGTTCTGCAGCGCGACGGCCCAGGCCACGGCCGTCTCGGCCGTGTCGCCCGGACGCCAGACGTCGAGGTTGGGGATCAGGCGCAGGCTGGCCGCGTGCTCGACCGACTGGTGCGTCGGGCCGTCCTCGCCCAGGCCGATCGAGTCGTGCGTGAAGACGTGGATCACGCGGCGCTTCATCAGCGCGGCCATGCGGATGGCGTTGCGGCTGTAGTCGCTGAAGGTCAGGAAGGTGCCGCCATAGGGGATGTAGCCGCCATGCAGCGCCACGCCGTTCATGATCGCGGCCATGCCGAACTCGCGCACGCCATAGTTGATGTGGCGTCCGATCAGGCCATGCGGCACGGTGGCGGCATCGGCGCTGCTGGCGGGCTTGGACTCGTCCTCGGCGCCCTGCGCGGCGGCCTTGGGGGCATCGAGCGCGACGGCGCCGGTGGCGGCGTCGAAACGCAGCGCCGGGGTGCTCTTGGTGTTGGTGAGGTTGGAGCCGGTCAGGTCGGCGCTGCCGCCCAGCAATTCGGGCAGGGCGGCGGTGAAGGCCTCCAGCGCGATCTGCGAGGCCTTGCGGCTGGCCACGGTCTCGGCCTTGGCATGCGCGGCGACGACGGCGTCGAACGCGGTCTGGTGGAAGTTCTTCGGCAGCTCGCCCTTCATGCGGCGCGTGAATTCGCCGGCCAGCTCGGGGAACTGCTGCCCGTAGGCGGCGAAACGCTCGTTCCACTCGGCCTCGGTCCTGGCGCCGGCGGCCTTGGCGTCCCAGGCCTCGTAGACCTCCGCGGGCAGCTCGAACGGGGCGTGCGGCCACTGCAGCGCGTCGCGGGTGAGGGCGATCTCGTCGGCGCCGAGGGGCTCGCCATGCGCCTTGGAGGTGTTGGCGCGGTTCGGGCTGCCCTTGCCGATGTGGGTCTTGCAGACGATCAGCGTCGGGCGGTTGCCGGCGACGCCCTGCAGCTTGGCCTCGGCGATGGCGCGCGAGACGGCGCCGGCGTCGTGGCCGTCGACCGGGCCGATCACGTTCCAGCCACAGGCCTTGAAGCGCGCGGCGGTGTCGTCGATGAACCAGGGATTGACGGGGCCGTCGATGCTGATGCCGTTGTCGTCGTACAGCGCGATCAGCTTGCCCAGGCGCCAGGCGCCGGCGAGGGCGGCGGCTTCGTGGCTGATGCCTTCCATCAGGCAGCCGTCGCCCAGGAAGGCATAGGTGTGGTGGTCGACGATGGCATGGCCGTCGCGGTTGAACTCCGCCGCCAGCAGCTTCTCGGCCAGCGCGAAGCCGACCGCGTTGGTGATGCCCTGGCCGAGCGGGCCGGTGGTGGTCTCCACGCCCGGCGTGACGTCGACCTCGGGATGGCCGGCGGTCTTGCTGTGGAGCTGGCGGAATTTCCTGAGTTCGTCCACCGGCAGGTCGTAGCCCGCCAGATGCAGCACCGCGTAGAGCAGCATCGAGGCATGGCCGTTGGAGAGCACGAAGCGGTCGCGGTCGACCCAATGCGGATTGGCCGGGTTGTGGCGCAGGTGATCGCCCCAGAGCGCCGTGGCCATGTCGGCCATGCCCATCGGAGCGCCCGGATGACCGGAGTTGGCGAGTTGAACGGCATCCATCGCCAGCGCGCGGATCGCGTTGGCCATCAAGGCTTGGTTGGCCATCTGTACAGGGCTTTCGGGGGAGGGGAAGGGGAAAAGCCAACAATTTTAACGGCCGGGTCCGTCCGGCGTGCTGTCACGCAGGCGCTGCTAGAGTCGCGGCCCATGCAGGGCCCGTCCGACAGCACCCATCCTCTTGCGCCGCGCGAGCGCCCGGCCCGCGCCATGATCCTGGCGGCCGGCCGTGGCGAGCGCATGCGACCACTCACCGACCACACGCCCAAGCCACTGCTCGAGGTGCATGGCAAGCCCCTGATGCAATGGCCCCTGGAGTCACTGGCCAGGACCGGTTTCACCGACGTGGTGATCAACACGGCCTGGCTGGGCGAGCTGATCGAGGCCCGCTTCGGCGCCACGCATCGCGCCGCCGATGCCGGCGCCACCACCACGCTCGCCTATTCGCACGAGGGCCGCGACTTCGGCCACGCGCTGGAGACCGCCGGCGGCATCGCGCGAGCGCTGCCGCTGCTCGACGAGGTGTTCTGGGTCGCGGCGGGCGACGTGTACGCGCCGGATTTCGTCTTCTCCCGCGCCGCCTTCGAGCATTTCGCCGCCGGGGACCGTCTGGCGCATCTGTGGCTGGTGCCCAATCCCGCCCACCACCCGCGGGGCGACTTCGGCCTGGCCGAGTCGCGCGACGGCGTGGCCCTGGCGCTGAACGACGCGCCGCCGGGCGGCGAGCGCTTCACGTTCTCCACCATCGCGCTCTACCGGCGGGCCTTCTTCGAGCCGCCGCAGGGTCCGATCCCGCCCGGCAATCCGGCGGGCCTCGGCGCCCCGCTGGCGCCGCTGCTGCGCGCGGCGATCGCCGCCGGCCGGGTGAGCGCCGAACTCCACACCGGCGCCTGGACCGACGTCGGCACGCCCGAGCGCCTGGCCGCCCTCGACGGCCGGCGCTGAAACCGGCCCCCGGCGCCGCGCCGGCGCCCGAGCTGTGGCATCGTGGAGGGATGACCAGCACATCCCTCCATGCGCAGCGCCGCGCGCGGCTCGCGGCGCAACTCGGCAGCGACGGCATCGCCCTCATCCCCACCGCGCCGGAGCGCCCGCGCAACCGCGACAGCGACTTCCCCTACCGGCACGACAGCTACTTCTTCTATCTCACCGGTTTCAGCGAGCCCAATGCCTGGCTGGCGCTCACGGGCGATGGCCGCTCCACGCTCTTCTGCGCGCCCAAGGACCTCGAACGCGAGATCTGGGATGGCTATCGCCTGGGGCCGGAGGCCGCGCCGGCGACGCTCGGCGTCGATGCCGCGCATTCGATCGACGAACTCGACCAGCGCCTGCCGCGCCTGCTGGAGAACCGCGATGCCGTGTGGTATCCGTTCGCCACCCACCAGGGACTGGAGACGCGCGTCGACGGCTGGCTGGCCGCCGTGCGCGCCCGCGTGCGGATGGGCGCGCTGTGCCCCGAGCAGCAGCGCGACCTGTGCGGGCCGCTCGACGAGATGCGCCTGTTCAAGGACGCGCACGAGCAGGACACGATGCGCCGCGCCGCCCGCATCAGCGCCGCCGCCCACGTGCGCGCCATGCGCACCAGCGCCCGCATGCTGCGTGACGGCCAGGACGTGCGCGAGTACCACCTGGAGGCCGAGCTGCTGCACGAGTTCCGCCACGGCGGGTCGCAGTTCCCGGCCTATGGCTCGATCGTCGCGGCCGGCGCCAATGCCTGCGTGCTGCACTATCGCGCCGATGCCGGCGCGGTGCGCGCCGGCGAACTGGTGCTGATCGACGCGGGCTGCGAGCTCGACGGCTATGCGAGCGACATCACGCGCACCTTTCCCGCCGACGGCAGGTTCACCGGACCGCAGCGCGCGCTCTACGACCTGGTGCTCGCGAGCCAGGAGGCCGCCATCGCGGCGACGCGCCCCGGCGCGCGCTTCAGCGATCCGCACGACGCCACCGTGCGCGTGCTCTCGCAGGGCCTGCTCGACCTCGGCCTGCTCGATGCCGCCAAGGTCGGCGGCGTGGACGACGTGATCGAGCGGCGCGCCTACTTCCCGTTCTACATGCATCGCACGGGTCACTGGCTGGGCATGGACGTGCACGATTGCGGCAGCTATGTCGAGCCGACGCAGCGCGGCGAGATCAGCGAGCGCCAGGACCCGCTCTCGGGCGAGACCGTCCGCAGCCGTCCGAGCCGCATCCTGCGGCCCGGCATGGTGCTGACCATCGAGCCCGGCCTCTACGTGCGCCCGGGCGAGGGCGTGCCCGAGGCCTTCCACCACATCGGCATCCGCATCGAGGACGATGCGATCGTCGACGACAGCGGCTGCGAGCTGATCACGCGCGACGTCCCGGTGCGGGGCGACGAGATCGAGGCGCTGATGCGCGACTGAGCGCGGCGGGGTTCCGCTGAGCGGCGACGGCCGGGCCGCGACATCACGCGGGACCCGGGAACCGGGACCCGGGGCATGGCCAGGGCTGCGGCTGCGCGGTGCCGGCCGCCCGTGCCGTCCGCGTGCCGATGGCCTCGTCGGCGAGCGCCAGCAGCCGCTCGCCGAGCAAGGTCGGATCGCCCTGGAAGAACACCTGGACCGCATCGCGCTCCAGCAGGTCGAGACGCAGCGCGCGGCGCTCCCGGTGGCCGTCGACCAGCCGGACGGCGGCCGCCACATAGGCCTCGGTGGAATCGGCGACCAGCCAGCCGGGCAGGCCGAGCCGATGGAACATGCCCGCGTCGATGTGCTCGTGCACCTGCGGCCCGACGCGGCAGACCCCCGCCAAGCCGAGATGCGCCATGTCGACGATGCCATTCATGTTGCCGTAGGGGAACGGGTCGATGAACATGTCGCAGGTCCCGAGCAGCGCCATGTAGTCGGCATAGGCGAGCGTGCCGTGGAAGGTCGCGTTGTCCAGCCAGCCGGCCACGAAGCGCCGGACCTGCATCGCGCCGAGCCCGTTCGAGAGGCCGCAGAAGAAGTCGAAGTGCACCGGCGTGCGCGCCCGGCGCGCGATCTCCCGGCAGGCGCCCATCAGCACGGGATTGAGCTTCATCGGGGTCGCGGCCACCGCGATGCGCACGACGTCCGGCTGCTCCGGGCCCAGGCGCGGCCGGACCGCACGGTGGGCATCCGAGGGCACGTGCGGCATGCCGTGGGGCGGCATCAGGATCAGCCGCTCGGAGAAGGTGGCCGGATCGCCGACGAAATCCTCATCCACCACGAAATGGTCGATGAAGGGCGACATCGAGCTCGCGCCATGCCCCAGTGCCGTCACCTGCACGGGCGCGAGGCGCATGTTGGCCAGGAAGATGGTGAGCGGGAACATGCCGATCGACGGGTAGTAGACGATCGACGGCGCATGCCGCGCGACCGTCGAGCGCACGGTCTCGATCATGTCGGCGAAGCCGCCGCGCAGCGCGACGAACTCGTCCAGCACGGCGCGGCCGGCCGCATCCACGTGCGGCTCGCTGCCCAGGCCGACGACGTGGAAGCGCCGACGCAGTCCGCGCAGCGATGCCGAGTGCGTGCGGAACACCGAGTGCTGCGCGCCGAACCATTCGAGCACCACGACCATCACCGGCTTGCCGTCGACGCGGCGCGTGCCGGCCGTCGCCAGGTCGGGATCGGTCCAGCCCAGGAGCAGCGTCTCGTTGCGCACCAGCCGGTTGATCTGGCGCTTGATCTCGTGCTTGTCGGGCCGGTCCGCATAGCTGCAATGCATGTACACGTCGTGCAGGATGGCGCGCGGCAGGGTCTCCAGGAACTCGAGCTCGGCGAGCTTGCGCGGCAGCCAGCCCAGCAGCGTCTCCCGCTTGCCATGCGCCGCCCGCGTGCCCAGGAAACGCGGCGACAGCAGCGCCAGCAGCAGGGCGGCGGTGTGACGGGGGTGATGCGCCCAGAGCGCGTCGACGTCGAGCTGCAGCTCCGAATCCGGTGTGTAGAGGAGACAGAACCTGGCCAGATCCGATGGCCGCACCTGCAGCGCACCGTCGGTGCCGCCCAGGTCCATGGTGGCGAGCACGTGATCCGCGTTGCCGAACGGCGTGGCCGCGAACAAGGTGCCGATCCACCGCTGCAGGCCGATCAGCTGGGCGAACCCCAGCTCCGACAGCCGGAACCCGGGATCCGACAGCAGACACGTCAGGGCCGAGGCGAGGCGGGTCGGCAGGTGCGCATCGGGACGCTCGACATCCACCGCCCGCCGCATCGACACGATGCCCTCCAGATCGCCATAGTGCCGATCGAACGACTGCAGCAGGCGCACCAGCTCGCGCACGCCCTGCTCGCGGTCGCGCCGGTAGGCGAAGGACTCGAAGGACTCGAAGGACTCGACCGGGAAGATCGCCGTGGGATTCATGTCGTTCCTGCCGGGCTGTGGGGTTGCGGGGGGAGGGATCAGAACTTGACGGCCGCGTTGACCCAGAGCGAATAGCGCGAGAGATCGAGGTCGTAGGCGCGTCCGGTGAACTTGCGCGCGAGGTACATCTCCAGCGTGCCCCAATGCGCCGCCGTGCGCAGACCCATGCCGGCGGAGGCGACATCGGCGCGTGCCAGTTCGCCCACGAGCGCGCGGTTGCGTTGCAGGGCCCCATAGTCGGCGAAGCCCCAGCCGCGCAGGCTCACCTCGGCCATCTTCAACAGCACCGGCGTGGCCGCCTCCGCGCTCGTCACCAGCGCCCGGTCGCCCAGCAGGCCCGCATCGCGGAAGCCCCGCACCGCATACGGCCCGGCCACGTTGAGCTGGTCGGCCGCCACCAGCACATCCCCCGTGGTCTGGCCCAGCACGCTGCCGCGCAGCTGCCAGCCCCCGCCCAGCTCCGCCTCCGCCCGCAGCCGCGCGCTCGCCAGCGTGAAGTCCCCCGCCCCCCGGCGCAACGCCCGCAGTCCCGCCTCGTCGGTGCTGCCCAGGCGACCGGCGAAGTTGTGCGCCACGTTCACCGCCCCGCTCACCACCACCGCCAGGCCCAGCCCCGTGGGCCGCACCTCGCCTTCCACCCCCACCGACAGCGGCGCCGTCGCCCCCGGGGCCAGCTGCGACGTCACCTCCTCGAACGCCTGCAGCCCGATGCGCCCGCGTGTGCGGTGGTACAGGTAGCCCGCCGTCAGGCGCAGGTCGGCCGTGGCCTGGCGCGGCAGCAGGTAGCTCCACTTGAGCGAGGCGGCCGTGCCCGCTCCATTGATGCGGAACAGCTCCACGCTGCGCCCGGAGTCCGAGCGCGAGTGCGCCAGGCCCAGCTCCAGGAGCTGGTCGTGGCGGTACAGCGGCAGCGCATAGCTCACGCTCAGCCCGTGCAGGCGCTGGGCGTGCAGCGCGCTCATGGCGTTGAGCGAGAGCACGTCGTCGCGCCCGGTGAGGTTGCCGTCGACATAGCCCGCGCCCAGGCGCGCGCGCGCCCCGCGGGGGCCGAAGTTGTCGGTGCTCGCGAAGCCCAGCGCGCCGCGCTCGGCCCGCGCGGTGACCACCGCCGTGGCCACCCCATCGCCCTGGCGGCCCAGTGCGACGCTGGTGCGCTTGAACGGATTGAGCTCGCCCAGGCGCAGCTGGCGGTCCAGCGCGTTCGCGTCCAGCCGCATGCCCTCGGCCAGCGCGGGCACCGAGGCGCGCACGTTGCGCTCGTCGAAGCCCGGCGCGGCCACGATGCTCAACCGGTCCAGACGCACGTCCTGTCGCGCGAGGAGGACGACCCGGATGCGGCCTTCCTCGAGCGTCTGCTCCGGCACGTTGACGATCAGCGCGCCGGGCTGCGTCTCGTCGAGCAGCGCCTGCGCCGAGATCCTGGCCACGGTCACCTCCGCCAGGGTGCGCGCGGGACCGCGCACGCCATCGAAGATGGCCTGCACCCGGGCCAGCCGCTCGGGCGGGAGTCCGGCCTGGTCGTCCAGCTTGAAGCCGCGGATCTCGAAGCTGCGCGCCGTCGCCGTTGCCGTCGGCATGGCCGGCGTCATCGCTCCTCGCATGTCGTCCGGACCGAACCCATGTGGACGTCCACTGAGCGGCGGCACGCTGTTCTGGGCCTGCGCCGCGGGCGAGCCACCGCCACCGCTCGCGAAGACGGCGCATGTCGCGCAGACGAGCGGGCCCAGGCGCCGCTGCGCACCGGAGGCGCGGCCGCCATCGGCCCGGCGACCGGGGGCCGGCGGCACCAGCAGGCCCAGGGATTGACCGAGGACGAGACGAAGGCGTTGCTTGTTCATCGAGCTCCCTGAAGATTGAAGGCGCGCCCGCTCGGCGGCTGCCGCTCCTGTCTCTGCGGACGCCGAGCACGACGCCCCGCACGCGCATGTCATGCCATGCCATGGCGGCACAGGAGATAAATGATTGAGGGAGTGCCGGATGCCGGCGATTCGGAAGCCCAGGTTATTTAGATTTGCTGCGCAAGTCATTTCCAATTAGGACTGGTCGTTAGGAACGACGAGACAACGCGTCCAACCCTGATTCGACTGTTCCTAAAAGCCGTTCATGGCGCGAAGTGATGCGAGTCGTCGACCCGATTGATGGAAGCATTGCATTCCGGATTCGACGCGACTCACCCTCCATCCATCGACATCGCCTTGGACACTCTTTCCGCCCCTCAGCGAGATCTGGTCATGCGTGTCGCCGCCCATTTCGATCGCCACGGCGAACCCGATCTGGCCTCGACGCTCTACGGGATCGCCTGCTTCGGCGATGCCGCGCCGACGGACGACGGGGATCCGCACGAGCTGCTGCTGGCCGGCTCGCTGCTGCACGGTCGCGGCCAGGTCAGGACGGCCGAGCGCATCTACCGGCACCTCCTCAAGGGGCCCTCGCCGCCAGCGGACGTCTACAGCCTGCTGGGCTATGCGCTGCACCAGCTCGGGCACTCGGTCGAGGGTGCCAGGCAGGCCGCCATGGCGGTCGCGCTGAATCCGCGCCTGCCCAACCACCACAACCATTTCGGCCTGGCGCTCGAAGGGCAGGGGCGGGAACAATGGGACGAGGCGGTGAATGCCTATGGACGAGCACTCGAACTGCAACCCGCCCATCCGGAAGCCCTGGACAACATCATGCGGGTGCTGCTGGCGTCGGACACGCTCCATCCCATGGCCGGCGAGATCGGTCGCTTCCTGGAGGAGGGGCATGCGGCAGGGGTGAAGTGGATCGATCTCGGGCGCGTCTTCGAGAAGCATCGGCGGCACGAGGAAGCGGCGCGGGCCTTCGCCAGGGCGGTGGCGTCGATGCCGGGCGACGTGGCGCCATGGCTGCACCTGGGCGCGCTCCACCAGAACCACAAGCTGCTCGAGGAAGCGGCGGTGGCCTATCGGCGCGTGATCGAGCTCGAGCCCGGGCATGCGTCGGCACGCGAACGGCTGGCCGATTGCCTGTGCGAGATGGGCGAATTCGACCAGGGGATGGCGATCCTGACGGCCCTGCACCAGGAGCATCCATCGCCCGAGCTGCAGGCCCGCATCGATTTCGCCTTTCCCTGCATCCCCGACTCCCTCGCGCAGATCGACCTCTCGCGCCGTCGCCTGGAAGCGGCGCTCGACGCCTACCTCGCCCGCCAGGGGGCGGTGCCGCCGATCCTCTCGCCCGGCTTCTTCTATCTGGCCTACCACGGTCGCAACGACCGCGACCTGCAGCGCAAGGGCGCGCTGCTGGCGCGCAAGTCGATGCCGCAGCTGATCCACGAGGCGCCCTGGGTGGCGGACTACGCGGGGCCGGGCGAGAAGATCAGGATCGGCATCGCATCGTCGCTGTTCCACAACCACAGCATCGGGCGTACCACGCGGGGCATCGTCGAGAAGCTCGATCGGGCGCGCTTCGAGGTCGCGCTGGTGTGCCTGCCGCCGCGCCACGGGGACGCCATGGCGCAGGCCATGCGCGCCAGCGCCGACCGGGTGATCGATCTCTCCGGCGATCTCGCGCCGGACCGCGAGACGCTGGCGACGCAACGCTTTGACGCCATCTTCTATCCGGACATCGGCATGAATCCCTATCAGACCATGCTGGCGCACGCGCGGCTGGCGCCGCTGCAGTGCACGCATTTCGGCCACCCCGAGACCAATGGCATCCCGACGATCGACTGGTGGATCTCCGTCGACGCGCTGGAACCGCCGGATGCCGCCGACCATTACAGCGAGCACCTGCATCTGCTGCGCGACGTGCCGCAGTTCAGCTACTACCACCGGCCGCAACTGCCCACCGTGCTGAAGACGCGCTCGGACTATGGCTTCGACGACGACGACCATCTCCACATCTGCCCGCAATACCTCTTCAAGGTGCATCCGGACTTCGATCCGATCCTGGAGCGCATCCTGCGCGAGGATCCGAAGGCGCGCATCCTCTTCACGCGCTCGCCCGTCGGGCACTGGAGCGAGGTGATATTGCGCCGGCTGGAGCGGCGCATGGGCCGGCTGGTCGAGCGCATCACCTGCCTGCCGGGACTGGCGATGCCCGACCTCATGAACCTCGAACGCGTCTGCGACGGCGTGCTCGACACCATCCACTTCAATGGCTACAACACGACGCTGGAGGCCTGGGCCGCGGGCGCGCCGGTGGTGACGATGGCCGGCCGCTTCCAGCGCGGCATGCACACCGCGGGCATGTACCGCTTCATGGGCATGGAGGACCTGATCGCCACGGATGCCGCCGACTACGTGCGGCTGGTGCGGCGCTTGAGCGAGGATGCCGGGTTCAACCGGGCGATGCGTCGCAGGATCGCCGAATGTTGCGACGTGCTGTTCGAGAACATGGACGTGGTCCGTGCCTACGAGCATTTCTTCGAGGAGAAGCTGCGCGATCGCGACTGGCGCCGTCCGCGCGATGCGCATCCGCTTGCCGAGGTCGCGTCGCCGAAGGCCTTCGCCACCGGCCGGCCGACCGCCGTGGCGGCCTGAATCCGCCATGTCCGGGTTCTCCGACATCACGGTCGTCAGCGTCACGGGATGGCAGCCCGCGGCGGCCGGCGCGGCGCTCTCGGTGCAGCTCAGCGCCCACGAACTCCCCGGCAGCCGTGCGCTGCTGATCAGCCCGGAGCGGCCGGCCCTGCTGCCACCCTGGGTGCGGCACGTGCCGGTGCGGCCCTTCGGCTACATGGAATACAGCGTCTTCATGCTGTATGCGCTGCACCAGTTCATCGACACCGACTACGCATTGGTGGTGCAGGACGATGGCTGGGTGGTCTCGGGCCGGCACTGGCGGCAGGCCTATTTCGACTGCGACTACATCGGTGCGCCGGTCCACCTGGCCCGCGTGCGGCAGAAGTCGGGCGCGGCGCGGTTCGTCGGTGGTTTCGGATGGTGCGCCGAGGCGCTGAAGCCCGACGTGCTGATCGAGCCGGTCTTCAACGGTGGCTTCTCGCTGCGCAGCCAGCGACTGATGCGTGCTCCCCGGGCGCTGGGCCTGTCCCTGGAGATACCGCCACCGCTGGCATGCGATGTCTCGGATCCCGCGATGCAGCTGCAGTGGGAGAACGACGTGGTGCTGGAGGACGTGTGGCTGTGCATCGGCGCGCGCGCGGCACTGGAGGCGCACGGCGTGAGATTCGCGACCCTGGAGACCGCGCGCGGCTTCGCCATCGAGCATGCGAGTCCGTTGCTGCACGATGGCTACCCCCTGCAGACCATCGTCGGCCACCACAGCAAGTTCCGCAAGATCGTGAGCATCGGCGGCGAGATGCCGACCCTGCGCTACACGATCCCGCGCGCCGCCAGCGATTCGATCTTCGGCGAGCACGCCATCCAGCGCATGTTCCGCAGCCATGGCTGGCGCATCCAGTGGCCCGGCGGGATGCCGGGCGCGCGGGGCCTGTCGTGACCCGCTTCCTCTGGCAGGACCGGGAGGCCGACTACGTCTATCCCTTCAGCACCCGGCCCGAATGCATGGCGCTCATCCAGCGGCCGCCCGAGGTCGCCCTCGACATCGGCTGCGGCTCCGGCGGCGTCGGCTACGCGTTGCGTCAGCGCTATCCGGCGTGCCAGCTCTGGGGCTGCGAACTCGACGCCTCGGCGGCGGCCCAGGCGAGACGGCATTTCGACCACGTGATCGAGCAGGACGCGCAGGTGTTCGACTTCTCGAGCCTGGGCCTGGTCCGGCCGTTCGACCTGATCTGTCTGTTCGACGTGCTCGAGCACCTGACCAATCCCTGGAAGCTGCTGCAGGGCCTCCATCGCATCGCGGCCCCGGATGCGCATGTGCTGGTGAGCCTGCCCAACGTGGGCAACATCGCCCTGCTTCACGACGCGCTCAAGGGGCATTGGCGCTATCGCAGCTGGGGACTGCTGGACTTCACGCACCTGCGTTTCTTCACCGACTTCGATGCGCGCGCGATGTTCGACCAGACGGGCTACCGGGTGCTCGATCACCGCATCCACCTGCTGGGAGCCGGGACCGCGCTGCATGCGCAGCATCGCGACCAGTCGTTCCCGCGCCTGATCGCGTTCGGCCACCTGAGCCTGTATGTCGAGACCGTCCAGGCGTTCGATGCGCTGTGCGCCGATCAGAACCTCTACGTGATCACGCCGCGTCGCGACCCGCCGCCGGATGACCGCGACGCGATGCCGTCCGCGCCGGCCGACCCGCCGGTCCTGGCCTACGGCGGCGGCTAGCGCGCCGTCCCGCGACACGGGGCGAGGTCTACAATCGCGCCCCCTACAACACTTGTCGCACAGGCGCCGCTCCGAGTGCGCCAGCGACGGCAGGAGCCCGCCGCCCATGTCCGATTCCGCCTCCCTGAGCACCTCCACGCTGGCCGCGCCGAGCGCCGAAGACAAACGCGCCGAGATGCGCCGCGCCGCGCTCGAATACCACGAGCTCCCGACCCCCGGCAAGATCGCCATCGCGGCGACCAAGCAGATGATCAACCAGCGCGACCTGGCGCTGGCGTACTCGCCCGGCGTCGCCGCGCCGTGCGAGGAGATCGTCAAGGATCCGGTCAACGCGTTCAAGTACACCGCGCGCGGCAATCTGGTGGGCGTCATCTCCAACGGCACCGCCGTGCTGGGCCTGGGCGACATCGGTCCGCTGGCCTCCAAGCCGGTGATGGAGGGCAAGGGCGTGCTGTTCAAGAAGTTCGCCGGCGTCGACGTGTTCGACATCGAGATCGACGAGAAGGACCCGGTCAAGCTCGTCGAGGTCATCGCCGCGCTGGAGCCCACCTTCGGCGCCATCAACCTCGAGGACATCAAGGCACCGGACTGCTTCTACGTCGAGCGCGAGCTGCGCAAGCGCATGAAGATCCCGGTCTTCCACGACGACCAGCACGGCACGGCGATCACGGTCGCGGCGGCGCTGCTCAACGGCCTGAAGGTCGCGGGCAAGGACATCGCGAAGGTCAAGCTCGTGACCTCCGGCGCCGGCGCCGCGGCGCTGGCCTGCCTGAACCTGCTGCTCAAGGTCGGCCTGCAGCGCGAGAACGTGTTCGTCACCGACCTGGCCGGCGTGGTCTACGAGGGCCGCACCGAGCTCATGGACGACGACAAGCGCCAGTACATGCAGAACACCGAGGCCCGCACGCTCACCGACGTCATCGAAGGCGCGGACGTGTTCCTCGGCCTGTCGGCCGGCGGCGTGCTCAAGCCCGCGATGGTCGCCCGGATGGCCGCGCGCCCGGTGATCTTCGCCCTGGCCAACCCCAATCCCGAGATCGCCCCCGAGGACGCCCACGCGGTGCGCGGCGACGTCATCATGGCCACCGGGCGCACCGACTATCCGAACCAGGTCAACAACGTCCTGTGCTTCCCCTACATCTTCCGGGGTGCGCTCGACTGCGGCGCCACCACCATCACCGACGAGATGGAAGTCGCCGCGGTGCATGCCATCGCCGAACTCGCGCAGGCCGAGCAGAGCGAGCGCGTGGCGGCCGCCTATGTGGGCGAGAAGCTCAGCTTCGGTCCGGAATACCTCATTCCCAAGCCCTTCGACCCGCGCCTGATGATGAAGATCGCGCCGGCCGTCGCCAAGGCGGCCGTCGAGAGCGGTGTCGCGCTGCGCCCGATCGCCGACCTCGATGCCTATCGCGACCGGCTCCAGAGCTTCGTCTACGCGTCCGGCACGATCATGAAGCCGATCTTCGATGCCGCCAAGCGCGCCGCCAAGAAGCGCGTCGCCTATGCCGAGGGCGAGGAGGAGCGCGTGCTGCGCGCCGCGCAGATCGTGGTCGACGAGGGCCTGGCGCGCCCGACGCTGATCGGCCGTCCGGCCATCATCGCCCAGCGCATCGAGAAGTTCGGCCTGCGCCTGAAGGAGGAGCTCGACTACGACATCGTCAATGTCGAGCAGGACCACCGCTATCGCGACTTCTGGCAGACCTACCACCGCATGACCGAGCGCAAGGGCACGACGGTGCAGACGGCCAAGATCGAGATGCGCCGCCGGCTCACGCTCATCGGCTCGATGCTGCTGCACAAGGGCGAGGTCGATGGCCTGATCTGCGGCACCTGGGGCACCACCGCCATCCACCTGCACCACATCGATCAGGTGATCGGCAAGCGCCCGGGCGGTTGCGCCAGCACGCAGCAGGACCTCCCGATCTATGCCTGCATGAACGGTCTCCTGTTGCCCGGGCGTCAGGTGTTCCTGGTCGACACCCACGTCAACTACGACCCGACGCCGGAAGAGCTCACCGAGATCACCACGCTGGCGGCCGAGGAGATGGTCCGCTTCGGGCTGAAGCCGAAGGTGGCGCTGCTGTCGCATTCGAATTTCGGCAGCAGCAACGAGGCCAGCGCGCTCAAGATGCGCCGCACGCTCGAACTGCTGCGCGTGCACGCTCCCTGGCTCGAGGTCGATGGCGAGATGCATGGCGACGTGGCCCTCGATGGCAAGCAGCGCGCCGCGGTCATGCCGCACAGCGCGTTGACCGGCGATGCCAATCTGCTGGTGTTCCCGGACCTGGATTCGGCCAACATCTCCTACAACCTCCTCAAGACCGCGGCGGGCGGCAACATCGCGATCGGCCCGGTGCTGCTGGGCGCGGCCAAGCCGGTCCACATCCTGACCGCCAGCGCCACGGTGCGGCGCATCGTCAACATGACGGCGCTGACCGTCGCCGACGCCAACGCCGACCGCTGAGGTCGCGACGCGAACGGAAAGGGTGGTTCGACCCCTTTCCAGTGCCATCTCCGGGGCATTCGAAGCCCCTTTGCGCCTGCCCAAAATTTGGGCAGGCGCTTGCTATTTGTGCGCCTCTGATGCACACTGCCCGGCTCGAATTCAAGGGTTAACCCTTCAACACAGTCGATTCGAGCCCCCGCGTCCTTCCTTCTGGTGCCTCATGGCGGCTTACGCCTTTATCACGTCTTTTTCATCCCGATTCGTCATGGCCGGTCTGGTGCTGGCAGGCTGCGGGATGGGAACGACAGGCCCGAGCATGGCGCAGTTCCGCGATGTGGACCGTCCGACGCAGAGCGCCGATGCGACGACATCGTCGATTCCCTTGTCGGAATTGCCGCCGCAAGGCCAGCGGACCTACCGGGCCATCTTCCAGGGCGGTCCTTTCGAACATGACAAAGATGGCACGGTCTTCGGGAACCGCGAGCGCTTATTGCCATCCCAGAGACGGGGTCACTACCGTGAATACACGGTCGACACGCCGGGCGCATCCAACCGGGGCGCGCGTCGCATCGTCTGCGGCGGCGAGCGCAAGACAGCGCCGCTTCTGTGTTGGTACACGGCGGATCACTATGCGAGTTTCAGGCGGATCGTGCCGTGAACGGTGACCGCGACCACACCCCCCGGATCGAGAAAGCACGCTCTTGTGCCCCGATCCAATGACGACGAAGACAACGACGAAAACAACCATGGAAAGACCAGCGGAGATGACCTTATCCCTTCGTGCCGTGCGCCCCAATATCGTGCAGTCGATCCGCGCTTTCCGCGTGAACGATCTGCAGGAAGCGGCGCAAGAGGCAGGACAGCACTTCCTCTATGCGAACCTGGCCCAGGCTCAGAGCAAGCAGGATGTGCTGGACCTGATCGCGCAGCAATTCACCTTTCCCGCGCACTTCGGCAAGAACTTCGATGCGCTCTACGACTGCATGACGGACCCGCTGCACAAGTCCGGGCCGCAGCCGGGCTTCATCGTCGTGCTCGAGCAGATCCCGGCCAACGGCAAGTTCGACAAGGAAGCGCGCGAGCAGTTGCTCGACATCTTCCGTGACGCCTCCGACTACTGGGGCGATCGGAAGATACCGTTCAGATGCTTCTATTCTTTTCTGTAGCCCGTTCTGCAACCACCAGCCAAGCAGAACGGGCTGTAGAGGCTCAACAGGGAACCGGCCCCGCAGTGCTCAGCACCGCGACTCCGGCAGGCATCGAGATCGCCCCGGGCGATCCGACCGCCGAGAAGATGCCGACGGACAAGCTCCTGGACGTCTCGCCACTGGCGTTGCGCATGAGCAGTCCGTTCAACGCGGAATATTGGCTCGCCACCGCCTGATGCCGGACCGCGTCGCGGTCCGACGGCCCCACGCCTGAAGCCTGTCCTTCCCCGGACAGGCTTTTTTGCTTTCAGGGGGAGGGGGTCCGTTGTGGATCGGCTCCGGCCGGCCCGACGGCCTGGGCCAGTGCCACGTACTCCGCCACCGGCACTTCCTCGGCCCGGCGCTGGATGTCGAACGCGCCATCGAAACCATGCGTCTCGAGCCATCGACCCAGGGTATGGCGAAGGATCTTGCGCCGCTGGCTGAACGCCACCTGCACGAGCTCGCCCAGCAGGGCCGCATCGACCCGTGGTGGTTCGGCCAATGGCACCATGCGCACGACCGCGCTGTCCACGCGGGGCGGTGGCGCGAAGCTCTCCGGCGGCACGAACAGGATGTTCTCCATGTCGTAGCGCCATTGCAGCATCACGCTCAACCGGCTGTAGTCGGAGGTGGACGGTGTCGCGACCATGCGATCGATGACCTCCTTCTGCAGCATGAAGTGCTGATCGATCACCAGATGCGCGGAGCCGAGCAGGTGGAAGAGGATCGGCGTCGAGATGTTGTAGGGCAGGTTGCCGACGACGCGCAGCCGCCGGATCCGGCCTTCTCCGGCGGCGACCTCGACCGGACCATCGCTGCCGGAGCCGGCATCGGTCACGGGCCCACCCAGGCGTCGCGCCAGGGCGGCAAAGTCCACTTTCAGCACATCCGACTCGACGACATCGAGCTGGCCATGGCCACGCAGGCGTTGCGCCAGATCGCGGTCGAGTTCGATGACGGTGAGATGCCCCAGCCGCTCGACCAGGGGCTGCGTCAGCGCGGCGAGTCCGGGCCCGATCTCGACCATGGCATCACCCGGCTGCGGCGCGATGGCGCGCACGATCGCGTCGATGATCCCGCCGTCGCAGAGGAAGTGCTGGCCGAAGCGCTTGCGCGCGACATGGTGTGGCGCGGCCATCAGACCGGCGGCTGACGGAACTCCACATACGCCCGGGCGCGCACTTCCTGTGCCCAGGTTTCGTAGGCCTCGTCCATGCGCTTCTCGCGCAGGGTGGCACGCGCGGCTTCCCGCTGTTCGGCGGGCGTCAGCGGGGCTTCGCGCCGGCCCATGACCTGGATCAGGTGGACACCGAAGCGCGAGACCACCGGATCGCTGATCTGGCCGGGCTGCAGCCGCGTGATCACCTCCTCGAATTCCGGCACGAACTGGCCGGGCCGGGTCCAGCCCAGGTCGCCGCCATCCTTGGCGCTGCCATCCTGGGAGTTGTCGCGCGCGAGGCCGGCGAAGTCGGCGGTGCCGGCCTGCAGGCGGCGCTTGAATTCGGCCAGTTGCGCGACCGCCTGGGCGGTGCTGCGCTGGGCGTCTGTGCGCAGCAGGATGTGACGGACCTGGGTCTGCGTGGTGGCCGCGTCGGCCGCGCCGGGCTGGGTCTTGGCCAGCACCTTGAGCACGTGGAAGCCCGCGCTCGAACGCACCGGCCCGGCGATGCCGTCGACCGGCGTCGCCTGCGTGGCCTCGACGAAGAGCGTGGGATAGCGCTGCACGCTGCGCAGGCCCATCGCACCGCCGCCGGCACGGTCCGCCGCGTCGGAGCCGTCGCGCGCGAGCGCGGCGAAATCCTCGCCGGCGCGCGCGCGCCGGGCGATCGCCTGGGCCTTCTGCTCCAGCGCGGCGACCTGCGCGTCGTTCGCGTTCTCCGGCACGGCCACCAGCACCTGGGCCAGGTTGATCTGGGTCGGCACCGCGGCATTGCCGCCCTGCTGGTCGCGCAGGTATTGCTCGATCTCGACATCGCTGATCCTCACCCGCGCATTGACCTCGCGTTCGCGCAACCGGGTGAGCAGGAGCTGATTGCGCAGGTCGTTGCGGAATTCGTTCCACGACATGCCCTCGGCGGCGACCCGGCGGCGCAGTTCCTCGCGGCTGACCTGGTTCTGCCGTGCCACCGTCTCCTCGGCCTGATCGACCGTCAGGTCGTCGACCCGGATGCCGTTCTCCTTGGCCAGCTGCAGCTGCGCACGCTCCAGGATGATGCGCTCGAGCACCAGGCGCGCGAGTTCGCCGATCGGGGCACGCCGGGCTTCGGCGTTCTCGGCCAGGATGCGATTGACGCGCGTCTGCACCTCGGTGTTGGTGATGGGCTCGGAATTGACCAGGGCGACGATGAACTCGGCCGCACGCTGGCCCTGGACCGGCGCGGCGGCAGCGGGCTCCGCAGGCGCGATGCCGCGCTGCGGGTTGTTCATGATGTCCGTGATGCCGCTGCGCGCGTTGCCGGGTCGCAGGCCCAGTCCTTGCGCCTGGGCGCCGCAGACGGCACCCCCGAACGCGACCAGGCAGGCCAGAGTGAGGGCGGAGGGGGTAGGTGTCTTCATGTCGATGGGGGCGGGGCGGCCGTGGGGCCGGGGACCCGGGTTCAATCGTATTGCGTGTAGCGACTCGGTGGTTCCATCAGACCCGGCTGACGCAGGGGCTGGTAGCGCTGGATGTTCTGTGTCAGGGTCCGGATCGGGCTCGAACCGACGCTGGCGAAGCCGACGAACTCGAGCTGGAACATGATGCGGGTGTTGGCTGTGACCCGTCCGGTCGTCAGACGTTCCAGCACCACGCGGCCGATGTAGCAGCAGCCGTCGTATTCGAAGCCGATCACGCCGTCGGTGAGCTTGCTGTCCTTCAGGCTGTAGTTCATGCGACCGACGGCATACCAGCGGCCGCCGCCCTGGCCGCGGCCGGGGCCCAGGTCGCGGCCCTTGTCGCCCCACAGATCGTTGAGCGGCCACTGGAAACCGACGTCGAGCGACTTGTTGCCCGTCGTGGTGGAGGTGGGGGTGTCGGCCTGGTAGCGGAATGCCGCATTGAGCGTGTGATAGGGCGCCGGGTGGTAGCGGGTGCTCAGGGCCACGCGTTCGGAGCGCTGCGTGTCGGGGTTGTACTGCACCGTGGTGTCGACGCTCAGACGCGGCGTCCAGTTGACCTGCGCGCCCAGCAGCACGTCGCTCAGGCGGTCGGTCGATGGCAGGACGCCGGGCAGCGTGACGTTCTGGTCGGCGAAACGCAGGCGCTGGGCGACGCCGAAGCGCGCGGCCTCGACACCGGTGTTGGGATCGATCAGGCGCGTGCTGACGCCCAGGGTGAGCAGGTTGCTGTCGGAGATCCGGTCGTTGCCCGAGAACGCGTTCTCCGTGTAGACGGTGGCGAAGTTGAAGTCGTTCGCGGCGCTGTCGTAGACCGGCAGCTGGCTCTGGTCGCGATAGGGCGTGCGCACGTAGAAGGCGCGCGGCTCCAGGGTCTGGAGGAAGGCGCGGCCGAAGAAGTTGGCATCGCGCTCGAAGACCATCCCGCTGTCGAGGCTGAACGTCGGCACCGTGCGGCTGGCCGAGGTCTGGCCACCGGCCAGCGGCGAGTCGAACTGGTAGGACGTGGCGTTGAGCATCAGCTTGGGGATCACGAAGGTGCCGGGCGTGAGCCACGGCCGGCTGACCTGCAGGATGCCGAAGGCGCGCTCGCCGTTGGGCTGGACGATGCCGTTGAGGTTCGGCGCGTACTGCCGCTCGGCCCGGAATCGCGTGTAGTCGAGCGAGGTCGAGATGTCGAAGCCGCCGACGTCGTACTTGGTGTTGTTGGCCGTGAGTTGCGGCAGGCGGTCGTAGGGCGGCGTGATCGGCGACAGGTCGTACTGCAGCGTCTGGTAGGACAGCAGGCGCACCTGGCCGCTCCAGTCGCTCTTGCCCCAGTAGAGGGCCGCCTGGCTCTCCAGCAGGCGCGTGGAGAGCGTGGGTGTGCGCGAGAAGTCGCGCCAGTAGTTGTTGTCGCTCACGCGGTTGATGTTGAGCAGGCCGGACAGCGAGTTCAGGCCGAAGGAGGGGGCGTCGAAGACCTGGCGATGCGTCGTCCAGACACCCCAGCGATCACGGTTGCGCAACTGGTCGGAGGGCATGAGGTCGGCGCGCACCATGCCGTTGTAGGTGCTCTCGAGATAGCGGAACTCGCTGCCCACGTTGATGCCGCGCTTGCTCATGAGCGTCGGATAGAGGGTGGCATCCCGGTTGGGGGCGATGTTCCAGTAGTAGGGCTGGGTGAGCTCGATGCCGTTGACGCTGTCGACGCCGAAGAAGGGCGACAGCAGACCGCTCTTGCGCTTCTCGTCGAGCGGAAAGCTGAACGACGGGAAGGCCGGCGTGCTCACGCCCATGAAGGTCATGCGCGCGTTCGTCGCGATGCCCACGCCTTCCTCGGTGTCGGTGGTCAGCGTGGCCGCGCTCAACAGCCAGGCCGGCATCCAGCCGGGGTAGTCCTCGATGCGGCAGGTGGTGTAGGTGACGCTGCGGGCCACCGAGACGTTGGCATCGACGAAGTCGATGCGTTCGGCCTCGCCATGGCCGCCGTTGACGAGGAAGCGGTAGCGCACGTTGCGGAAGAAACCCTCGAAGGTCTCCAGCTTGAGCTGGAGTTCCGGGCCCTCGTAGACATTGCCGGCCTGGTTCACGCGCACGTTGCCCGTCGCCGTGGTCAGGTCGTCGGGCTGGTAGTACTCCAGCCGATCGGCATTGATGACGGTGTCGCCGCGGCGCACCGAGGCATTGCCGACGATCACGGTCTCCAGGTCGGGACGTCCGGTGATGCTGTCGCCGGCGACGAAGTTGGGCCGCTGCGAACGCTCGGACTGCGGAATCACCTCCAGCAGCTGGGCCGAGCGCTTCAGCACGAGCGGTGCATCGGCCCAGGAAGCGGCCTGCGGCTGTTGCTGCGCGCCGGCTCCCTGCGCATGCAGCAGCGCCAGCGACAGCAGGGCCAGGGGCAGCGGCGGACGATTCGGCGACCTGCGGGCGCGGAGGCGATTCGGTTCAGACATGGGCAGGAGACGTCACGGGTCGGCGGGAGGGAGACGCCGGCCACTGCGGCTGGCGGCGGGCTGCGCGGCATCCGCAGGCGGCGGATTTGTAGAATCGATTATCCATGACCGCATCCCCGTACACGCCCCCCGGCGGCGCTGCTTCCGCACGGGCCGCCGCCGTGCTCCCCGCCGATGCCGAAACCACGCGGGTTCCCGTGACCTGGGCCGATCCGGCCCGCGCGGCCGCCTTCGAGGCGTGGCTCGCGCGCATCGCGCCGCTCCAGGGTCTCGCGACCGACACGCTGCGCCTGGCCTCGGCCGATGCCAGCTTCCGGCGCTACTTCCGCATCGATGCCGCCGGCCCGGCCGGTCACGACGCGACCACCGTGCGCAGCCGCATCGTGATGGACGCCCCGCCGGCGCAGGAGGACAGCGAGCCCTTCGTGCGGATCGCGCAGCTCCTGCGCGAGGCCGGCGTGCATGCGCCCCAGGTGCTCGACTGGGATCGCGCGCATGGCTTCCTGCTGCTCGACGACCTGGGACGGCGCACGATGCTCGACGCCATCGACGCCCGCGATCCGGCCTCGGCGCTGCCGCTCTACGAAGCCGCCATCGACGAACTGATCCGCTGGCAGCTGGGTTCCAGGCCCGGCGTGCTGCCGCCCTACGACCGGGCGCTGCTCGAGCGCGAGCTGGCGCTGTTCCCCGACTGGTACATCACGCGGCATCGCGGGGTGACGGTCGAAGGCCGGCTGCAGGAACGGCTGGAGCGCAGCTTCCGGCTGATCGTCGAGAACAACCTGTCGGTGCCGGCGGTGTACGTGCATCGCGACTTCATGCCGCGCAACCTGATGCTGGCCGACGACCCGGCCGAGGCCGGCGCCCGCCTGGGCGTGCTGGACTTCCAGGATGCGGTCCATGGTCCCATCACCTACGACATCGCCAGCCTGATGCGCGATGCCTTCCTGAGCTGGGAGGAGGACTTCGTGATCGACGTGACCGTGCGCTACTGGCAGGCCGCGCGCAAGGCCGGATTGCCCGTCGACGCCGATTTCGGTCATTTCTATCGCACCGTCGAATGGATGGGCCTGCAGCGCCACCTGAAGGTCGCGGGCATCTTCGCGCGCCTGACGCTGCGCGACGGCAAGCCCAGGTATCTGGCCGACACGCCACGCTTCATCGCCTACATCCGCGCCACCGCGAGCCGCTACATGGAGCTGACGCCGCTGCTGCGGGTGGTCGACGAGGTGGAAGGCACGCAGGCGCAGTCGGGCTTCGCCTACGGCAGGATCTGACGGCGTGCCGCGCTTCCACTGCGCCACCGCGCTGCACTCCGGCGCCGACCTGCTGCTGCCGGCCGGCGCCGCGCGGCACGTCCAGGTGCTGCGGCTGCAGCCGGGCGATGCGATCGTGCTGTTCGACGGCGCGGGCGGCGAGTACGCCGCGGTCGTCGAGCGCATGGGCCGCAGCGAGGTGGCGGTGCGGGTCGGCGCGCGCGATCCCGTGGAGCGCGAGGCCGGGCAGGCCGTGCACCTGGCCGTCGGCATGCCGGCCAACGAGCGCATGGACTGGCTGGTCGAGAAGGCGACCGAACTGGGCGTCGCCAGCATCCAGCCCCTGATGAGCGCCCACGGCGTGCTCCGACTCCATGGCGAGCGTGCCGACAAGAAGCGCGCCCACTGGGAAGCGATCGCCATCGCGGCGTGCGAACAGTGCGGACGCAATCGCGTTCCCGTGATCCATCCGGTGCGCGTCTTCGGCGACTGGATCGCGGGCCCAGCCGACGCCACCGCGCGAGCGCTGGTGCTGAGCCTGGCGCCGGGCACGCGCGCCATCGCCGACCACGTCGCCGCGCGGCCGGCCCTGACCACGGCGGCCGCCTGGCGCGTGCTCAGCGGCCCCGAGGGTGGCTTGAGCGCCGCCGAGGAACAGCAGGCGCTGCGCGCGGGTTTCGCGCCCGTCACGCTCGGCCCGCGCGTGCTGCGCGCCGAGACCGCCGCCCTCGCGGCGCTGATCGCCCTGGCCGAGGTGCCGCCCGCATGAGTTGCAGCGCCCGTGGCACGGCGATGCTGGCCGGCCTTGCCGGCCTGTGCCTGATGGGCGCGATGCGGATGGCGCAGGCGCAGGGGGCGGGTCTCGGGTCGTCGCCCTGGCCGGTGAGTCCCCGGGTCGAGCGCACCTACGTGCAGTTGCTCGCGGCACCGGCGGTGCAGGCGGTGCTCGACGCCGTCGCGGCGGATCACGCGCGCTCCATCGAGGATCTGCGCCGGCTGACCGAGATCGAGGCGCCCCCCTTCGGCGAGCAGGCGCGCGCCGCGGCCTTCCTGGCGCGCCTGAAGGCGCTCGGCCTGCCCGACGCCTACATCGACGCCGAGGGCAATGTCATCGGCCTGCGTCGCGGCCGCTCCACCGCCACGGGCCACGAGGTCCCGAAACTGGTGGTCACGGCGCATCTGGATACGGTGTTCCCGGCCGGTACCGATGTGCGGGTGAAGGCGCGCGGCGACCGGCTCTACGCCCCGGGCATCTCCGACGACGTGCGTGGCCTGTCGGTGCTGCTGTCGTGGCTGAAGGTGCTGGAGGACCAGCGGCTGCGCACGGTCGGCGACCTGCTGTTCGTCGGCAGCGTCGGCGAGGAGGAGCTCGGCAACCTGCGTGGCATGCGGCATCTCTTCGAGACCCAGCGCGACATCGATGGCCTCGTCGGACTCGAACCCGCCCCCGATGTCCACCTGATCGTCGCCGGCACCGCCAGCCGGCGCCACGAGATCGTCTTCGAAGGCCCCGGCGGCCACAGCTTCGGTGCCTTCGGCCGCGTCCCGAGCGCGGTGCATGGCATGGGACGCGCCATCGCGCGCATCGCCGACATCCGCACGCCGGCCTATCCACGCACCACCTTCACCGTCGGCACGGCCTCCGGCGGCAGCGCGGTCAACGCCATCGCCGCCGAGGCGCGCATGACGGTCGACATCCGCTCCGACGACAGCGCGGTGCTCGAGCAGGCCGAGCGCCGGGTGCTGGGCGCCGTGAAGGCCGCCATCGCGGCCGAGAACCGACGCTGGGGCGTCGACACGCTCACCGCCTCCGTGCGGCTGATCGGCGATCGGCCGGGCGGGCGCACGCCTTCCGATGCGCCGATGGTGGAGGCCGCCGTGCGAGCCAATACCGCCTATGGCCTGCGCAGCGTGCTGCAGGCGTCCAGCACCGATGCCAACGTGCCGATGTCGCTCGGCATCCCGGCGGTGGTACTGGGCGGCGGTGGCCGAACCGGTGGCTTCCACACCACCGGTGAATGGATCGAACTCGATGGCGCCTGGCTGGGGGCGCAGCGCTCGCTGCTCACCGTGCTGGCGCTCGTCGGCGTCGAGGGCGCGAGCGAGCCCCTGCTGTCGAGGCGCGCTCCGCGCTCACCATGAACGACCGCGGGTCGCCGCGATTGCTTACGCCTTCGCGTGTCCGGTTGCAAAGCCGCCCTGTCGGGGCGCGGGGCGGCATCGCACAATGAAACGCGGCCCGGCATCGCGCGGGCTGCATCTCGATCCACGGATCCATACGTCACAGGGAAGGAACAACATCATGGGATTGCTCGATTTGGTACTCGGCCAGGTGCTCGGCGGCAACAACGCCGCTACCAGCGCGTCTCCCACGGCTGCGGGCCCCGCCGGGGCGAACGCCCAGGACGGCGGACTGGGCGGATTGGGTGGGCTGGGCGGTCTGGCGGGACTGGGTGGCGCCGGGGGCGCAGGCGGCCTGGAGGCCATCTTCGGCAGCCTCCTCGCCAATGATGGCGGCCAGGGCGGCATCGGCGGTCTGGTGTCGAAGTTCGAACGCGCCGGCATGGGCGACGTGATCGGCTCGTGGATCGGCAAGGGCGACAACAAGCCGGTCTCCGAAGGCCAGCTCGGCAACGTGCTGGGCGGCGACGTGGTGTCGGGCCTGGCGCAGAAGCTGGGCATCAACGCCGGCATGCTGCTGCCGTTGCTCGCCTCGGTGCTGCCGATGCTGATCGACAAGCTGACGCCGCAGGGTCAGGTCCCCGCCCAGGGCCTGGGCAACCTCGATCAACTCACGGGTGGGGCCAGCCCTCGGGATGCCATGTCCGGCGTCCCGGGACAGGGTACGGCGAACTCCGAAAACGAGTTGCTCGCCTCGCTCAGCAATCTGCTGCAGAAACGCTGAGCGACGACGTCTCCAGGCGCGCTCAGGCCGAGGCGGCCGCCAGGTGCTCGGCCTGGTGGGCGGCCGGCAGCGCGGCGATCACCTCGGCCACGGCGGCGGTCAGCTTCTTGGCATAGGGCACGTGCAGGAATTCGTTGGGACCGTGCGCGTTGCTCTTCGGGCCGAGCACGCCGCAGACCATCATCTGCGCCTTCGGAAAGCCCTCGCTCAGCATGTTCATCAACGGGATCGTGCCGCCCTGGCCGATGTAGCCGCATGGCGCGCCGAAGTGCGCCAGCGACGCGGCATCGAGCGAGCGCTCGAACCAGGGCGTGATCACCGGTGCGTTCCAGCCGGTGGCGCCACCGCCGCCCTCGAAGGTCACCTTGGCCTGGTAGGGCGCGTTGTCCTCCAGCAGGGCCTTGAGTTCCTGCACCGCCTGGCCGGCATCGACCAGCGGCGGCAGGCGCAGCGAGAGCTTGAAGGCGGTGTAGGGGCGCAGCACGTTGCCGGCGTCCTTGAGCGCCGGGAAGCCGTCGGCGCCGGTCACCGACAGGGTCGGCTTCCAGGTGCGGTTGAGCAGGGCCTCGACCGGATCGGTGGTGGTGGGCAGGGTGAATGTCGTCGAGCCCTCGCAGTCGTAGTGCGCCCACGGGAACCGCTTGTGGATCTCGTCGCCGAGGATGGCGGCCGTGACCCGGGCCTGGGCCAGGCGGTCGGGCGGCACCTCGCAATGGAAGCTCGCGGGCAGCAGGCGGCCGGTGGCGCTGTCCTCCAGGCGGTCGAGCACCTGACGCATGATGCGGAAGCTCGACGGCACCAGCCCGGAGGCATCGCCGGAGTGCACACCCTCGGTGAGCACCTCGACCTTGAGCAGACCGCCGGCCATGCCGCGCAGGGAGGTGGTGAGCCAGAGCTGGTCGTAGTTGCCGGCGCCCGAATCCAGGCAGATCACCAGGCCGACCTCGCCCAGGCGATCCCGCAGGGCGTTCACATAGGGCAGCAGGTCGTAGGAGCCACTTTCCTCGCAGGTCTCGATCAGGCCGACGATGCGCGGATGCGCCGCGCCCTGGTTCTTCAACGCCTGGACCGCGGCGATGCTGGCATAGACCGCATAGCCGTCGTCGGCGCCGCCACGGCCATAGAGCCGGCCGTCCTCGTACTTCGGCGTCCAGGGGCCGAGGTCCGAGCGCCAGCCGGTGAACTCGGGCTGCTTGTCCAGGTGGCCGTACATCAGCACCGTGTCGGTCATCGGCGTGCCGGTGGCTGCGATCTCGAAGAACAGGACCGGGGTGCGGCCCTCGAGCCGGATGATCTCCAATGTCAGGCCCTCGACCTTCTGGGCCTCGACCCAGGCGGCGGCATTGCGCAGCACGGTGTCGATGTGGCCATGGGCCACCCAGTCCTTGTCGAAGCCGGGCGACTTCGCGGGGATGGCGATGTAGTCGGTGATCTGGCGCACGATGTCGCCGTCCCAGCGGGCGGTGACGTCGGACAGGGCGCGCTGGGCATCGAGCAGGCCAGCGGGCATTTCGCGATGCAGGGGTGCGTTCATGGGGAGGGTTCTCCGCGGAAGGTGATGCGTGGGGTTGCATTCCATTCTGCGCCCGCCGAAGAGGCCGGGTCCACAGGGCGGACTTGGTGCCGCGGAGTCAGCACCCCATGAAAAAAGCACCCGGTTCGCGGGTGCTTCGGGGCGTCGCGGCGGGCCCGCTGACGGAGCCTGGCGCCGGTTCAGGCGGCCTGCAGGGAAGGCTTGCGACCATCCGCGGCGCCGAAGGTGATTTCGCCGGAGAGCTGGCCGCCTTCCTCGATCACGATCTTGCCGTAGCGGATCTTGCCGGTCACGCGGCCGGTGGCGTGGATCACCAGCTTGTCGCGCACGATGAGGTTGCCATCGAACACGCCACGGATCTCGGCGATGTCGATGTGGGCCGATCCCTTGAATTCACCCTGCTCGGAGATCTGGATCACGCGCGAGTCCATCGTCGCCTCGACCAGGCCCTCGACCACGAGCGTGTCGCAATCGGTGATCTCGACGCCCTTGAGCTTGATGTTGGGGCCGACCGTGAGCTTGCTGCCTTCCTTGGGCGCGGGCGCTGCGGCCGGCGCGGCCGTGGCTGCGCCAGCCGACAGGGGAGACGAGGACTGGGCCGGCATGCCGCCCAGGCCGTTGCCGCCGCCCACCAGGGGTGCCGGACGGGAATTGAAATTGTCGGGTTCGCGATCGCGTTTGCCGAAGAAGGGGGACTGTGAAGCCAAGAGATTGCTCCTCTGAAAAACGCCTATCGTATGAACGCGCGACGGTGCCCCGTCACTTGGCCGGAAAAAATTCGTAACCAAATCGGTCGGCCGCCTTGGGGAACGCCTCTTTTCGGACCATCCGCCGGGTCTTCCACGCTACGCGCGGACCCGGGTCGGGTCAGGACGCCGCTCGCGCACCCGAGAATGCGCAGCGCCACTCCCGCGGACCCCGTCCGAGAACGTCATGCCCCATCCGCTCGCCACCCATCCCCTCCCGGACGGCCGCCCCGTCGTGGAGGACACGACCCGCGCCGAGGCCGAGGAGCGCTTCGGCAAGCCCTCGGGTGGCTGGCGGCTGAAGCTGTATGCGGTGATCTTCGAATCGGAGACCCGTGCCGGCCGCGCCTTCGACCTCTCGCTGATCGTCGTCATCCTGCTGAGCGTCGCGGTGGTGGTGCTCGACAGCGTGCAGGCGATCCACGTGCGCTGGGGACCGGTATTCGGCATGCTCGAATGGGGTTTCACCCTCGTCTTCACGATCGAATACGTGGGACGCCTGGCCTGCCTGCGCCGACCGGGACGCTATGCGCGCAGTTTCTACGGCGTCATCGACATGCTCGCCCTGTTGCCGACCTATCTCGCCATCCTGGTGCCCGGCCTGGCGGTGCTGATCGACGTGCGCATCCTGCGCCTGCTGCGCGTGTTCCGCATCTTCAAGATGTCGCGTTACGCCCAGGAGTACCGCACCCTGGCGACGGCCCTGGCGGCCAGCCGGCGCAAGATCATGGTCTTCGTCGGCTTCGTGCTGATGGTCGTGCTGGTGATGGGCACGCTGATGTACGTGGTCGAGGGGCCCCAGCATGGCTTCACCAGCATCCCGGTGGCGGTGTACTGGGCGGTCTCGACCATGACCACGGTCGGCTTCGGCGATCTGGTGCCCAAGACCGGCCTCGGCCGCGCCATCGCCTCGGCCATGATGCTGCTGGGCTGGGGCGTGCTGGCGGTGCCGACGGGCATCGTGTCGGCCGAGATGGTGAAGCACGGGCGCGAGGCCGGTGGCGATGCCCCGCGCGGCGGCGGGACCGCTGCTCCGGCCGCGACCCGAGCGGTCGACTGCGTGGCCTGCGGCAGCGGCGGCCACCAGGCCCGGGCGCGGTTCTGCTGGCGCTGCGGCGCCTCGTTGCCACCGGAATGATCCGTCCCGGCGCCGGCCGCCGGGTGGCCCGGGAGCCGGCGTTCAGTCGACCCAGCCGGCCCGGCCCTGGGTCGCGTCGTCGATGCGCGCGCGCAAGGCCGGCGCGGCGACATCGTCGATGCTGAACGCCAGGCGGACCAGCGAGCCGTGCTCGACCGCCTGCAGGACCGCGCCGGCGGCGGCCAGCTCGCGCCTCAGCAGTCCCTCCAGCGCATAGGGCACGGCACAGGCGAGCGTGCTCAGGCGCCGCAGCGGTCGCTTGTCGGCCCCCAGCAACGCCTGGGCGACGGCATCGGTGTAGGCCCGCACCAGTCCGCCGGCACCCAGCTTCACGCCACCGAAATGGCGCACCACGGTGGCCAGCACCCCTTCGAGATCCTGGTGGCGCAACACCTCCAGCATCGGCCGTCCGGCGGTGCCGCCGGGTTCGCCATCGTCGTGGGCGGCCGACTGGCCCCCGGCCATGAGCGCCCAGCAGACATGCGCGGCGCCGGGATGCGCGCGCCGCAGGCCATCGACGACCTCCAGCGCGGCCGCGCGATCGGCCACGGGCTGGACGCAGCCGATGAAGCGGCTCTTCTTGATGACGAGCTCGCTGTGGACCGCGCCGGCCAGCGTCTGCGCCACCGACGTCAGCCCCGCTCCAGCTTGAAGACCGCCGTGCCGGCGCGTGCGTTGGGCAGCCAGCGCACCTCGCGACCCTGCTGCACGCCGAAGGCGTCGAGCACGCGCAGCCGGTTCTTCCGCGCCAGCACCTCGAAATCCTTGAAGGTGCCCACGCGGATGTTGGGCGTGTCGTACCACTCGTAGGGCAGGCGCCGCGTCACGGGCATGCGTCCGCGCGCGACGCTCAGGCGGTTGGGCCAGTGCGCGAAATTGGGAAAGGCGACGATGCCCAGCCGACCCACCCGCGCCGTCTCGCGCAGCATGACCTCGGCATTGCGCAGGTGCTGGAGCGTGTCGATCTGCAGCACGACGTCGAACGACGCATCGTCGAACATCGCCAGGCCCTCGTCGAGATTGAGCTGCAGCACGTCGACGCCGCGGCGCACGCACTGGAGCACGTTGCCATCGGCGATCTCCACGCCATAGCCGGTGCAGCCGCGCTCGCGCTGCAGCAGGTCGAGCAGCGCGCCGTCGCCGCAGCCCAGGTCGAGCACGCGCGCGCCCTCGGGCACGAGGCGGGCGATGAGCCGCTGGATGCCGGGGTCGCTCATCGCGCGGCTCCGGCGTCGAGTTCCAGGGCCACCCGCTCGAAGTAGGAGCGCACCACGCCCATGTAGCGGACGTCGTCGAGCAGGAAGGCATCGTGGCCGTGCGGCGCGTCGATCTCGGCATAGCTTACGCGGCGCCGGTTGTCGAGCAGCGCCTTCACGATCTCGCGGCTGCGCGCGGGCGAGAAGCGCCAGTCGGTGGTGAAGCTCACCAGCAGGAACTGCGCGGTGGCGCGCGCGAAGGCGGCCGCGAGGCTGCCGCCATGGGCCAGCGCCGGATCGAAGTAGTCGAGCGCGCGGGTGATCAGCAGATAGGTGTTGGCGTCGAAGTACTCGCTGAACTTGTCGCCCTGATGCCGCAGATAGCTCTCGATCTGGAACTCCACGTCCTGGGTTGAATAGCGATAGCCCCGGCCCGCCATCTCGCCGTCGACGGCGCTGCGCAGCTCACGGCCGAACTTCTCGTTCATGACGTCGTCGCTCAGGTAGGTGATGTGGCCGATCATGCGGGCGATGCGCAGGCCGCGCTTGGGCACCACGCCGTGGTCGTAGAAGTGGCCGCCATGGAAATCGGGATCGGTGACGATGGCGCGGCGCGCGACCTCGTTGAAGGCGATGTTCTCGGCCGTCAGGTTGGGCGCGCTGGCCACCACCACGGCATGCCGCACGCGCTGCGGGTACTGCAATGTCCACGACAGCGCCTGCATGCCGCCCAGGCTGCCGCCCATCACCGCCGCCAGCGTGCGGATGCCCAGCGCGTCGAGCAGGGCGGCCTGCGCGTCGACCCAGTCCTCGACCGTCACCACCGGGAAATCCGCGCCATAGACGCGGCCCGTCGCCGGATCGACATGCATGGGCCCGGTCGAGCCGAAGCAGGAACCCAGGTTGTTCACGCCGATGACGAAGAAGCGATCGGTGTCGAGGGGCTTGCCCGGGCCGATCATGTTGTCCCACCAGCCCTCCGATCTCGGCTGGCCGGCATAGACCCCGGCCAGGTGGTGCGACGCGTTCAGCGCGTGACACACCAGCACCGCGTTGGCGGCACTGGCGTCGAGCGTGCCGTAGGTCTCGTAGGCCAGCATGTAGTCGCGCAGCACCGCGCCGCTGCGCAGGGCCAGCGGACCGGCGAATGACATCGACTGGGAAACGACCTCGAAGGATGACACGGCGACGCGGGCGATGGTGGGTGGATCGGAGATCGGCCGGGCACCAACGAAAAACCCGGCCTCGCTAAAGGAACGAGCCGGGTGAACGGAAACGTCTTTAGCTGGATTTGTAGAGCGCCCGCAAGCTGAAGCAAATCGGCGCTGCGGCAGTATATCGCCCAGCCTTCCGTCACGAGGCTGTAGGCCACTCGCCTGCTTTTTTTGAGGGCGCCGCCATGCAGAATGAATTCGTTTCTGTGGCCGAGCCATTTCACCCATAATGCGCGAGTCTCCCTTCAAATTTCCGGGAGTCAACTCGGTGATTGGACAGTTTCGCGCAGCCTGGCGATCTCGTCGGGAATGTGCTTTCGGGACTCCATCGCTTTTATTGATGTTTATAGGAGTCCCTCGATGGGCAACAAACTGTACGTCGGCAACCTGCCTTATTCGGTGCGCGACGGTGATCTGGAGCAGGCTTTCGGTCAATTCGGCTCGGTCACGAGCGCCAAGGTCATGATGGAGCGCGACACCGGACGCTCCAAGGGCTTCGGCTTCGTCGAGATGGGCAGCGATGCCGAGGCGCAGGCCGCCATCAATGGCATGAACGGCCAGCCGCTCGGCGGCCGCAGCGTGGTGGTCAACGAGGCGCGCCCCATGGAAGCCCGTCCGCCGCGCAGCGGTGGTGGTGGTGGCGGCTACGGCGGTGGCGGCGGTGGTGGTTACGGCGGCGGTGGCTACGGTGGTGGCAGCGGCGGCGGTGGCGGCTATGGCGGCGGTGGCGGTGGCGGCAACAGTGGCGGTGGCTATGGCGGCGGTGGCAACAGCGGCGGCGGTTATGGCGGTGGTGGCCGCAGCGGCGGTGGCGGCTACGGCGGTGGTGGCGGCGGTCGCAGCGGTGGCGGCGGTGGCGATGGCGGCTTCCGCAGCCCGTATGGCTCCGGTCCCCGCGGCGGTGGTCGCAGCGGTGGCGGCAACGGCGGTGGTGGTGGCAACGGCGGCGGCTACGGCGGCTACTGATCACTCACCTGGTCGATCGCTCCCGGCGGATTCCGATCGATGACGACAGGCTCCTGCGGGAGCCTTCTCTTTTTTCACTCGCCCAGGCGCCGCTTGCGTCCCCGGCCTTGCGCGAGGCGATCGAACACCGC
>Ga0308164_10000576_pt1 | contig 56504 bp, 49 predicted proteins | sample PhyTR2_FD_201031 | JGI IMG/M metagenome (GOLD analysis project Ga0308164, IMG submission 201031) | Phyllosphere microbial communities from UC Gill Tract Community Farm, Albany, California, United States - DLSLT.R2 | ecosystem: Host-associated > Plants > Phyllosphere > Unclassified | place: USA... | reverse complement strand
AAGCGCGCATCGGGATCGGCCACGGGCAGATGCACGAGCGTGATCTCGAACAAGTGATGAGCGACTTCTACCACAAGCGCTTCAACGTGCTGATCGCCTCGACCATCATCGAGACCGGCATCGACGTGCCGAGCGCCAACACCATCATCATCGAACGTGCCGACAAGTTCGGCCTGGCCCAGTTGCACCAGCTGCGTGGCCGCGTCGGCCGCAGCCACCACCAGGCCTATGCCTACCTGCTGACGCCGCCGCGCCAGCAGATCACCCCCGACGCAGAAAAGCGCCTGGAGGCGATCGCCAACACCCAGGACCTGGGCGCCGGTTTCGTGCTGGCCACCAACGACCTGGAAATCCGCGGCGCCGGCGAACTGCTGGGCGAAGGCCAGAGCGGGCAGATTCAGGCCGTGGGCTTCACCTTGTATATGGAAATGCTCGAGCGGGCAGTGAAGGCCATCCGTAAGGGCGAGCAGCCGAACCTCGACCAGCCGCTGGGTGGCGGCCCGGAAATCAACCTGCGGGTGCCCGCCTTGATTCCCGACGACTATTTGCCAGATGTGCACACGCGCCTGATTCTCTACAAGCGCATCGCCTCGGCGGCCGACGAAGACGGCCTCAAGGACCTGCAAGTGGAGATGATCGACCGCTTCGGCCTGCTGCCCGAGCCGACCAAGAACCTGGTGCGCATCACCCTGCTCAAGCTGCAGGCGGAAAAGCTCGGCATCAAGAAGGTCGACGGCGGCCCCAACGGCGGGCGCATCGAGTTCGCGGCCGAAACCCCGGTCGACCCGCTGACCTTGATCAAGCTGATCCAGAGCCAGCCCAAGCGCTACAAGTTCGAAGGTGCGACACTGTTCAAATTCATGGTGCCGATGGAGCGCCCCGAGGAGCGCTTCAACGTGGTGGAAGCCCTGCTCGAACGCCTGACCCCGACCGCATGAAGGAAAAGCCCATGGGCCTGAACCCGCTCACCGCGATGGCGTACTGAAATGCCCGAACGCTTGATCGACGACCTGCCGCCGCGGCCTCGGCTGTGGCTGGGCAGCGTCGAATTCAGCGCCTTCGAGCCGCGCAACGGGCGCATGCAGCGCTACGTGCAGCACCGCGCGGCGCTGGCGTACGGCTATGCGGGCGAGTACGTGGCCACCAACGGCCACCCGGGCGGTGCCATCGTCAAGCGCGAGGCGGACGGCACCCTGCGCATTCAACGCCAGCCGCTGGCCGAGAAAGCGCTGCGCGACACCCTTCAGCAGTTCGGCTTCAAGATCGCCACCCGCCAGAGCAAGGCCCTGCCGGAAAGCGCCGGGGACATTTTCGAGCTGCCCAGCGACGGCGCCTGGCTGCGTTTCGTGATCAACGAGCTACCGAGCCTGCGACGCCAGGGTTGGGAGATCGAATACTCCGAGGACTTCGCCTTCGACCTGACGCCGGTGGACGACTGGTACGCGGTGATCGACGAAAGCCCCGAGCGCGACTGGTTCGACCTGGAGCTGGGCATCGTGGTCAATGGCGAGCGCCTGAGCCTGCTGCCGATTCTGCTCAACCTGCTGCGCACCCACCCCGAATTGCTGAACCCCGCGCAATTGGCCCGGCGTCGTGATGAAGAACAGATCCTGGTGCCGCTGCACAGCCAGCAAGCGGGTAAGCAACGGCCGCTGCAGGTTGCCCTGCCCTACGGCCGGTTGAAGCCGGTGCTGGCGACCTTGGGCGACTTCTACAAGCAGGACCCTGGCGAGACGCGCCTGCGGCTGTCGACCCCGGATGCGCTGCGCCTCAACGCCCTGGAGCACCTGCCGCTCAACTGGGAAGGCGGCGAACGCGTGCTCGATTTCGCCGAACGCTTGCGTGATGTCCGGCAGACACCGGCGGTCGCGCCTGAAGGGTTGAACGCGCAACTGCGCCCCTATCAGCTGGATGGCTTGAGCTGGATGCAGGCGCTGCGCGAGCTGGAAGTGGGCGGTATCCTGGCTGACGACATGGGCCTGGGCAAGACCCTGCAAACCCTCGCTCACCTGCTCAGCGAAAAGAACGCCGGACGCCTCGACCGGCCGGCCATGGTGGTGATGCCCACCAGCCTGATCCCCAACTGGCAGGACGAAGCCGCGCGTTTCGCGCCGGCATTGAAGGTGCAGGCGCTGCACGGGCCTTCGCGCAAGAAGCACTTCGCGCACCTGCACGAGTACGACTTGCTGCTGACCACCTACGCCCTGCTGCCCAAGGACCTGGAAGCGCTGGCCAAGGTGCCGCTGCACGTGCTGATTCTTGACGAGGCGCAGTACATCAAGACACCCGGCAGCAAGGCCGCCCAGGCCGCGCGCCAGCTCAACGCCCGCCAGCGCCTGTGCCTGAGCGGCACGCCACTGGAAAACCACCTGGGCGAGCTGTGGTCGCTGTTCCACTTCCTGATGCCCGGCTGGCTGGGCGACGCCAAGGCGTTCACTCAGGATTACCGCACGCCCATCGAGAAGCACGGCGACGAAGTGCGCCTGCAGCACCTCAATGCACGCATTCGCCCCTTCCTGCTACGGCGCAGCAAGGAGCAAGTGGCCACCGAGCTGCCCGCCAAGACCGAGATCACCCACTGGGTCGAGCTCAATGATGCCCAGCGCGATGTGTACGAGACCGTGCGCCTGGCCATGGACCAGAAGGTGCGTGCCGAGATCCACCGCAAGGGCGTGGCACGCAGCCAGATCATCATCCTCGAAGCGCTGCTCAAGCTGCGCCAGGTGTGCTGCGACCTGCGCCTGGTCAACAGCGTGCCGCACCCACCACGGGGCAGCAGTTCGGGCAAGCTCAGTTCGCTGATGGAAATGCTGGATGCGCTGCTGGCTGAAGGTCGGCGGGTGTTGCTGTTTTCGCAGTTCACTTCGATGCTGAGCTTGATCGAGACCGAGTTGCAGGCGCGGGAAGTGCCCTATGCGCTGCTCACCGGTGCCACGCGCAACCGTCGCGCGCCAGTGGAGGCGTTTCAGCAGGGGAAATTGCAGATCTTCCTGATCAGCCTGAAGGCCGGTGGCGTGGGCCTGAACCTGACCGCGGCGGATACCGTGATCCACTACGACCCGTGGTGGAACCCGGCAGCCGAGCACCAGGCCACCGACCGCGCCTACCGCATCGGCCAGGAGAAGCCGGTGTTCGTCTACAAGCTGATCACCCGCGGCACGGTGGAGGAGAAGATCCAGCACCTGCAGCAGGAGAAATCGGCATTGGCCGCCGGAGTGCTGGAGGGTCGCGAAGGTGGGGATTGGCGCTTGCAGGCGGAGGACATCGACGCCTTGTTCGAGCCGCTGCCGGGGCGCAAGCGCAAGCGCTGAGGGCTCGGCCGACTGGCTGGGAATGCCGTTGACCCGGCCCTATCGCGAGCAAGCTCTGCAGCCTACGCGGGTAAGCCCGCGCCAGATGCTACGACCTGGGTAAGCAGTGCGGCCCCCATCGCTGGCAAGCCCTGCTCTCACAGCGCACGACGAAGCTGAGCCTTGCGCTGTGGGAGCATGGATTGCCAGCGATGGGGCCCGTCAGGCCACCAACCCGGCTTCCCGCAAAGCACCCAGAGCGGCCAGCCAACGGGGGTTCTGACGGTATTCGAGATTGGCATAAGCCTGCCCGCGCATGCCGGCTATCCGTGGCGAAGGCTGCACACCCAGGCGCTGCGCCGCGGTCAAGGCCAACTCCGCCGCCGCGCGATCATTGCACACCAGGCCCATATCGCAACCCGCGGTCAGCGCCGCCTCGATGCGGCTGGCGGCATCGCCGACCACATGTGCCCCGGCCATCGACAGGTCGTCGCTGAAAATCACCCCATCGAACTGCAACTCGCCGCGCAGGATGTCCTGCAACCAGCGGCGCGAAAACCCGGCCGGCTGGTTATCGACCTGCGGATAGATGACATGGGCTGGCATCACTGCGGCCAGTTGGCGACTCAGTTGGGCGAACGGCACCAAATCATGGCCGCGGATCTCTTCAAGGCTGCGCTCATCGACCGGAATGGCCACATGGGAGTCGGCCTCGGCCCAGCCATGGCCAGGAAAGTGCTTGCCGCAAGCGGCCATGCCGGCGGCGTTCATGCCGCGAATAAAGGCACCGGCCAGTTGCGTGGCGCGCTGCGGATCGCCTTCGAAGGCACGGGTACCGACCACCTTGCTACGCTCGTGGTCGAGGTCCAGCACCGGCGCGAAGCTGAGGTCCAGGCCCACGGCCAGCACTTCAGTGGCCATTAACCAGCCGCACTGTTCGGCGAGGTATTGCGCGTTGGCGCAAGCCGCCAGCGAGCGCATCGCCGGCAGGCGCACGAAGCCTTGGCGCAGGCGCTGGACCCGCCCCCCTTCCTGGTCCACGGCAAGAATCAGCTCCGGACGTACAGCGCGGATGGCGGCGGTCAATTCGCGCACCTGGCGCGGGCTTTCGATGTTGCGGGCGAAGATGATCAGCCCGGCGACTTCGGGTTGGCGCAGCAGGTGGCGGTCTTCGGCAGTGAGCCAGGTGCCGGCGATATCCACCATCAGCGAGCCTTGCAGGCGGGTACTCATGACGTGTCCTTGAAACGGAAGAGGCTTGGGCGCGGGGGCCTTGAAGGGGCGACAGCTTAGCGGATGTGAGCGGGAATCTGTAGGCGTGGCGGTGCGCATTGCAGGTTGCAGGGGTGGCGCCTGGGCGGAACAGCTCGCAGGCTTGCGCCAGCTCCTACCACGACCGTATTGACACCCCGAATGCGAAGCGGACAATGCGGCCCGCGTAGGAACTGGCAATACGGCCCGCGTAGGAGCTGGCGAAGCCTGCGAGCTTTTGATCTCAGAGCGCCTCGGCCAGCGCTACCCCGTGCGCATTATCAATGCGAATGACTGCTTGAAATACGGTCAGGGTAGGAGCGGCCTTGGCTGCGAGCTTTTCGCTTCTAAAGTGCCTTGGCCAGCGCTGGCGGGGTGCTGCTCTTGCTGCGCGGGCGCAGTTGCGCGGCGGCCATGGCCGGGTCGCTGACGCCGCTGTCGGCGCGCATGCCGGCGGCGAGGAACGGCACCATCAGGCGCATGACCTGCTCGATGGAGGTATTGATGCCGAAGTCGGTTTCACCAATGGCCCGAAGTGCCTTGATACCCGACATGCTGAACGCCGCGGCACCGAGCATGAAGTGCACACGCCAGAACAGCTCCAGCGGTGGAATGCGCGGCACGGCTTCGTTGACCAGCAGCATGTAGCGGCGGAATACCTTGCCGTACATGTCTTCCAGATAACGCCGCAGGTGGCCCTGGCTTTCACTGAAGGCCAGGCCCAGCAGGCGCATGAAAATCGACAGGTCGTTGCCGCTGCGTGGCTGCACCACCAAGGTCTGCTCGACGAGGATTTCCAGCAGTTCCTCAAGGCTGGCCTTGTGCTCCGGGCGCGCCTGGCGGCGCTCCAGTTCACGATCCAGGCTGACGCAGAACGGGCCGAGGAAGCGCGAGAACACGGCCTGGATCAAGGCTTTCTTGGAACCGAAGTGATAGTTCACAGCCGCCAGGTTGACCCCAGCTTTGCTGGTGATCAGCCGCAACGAGGTTTCGGCGAAGCCTTTTTCTGCGAACAGCTGCTCGGCGGCATCGAGAATACGCTCGACGGTTTCCGACTGGGCCATGGTCACTCCGGTTGCAGGGTTAACAAACATCTGTTTGAAACATACGTTTCAAGCGCAGTGATTGTCAAGCCTCCCAAGGCAGTTTACCCCGTGCAGGTGACAGCATTTAACCACAGTCCCAGCGGGTAATTGTTCCCCCTGCCAATAAAGCCGATTGCCAAGATCGTCATACTGTATATAATCCCAGTCACTGTATAAAAAGACAGAGCGAAAGACATGCTGAAACTGACGCCACGCCAAGCCGAAATTCTCGCCTTCATCAAGCGCTGCCTCGAGGACAACGGTTTCCCCCCTACCCGTGCGGAAATCGCCCAGGAACTGGGGTTCAAATCGCCCAACGCCGCTGAAGAGCACCTCAAGGCGCTGGCTCGCAAGGGGGCCATCGAGATGACCCCGGGCGCGTCGCGCGGTATCCGCATTCCCGGCTTCGAACCCGCCAGGCAGGACGACAGCTCGCTACCGATCATCGGCCGTGTCGCCGCAGGTGCGCCGATCCTCGCCGAGCAGCACATCGAAGAGTCGTGCAACATCAACCCGGCGTTCTTCCACCCCCGCGCCGACTACCTGCTGCGCGTCCACGGCATGAGCATGAGAGACGTCGGCATCATCGACGGCGACCTGTTGGCCGTGCACACCTGCCGCGAGGCCCGCAACGGCCAGATCGTGGTCGCCCGGATCGGCGAGGAAGTCACCGTGAAGCGCTTCCAGCGCGAAGGCAACAAGGTCTTTCTGCTGGCCGAGAACCCTGAGTTCGCCCCTATCGAGGTCGACCTCAAGGATCAGGAGCTGGTCATCGAAGGTTTGAGCGTCGGCGTCATCCGCCGCTAACAGGAGGCATCATGATGCAGTTCCCCCTTACCCAGCCGCCCGCCGCACAACAGGCCCAGCTTTCCCTGTTCGAGGCGTTCATGCATCAGCCCCCGGCGGCCCAGCCGCAAAGCGCTCCGGCGCCGGTACTGGGCACGCTGCCATCGCCCTGGGTCGACGACGACCCGGAAGCGTTCAGCGAACTGTCGTTGCGTGGTGCCGCGGGGAACTGCCTGAGCCTGCTGGCCCCGATGCTGCGCGAGCTGAGCGAAGAACAGGACGCCCGCTGGCTGACCCTGATCGCCCCGCCCGGCAGCCTGACCCAGGCCTGGCTACGCGATGCCGGCCTGAACCGCGAACGCATCCTGCTGCTGCAGCCACGGGGCACCCAAAGCGCCCTGCAACTGACCTGCGAAGCCCTGCGCCTGGGGCGCAGCCACACGGTGGTCAGCTGGCTCAACCCACTGAGCAGCACCGCGCGGCAACAGTTGATCGCCGCGGCCCGTGTGGGTCACGCGCAGAGCTTGAATATCCGCTTGGGTTGATTTTCAGGCACAGGGGCCACGGTCAACGACCGTGCCCCTGAAGGTGATACATCAATGCAGGACGCGCGGGCCTTCGTCGCGTTCGATTTCGCCTTCCACCAGCTTGCCAGCCATCTGCACGCCAACGCTGAGCATGGCCTTGGCCACTTCTACGTGCTGACCCTGCAGGAATACCTTGGCATCTTCGGAGAACGCAAGGGTGACCAACGAGCCTTCATCATCGGCCCGGCGCAGCTCGATCCGCCCGTCAGGCAATTCGACAATTTCAAGAAAGGACGTTGGCATAGGGAAATAGTCTCCACGAAAGGCGGGTATTGTAGCAGTGCTTGAGCGAATCAGCACTCACTCAGCCCATCGCGGTAACGAATGGCCAAGCCCTTCAACTGCTGGCGCCAGCTCTCCAGCTCGGCGCGGTCCAGGCTCGGCGCCTCTTCCACGGCATCCAGGCTGATGGCCTGAATCAGCGGCTGGGTCACGTCGCCCTTGGGCTTGCGCGGCGCCTGGGGCGGGCGGAACAACTTGCCGTATTCGCTGATCAGGCGCGCCAGCCAGCTATCGGGTTGCTCGGCCATCTCCACCAATTCGGCCATTTCCGGAATGGCGATGGCTTCCAGCACTTCACGGGTCAACAGCAGCTCGGCACGGGGCGCGTTGGCCTGTGGCAGGCGGTAGAACCCGGCAATCTCATGGCACAGCCCCAGCAAGGCGCCATACAGATGGAACAGCGCTGCCTCGCGCTCGGCCTGCAGCAGGCCCGGCGCGTTGACGGCAGTGCCCTGCTCGGCCTTGCCCAGCGCTTCAAGGGCGAGGCCGGCAAAGAAAATCTTCTGGTTGGTGCGGGTGTAGAGTTCGTGGGCCATATTCGGCACCTCCGGCGGTAGCGGGTGGCAACCTCAAGCAAACAGGCCGGGCAACCTTGCCCGGCCTGTGGCTCGACTTAACGCTTGTCGTCGACCTTCCAGGCGTTGCCGTCGTAGAAGGCTTTCCAGCCGGTAGGCTTGCCCTCGACCTCGGTCATCACATATTGCTCCTTGGTCTTGCGGCTGTAACGAATTACCGCCGGGCGGCCATCGGGGTCTTTCTTCGGCGCTTCGAACAGGAAGTGGTACTTGGGATCGATCTCGTCCTTGTGCGGGATAATCTCCAGCACCAGCGGCGCGCGGGTCTCACGGTTTTTCGGGAACTGGCTGGCGGCCAGGAACAGCCCCGAAGCGCCGTCACGCAGCACGTAGGTGTCGTTGACCTTTTCGCACTTGAGTTCCGGCATCTTCACCGCATCCATCTTCGGCGGCGCCGCCTCGCCGCTTTTCAGCAGCTTGCGGGTGTTCTTGCACTCGGGGTTGGTGCAACCGAAGAACTTGCCGAAGCGGCCGGTCTTGAGCTGCATCTCGCTGCCGCACTTGTCGCATTCCAGGCTTGGACCTTCGTAGCCCTTGATGCGGTAGTTGCCTTCCTCGATCTCGTAGCCAGTGCAATCCGGGTTGTTACCGCAGATGTGCAGCTTGCGCTTCTCGTCCAGCAGGTAGGCATCCATCGCCGTGGCGCAGATCGGGCAGCGGTGCTTGCCCAGCAGCACGCGGGATTCGGACTCGCCTTCGTCGTCGGCGGCGATTTCGTCGCCCGGCACCAGGTTGATGGTGGCCTTGCAACGTTCCTTGGGTGGCAGTGCATAACCGGAGCAGCCAAGGAACACGCCGGTGGAAGCGGTGCGGATCATCATCGGCCGGCCGCACTCGCGGCAGGCGATGTTGGTCGGCGTCGGCTGGTTGGCGCGCATGCCGCTGTCGGCGGCGCCAGCCACTTCGAGCTTGTTCTTGAAGTCGCCGTAGAACTCGTCGAGCACGTTCTTCCAGTCGCGTTCGCCCTGGGCGACGTCGTCGAGGTTCTCTTCCATGCCGGCGGTGAAGCCGTAGTCCATGAGGTTGGAGAAGCTCTCGGACAGGCGCTCGGTAACGATGTCACCCATCTTTTCCGAATAGAAACGACGGTTGTGCAGGGCCACGTAGCCGCGGTCCTGGATGGTACCGATGATAGCCGCATAGGTGGATGGGCGGCCGATGCCGCGCTTTTCCATCTCTTTCACCAGGCTGGCTTCGCTGTAGCGCGCCGGCGGCTTGGTGAAGTGCTGCGTCGGGTCGAGATTGATGAGCTTGAGCACTTCGCCCTGGGTCATCTCGGGCAGCACGTCGTCGTCGCCCGGCTTGCTGATTTGCGGCAGCACGCGGGTGTAACCGTCGAACTTGAGGATGCGGCCCTTGGCGCGCAGCTCGAAGTCGCCAGCGCCGACGCTGACGGTGGTCGACAGGTACTGCGCCGGTGGCATCTGGCAGGCCAGGAACTGGCGCCAGATCAGCTCGTACAGGCGCTCGGCGTCGCGCTCCATGCCATTGAGCTTGCTCGGGTGGGTATGCACGTCGGACGGACGAATCGCTTCGTGCGCCTCCTGGGCACCCTCCTTGCTGCCATAGACCATCGGCGCTTCCGGCAGGTACTGCTTGCCGAACTCTTTCTCGATGTAGTCACGGGCCGCGGCCACGGCGTCCACCGAAAGGTTGGTGGAGTCGGTACGCATGTAGGTGATGTAGCCGGCTTCGTACAAGCGCTGGGCCATCATCATGGTCTTCTTCACGCCGTAGCCAAGGCGGTTACTGGCCGCCTGCTGAAGGGTCGAAGTGATGAATGGCGCCGACGGCTTGCTGCTGGTGGGCTTGTCTTCGCGCTTGAGCACGCTGTAGGACGAGTCTTTCAGCTTGGCCAGCGCGGCCATGGCCTGGGCTTCGTTGAGCGGTTTGAAAGCTTCGCCCTTCTCGCGGGCCACGGCGAAACGCACCTTGGCGCTTTTCGCGGTGCCGAGGTCGGCGTGCATTTCCCAATACTCTTCGGGAATGAACGCGCGGATTTCACGCTCACGCTCCACCACCAGCTTCACGGCCACGGACTGCACACGGCCCGCCGACAGGCCACGGGCGATTTTCGCCCACAGCAGTGGCGAGACCATGTAGCCCACTACGCGGTCAAGGAAGCGTCGCGCCTGCTGGGCGTTGACGCGGTCGATATCCAGCTCGCCCGGCTTGGAGAAGGCCTCTTGAATGGCCTTCTTGGTGATTTCGTTGAACACCACACGCTTGTAGCGGCTGTCGTCACCGCCGATGGCTTCGCGCAGGTGCCAGGCAATGGCTTCCCCCTCGCGGTCCAAGTCGGTTGCGAGATAGATGGTGTCAGCATCTTTGGCGAGTCGGCGCAGCTCTTCGATCACCTTCTCTTTGCCCGGAAGGATCTCGTACTTGGCTTTCCAGCCATGCTCGGGATCGACCCCCATGCGGGTGATCAAGGTCTTGCGCGCCTTTTCCTTGGCAGTCAGGACCGGACCTTCAGCCGCCGCCTTGCCGCGCTTGGCAGCGGGCTCCTTGCTGGCGCTCGCCGAACCGCTAGTGGGGAGGTCTCGGATATGGCCGATACTCGACTTCACCACGTATTGGTCGCCCAGATACTTGTTGATGGTCTTGGCCTTAGCCGGGGATTCCACAATGACCAGCGATTTGCCCATGGATCGGAAAATTCCTGAATACAAAAGAATGAAAGGCGGTTGGCGCCTGTCGAGGCACCGCTATATATAGTGGCAACTCGGCGAGGTCAAGCACGATAGCTAAAAGCCACTAGCTTTTTTCGGACCGCCACGGGTCGCTTTCGGCTTGCACCAAAGCAAAGCGCGGGACGTGCTCGCCGTCAACTTCGACGGACTCGAGAAACATGCTCAGCGGCCGCACCCACAGCCCGAATTCGCCGTACAGCGCTTGATAGCAAACGACTTCCTCTTCCGTTTCGGAATGGCGCGCAACCCCGAAAACGCGGTACTCAGGCCCCTTGTAATGGCGGTACAGCCCAGGTTGCAATTGCATCGTTCGCCTCGCTTGAAAATAAATATGCAGAAAAACAAAAACCGGGGCACCTGGCCCCGGCTTTTACCCCACGACGATCAAACGCGTTCGAACACCGTGGTGATGCCTTGGCCCAGACCAATGCACATGGTGGACACCCCAAGGGTGCCGCCGTTCTGTTTCATCACGTTGAGCAAGGTGCCGGAAATACGCGCACCGGAGCAGCCAAACGGATGGCCCAGGGCAATGGCACCGCCATGCAGGTTAACCTTCTCGTTCATCTTGTCGAGCAATTTCAAATCCTTCAACACCGAAAGGGCTTGTGCGGCGAAGGCTTCGTTAAGCTCGAAATGGTCGATGTCGGCAAGGCTCAGACCGGCGCGCTTGAGCGCCTTCTGGGTCGCCGGGACCGGACCGTGGCCCATGATGGCGGGGTCTACGCCCGCCACTGCCATCGAGCGGATAACGGCCATCGGCTGAATGCCCAGGTCTTGAGCGCGCTGGGCCGACATGACGATCATGCATGAGGCGCCGTCGGTAATTTGCGACGAGGTGCCAGCCGTCACAGTACCGCCTTTGGGGTTGAACGCAGGCTTGAGCGCCGCGAGGCTTTCCAGAGTGGTATCCGGACGAATGGTCTCATCGTAGTCGAAGACTTTCAGAAAACCATTCTCGTCATAGCCCTGCATCGGGATGATCTCGTCCTTGAACTTGCCTTCCACCGTGGCCTTGTGGGCCAACTGATGGGAGCGCAGGCCGAAGGCGTCCTGGGCTTCGCGGGTCACCTGGTGCATCTTGCCAAGCATCTCGGCGGTCAGGCCCATCATGCCCGAGGCCTTGGCCGCGTACAGCGACAGGTGCGGGTTGGGATCGACGCCGTGCATCATGCTGACGTGACCCATGTGCTCGACGCCGCCGACCACGAACACGTCGCCATTGCCGGTCATGATCGCCTGGGCGGCGGTATGCAGCGCGCTCATGGACGAACCGCACAGGCGGCTGACGGTCTGCGCCGCCGACGAGTGCGGGATAGGGGTCATCAGCGAGGCCATGCGCGCAATGTTCCAGCCCTGCTCCAGGGTCTGGTTGACGCAGCCCCAGATCACGTCCTCGACTTCGTTGGGATCGACCTTGGCGTTGCGTGCCAGCAACTCGGTGATCAGGTGCGCCGACATGTTCTCGGCGCGGGTGTTGCGGTGCATGCCGCCCTTGGAACGGCCCATGGGAGTACGACCGAAGTCGACAATCACCACATCTCTAGGATTCAAGCTCATAAATTCTATCTCGCTCAGGTGTCGGGCGGCTCAGCCGAAGAAACGCTGGCCGGTCTTGGCCATTTCACGCAGTTTCTCGGTGGGCTGGTAAAGCGGCCCCAGGTCGGCGTATTGGTCTGCCAGGGCGACGAATTCAGCCACGCCGACCGAATCGATGTAGCGCAGCGCGCCACCGCGGAACGGAGGGAAGCCGATGCCGTAGACCAGGCCCATGTCGGCCTCGGCGGCCGTTTCGACGATGCCGTCTTCCAGGCAGCGCACGGTTTCCAGGCAGAGGGGGATCATCATCCAGTTGATGATGTCTTCGTCGCTGAGTTCGCGCTGCTCGTAGATCACCGGCTTGAGCACGTCCATCACTGCGGCGTCGAAGACCTTCTTCGGCTTGCCTTGCTTGTCGGTCTCGTAGGAGTAGAAGCCCTTGCCGTTCTTCTGGCCAAGGCGGTTCGCCTCGTAGAGCACGTCGATGGCGCTGGCGCGGTCATCTTTCATGCGGTCTGGGAAGCCTTCTGCCATTACGTCGCGGCCGTGGTGGCCGGTATCGATGCCGACCACGTCCATCAGGTAGGCCGGACCCATGGGCCAGCCGAATTTTTCCATGATCTTGTCGATGCGCACGAAGTCGACGCCAGCGCTGACCAGCCGCGCGAAGCCGCCGAAGTACGGGAACAGCACGCGGTTGACCAGGAAGCCGGGGCAGTCGTTGACCACGATCGGGTTCTTGCCCATTTTCTTGGCGTAGGCGACGGTGGTGGCCACCGCCTCTTCGCTGGATTTCTCGCCGCGGATCACTTCCACCAGGGGCATCATGTGCACCGGGTTGAAGAAGTGCATGCCGACGAAGTTTTCCGGGCGCTTGAGGGCCTTGGCCAGCAGGTTGATGGAGATGGTCGACGTGTTGGAGGCCAGGATGGTGTCCTCCTTGACCTGCCCTTCCACTTCCGCCAGCACCGCTTGCTTGACCTTGGGATTCTCGACCACCGCCTCGACGACGATGTCAACATGGCCGAAATCGCCATAAGACAAGGTCGGGCGAATGGCGTTGAGTGCCTCGGCCATTTTCGCCGGGGTCAGGCGGCCTTTCTCGACGCGCTTGCCCAGCAGCTTGGACGCTTCGGCCAGGCCCTGCTCGATGCCCGCCTCCCGGACGTCCTTCATCAGGATAGGCGTGCCCTTGAGGGCCGACTGGTAGGCGATGCCGCCACCCATGATGCCAGCGCCCAACACGGCGGCCTGGGACACGTTGCGGGCGATCTTGTCGTAGGCCTTGGCCTTGCGCTTGAGTTCCTGGTCGTTGAGGAACAGGCCGATCAGGCTTTCGGCGGCCGGCGTCTTGGCCATTTTGACGAAACCGGCGGCTTCGACCTCGATGGCCTTGTCACGGCCGAAGTTGGCCGCTTTCTGGATGGTCTTGATGGCTTCGACCGGAGCCGGGTAGTTCGGGCCCGCCTGGCCGGCGACGAAACCTTTGGCGGTTTCGAAGGCCATCATCTGCTCGATGGCGTTGAGCTTGATCTTTTCCAGCTTGGGCTGGCGCTTGGCCTTGTGGTCGAACTCGCCAGCGATGGCGCGCTTGAGCAGGTCGAGGGCCGCTTCGCGGAGCTTCTCCGGGACCACCACGGCGTCTACCGCGCCGACCTTGAGGGCGTCTTCAGCAGTGTTTTCCTTGCCCGAGGCGATCCATTCGATGGCGTTGTCGACGCCGATCACCCGTGGCAGGCGCACAGTGCCGCCGAAGCCTGGGTAGATGCCCAGCTTGACTTCCGGCAGCCCGACCTTGGCGGTGGTGGCCATGACGCGGTAGTCGTTGGCCAGGGCCATTTCCAGGCCGCCGCCCAGGGCGATGCCGTTGATGGCGACCACGGTCGGCACGGTGAGATCTTCGAAATCGCTGAAGATGCGGTTCACTTCGAGGTTGCCGGCCAGCAATTCGGCGTCGGGCAGCTTGAAGTTGTCAACGAACTCGGTGATGTCGGCACCGACGATGAACACGTCCTTGCCACTGCTGACCAGCACGCCCTTGATGCTGGCGTCGGCCTTGATGGCCTCGACCGCGGCGCGCAGCTCGGTGAGGGTTAGACGGTTGAATTTGTTGACGGACTCGCCCTTGAGGTCGAACTTGAGTTCGACGATGCCACTGTCAAGAGCCGTAACCGTGATGGCTTTACCTTCGTAAATCATCAACTGATCTCCAGGATATGGGAGCTGAACAGTACGCGCCGAGCGCGGTCGCTTTTCAGGTTGAAGGCTCTGGAGCCGGTGGCCTGGGCTGCACCCGCAACACCCGTCGACGCTTATTGTTGGGATTCTGTAGAGCGCTTTTTCATGGCAAACGCTCAATTCATACGCCCGTTTGATTGGGGTGTGCACACATTCACGGAAATCCTGGCAATTGTCAATTGCACTAAACATCCGGTAACGGAGAGACTCGCCAGTCATTTACGGACGCAGCAGTACGCCCATGCCAGCGCTGGCCGGGCACGACTTTGAATACAATAGCAGGCGCGAATGACAGGACATCGGTTGCGGACGTGAAGGATTAAATCGCTAGCTATTCATGAAATCGACGAGCTTTTTGTTTCTTCTCGGCGTATGATTCCATCCGGACCCAGCGCTTGGCGCTCGTCCCAGAATTACCGGCCTGCCTGGCCACACCCCAGCCCGACGCTAGCTATCGGGCTTTTTAATGCCTGCCATTCAGGTTTGCAGCTGCTTCACGCCAGGGCAGCCAGCACCGCAGCAATATCCTGAAGCACTTCTTCCTCGCCCCGCTCCCCCCAATACAGCGTCAGCATCTGCGTGGTCGCCTCGACCTTGAACACATTGGCCGGCAAGCGCGCGAATTGCGCCTGCAAACGCTCATCGGCCAACGGCTCACGCCACTGGTTCAGCCATTCGCCGGGGGTGCTCTGCCAGTAACTCCATTCGTCCACTCGCCCCGCGCGGCGCGGCCGGTGGTATTGCGCGCACGGGTCTGGCGCTGGCTGGCCGAACCAGTGCGGCCAGGCTTGCGGCGCCAGTTGCATGGCCAGGCCCATGCGCCGTGCGGCCATGCGCAGGCCCATCTTGCCGCTCTGGTTGCGACTCGGCCGCAGCCACGCCATCGGGCTTAATATCAATGCGAGGATTGACAGGACTATCCAGACCGTCATATGACTACGCCCCTTATAAAAAGCGTCGTGAAAAGAGTGGCTTGGGGGCGTTTTGGCCCACCGGGCTTGAAATCGGCCATACTTAGGCTAATGCCATCGTCAGGAGTGCTCTCATGTCCTACACCCATATTCTGGTCGCCGTTGACCTGACCGAGGAATGCGATCCGGTTATCAAACGCGCCAGGGACCTCGCCGCCCTGTCGAGCGCCAAGCTGTCGCTGGTGCATATCGTCGAACCCATGGCCATGGCCTTTGGCGGCGACGTGCCGATGGACCTGTCGCAGTTGCAGCAGCAACAGTTCGACCAGGCCAAGGAGCGCCTGGAACGGCTGATTGCCAAGTATCCGGAAGTAACCAAGGAAAACTCGCACCTGACCTACGGCCAGCCACGCCAGGAAATCCATGGCCTGGCCAAGGAACAGAAGTGCGACCTGATCGTGGTCGGCAGCCATGGCCGCCACGGCCTGGCACTGCTGCTGGGCTCCACCGCCAACGATATCCTGCACGGCGCTTCCTGCGACGTGCTGGCGGTGCGCCTGGTCAAGGCCGCTACGGAAAAAGCCTGAAACACCTGAACGTGGCCGGCAGCGATGCCGGCCACGCCCTTGGCGGTCAGCTGTCCAGCTCGGCCCAACGCTCGACCAGGCCATCCAGTTGCACCTGGGCCACTTCCAGCTGGGCCAGCACCGCGGCGGTCGCCTCGGCACCCTGCTGATAGAAGCTCGGCGCGGCAATGTCCGCTTCCAGCTTGGCGATCTTCTGCTCCATCTCGTCGATCTGCGAAGGCAGCATGTCCAGCTCGCGCTGCACTTTGTAGCTGAGCTTTTTCTTCGCTGGCGCGGCGGCTTCGGCCACCGGCGCGGGCGCGGCCGCGACCTTTTCCACCACGGCGCTGTTGAGCTCGGCCTTGCCCGACTTGTTCTCGGTCACGCCGAGCAACTTTGGCGAACCGCCCTGGCGCAGCCAATCGTGGTAGCCACCGACGTACTCGCGCACCTTGCCATCGCCTTCGAACACCAGAGTGCTGGTGACCACGTTGTCGAGGAAGGCCCGGTCGTGGCTGACCATCAGCACGGTGCCCTTGAAGTTGGACAGCACTTCTTCAAGCAGCTCGAGGGTCTCGACGTCGAGGTCGTTGGTCGGTTCGTCGAGTACCAGCAGGTTGGCCGGCTTGCTGAACAGCTTGGCCAGCAGCAGCCGCGCGCGCTCACCACCCGACAGCGCCTTGACCGGCGTGCGGGCACGCTGCGGGCTGAACAGGAAGTCACCGAGGTAGCTGAGCACGTGGCGGCTCTGGCCGTCGATGTCGATGAAGTCGCGACCTTCGGCGAGGTTGTCGATCACGGTCTTCTCCAGGTCCAGCTGCAGGCGCATCTGGTCGAAATAGGCCACTTCGATCTTGGTGCCTTCGCTGACCTTGCCGCTGACCGGCTGCAAGTCGCCGAGCATCAGCTTGAGCAGGGTGGTCTTGCCGGTACCGTTGGCACCCAGCAGGCCGATGCGATCCTGGCGCTGCAGGACCATGGAAAAGTCCTTGACCAGGAACGGGCCGCCGGCGTGAGCGAAGCTGACGTTCTCCAGCACCATCACCTGCTTGCCGGATTTCTCCGCGGTATCGAGCAGGATGTTGGCTTTGCCGGTACGTTCGCGGCGTTCGCTGCGCTCAACGCGCAGGGCCTTGAGGGCGCGCACGCGGCCTTCGTTACGGGTACGGCGGGCCTTGATGCCCTGGCGAATCCATACCTCTTCCTGGGCCAGGCGCTTGTCGAACAGCGCGTTGGCGGTTTCCTCGGCGGCCAGAGTGGCCTCCTTGTGCACCAGGAAGCTGGCGTAGTCGCCGTTCCAGTCGATCAGGCCGCCGCGGTCCAGTTCGAGGATGCGCGTGGCGAGGTTCTGCAGGAAGGAACGGTCGTGGGTGATGAACAGCACGGCGCCGCCGAAGCCGCTGAGGGCCTCTTCCAGCCAGGCGATCGCGCCGATATCCAGGTGGTTGGTCGGCTCGTCGAGCAGCAGCAGGTCGGGTTCCGACACCAGCGCCTGGGCCAGCAGCACGCGGCGGCGCCAGCCACCGGACAGCTCGGCCAAGGTCTTGTCGGCCGGCAGTTGCAAGCGGCTCAAGGTGCTGTCGACCAGTTGCTGCAGGCGCCAGCCGTCGCGGGCTTCGAGGTCGGACTGGACGTGCATCAGCTTGGTCAGGTCTTCGTCGGTGACGATGTTCTGGCTCAGGTGATGGTACTCGGCCAGCAGTGCGCCGACGCCATCAAGGCCCTCGGCGACCACGTCGAACACGGTGCGCTCGTCGGCGCGCGGCAATTCCTGCGGCAGTTCGCCGATCTTCAGGCCGGGGGCACGCCAGATCGAGCCGTCGTCGGGCTTCTGATCGCCTTTGACCAGCTTCATCATGCTGGATTTGCCGGTGCCGTTGCGGCCGATGATGCACACCCGCTCACCACGGGCGATCTGCCAGGACACTTTGTCCAACAACGGCATCGCGCCGAAAGCGAGGGACACTTCGCTTAATTTGAGCAGGGTCATGAGCTTCTCCAAAATCGGGGGCGCATTCTACCCGTTTCCGGGCGCAAACGCAGTAAATGCCGCGATCATGACACGCCGAAGGCCCGCAGCGCAGGCAATCCGACCACTCACAATCGGATACAAGCACGATGCTTTCATCGGCCGGGCCTAAAGGCTAAGCTAGGGCACTATTATGTGACGCTCATGGCGCCGCTCGTCGTGTTTTATCTGCCCGGAAGTCTCATGCGCAGTCGTCTTGTCTGTCTGTTGTCCTGCCTTGTCTTGTCCACTACCGCGATCAACAGTGCCCAGGCCGTCGACCTGACACTGCAGCGCCAGTACTACGACGACGCCAAGCGTGCGTTGGCCAAGGGCGACTCGGGCCCGTACCTGCGCAACCGCGCGGCGCTGGCCGACTACCCACTGGAATCCTACCTGGCCTACGACGAGCTCACCGCCCGCCTGGGCACCGCCAGCAACGATGAAGTGCAGCGCTTCCTGGCCCAGCACGGCGACCTGCCCCAGGCCAACTGGATGATCCTGCGCTGGCTGCGCATGCTCGCCGACCGCGGCGACTGGGACACCTTCGCCAAGTACTACGACCCCAAGCTCAACTTCACCGAGCTCGACTGCCTGTACGGCCAGTACCAGCTGAACCACAACCAGCGCGCCGAGGGCTACGCCACCGCGGAAAAACTGTGGATGGTCGGCAAGGACCAGCCCGCCGCCTGCGAGCCGCTGTTCGCACGCTGGGCCGCCGAAGGCCAACTCACCGAGCAGAAACGCTGGGACCGCGCCAAGCTCGCCGCCCAGGCCCGCAACTACGGCCTGGCCACGCGCCTGGTCAACAGCCTCAACACCCTTGCACCCCAGGGCAAGCTGCTGATCAGCATCGCCCAGAAGCCGGAAATGCTCAGCCAGCCAGGCCTGTTCATGCCTGTCGACGAGGCCATGGCCGATGTCGTCAGCCTCGGCCTGCGCCGCCTGGCCAAGCAGGACCCGGACCAGGCCATGGCCGAGCTGGACAACTATGCCAGCACCATGCATTTTTCCCGTGACGAAAAGGTCGCCATCGCCCGCGAGATCGGCCTGACCCTGGCGCGCCGCTACGACCCGCGCGCCCTCGACCTGATGACCCAGTACGACCCGGAGCTGGTCGACGACACCGTCACCGAATGGCGCCTGCGCCTGCTGCTGCGCCTGGGCCGCTGGCAGGACGCCTACGACCTGACCCGCAAGCTGCACGGCGACCTGGCCGCCAGCAACCGCTGGCACTATTGGCAGGCGCGCGCGCTGGAACTGGCGCAGCCGACCAACCCGCAGGTGCCGGCGCTGTACCGCAACGTCGCCAAGGAGCGTGATTTCTATGGCTTCCTGGCCGCCGACCGCATCCAGGCCCCCTATCAGGTACTCAACAAGCCGCTGGTGCTGAGCCCGCAGACCATCACCCAGGTCAGCCGCACGCCTGGCATCCAGCGCGCCCTGGAACTGCTCAACCGCGGCCAGATGGTCGACGCCCGCCGCGAGTGGTACCACGCCAGCCGCCGCTTCAGCCGTGACGAAATGGTTGCACAGGCGAAGATGGCCTACGAGATGGGCTGGTACTTCCCCGCCATCCGCACCATCAGCCAGGCGCAGTACTGGGACGACCTGACCATCCGCTTCCCCATGGCGCACCGCGAAACCCTGGTGCGTGAAGCCAACTTGCGCGGCCTGCATTCCAGCTGGGTGTTCGCCATTACCCGGCAGGAATCAGCTTTCATGGAAGATGCCCGCTCCGGCGTCGGCGCCATGGGCCTGATGCAACTGATGCCCGCCACCGCCAAGGAAACCGCGCGCAAGTTCAGCATTCCGCTGGCGTCGCCGCAGCAGGTACTGGATCCGGACACGAACATTCAGCTGGGCGCCGCCTACCTGAGCCAGGTGCAAACGCAATTCAACGGCAACCGGGTGCTGGCCACCGCCGCCTACAACGCCGGGCCGGGCCGCGTGCGGCAGTGGCTCAAAGGGGCCAACCACTTGAGCTTCGACGTGTGGGTGGAGTCGATTCCGTTCGACGAGACGCGCCAGTACGTGCAGAACGTGCTGTCGTATGCGGTGATCTACGGGCAAAAGCTCAACGCGCCCACGCCGATCGTCGACTGGAACGAGCGCTTCTTCGACGATCAGTAAGCCCTGCCAGGGAGCGGGTGAACCCCGCTCCCCTCTGTGTTACTCCAACACCTCGACCGCCATCCCCACTTCCAGTTGACCCGGGCCATCCGGCAACAGGTTCTGGCCGAACATCACCCCACCTTCCTGCTTGCGGTATTTGGCTAACGTCATCAGTGGCTCGCGGTCGGCGCTGCGCTCGCCAGTCTGCGGATCCAGCGTAGTAAGGATGCAGCGGCTGCAGGGCGCTACCACGCGAAATTCAGCACTGCCGATACGGATGCGCTTCCAGCCGTCTTCCGCAAACGCGGCGCTGCCGTGGATCACCAGGTTCGGACGAAAACGCAACATCTCCAGGGGGCGGCCGACCTTTTGCGAGAGGTCCACCAAGGACTCTTCGCCAATCAGCAGCAATGGGAAGCCATCGGCGAAGGCCACCCGGTCGTCCGGGGTGCCAAAGCCCGCGCCCAGTAGGCGCGCACGGCTTTGTGGCACGTGCACCAGCCGCGTCGGCTTGCCCATGAACTCGCTCAACCAGGCCGCGGCCTCGTCGCCGGCGTCCGGGACTTGCAGGGTATCTTTCCAGATGGTTACGCCGCGCAGGTGCTGATCTGCCTCTGGCAGCGCCACCCTGAGTTCGGCCTGCCCGGGACCGTTGAGCGCCAGGCCTCCATCGGCCGCGTACAGCGCATTGAGCTGGCTCATGCGGGGATCCGCGCGCTGGGTGAAGAAGCGCCCGGTGGTGGCATCCACGAGCATCCAGCGCCGGTCCCCCTGCAGGCCGAGCAGGTCTACGGCCGATGCTTGCAGTGGCTCGGCGATGGAGGACTTGATGGGATAACGGTACAGGGCACTCAGGTGCATAGCGGACGCTTCCTTGGACGTGCGGCTAGGAAAGCCGTCAGTCTATAGGAAGCGCTGCCCCGTCCAAAGCCGTAGACACGGCAGGAAAGACTATCAGCGCTGGTCGAGCATCAGGCGCTCGCGCACCACGTCGACCAGTTTGTCGGGCTGGAACTTGGAGAGGAAGTTGTCGCAACCAACCTTCTTCACCATCGATTCATTGAAGCTGCCCGACAGCGAGGTGTGCAGCACGATGTAAAGGCCGCGCAGGCGCGGGTCCTGGCGAATTTCGGTGGTCAGCCGATAACCGTCCATCTCCGGCATTTCGGCATCGGTGAACACCATGAGCAGCTTCTCGGTCATGTTCTCGCCGGCATCCGCCCAAGCCTTGAGCTTCTGCAGGGCCTTGAGGCCATCACTGGCCACGTGCATCTTCAGGCCCAGTTGCGACAAGGTCCCGCGCAGCTGCGAAAGCGCCACACTGGAGTCGTCCACCAGCAGCACTTCACGGCCACGGGCGCGCTCGAGCACGGGGTCGGCGAGTTTTTCACTGGAGACCTTGGCGCTGTAAGGGACGATTTCAGCCAGCACTTTCTCGACGTCGATGATTTCCACCAACTGCTCGTCGACCTTGCTGATCGCGGTCAGGTAATGCTGGCGGCCGGCGCTGGTTGGCGGCGGCATGATGGCTTCCCAGTTCATGTTGACGATGCGGTCGACACCGCCAACCAGGAAAGCCTGCACCGAACGATTGTATTCGGTAACGATAATAGTGCTGTTGGGCCCCGGCTCCAGCGGGCGCATGCCGATCGCCTGGGACAGGTCGATCACCGGCAGCGTCTGGCCACGCAGGTTGACCACACCGCACACGAAGGCGTGGCGCTGGGGCATGAGGGTCAGCTTGGGCAGTTGCAGGACTTCCTGCACCTTGAAGACGTTGATCGCGAACAGCTGCCGCCCCGCCAGGCGGAACATCAGGATTTCCAGGCGATTCTCACCTACGAGCTGCGTGCGTTGGTCTACCGTATCGAGAATGCCAGCCATTAAGAGGCTCCTGGTGATGGAACTGAGTCAGTACTTGGAAGTCATATCGGCGCAGGGGGCAAAAACTTGACGCGTTTGTCGCTAAAATTTTACTTGCACGTGATAGCACTTTGAAATCAACCTGTCTATCAGCCCTCGTACTACCAGCCTCTCAGCCATGCCTCAGGGATTCCCCTAGCCTTTCAATCGGGCTAAGCCTGATATTCCGTTTAGCCGATTGTCATTAATGTGACGCCATTCTCATTGTTGAATGGAGCTTCCCCTTGGTCGCTTTCACACATAGCAGCTCTGGCACACCCGCGGGCGTAGCCATGGAACCGACGCTATGCTTTGGCGACCAGGCTGGATCCGGGAGATCGCGCATGCCAGACCACTACTCGCTGTCCGACTCGTCCCCCGCCGCTGGTACCAATGCCTGCGCGGGCCTGGACGAGTTTCTGCAGGATGCACACTCCCTGCTCAACCGTTTGAATGAATGCCACAGCCACCTGGAAATGATCGGCAACGACGCAGACGCAGCCCGTGGTTTGTGCAACGCCCTGCAAACCCTGGCGACCCGTGCCCGTGACCTGGGCATCGCCGAGCTGGCTGACTTCTCCCAGCAGATCCACCTGCTGCTGCGTGTGGCGCAACAGCGCAACCGCCTGCAGGACACTTCACTCAAGACTCTCTCCGCCTGCCTCACTCACCTGGCCTGGCAGCTGGAGCTGATCGACCCACGCACCGGCCAGCTCGGCCTCGACAGCGAGGAACAAGCGACTCTCGTCGAAGCCCTGGCCTGCACCCTCGACCCCGAAGCCCCCAGCCCCTCCCTGGCTAACAATTCCTGAGCTACAGTAACGCTAGGCAAGGCGCCCGCCGCCCGTGCCAGCGCGCCCGCGAATTTTGAATTTCAAAGTGTTACGATGCCTTTGGCAACGCTTTGACCGGCCGCTTTCGGCCCTTCGCCTTTGGCCCCTCCCCGGTGCCACTGATGGAATCCCGCATGACCTGCAACCTGCTACTGGTGGACGATCACCTGCTGATTCGGGCGGGATTGCGCACTTGGGTGGCCGAGCTGCCTGGCTACGCCGTGGTCGGCGAATGCCACGATTATGCCCAGCTGCTGGACCGCCTGCCGCAACTCGCCCCTGATATCGTCTTGCTGGACCTCAAACTGTGCCTGGGCGCCGGCCTGCGCATGCTGGCGCAGCTCAAAACCCTGCAACCCGGCTGCCGCCTGCTGATCATGGCCAGCGCCTACGAGCCGCAACTGGTGCTGCAGGTGATGCAGGCCGGCGCCCAAGGCTTTCTGCTCAAACGCAGCAACGAAAGCGAACTGCGCCAGGCCCTCGACGCCTTGCGCCTGGGCGAACGCTACCTGAGCCCCAGCATCGCCCATGACGTGCTCAGCGCCGCGCTGTCAGCCGAAACCACGCGCCAGGCTGGCGTGCCGCCGAGCAACCGCCTGACCGCCCGCCAACTGGAAATCCTGCGGCTGATCGCCCGCGGCAAGTCGACCCGGGAAATGGCCGCGGGCCTGGGCCTGAGCGTCAAGACCGTGGAAACCCACCGCGCGCAGATCATGAAGCGCCTGCAGATTTTCGACGTCGCCGGGCTGGTGCTGTATGCCGTGCGCGAAGGCGTGATCAGCCTCGACGACTGAGCAAAGGCGAATGCGCTGGCAGATGCACCCGCAACGCCTGGGCCAGTGCCTCGAACCGCAAGCTGTCGCCCTTCAGGGGCTCGCCGTCAAGGTTGATGTCCAGGCCTTGGGAGCTCTTGATTTCCACCCACGGCAGGCGCGCCCGAACGAACAGATTCTCCAGCCCCAGCCCACCCGCCAACAGATCGCGCAACGTGCCAACCACTTCGGTGGGGGCCGGCAGAATACTGACGTCCAACAGGCCGTCATCGGCCACGGCCTGGGGGCACAGCACATGGCCGCCGCCGGCCTGGCGACCGTTGCCGATGCCCAGGGCCAGCATTTCCCCCTGCCACTGGAAATCCGGCCCGTGAAATTCGCCGTACGCCGCGCGCAGTTCGCTGAAGCGCGACAGGCCAGTGAACAGATAAGCCGCGCCACCCAGCACCTTTTTCAGGTCTTCGGAAGTGCTCGCGGTGACCTGGCTGCCAAAGCCGCCCGTGGCCATATTAAGAAACATCTGCCCGCCGACCTTGCCCAGGTCGATGGCATGGGCCGGCAGGTCCAGCAGCGCCAGGGCCGCCCCCGGCTCCAGTGGCACCCCGGCGGCGCGGGCGAAATCGTTGGCGGTGCCCAGTGGCATCAGCGCCAGGCTGGCATCGGCATCTGCCTCGGCCATGGCCTGGGCGACGTCACGCAGGGTGCCATCACCGCCGCCAGCGATCAGCGTCCGATAGCCGGCGGCCAGCGCTTCGGCCACCAGCCGCTGCGCGTCGCCACCCTCCCAGGTGACTCGCACGGCAATGTCCCAGCCGGCCGCGCGCTTGTCTTCGATGGCGGTACGCACCTCTTGGTTGAGGGCCTGTTTGCCGTGCAGGATCAATAGCGCCTGGCGCTCGGTCATGCTGCAATACTCCCCTGTCAGTCTCGTGATGATGGATGTTGACCGCGCTGATGGGAAAAAAAGCCATGGCCTACAAGAATGAGTTGTAACGGGAAATGCCAGCAGGCATGATGGCACGACAAATAAATGACCATTTCGACCAAAGGCTCTTGAAATGGTCATATATTTGACTGATAGTCATTTCAGCTCCCCCCTTTCCGTGACACCACCCGCGACGCCTCCCCGGTGCCCGCGTGGCGGTAGCTTTGAGCACTTCCAACCTACCCGCATCCCACACGCAGCCACCCCCGGCAGCGCAACCGACCGTTCATGAGGTTTTCGTATGGGCACTCTTATTCCCTGCATCATCGCTGGCGGTGCCGGCACTCGTCTGTGGCCGGTTTCCCGTGAAGCCGTGCCCAAGCCGTTCATGCGCCTGCCTGATGGCGAAAGCCTGCTGCAAAAGACCTTCAAGCGCGCCAAAGCGCTGCCGGGGGTCGAGCGCATCGTCACGGTGACCAACCGCGAGGTATTCTTCCGCACCCTTGACGAACACCGGCTGTTCAATCACAAGGAACCGGTGGCTCTCGACTTTCTGCTAGAGCCGGTGGGCCGCAACACCGCGCCCGCCATCGCCGTGGCGGCGCTGCACATTGCCACCCAGTACGGCAGCGATGCCCAGCTGCTGGTGCTGCCTGCCGACCACCTGATCAGTGACCAAGCCGCCTTCGCAGCCGCCGTGGCCACCGCCCAGAGCCTTGCCGAGCAAGGCCTGCTGGCCACCTTCGGGCTGCTGCCGAACGCGCCTGAAACCGGCTTCGGCTATATCGAGAAAGGCAAGGCCATTGGCGAGAATTGCTTTGAAGTGGCGCGTTTCGTGGAAAAGCCCGACCTCGCCACTGCCCAGGGCTACCTCGATGGCGGACAGCACCTGTGGAACGCCGGCATGTTCTGCATGCGCGCCAGCGCCATCATCGAACAGCTGGAGTTGCTCGCCCCCGACGTGCTCGAAGCGGCGCGTACCTGCCTGGCGCTGAGTACCAGCAAAATCGGGAATGGCGAGCTACAACTGGAACTGGACAGCACCACCTTCGCCCTGGCGCCAGATATCTCCATCGACTACGCCGTCATGGAACGTTCCAGGCAAGTGGCGGTGGTGCCTTGCCAACTGGGCTGGAGCGACATTGGTTCCTGGTTGGCCGTGCGCGAGCTCACCGCCGCCGATGCCAACGGCAACCGCTGCAACGGCGAGACCGTGCTGCACGACGTCAGCAACTGCTACATCGATTCGCCACGGCGCGTGGTGGGCGCCATCGGCCTCGATAACCTGATCATCGTCGACACCCCCGACGCCTTGCTGATCGCCGACGCCACCCGCAGCCAGGACGTGCGCCTGATCGCCCAGGAGCTCAAGCGCCAGGACCACGACGCCTACCGCCTGCACCGCACGGTCACCCGGCCGTGGGGCACCTACACCGTGCTGGAGGAAGGCAACCGCTTCAAGATCAAGCGCATCGTGGTGCGCCCGGGCGGTTCGCTGTCGTTGCAGATGCACCATCACCGCAGCGAGCACTGGATCGTGGTATCGGGCATGGCCAAGGTCACCAACGATGACCGCGAGTTCCTGCTGGACACCAACGAGTCGACCTTCATCAAGCCGGGCCGCGTGCACCGCCTGATCAACTCCGGGGTCATCGACCTGGTGATGATCGAAGTGCAGAGCGGCGAGTACCTCGGTGAAGACGACATCGTGCGCTTCACCGATATCTACGGTCGCGTACCTGAAACGGTGAAGAGCTGAGCCTTATCCGAGCACTTCGCTGAGGGGGATGAACATCACGCTATCCCCCTGCAGCAAGGTCCGCCCTTCCAGCACTTCCACCAGGCCGTTGGCCCAGGCGGCGCTGCGCAATACACCGGAACTCTGGTTCGGGTACAGCACCGCCCGGCCCTGCTCCAGGCGCCCGCGCAGGTACTCGCGACGGTTGCCCGCACGGGGCCAATCGAAGCCGGCGGGTACGCTGAATTGCAGCGGCGTGACTTCCTCAACGCCCAGGCGGCGCAGCAGATAAGGCCTGGCCAGCAAGGCGAAGGTGACCAGGGTCGACGCCGGGTTGCCCGGCAGGCCGAGCACCGGCACCCCACGAAAATGCCCACAGGTCACCGGCTTGCCCGGCTTGATCGCCAGCTTCCAGAGCGCCAGCTCACCCTCCTCCCTTAGCGCGACGCCGAGATAATCGGCCTCGCCTACCGATACCCCGCCCGTACTCAGGATCAGGTCCACGCCGTGCAGCTCGCCGAGCCGCTCACGGGTGCGCGCCAGATCGTCCGGCAAGATACCCCCGTCCACCACTTCGCAGCCCAGGCGTGTGAGCCAGCTGATCAGCAGTTGCCGATTGCTGTTGTAGATCTGCCCCGGCCCCAGCGGCAGGCCTGGGTCGAGCAACTCGTCACCGGTCGACAACACTGCCACCCGCGGGCGGCGGATCACTGCCAACGTGGCGTGCCCCAGCGACGCCGCCAATCCCAGTTCGATGGCCGTCAGCAGCGTGCCAGCCGTCAACACCTGCTCGCCGACGCGGGTCTCCTGGCCTTGTGGCCGCACGTTGTCACCCACCTCCATCGGCTCGAGGAAACGAACGCACTGGTCGTCCAGCACCTCGACGTTCTCCTGCATCTCGACGCAGTCGGCGCCCGCAGGCATCGGCGCGCCGGTGAAAATTCGCGCGCAGGTACCGGGTTCCAGCGGCCCCGGTGCCTGGCCGGCGAAGATGCGCTGGCTGACCCGCAGCGGCGTGCCGGCCCAGTCGTCGCGGCGCAGGGCGTAGCCGTCCATGGCGCTGTTGGGCCAGGGCGGCAGGTCGATACCGGCGATCAGGGGTTCAGCCAATACGCGGCCATGAGCCGCCGCGAGCAGCAACTGCTCACGCTCGCGAATGGGGGCCGCCGCGGCCAGCGCCAGTAATTGCGCCAGGGCCTGCTCCAGTGGCATCAGCGGCTTGGCCGCCCCCAACTCAGCCACGGCTTTCGCAGGGCTCGACCTGCTTGAGATGGACGACGAAGTTGCACGGGCGATGGCGCACGTCCAGTTGCTCGGCGAGGATGCCGTCCCACCCGGTGCGGCAGGCGTTGGTGGAACCCGGCAGGCACACCACCAGCGTGCCATTGGCCAGGCCGGCCAAGGCCCGGGATTGCACCGTGGACGTGCCGATATCGGCGACCGAAATCTGCCGGAACAATTCGCCAAAGCCATCGACCTGCTTGTCCAGCAGGCAGGCCACGGCTTCCGGCGTGCTGTCGCGGCCGGTGAAGCCGGTGCCGCCGGTGATCAGTACCACTTGCACCACGTCTTCGGCGATCCAGCTCGCCACCTGGGCGCGAATGCGATAGAGGTCGTCCTTGAGCAGTACTCGTTCGGCCAGCAGGTGGCCCGCCGCCGTGAGGCGGTCGACGAACAGCTGGCCAGAGGTATCGGTTTCAAGGGTTCGGGTGTCGCTGACAGTCAGCACCGCAATATTGAGCGGCACAAAAGGTGTATCGGCCTTGGGCTTCATGGCGGGGTCCGGTTGTTCTCGTTGATGGGCGATGTTATATCACAGCCTCGCTTTTTCACGCCCGCCGAGACCCCGCCATGGCCACCGAATCGTCCCTTCCTCCGTGCTCCGTCCTGCTGCTGGCGGGCGGCCGCGGGCAGCGCATGGGCGGGCGCGACAAGGGCTTGATCGACTGGCAGGGCAAACCGCTGATCGCTCATCTGCAGGCGCTGGTGCGACCGCTGGGCGACGACTTGATCATCTCCTGCAACCGCAACCAGGGGCTTTATGCCGCCTATGCCGATCGCCTGGTCGCGGATGAAAGTGACGACTTTCCAGGCCCCTTGGCCGGCATCCGCGCCGGCCTGGCGGTCGCGCGCCATAGCCATTTGCTGGTACTGCCCTGCGATGTACCGGGCCTGGACCTGGCCCTGCTGCGGGCCCTGCTCGAACGCGCCGGGCAATATCCGCAAAACCCGGTGCTGGTGCGCCACGGCCAACACTGGGAACCCTTGATCTGCGTGCTGCCCGTGGCTCGCGCCGACGCCTTCGAACTGGCCTGGCAGGCCGGCGAACGCAGCCCGCGCAAGATCATGCTGGCGTTGGCCGCCCAAGCGCTCGAATGCGCTGCCGATGACCCGCGCCTGGCCAACCTCAATACACCCGATGCGCTGGCCGGAGCGCATCGACAGGCACCCGAGTAAAAACTCGAAAATGCCGAGTGCTCAGGAACTTGCCGCTAATGGTTGGCGTCTCAAGGGTTGAGAACAAGTACTTCTTACCGGAGATTTACCATGAACCATCGTATTCTGCCTGCCGCCCTGCTCGCCTTGGGCCTCGCTACCCTCGCCGGCTGCGCGAACCCTAGTGTGATCACCCTCAACGACGGGCGTGAAATCCAAACGGTCGATACGCCAAAGTACGATGACGACACCGGCTTCTACCAATTCCAGCAGCTGGATGGCAAGGAAACCAAGGTCAACAAGGACCAGGTCAAGACCGTCAAGGAATTGTGATTTCGCTGAGGCGCCAGGCTTGATGTGACGCCTGGCGGCGATCTGGAGTCTTTCAAATCGGGGTGTAGCGCAGCCAGGTAGCGCGTCTCGTTCGGGACGAGAAGGCCGCAGGTTCGAATCCTGTCTCCCCGACCATCTTGCCTGGCAGCGGTGGCGCTTTGACGCTGCGCAAACGGAAGCCCGCCTAGTGCGGGCTTTTTGCTGTGCGGCACTGTGCGACCATCAGTCCAGGCCCAACAGCCGCAAGCGGCTTTCGAACTGCCGCGCCTCGCCAGTCAGCGGGTCGTCGAACCGCAAGCCTCGCGCCAGCAGCTGCAACGGTTTGTGGTATTCATCCTCGGCAGTGCTCGGGCGCACCTCGGGATAGAACGGATCATGACGAATGCTCGCGCCCAGCGCGGTCATGTGCACACGGAGCTGGTGGGTCTTGCCGGTCACCGGGAACAGGTCGTAACGCCAGAATTCGGCGCCGCGCTCCGCCACTTGCACCCGGGTTTCGCTGTTGCTGGCGCCTGCTACCTCCTGCATGCGGAAGAACGGCTCGCCGTGTACCAGGCGACTGTGGTGGGTGAGCGGAAACTCCAGCTGCGGCAAGGCGCGGGCGACGGCCTGGTAATGCTTGTCGATACGCCGTGTGGGAAACAGCGACTGATAAGCGGCGCGCGTGTCGGGGTTGGCGGAGAACAGCACCAGCCCAGCGGTGTGCCGGTCGATGCGGTGCAGGGGCACCAGATGGGGATTGTCGAGGCGCCGAATCAGGCGGCGCAGCAAGGTGTGCTCGACATACTCGCCGGTGGGCGTGACGGGCAGGAAGTGTGGCTTGTCGGCGACCACCAGGTGTTCATCGATATGCAGCACCTGCTCCTCGAAAGGAATGGCTTTTTCGTTCGGCACTTCACGGAAATAATGAATACGCAGGCCTTGGCGATACGCCAGGCCTACCGGTATCGGCTGCCCCTGGGCATCGAGCACACGGCCACGGCCGATGCGGTCCAACCACTGCTCACGGCTGACCGCCGCGAAATGCGCGCACAGGCAATCGAGTACCGTCGCCCAAGGGCCGGGCGGCAGGCTGAGGGTGCTGGCCTGGTGCTGGGCGGGGTTGAAGGGTGTGTCGGACATGGCATGCTCGGCGGCGAAGAAAGCGGCCGGGCATTATCCGCCATGCACCAAGAGGTGCATAGCGCCGCTTAGAGCAGTAACCGTGCGACCTGGTCGGTATCGAACGGCCAACCCATCTCCGCCCCGGTATCGACCCGGCGCAGCACGGGAATGTGCCGTTCGTAGCGTTCATACAGCTCGGGATGCTCGGTAATGTCAATCAACTCGACCAGCAAACCGTACTCCATGACCAACGGCATCAGCACAGCTTCGGCATCTTCACAAAGATGGCAATGGGCAGTCACGAAAAGCTGGCATTCGCGGTTCATGGTCGAGCATCCGAAACACAAGAGCGAGCTGTCAGTCTAGGCCGCGAAGCGACCTCCGTCGATCACCCGCCAGGCCATCACTCATGGGCATTCGCGCCAATCCTGTGAATCGACAGATCCGCCCCGTAATACTGCTGCTCCTGGCTCAAGCGGATGCCGGCCACGGCCTTGATCACGCCGTACACCACAAAACCACCTACCAGAGCGATGACCACACCCAGGGCGCTGCCGATGAGCTGGCTGGCAAGGCTGACGCCGCCAAGGCCGCCGAGGGCGGTCTGGCCGAAGATGCCGCAGGCGATGCCGCCCCACACGCCACAGATGCCGTGCAGCGGCCATACGCCCAGCACGTCGTCGAGGCGGCGCTGGCGCTGGGCGGCGATGAAGCACAGCACGAACAGGCCGCCAGCGATGGCGCCGGTGACCAGCGCGCCGACCGGGTGCATCAGGTCAGAGCCGGCACATACCGCCACCAAGCCGGCCAAGGGCCCATTGTGCAGGAAGCCGGGGTCGTTGCGGCCTACCACCAGAGCGGCCAGGGTGCCACCGACCATGGCCATCAACGAATTCAATGCCACCAGGCCGCTGACAGCCTGCAGGGTCTGGGCGCTCATCACGTTGAAGCCGAACCAGCCGACGATCAGCACCCAGGAACCCAGTGCCAGAAAGGGAATATTGGAAGGCGCGAAGGCCACCAGCTTGCCATCGCGGTAGCGGCCGTCCCGCGGGCCCAGCAGTAGAATCGCCGCCAGCGCCAGCCAGCCGCCCATGGCGTGCACCACCACAGAGCCGGCGAAATCATGGAAGCCGGCGCCGTAGTGCGCAAGCAACCAAGCCTGCACGCCGTAGTTGCCGTTCCACATCATGCCCTCGAAAAACGGGTAGATGAACGCCACGATCAGCATCGTCGCGCACAGCTGCGGCACGAAGCGCGCGCGTTCGGCGATGCCGCCGGATATGATCGCCGGGATCGCCGCCGCGAAGGTCAGCAGGAAGAAAAACTTGACCAGGCCGAAGCCATGGTCGACGTTGAGAACCGCCGCCGGCTGCAGAAAAGTTACCCCGTAGGCCACCCAATAGCCTACAAAGAAGTAAGCCAGGGTCGACACGGCGAAGTCGCTGAGGATCTTGCACAAGGCGTTGACCTGGTTCTTGTGGCGAACGGTGCCCACTTCAAGAAAGGCGAAACCGGCGTGCATCGCCAGTACCATCACGGCACCGGCGAGAATGAACAAGGTGTTGGAGCCGTGGATCAGGGATTCCACAGCGCTGGAGGATATATCCATGTTGAAGGCAGGCCTGCAGGTTAAAAGCACCGAAACGGGGCGAAATCATCGTGTGCGCACCGATATGGTTCTTTGCAGGCAGCCTGCGAACCTATTTGGAGCGTCCCTTCAGCCGTGCGCACCATCGCGAAGCAAAACTCGTACCAGTGCCCCGAACTGAACCTTCGGGCGCTGCTGGCACTCGAATATCCATAAGCCATCAAACGGAGATACACATGGTCAGCAAGACAGCAAAGACGGCCCAAGAAGTCCTATCCAATGACTTTCAGATTCTCGTCAAGGACGCGGAAAAGCTCCTGGAACACACTGCCACGCTGGCCGGCGACCAGGCTGACGAACTGCGCGCACAAATCCACGAAAGCCTGCTGCGCGCCAAGGAGACCTTGAAGCTCAGCCAGGAGTCGTTGCGCGAGAAGAGTGAAGAAGTGGTGGTAGCCGCCGAAGATTACGTGCAAGCCAACCCTTGGCAGTCGATCGGCATCGCCGCCGGTGTCGGCTTCCTGCTCGGCCTGCTGGCGACGCGGCGCTGATCATGGCTGCGGACGGCGACATTCCATCCTCGGCTGGCGGCGCCACTGCGCGCCGCCTCGGTGCAGCGGTGCTTGGCCTGCTGCACAGCCATATCGAACTGTTCGGCATCGAGTTGCAGGAGCAGAAATCGCGCACCGTCAGCCTGCTGCTGTTTGCCGGGCTAGCCTTGGTATTCGCGCTGCTGGCGCTGGTTGCGCTGTCGGGCCTGATCCTGATTCTGCTGTGGGACAACTATCGCATCCCCGGCATGATCGGCCTGTGCGTGTTCTACCTGCTGGCCGGGCTGTTCTGCGGCCTGCGCCTCAAGGCGGCGGTGTTTGACGAGTCCTCGCCGTTCAGCGGTACCCTCGAAGAACTTGCCAACGACCGGGAGCGCCTGCTGCCATGAGTGCCCAACCGCCGAACGCCAACTCACGCCGGGAAATGCGCAAGGCCTTGATCCGCCTGCGCATGGAAATGCACCGCCAGGAGATCCGCCACGAGACCCAGCGCCTGGTCAACCCGCTGGACCGCCTCAAGGGCCTGAGCCGCAATGTTCAGGATGGCCTGGGCATCAAACATGCGCCACTCTGGGGCATGGGCGCGGTAATGCTCATGGGGTTCCTCACCGGCAAAGGGGCCCGCTCGGGCAAAACCACCCCTGCCGGCGAGGGGGGAGTCTCGCGTCTGCTGAAACTCAGCACCACTTTGATGCCTTTGATCAAGCTGGTAATGCGGGGCGGCGCCAGCAAATCCTAAAGTGCCATTATTTGGCTACATTCTTGCAACGTGTCGCTGTCATGCCCGCCCGGCGCCAAGCTGGACGGGCATGACAGCGCGTTTGCGTGCGTAACATCCGTACAAGAAAAAATTCACAGTGTTTAAGGAGTCGCCGTGATCGACGGGCAACCGCTCGCATGTTTCCAGCCGTTTATCGACACCGCCACGGGTCGAATCGCTGGGGTCGAGGCCTTGGGCCGCCTGCGCCAGGCCGATGGTCAACTGGTATCCGTGGGCCCGTTGTTCAGCGACCCGCGCACCCCGGCGGCGACGCTGCGCAAGCTGGACCGAGCGATCCGCGACAACGCCCTCAGCCGCCTCAAGGAAGTGCCTGAAGACTGGTTCCTGAGCCTGAACATGTCACCGCGCTGGATCAGCCGGCTGAAAACCGGCCAGGCGCTGCCCAGCCTGCGCCAGCTGCAGCGCCATGGCGTCGACCCGCAGCGCATCGTCTTCGAAATCACCGAGATCAGCGGCGACAGCGCGCGCCTCAGCGAAGTGGTGGAGCGCTACCGTGAAGTCGGCGCGCGCATTGCCATCGACGATTTCGGCGCCGGTTACTCCCAGCTTGATCGCGTGCTGGCCTTGCAACCGGATATCCTCAAGCTCGACATGCGCCTGTTCCAGGCCGCCGCCCGCGGGGGCCCCAGCAGCGAAGTGGTCAAGGCGCTGGCGCTGATGGCGGAAAAGACCGGCTGCTGGATCATCGCCGAGGGCGTTGAAACCGAAGCCGAACTGGATTTCGCTCTGGAATGTGGCTCGCGCTACGTGCAGGGCTACCTGTTCGCCCGCGCCGAGCCGTTCTTCTTCGAGCCCGATGCCTTTGTCGAACGCTTCGCCCAATTGCGCCAGCGCTATGTGGAGCGCAAGGTCGAAGAGCGCGCCCGGCTGATGACCTTGCGCAAGCAACTGGTCAAGCTCATGAACCAGCTGCAGACCTGGGCGGGTAACAATACCCCGGTCAGCGAGTTACCGAATTTTTCCGACAGCCCCTGGGTACTGCGCTTCTACCTCTGCGACCGCCAGGGCACGCAGCTGACGCCCAACCACGAATGGCGCGACAATAGCTGGCACAGCGATCCGAGCTACCTGGGCCACAATTGGTCGTGGCGCCCGTACTTCTACCACTTGCTGGCGGAAGGTTGGGACGAGCGGCGGCTGATTCTTTCCAGCACCTACCGCGACGCCACCAGCAACCAGTATTGCCTGACCGCCGGGCAGTTTTTCGACAACGGCCTGCGCCTGCTGCTGATCGACGTGGATGCCGCCGTGCTCTGAACCAGGCCGCACGGAAAAACCCGCTCACATCTACAGCCCTTGCGCGCCGAGGCCACAACCCCGAAGCTAGGGGCTGGATCCCCCACAGGAGCGCTTGCCTTGGATTGGCCTACCCTGCTTAACCGTGAACGCCTCGGCAAGGTGTTGCACAGCCCCGAGGAGCTGGGCCGCAGCCCGTTCCACAAGGATCACGACCGCATCATCTTTTCCGGTGCGTTCCGCCGCCTGGGGCGCAAGACCCAGGTGCACCCGGTCACCAGCAACGACCATATACACACCCGCCTGACCCACTCGCTGGAGGTCAGCTGCGTCGGCCGTTCGCTAGGTATGCGCGTCGGTGAAACCCTGCGCGAGCGCCTGCCCGACTGGTGCGAGCCCAGCGACCTGGGTATGGTGGTGCAATCCGCCTGCCTGGCCCACGACATCGGCAACCCGCCCTTCGGACACTCCGGCGAAGACGCCATCCGCAGCTGGTTCAACCAGGCGGCCGGGCGTGGCTGGCTCGACAGCATGAGCGAAGCGGAGCGTGGCGACTTTCTCAACTTCGAAGGCAACGCCCAGGGCTTTCGGGTGCTCACCCAGCTTGAATACCACCAGTTTGACGGTGGCACGCGGCTGACCTACGCGACCCTGGGCACCTACCTCAAGTATCCCTGGACCGCCCGCCACGCCGACTCGCTGGGCTACAAGAAGCACAAGTTCGGCTGTTACCAGAGCGAACTGCCGCTGCTCGAGCAGATCGCCCACAAGCTCGGCATGCCGCAGCTCGAAGACCAACGCTGGGCGCGCCACCCGCTGGTGTACCTGATGGAGGCGGCGGACGACATCTGCTATGCCCTGATCGACCTCGAGGACGGCCTGGAGATGGAGCTGCTGGAGTACGCCGAAGTCGAGGCGCTGTTGCTCGGCCTGGTCGGCGACGACCTGCCCGAGACCTACCGCCAACTGGGCCCACAGGATTCGCGCCGGCGCAAGTTGGCGATCCTGCGGGGCAAGGCCATCGAACACCTCACCAACGCCGCCGCCCGGGCCTTCGTCGAACAGCAGGATGCGCTGCTGGCCGGCACCCTCAGTGGCGATCTGGTGGAGCATATGCACGGCCCCGCCAAACGCTGCGTGCTCAGCGCCAAGGACATGGCCCGCAAGAAGATCTTCCAGGACAAACGCAAGACGTTGCACGAAATCGGCGCCTACACCACTTTGGAAATTCTCTTGAATGCCTTCTGCGGCGCCGCCCTGGAGCAACACCAGGGCGGCGCGCCGTCGTTCAAGAGCCGGCGCATTCTCGACCTGCTTGGCAACAACGCGCCGCAGCCTGGGGTCCCGCTGCACTCGGCGTTCCTGCGGGTGATCGACTTCATTGCCGGCATGACCGACAGCTATGCCAGTGAGATGGCCAGTGAGATGACCGGCCGCACCAGCCCGGTCTGAGTGAAACGGCACCGCGCGCCCCCGCGGTGCCTTCAGCCCGGCTGAAAGGCATTCTCCGGGCCGGTGTTTTGGTACTAGCTGAAACACTTTGGCATTTCAGACATGCCGAGAATCAAATATCCCCATTGACAATTAAGTGCCGCCACTCTGGCGCCCCAGTATTTGCGCAGGGCATTGTAGGAATTTTCCTATATAGCATTCTCTAACAACTCCACTCATGCGCTCGCCGATTGAACTGCGTTACTGTTCGCCATCGCCCGCTGCTCGTGTGGAACTCCGTTATGCATTCGATATTCATCGTCGATGATCATCCCGTCATTCGCTTCGGCATGCGCATGGTGCCGGAAGATGCCGGCTACCTGGTGGTAGGCGAAAGCGACAATGGCGTCGATGCTATGCAGATGATTCGCGAGACCGAGCCCGACCTGCTGTTGCTCGACATCCTCATGCCACGCCTTGATGGCCTGGAGCTGCTGGGCCGCCTGCGCGCCATGAACAACAACGTCAAGGCGCTGATGCTGACCGTGCAGCCGGCCGCGCACTTCACCCGGCGCTGCATCAGTTGCGGGGCAAGCGGCTACGTGAGCAAGCGTGAAGACCCGACCGAATTGCTCAGCGCCATCAAGGCGGTACTGTCGGGTTACAACTACTTTCCGTGCCAGGGCGTGATTCCACCACGGGGCCAGGAGTTGCAAGTTGACGAAATGGAACGTTTTAAACTGGTCAACGATCGTGAATTGATGGTGCTGCAATTATTTGCGCAAGGCCATACCAATCGTGAAATAGCCCAAAGCATGTTCCTCAGCAACAAGACCGTCAGCACCTATAAGAAACGCCTGATGAAAAAACTGCTGATCGATTCCCCCATTGAACTTATCGACCTGGCAAAACGCCATGCGCTGGTGTAGCCGTGGCCTTGCATCGCTATGCCAGGCTGGCGCTGTTCGCGCTGACCTGGCTGGGCGTGACCGGCGTGCGAGCGGAGCCAGTGGAGCAGAACCTGCACCTGCTGGGGCGTTCCGATGCCGTGCACTTGCAAGTCACCCCCGATGCTGCTCAGCAGGCTTGGCTGAACAGCCACGAACGCCTGGTGTTGGGTACGTCGGCGCCGGATTACCCACCGTTCGATATCAGCGCCAGCGGCACCGACTATGAGGGCCTGACCGCTGATTATGCGGCGCTCGTCGCCAAGGCCCTGGGGCTGCCAATCCGGGTGGAGCGCTTCGACAGCCGCGCCGCCGCGCTGCAGGCATTGCGCAATGGCGATATCGATCTGTTGGGCAGCGCCAATGGCTTCGAGGCCAGCCTACCGGGCATCGGTCGCAGTGCGGCCTATGCCGAGGACCGCCCCGCCCTGGTCACCCACAGCGACAGGCCCGAGCCTTTGGCGCCCGATCTCGCCGGGTTGCGCCTGAGCGTGGTCGAGCAGTACCTGCCGGCCGCCATCATCGCCCAGCGCTACCCCCTCGCGCAGGTGCAGTTTCATGCGTCGGTGGCGGATGCGCTCAGCGCCGTGGCGTTCGGCAACGCCGACGTGTTCGTGGGCGATACCCTGTCGACCTACCACCAGATCGCCAACGGCTACCTGCAGAACATCCAGATCAGCGAGTTCGGGGCACACGAGCCGCGCGGCTTCGGCTTCGCCCTGCGCGAAGCCGACCAGGCGCTACTGACCCTGGTCAACGCCGCCCTGGCGGCCATCCCGCCAGCCACGCAGCGGGACATCGCCCAACGCTGGAGTGCTGGCAGCATGGCCTTGCTGGATCGCGAAGCCCTGCCACTGACCTTGCAGGAGCGACAATGGCTCAAGGACAACCCGGTGGTGCGGGTGGCAGTCAGCGAAGGCTTCGCGCCGCTGACGTTCTTCGATCAGCAGGGCCGCCTGCGCGGGGTCAGCGCCGAACTGCTGGAACTGATCCGCCTGCGCACCGGGCTGCGCTTCGTGGCGCAACGCAGCCGCAACGTCGAGGCCTTGATGGCCCAGGTCGAGGCCGGCGAAGCCGACGTCGTCGCCGCCCTGATTCCCAGCGAGGAGCGCCGCCAGCGCCTGCGCTTCAGCCAACCCTACCTGCTCAACGGTTACGCCCTGCTCAGCGCCAACCAGCCGCAAGCGCCGCAATCGATGGCAGACATGGCCCACAAGCGCCTGGCCATCAACCGTGGCAGCGCCCTGATCGAATATCTGCGGCGCGAGCATCCGGACATTCAGTTGGTCGAGGCCGAAGATAGCTTCCGCACCCTCGACCTGGTCGCCCAGGGCGAAGCCGATGCGTCCATCAACCCGCTGGTGACGGCGACCTACTTCATGGCCTCCCACCTGTTTCAGGAGCGCCTGCGGATCCGCACAACGGTGGGCAACGAGCAGGCCGGCTTTGCCTTCGCCGTCGCCCGCGGCGCCACCGAGCTGGGCGGTATCCTCGACAAGGCACTGGCCAATATCTCGCCGCAAGAGCTGGCCCTGGTCAACAGCCGCTGGCGCGGTTACAGCCCGGCACCGGACACTTATTGGCGCAACTACCATCGCCTGATCCTGCAGATCACCGTGGCGGCGAGCGTGCTGGTACTGATCGCCGCCGGCTGGGCACTGCTGACCCGGCTCACCTTGCGCCGCCAGAAGCAGGCGCAGCGCGCGCTCAATGATCAGCTCGCACTCATGCGCGCGCTGGTCGAGGGCACCCCGCACCCGGTGTATATCCGCGACCACGAGGGGCGCCTGCAGAACTGCAACGACAGCTACCTGGAGGCAATCCAGGCGCAACGCGAGGCGGTGATCGACAAATACCTCTGCGAAGCCCTGCGCGACAGCCCGGTTCAGGCACGCGAGGTCGAGGACGATTACCAGCGCGTGATGCGCGAGGGCGAGCCGCTGATCGTCGATCGCACCCTGCAGATGGGCAAGCGCACGGTCACGCTGTACCACTGGATGCTGCCCTACCGCGACTCTACCGGCACGGTACGGGGCATCGTCGGCGGCTGGATCGACGTCAGTGAACGGCGTCAGCTGATCGAAAAACTGCGCTCGGCCAAGGACCGCGCCGATAGCGCCAACCGTGCCAAAAGCACCTTCCTGGCGACCATGAGCCATGAGATCCGCACACCATTGAACGCGGTGATCGGCCTGCTCGAATTGGCGCTGGAGCGCGCCGAACGCGGCCAGCTCGACCGCAACGGCCTGCAGGTAGCTCATAGTTCGGCGCGCGGCCTGCTAGAGCTGATCGGCGATATCCTCGACATCGCGCGTATCGAGTCCGGCCATTTGAGCATCAGCCCCAAGCGGGTCAACCTGCGCGAGTTGGTGGAGTCGGTGGTGCGGGTGTTCGATGGGGTCGCGCGCCAGAAGCACCTGGAGCTGACCTTGCACATTGACCATCGCGTCCAGCAACACGATATTCTCCTCGATCCGCTGCGCTTCAAGCAGGTCCTTTCCAACTTGCTCAGCAACGCCATCAAGTTCACCAGCCACGGCGGCGTCAAGGTGGAGGTCGACTTGCACGGCACCAGTGACCCGCGGCAATGGCAGCTGTACTTGAGCGTCGCCGATACCGGCATCGGTATCAGCGAGGAAGATCGCCTGCGCCTGTTCAAGCCCTTCGCCCAAGCGCGTAGCCACACTGCGGGCGAGCAGCAGGGAGCCGGCCTGGGCCTGCTGATCTGCCAGGGCCTGGCGCAAGCCATGGGCGCCAGCCTGCAGCTGCACAGCACGCCCGGCCAAGGCACCACCGTCAGCCTCGAGCTGCGCGCCACCTCGCTCGAACCCTTGGCCGCCGAGCCCATGGCCGCCGCCAGCGCCCATGCGGCCATCGCCGACCTGACGGTGCTGGTGGTGGACGACAATGCCGCCAACCGCCTGCTGACCTTCCAGCAGCTGGAGCACCTGGGCCTGCGTGCCATCACCGCGCAAAGTGGAGAACAGGGCTTGCAACGCTGGCGCCAGCGGCATTTCGACTTGCTGATGGTCGACTGCAACATGCCGGTGCTCAATGGCTACGAGCTGGCGCGTACCCTGCGCCGCGAGGAGCGCCAAAGCCAGCGCCCACGCTGCACGGTGCTGGGCTACACGGCCAACGCGCAGCCGGAACAACTGCAACGCTGCCTCGACGCCGGCATGGACGACTGCCTGTTCAAACCGCTGGAACTGCGCGCCCTTAGCGAACGCCTGAGCCGGGTCCAGCCTCTGCCCGGGAGTCCTGCGAGTGCTCGCGCCGCCTTGCGCCTGGATGGCCTGGAGCTGATGACCCAAGGCGACCCCGCACAAATCAAGCGCCTGCTGGTACAGGTGCACAGCAGTTGCCAGGCTGACCTGCAAGCCTTGCAGGCCTTGGCGCCGAGCGATGATCCCGAACCCGTGCTGGCCCTTGCCCACAAGATCATCGGTGCCGCGCGCATCGTCGACGCCCAGGACGTGTGCGCCGCTTGCCGCGAGCTCGCGGCACTGGCAGCCGACCCACAGCGTCTGGAGCATGGCCGCCAGCGGTTGTGCCGTGCCCTGGAAGCCCTGCAGCTGGATATCGAGCTGAGCCTCGATAGCTTGCCCGGGCTGGCCAGCGCCGCATCCCAGGGGTAAGCCGCCACAGCCCTCTTGTCACGGCAACATCAAATTGACATTATCGGCGCCGAGCATCGCCTCGCGCGCGCCTTTGGAACCTGGCAGCCCGGCGGTCGCTGACGCATCCCTCAGGAGAGACACTCGATGCCCAGGCCCATCCGCCGCCGGTTTCCGTTGCATGTTCATATCAGCGCCATGCTGACGCTACTGATGCTGTTGATCGGTGTGTTGCTCGGGCTGTTCAACTATCGCCAGGCGTCGCAGATCATTCTGGACAGCAGCCAGCGGTTGTTCGAGCGCATCGAGCACGAGGTGCGCCTCGACCTGCAGGACACCTACCAGCCCATTCGCAACGTGCTCAGCCTGCTGGCCCTGGCGGACCCCGGCCAGGGCGCCGATCTTGAGCAACGGCTCAAGCTGCTGCCATCGTTCAATCAGGCCCTGGCGGACAACGCCGATCTCGCCTCGCTGTTCATCGGTGATCAGCAAGGCGATTTCTACATGGTCCGGCCCCTGCGCACCGATGCCATGAAGCAGTTGCTACAGGCGCCGGCGGGCGCGCAATTGCAGGTCTGGAGCATCGAGCATGATGCCCAGGGCGTGGCGCATTCGCAGTCGCTGTTCTACGACGCGGCGCTGAACCTGCTGGAGCGTCGGCACAATCCCAACGACAGCTACGACCCGCGCAAGCGCCCTTGGTTTATCCAGGCCAGCAACACGGCGGCACCCATCACCACCGCGCCCTATGTGTTTTTCTCGGCTCACCAGGTTGGCACCACCCTCGCCCGCCGCACGCCGGGCGGCACGCTGATCGCCGCCGACCTGACCCTCGCGCAGCTCAGCGCCACGCTGGCCAGGCACAAGGTCACGCCCAACACCCTAGCGGTGCTCTACGATGCCCAGGGCAATGCCGTGGCCAGCGCCGACAGCCAGCCGCTGGTGGTCGAGGGCACCGTTGCGCACCTGGCCAAGGTGGCTGATCTCAACCCGGCGCTGGCGCAACTGCTGGCTCAAGGGGTACCCGCCGACCAGCGCCTGCAGCAAGGCCAGCGCACTTGGGTGGTGGCCCACAGCCAGCTGCCCGAGGGTGGCCCCGGCGGCTTGCAACTGGCCCTGCTAGTACCGGAAGACGAGCTGCTCGACGACGCCTACCGATTGCGGCGCAACGGTGCCTTGCTAGCCTTGACCGCGTTGCTGCTGTGCCTGCCGCTCGGCTGGCTGGCGGCGCGTTTGATGGTGCGGCCGATGCGGGCGATGGTAAAGGAAGCCGACAGTGTGCGGCGCTTCGACTTTGAGCGGCAGTTGAGCCGGCCTTCGGCGGTGCTGGAAGTGGATGAACTGAACAGCGCCATGCAGCGTATGAAGGCCACGCTGAAATCCTTCTTCGAAGTCGCCAGCCGTTTATGCGGCGAGCCGCATTTCGCGCCGCTGCTGCAGCGTCTGCTGGAGGAGACCCTGGCCATCAGCGAGGCCCATGCCGGCTTGGTGTATCAAGTCGAAGGGCTGGGTCCGGAGCTGAAGGCCACGGGCTTGATCATCGAACAGCAGCGCCTGGCGCCCAGCGCCCTGAACCTGCGCACCCGCAGCCCAAAGGCCCCCAACGCGCCCAGTTGGTTCGCCGAAGCTGGCAGTTCTGCGCAGGCACTCGTGACCTCGCTGGGCTACGACCATGCCCACGACCTGCAAGCCGTGATGAGCCGCCTGCAAAGCCCACGGGTGCACCTGGTAGCGATTCCCTTGCGCAATCGCGAGCAGGCATTGGTGGGGATGCTGGTGCTGTTGCACCGGGATACCGGGACCTTGTCGGAACTGGACAACCTGGGGCCGGATCGGATTGCGTTTATTCAGGCGGTGCTCAATACGGCGGGGACTGGGATTGTGGGGCATGCGTTGCGCACATCGCCGGAAGCAGGCGTGGAGTAGGACGAAGAGGCGAAACGAGGGGGTAATACGGAGGGGCAAAGCAATGCAGGAGCGAGCCAGGCCCGCTCCCACACCGAGATATCAGGCTGCCGAATTGATCGGCTTTTCCGGATACCAGACGTCCAGCAGCGGGCTGACGTCGACGCTGGTCAGTTCGCTGCGAGCCTTGAGCCAGGCTTCGACGGTAGCGCGCTGCTCTTCGTTGACCGAGCCACGCTTGGACAGGCAGACCAGACCGAAGTCGTCACCGCCGACGTAGCCCAGGCCGTTGGCTTCCATGGCGTCTTTCAGGAAGGCATCGAGGAAAGCGTCGATTGCCGTTTCTTCCAGGCCTTCCTTGAATTCAAGGTTCAGCTCGAAGCCCAATTCCTGGAATTCATCCACGCAGAGTTTCTTGCGCAGACGACGGGAACGATTAGTGGCCATGAATACAATCCTATTGAGGTAATAACGCGCGGCACTTTACCAGCTTATGGCGAAGATTGCCGAACCTTCGCCCCTCGCTAGCGGCGGGCACGCAGGGCATAATGCGTGCGCATGTTTCTGGAATGAGGGTTTTCACCTGTTCATGCCCTCGACTTTTCACCCTCTTCATTACGCAGGGTTCGCTTGCACATGATCAAATCCTTTCGCCCGCTGTTGTTTGCCGGCCTGTTGTTGCCATTGGCCTTCACCGTTTGCGCCGCCCCCCTCAATACCGCCCTGCCGCCCAAGGTCCAGCAAGCGCTGAAGGCCAACAAGCTGGAAGACAACGCCCTGTCGCTGGTAATGGTGCCGCTCAACGGCGCGGGCACGCCGACCGTGTACAACGCCGATGTGTCGGTGAACCCGGCTTCGACCATGAAGCTGGTCACCACCTACGCGTCGCTGGAGCTGCTGGGCCCCACCTACCAGTGGAAAACCGAGTTCTACACCGATGGCAAGCTGGACAGCGGCATCCTCAACGGCAACCTGTACCTCAAGGGTGGCGGTGATCCGAAGCTGAACATGGAGAAGCTCTGGCTGCTGATGCGCGACCTGCGCGCCAACGGCGTGCGCCAGGTCACTGGTGACCTGGTGCTGGACCGCAGCTACTTCATCCCGCCACAGTTGCCGGATTTCAACGACGATGGCGGCGACGACAACAAGCCATTCCTGGTCAAGCCAGACGCGCTGATGGTCAACCTCAAGGCCATGCGCTTCATTGCCCGCAACGATTCCGGCCACGTGACCGTGGCCGTGGAGCCGCCGATCGCGACCATTCATATCGACAACCAGGTCAAGGCCACGCCCGGCAGCAAATGCGGCGGCGACGTGCGCTACAACCCGGTGGCCCAGGCCGATGGTTTCAGCGTGGTGGTCAGTGGCCAGCTGGGCGAAGGCTGCAGTTCGCAGACCTACCTGTCGCTGCTCGACCATCCGGAATACGCCGCTGGCACCGTGCGCGCGATCTGGAACGAGCTGGGCGGCAGCATCCAGGGCCGTGACCGCCAGGGCACTGTACCGAAGACCGCCACCCTGCTGGCGCGGGCCTTCTCGCCGGACCTGGTGGAAGTCATCCGCGACATCAACAAATACAGCAACAACACCATGGCCCAGCAGCTGTTCCTGAGCCTCGGCGCCCAGTACCGTACCGATGCCGATGGCGACGACGCCAAGGCGGCGCAGCGCATGATTCGCCAGTGGATGGCCAAGAAGAACATCCCTTCTTCGCACTTGGTGATGGAAAACGGCTCGGGGCTGTCGCGGGACGAGCGGGTCAGTGCGCGGGAGATGGCGATGATGCTGCAGGCCGCCTGGCAGAGCCCTTACCAAGCCGAGTTCATGGCCTCGATGCCGCTGGTGGGCATGGACGGCACCATGCGCAAGCGCCTGAAGACCACGGCCATGGCCGGCGAAGGCCATATCAAGACCGGCACGCTCAATACCGTGCGCGCCATCGCCGGCTTCAGCCGCGACGACAACGGCGTGACCTGGGCGGTGGTGGCGATCCTCAACGATCCGAAACCGTGGGGTGCCTCCTCGGTGCTGGACCAGGTGCTGCTGGACCTGTACCGCCAGCCGTCGAGCCTGAACCCGGCGGTGTCGCTGCAGAACTGACTGTGCTCAGCGCAATTCGGGCTGGACGCGATCGCGGCCGGCCTGCTTCGCCGCATACACGCCCGAGTCGGCGCGCAGCAACAGCGCGTCGGCGCCCTCTCCCGGGCGCCAGCAGGCCAGGCCGAAACTGGCGGTGACCACACCCACGCCGTCGACCGCCACACTGCGCAGGCCCTGCCAAAGCTCCACCGCCAGGTGGTAGGCCTGGTCGCTGTTGCTGCCGGGGCACAGCACCATGAACTCCTCGCCGCCCAAGCGGCAGAACACGTCGGTACGGCGCAGGCGCTGGCCGATGTGTTGGCAGAAGGCTTGCAGCACGCGGTCGCCCTGAGCGTGGCCATGTTGGTCATTGATCTGCTTGAAGTGGTCGATGTCGAGCATGATCACGGACAGGCTCAACCCTTCCCGGGCCGCGCAGGCCACTTCCGACTTCAGGCGCTCCTGGAAATAACGGCGGTTATAGATGCCAGTCAGGGAGTCGGTGATCGACAGCACCCGCAGTTCTTCCTCGACCCGCTTGGCTTCGGTGATGTCCAGGCAGATCGCCAGATGGCCGGTCTGGCGCTCCTGCTCGTCACGCACCGAGGTGGTCAGCATGTTGACCACCAGGCGGCTGCCGTCCTTGCGCACCAGGGTCCATTCGTTGGCATCTTGCTCGTCTAGTGCTTCGCCAAGCATCACTTGGGACAGGGAGACCTTGCAGCCGCTCTCGGCTTCGAGCATCCGTGCGCGGCTGCGCAGCTCGGCGGCATCATGCAGATCCTCCAAAGCCATGCGTCCGAGCACTTCCGCCTCGCGATAGCCCAGCATGCGTTCGGCGCCGGCGTTGAAAGTGGTGATGACCCCGGCCAGGTCGGTGGCGATGATCGCCACCTGGGTAGCGGCGTCCAGCACGCTGCGCAGCTGGCCATGGGTGCCGCGCAGGGCGCGCTCGCTGGCCATCAGTTGCGCAGTGCGTTCATCCACCTGCAGCAGGGCACGCTGGCGCTGGCTGAAGACGTTGTACAACAAGGTGGCGAGCAACAGGCTGAGCAGGCCGCCGACCACCATGATGGCCAACGCGGTCAGGGACGTGTAGGCCTGGGCGAAAACATCGCTGGGGCGTATTTCGAGGTCGTAGCTACGGTCGCCCAGGGCCAACCGCTCATGCACCACCAGCGGCAATGGGCTGGCCGGCACCTGGGACCGGAACAGCAACGCCTCGGTGGGTGGCGCGCCAGGGTCGCGGATACTGACCTGCAAGTTGTCGCTGGCAGGGGCCGGCAAGCCGTCGGTCATCAGCTGCGCCACGCTGATGACCGCGCTGACGAACCCCTGCACCGGTCGCGCGGCAGGCGCCAGCCCCCGGGACGGGCCGACCACCGGGACGATCAGCAGCAAACCGCGGGCATCGACCTCCCTGAGCCCGATCAGGGTCACCGGCCCCGAGGTCGCGAAGGTGCCGCTGGCCTCCGCGCGCAGAAAAGTGTCACGCCGCACCGGGTTGCTGAACATGTCGTAACCAAAGGGCACGTCCGCCTGCAGCTTGCTCTGCGTGAAAAAAACCGGAACATAGCGGTCGCGCTGGGCCGCAGGTACCAGCTGGCCGCTGGTGTCGAGGTCGCGAATGCTGAAGTTCGCCAAGCCGTCTTCCCGCGCGTCATGCTCGAAGCCGGCGCGCTCCGCTCCCGCGACGCGTGGCGCCCAGGTATAGGCCACCGTGCGGCCCAGCAGTGGGCGCACATAGCTGTTGAATTGGTTGCGACTCAAGGATTGCGAATAGGCGATGAAACGGCGCACGCCATCGAGGCGCTGGACCTGATCGGCGAAGCGTTCTTCGATGCGGGTGGAGCGCTCGCTGGCGAGCATTTCAAAGCGCTGGCGCAACTGGCGCTGTGAGACTTCCTCGGCGACCCAGGCGAGCACCGCGCTGATCAGGCAGCCGCTGATGAACACCACCACCGTGACCATGCAGGCAGCGGCGTCTTCACTGAAAAAGCCGAGGATCTTCGGGCGGGTGGGTGGGCGCGGCATAGGCAACACTCATTACACCCGCGAGCGGGGCGTTCACAAGGTATGCCTCTGTTATAGCGATATGCCACTAACTTGCATAGTGGCAAAACGCCTGAATTGCCGCTGCAGCCCGCGCAGCCTGTGAGATTTCACCTACTTTGCGACGGGCTGCATAAACCCGCGATCAACGTGCCTGAATTTTCCAGGCGCGGTGGATCTTGGTGTTGCGGGCGAAGTCCGGATCCAGGGTTTGCGCGGTGATCTCTTCCACCGCGTAACGCTGGATGAGGTTTTCGTCGAGCTGGAATTTGCGGAAGTTGTTGGAGAAATACAGCACGCCGCCTGGCGCCAGGCGGGCCACCGCCAGATCGAGCAGCTGCACGTGATCGCGCTGTACGTCGAACACCCCTTCCATGCGCTTGGAGTTGGAGAAGGTCGGCGGGTCGATGAAGATCAGGTCGAATTCATCGCGGCTGGCCTGCAGCCATGCCATCACATCGCCCTGCTCCAGACGGTTCTTGTCGGAGAAGCCATTGAGCGACAGGTTGCGGCGCGCCCAATCGAGGTAGGTGCGCGACAGGTCGACGCTGGTGGTGCTGCGCGCGCCGCCCTTGGCCGCATGCACGCTGGCCGTGGCGGTGTAGCAGAATAGGTTGAGGAAACGCTTGCCGCTGGCCTCGCGCTGGATACGCAGGCGCATCGGGCGGTGATCAAGGAACAGGCCAGTGTCCAGGTAGTCGGTCAGGTTGACCAGCAGCTTGACGCCACCCTCCTGGACCTCGGTGAACTGCCCCTGGGCGCTCTGGCGCTCGTACTGGCGCGTGCCGCTCTGGCGCTCGCGGCGCTTGACGATCACGCGGCTCTTGTCGATGCCCAGGGCCTGGGGAATGGCCGCCAGGGCGTCGAACAGGCGGGCCTGGGCCTTGTCCGGATCGATGGACTTGGGTGCGGCGTATTCCTGCACGTGCACCCAGTCGTGGTACAGGTCGATGGCCATGGCGTATTCGGGCATGTCCGCATCATAGACGCGGTAGCAGTCGATGCCCTCGCGCTTGGCCCACTTGCCCAGCGCCTTGAGGTTCTTCTGCAGGCGGTTGGCGAACATCTGCCCGCCTTCGCTCAGGCGTGCCTGCTCGACCACAGGGGCTGGGGCTGGCTTGATCGGGTTGCCGTTCTTGTTGACGCCACGGGCATAGGGATCGGCCGCTACCACCGGCTCTTCGGCCTGCTCGCGCTCCAGCTGGCGCTGTTCCGGCGTGCGGCGCTCGCCGGTGACGAACTGGTCGGGCAGCACCTTGATCAGCAGCAGCTTGCACGGCAAGGCGCCGTTCCAGAATGCATATTGCTTGTGGCTACGGATGCCCATGCGCTTGCCCAGGTCCGGGGCACCGGTGAACACCGCCGCCTCCCAGTTCAGGCAGGCTTGGCGCAGGCGCTCGCCCAGATTCTGGTAGAGGTACAGCAGGCTGGCCTCGTCACCCAGGCGCTCGCCGTAGGGAGGGTTGCAGATCACCAGACCTTTCTGGTGCTGATCGGGGCGTGGCTCGAAGGTGGCCACCTCGCCCTGGTAGATCTTGATCCACTCGCTCAGGCCGGCGCGCTCGACATTGTTGCGCCCGGGCTGAATCAGCCGTGGGTCGGCCTCGTAGCCGCGAATCCAGCTGGGGGTTTTCGCCAGGCCGGCTTCGGCGCGGGCGAGGGCTTCGTCATGCAGCTTGCGCCACAGGGCCGGCACGTGGCCCAGCCAGGCGCTGAAGCCCCAGCGGGTACGCTTGAGGTTGGGCGCCATGTCGGCGGCGATCATGCCCGCTTCGACCAGGAAGGTACCCACACCGCACATCGGGTCGGCCAGCGCGCCGCCGGCCGCGGCGATGCGCGGCCAGCCGGCACGAATGAGGATGGCTGCCGCGAGGTTTTCCTTGAGCGGCGCGGCGCCTTGCTGCAGGCGGTAGCCACGTTGGTGCAGGCTGTGGCCGGACAGGTCGAGGGACAGGATGGCCTCGCCACGGTCCAGGCGCAGGTGCACGCGCAGGTCAGGGTTGAGCTTGTCGACGCTGGGGCGGTCGCCGTTGGCGGTGCGCAGCTTGTCGACGATGGCGTCCTTGACCTTGAGGGCACCGAAGTGAGTATTGTCGATGCCCGAGCCATGGCCGCTGAATTCCACGGCCAGGGTGCCGTCGGACAGCAGGTGGTCGGCCCACTCCACTTCATTGACGCCGTCGTACAGGTCATCGGCTTTCTTCATCTGGAAGCGCTTGAGCACCAGCAGTACACGGTTGCCCAGGCGCGACCACAGGCACAGCCGGTAGGCGGTTTCCATGTCGGCCATACCGCGCACTGCCGAGGTGTGCTCGCGGGCTTCTTCCAGGCCAAGGCCAGTGGCTTCCTCGATCAGCAGGCCTTCGAGGCCTTTGGGGCAGGTGAGAAAGAGTTCAAAACGATCCGACATGTGTCTATCCAGGCCTTGGCGATAATGGGCGGCAACGCATTGCCGACCGCGGTTTCAATAAGCGCTGTTCCAACCGAGCGCTCGGCTGGCACCCTCACGGTGCCGTACCACACAGCGATTCGCCACCCCCGTCAGTCGAGCGGTGCGAACACTGCGCAGAAAGTTCTGCTTCGATGAAGGCAATCACATGACCCTTCGTCGATTTATTCGGCGCTGCTAATCGCCATTATTCGCAATGGCACATTGATCGCAGTTCTTATCAAGGGCCTGATCATACGGGGTTTGATGACGTTGGGCGATTGACGCATCTGTTTACTTATCGTCATGAGCGCAAAAACGTTACCGCCTTATGACAAAACGATCATTCCCTCCATCGGCTCCATTGTTTAGAACTCATACAGGCCGCCACTGCAACGGTGGTGGCATCCAGGCTCGCGACGCCGGCAGCGAGCGCAAACCGGCAGGAAGAATCTGCCCGACCTTCTGAGGTCGACGGGACATTACAGTCAACAAACGAGGGCTACACCCTATGAGAAGACTCAAGCGTGATCCGTTGGAAAGAGCATTCTTACGCGGCTACCAATATGGTATCCATGGCAAATCCCGCGAGCTTTGCCCCTTTACTCTACCGTCGGTTCGTCAAGCCTGGATCAATGGCTGGCGCGAAGGACGCGGCGACAACTGGGACGGTATGACCGGCACTGCGGGGATACACAGACTCAACGAACTTCACGCTGTCGGCTGAGCAGGACTCAACACCCGACCACTCTACTCGTTTAAATGTGTTTAACCATGCACGCCCGACCCGGGCGGCGGGCTAGCGCCCAAAGGGCCCCTGAGGGGGCCCTCTTTTTTACCCGTGTACCTTCAGTGCCCTGCCGCCGCCTCAGGGGCGCCGTGCAGCGATGGCATCGACGCATTCGCGGATCAGCGCCGGGCCTTTATAGATGAACCCCGAATAGATCTGCACCAGGCTCGCGCCCGCGGCGATCTTCTCCGCCGCATGGCGGCCCTCGGTGATGCCACCTGCGGCGATGATCGGCAACTTGCCCCCCAGCGACTCGGCCAGCACCTTGACGATATGAGTGCTTTGCGCCAGCACCGGCGCACCGGAAAGCCCACCCGCCTCGTCACCATGCACCAGGCCTTCGACGCCTGCGCGGCTGAGGGTGGTGTTGGTGGCGATGACTGCATCCATACCTGACTCGAGCAGCGCGCTGGCCACCAGTGCGGTTTCCTCGTCGCTCATGTCGGGGGCGATCTTGATTGCCAGTGGCACGTGGCGGCCGTGGCTCGCGGCCAGGACCTGACGGCGCTCGGCCAAGGCGTCGAGCAGTTGCTTGAGCGATTCGCCGAACTGCAGGCTGCGCAGGCCCGGGGTGTTCGGCGAGCTGACGTTGACGGTCACGTAGCTGGCGTGAGCGTAGACCTTGTCGAGGCAGATCAGGTAATCGTCTACCGCGCGCTCTACGGGGGTGTCGAAGTTCTTGCCGATATTGATGCCCAGGGTGCCGCGGTACTTGCAGGCCTTGACCCGCGCCACCAGGTTGTCCACGCCCAGGTTGTTGAAGCCCATGCGGTTGATGATGGCGTTGGCTTGCGGCAGGCGGAAGATGCGCGGCTTGGGGTTGCCCGGCTGCGGGCGCGGGGTGACGGTGCCAATTTCGACGAAACCGAAACCCAGCTGGGCGAAGCCATCGATGGCCGCGCCGTTCTTGTCCAGGCCGGCAGCCAGGCCGACCGGGTTGGCGAACTGCAAGCCCATCACCGACACCGGCAACGCCATTGGCGCCTTGGCCAGCAGGCCATTGAGGCCCAGCCGCCCTCCGGCACCGATCAGGTCCAGGGACAGGTCGTGGGAAGTTTCCGGGGACAGTTTGAACAGCAGCTGGCGGGCCAGGTTGTACATGGGCGCAATGAACTCGGCAAGACGAAATAGGCGCCGATTGTACCAGCAACTGCACGGCCCTGTGCATGGCGAGCATTGCCACCGGCTCAAATCGCAGGCAAAGAAAAGCCCGGCCGAAGCCGGGCTTTTCCAGAGCGTCAGCTAATTACTTAGCTTGAGCTTCAACCTTCGCTTCTACGCGACGGTTAACAGCGCGACCAGCTTCGGTAGCGTTGTCAGCTACTGGGCGAGTTTCGCCGTAGCCTACCGAGTTGATGCGGTCAGAACCGACACCGTACTGGTTGACCAGAACTTGTTTAACGGCGTTTGCACGACGCTCGGACAGTTTCTGGTTGTAAGCGTCAGGACCGACGGAGTCAGTGTGACCTTCAACAGTGGTGGTGGTCTGTGGGTACTGCTTCATGAAGTCAGCCAGGTTCTTGATATCGCCGTAGCTGTTAGGCTTGACGACCGACTTGTTGAAGTCGAACTTGACGTCCAGCTCTACGCGAACGACTTCAGCAACTGCCGGGCAACCGGTAGCGTCAACGGTAACGTTGGCTGGGGTGTTCGGGCACTTGTCAACGTTGTCGCAAACGCCGTCGTTGTCGCTGTCGGTGCACACGTCAGCAACTGGAGCAGGAGCAGGAGCTGCTTCTTCGTGCTTGCCGCCGCTGCCGCCGAAGTTCACACCCAGACCGATGGTCGGAGCGTAGTCCCACTTGCCGTTGTCCAGTTTGTACTGGGCTTCAACACCGGCACGAGCGTACAGGTTGTTGGTGAAGTACCACTTGGCGCCAGCGCCGATGTTGGCGAAAGTCGAGCTGTCGCGGCCGCTGTGGCCGTCTGCTACGACGTTGCCCAGGCTCTGGTGAGCGAAGCCACCGGAAACGTATGGACGCAGGGCGTCGCCAACGGTACCGAAGTGGTACATGGCGGTCAGGGAACCCGTGTCACCGTTGATGCGCTGAGGGCCACGGCCATCGTCTGCACGGGTGTAGTTGGTTTTGCCGTAGCCCAGGATCAGCTCGACGTCGTCGGTCAGGAAGTAACCGATCGAAGCGCCAGCGGTACGACCATCTTCTACGTGGTCAACGCTGTGACGATAGTTCTTCGAGTAGAAAGCTTCACCTTCGACTGCGCCTTGGCCTTGAGCCAATACGCCGAAGGAAGTCACGGCTACCAGCGAACCAATAGCCATGCCCAAAGTGTTTTTCAGTTTCATCCGTTAAATCCCCATCTGGTGATTGTTAGCTGCACCTCACAAAAACGAGGGACAGCTGGTCGGCAAGTCTAGCAGATCCGCCGACACGTTAGAGATATTTGCTATGAACTAAGTTTCAGTCATACCCGCAAATTTCTCACGTAATTTGTCCAAAGCGCGCTTGTATCGCATTTTGGTAGCGCTCAGACCCATGTGCATGATGTCGGCAATCTCCTGGAATTCCAGCTCCGCGACGAATCGCAGTACCAGAATCTCCCGATCGATCGGGTTCACATACACTAACCAGCGGTCCAGCCCACCACGCTCTTCAGACTTCGGTGCCGTCTCTTCGGATGCTTCCTCGACCGGGTCGAGACTCAGGGCATCCTGCAAGCGACGCTTGCGCCTTTCCTTGCGATACTGCGTGATGCATTCGTTGTAGGTGATGCTGTAGAGCCAGGTCTTGAATTTCGATTTTCCCTCGAAATTCTTCAATCCATACAACACCTTTAGCATCACTTCCTGACAGACATCATCAGCATCGCGATCGTTCCCTAAATAACGTGCACAAACGTTGAAGAGGGTGCGCTGGTAGCGCCGCATCAGCTCCTCATACGCCCGCGTCACGTGAAACAGCTCGGCGTGCGAACGCTCCACCAGCTCCTCATCGGACAGCTCGCGGGGATCGTAACGCTGGGGCAGCGGGTAAGGGTTATTCAAGACAAGTCGGGCCGGCAGTGGTCAATGTCCGCCACGGCCCAGGCATCAGGCAATTTCGCGGCGGCATACATTAGCAGGATTGCCGCATTAGCGGCTACTGACCCGTTGCTCCAGCAGAATCTTGTTCGATAACGACACCAGCTCTCCCTCATCGGTCAGCAGGGTGGTCTTCACCGTGCCGATTTCTTCAATCTGCCCTTCAACCTCTCCAACGCGCACCTGCTGGCCCACCTGGTACAGCTCGCGCACATAGATGCCTGCCAAAATCTGCCCGGCGATGTCGCGGCTACCGAGGCCCATGGCCAAGGCGATTGCCAGACCGACGGTAATCAGGCCGATGACGATCACATGGTTGAGCAGGTCGGTCTTGATCTCCAGCTGGCTGATGGCCACGGAGATGCTGATGATGATGACCAGCACCTGGGCAACGCGCCCCAGGCCCTGGGCGTAATCGAGCCCGACGCCTTCGGCGGCGCCACGCACCAGGCCGTTGGCCAGTTGCGCCAGCAGCACGCCCACCAGCAACACCAGGGCGCCCGCGAACACTTTGGGCAAATACAGCGCCAGCACGTCGAGGGTCGCCGAGACCCGCTGCAGGCCCAGGGACTCGGCGGCGGAAACGAGGAAAATCAGCAGCACGAACCAGTAGACGATCTTGCCCACCAGGGTGGAGATCGGCACCTTGATACCGGCGCGGCTCATGAGTTTGGTCAGCCCGGTGCCGCCCATGACCCGATCCAGGCCGAGCTTGGCGAGCAGTTTCGACAGCAAGGTGTCGAGCAGCTTGGCCACCACGAAGCCGAGCAATACCACCACCAGCGCCCCGAACAGATTGGGGATGAAGTTGGCGACTTTGGTCCACAACGCCGTCATGGCGGCGACCAGGCTCTGGGTCCAGAGGTCGAGTTGCATAATCAGTCAGCCTTATCCGCGCGCCGCGCAGAGGTTGTACGTCGCGAGACCGGGGATACGTGCCCGGCCCCGTTGTTCACGGCAATCATGCAGGCCTGCAACCAACGCCCCATCAGGGTGAACAGGTCCTGCGCGCCGACCTGGCGGTTGGCGGTCTTGAGCACGCGGCCCAGTGCCGCATCATCGTCGCGATGGGACGATGAGGCGTTGAGCATGCCGCGCAAGGACTCTTCAAACGGATCGTCGACCATGGGAACCTCGCGAATTTCATTCAAAGACGTGCCGGGGTGGCAACGGGTCACATCCTTTTCAAACAGCCATTCGATTATTGCGTAACGCTATTGTCACACCCAGCGCAGCCGCCGGAACAACCACCACTGCCCGACGCCTACCAACAGCATGATGGAGCAGGCGATATAGAAGCCATGGGGGCTGGCCGACCAGGGAATGGCGCCGACGTTCATACCCAGCAGGCCGGTGATGAAGGTCATGGGCAGGAACACCCCGGTGACGATACCGAAGCGGTACATGGTGCGGTTCATGCGCTCGCTCAGGCGCCGGTCTTCGGCTTCCAGCACCAGGCCCACCCGTTCGCGCGTAAGCTCCAGCTCTTCCAGATAGCGAATCAGGCTGTTGTTGAGCTCGTTCCAGTAATCGCCGTCGTCGTCCTCGAACCAGGGCAGCTTGTGCCGCGCCAGCTGGGCGTAGATTTCCCGCTGCGGTGCCAGGAAGCGGCGCAAGCCGGCGGCGCGACGGCGAAAATGCAGCAGGCTGCCATGCTCGGGCGTGTAGCGCTCGTCGGCGTCGATCTTGTCTTCTTCGTTGTCGAGGGCTTCGGACAGGTCGCCCACCAGCGCCTGAACCTTCTCTGTCATGTGCTGGGCAAGGTAGAGGATGAGCTCGGAGGCCGAACGCGGGCCACTGCCGGCCTGCAGTTGCGTGATCAGCTCGTCGGTGGCGCGCAGGGGGCGCAGGCGCATGGAGATCACCCGCTGGGCCTGAGCGAAGATGCGCACCGAGACCATGTCTTCAGGTTCCGCACCCGGGTTCAGGTTGACCCCCCGCAGGAACAGCAGCAATTCGCAGTCAGGCAATGGCAGCAGGCGTGGCCGGGTGTTCTCCTCGAGCAGCAGGTCGCAGCTGAATTCGCTGAGGCCGCTGTCGCTGCGCAGCCAGCTCTGGGTCTGCGGGTGGCCGCGGTCCCAGTGCAGCCACAGGCTCTCGCTGGGCTGCAGTTGCAGGCTGTCTATTTCGGTTCGTGCAATGGAACGCGCACCGCCTTTACCATCCAGCACCAGGGCGAGCACCAGCCCCCACTGCGCGTTTTCTTCCTCGAACATCCTCACTCCACTGCAGTATTACGGGTTATTCCGGCATCTTCAGGGCCGTGGGCGATACGATAACGCCATTGTTGTCGGCGTAGATGAATTCTCCCGGGCGGAACGTGACACCGGCGAAGTGTACGACCACGTTGAGGTCGCCCAGGCCGCGCTTCTCGGTCTTGCGCGGATGGGTGGCCAGTGCCTGCACGCCGACGTCCATCTGCGCGATCATGTCGACGTCACGGATGCAGCCGTAGATCACCAGACCTTCCCAGTGGTTTTGCGCGGCCTTCTCGGCCAGCATGTCGCCCAGCAGCGCGCAACGTAGCGAGCCACCGCCATCGACCACCAGCACCTTGCCAGTGCCGTCGAGTTCGACCTGCTCCTTGACCAGGGAGTTGTCTTCGAAGCACTTGAGGGTGACGATCTGCCCGCCAAAGGAATCGCGGCCACCGAAATTGCTGAACATGGGCTCCAGCACTATCACGTCGGGATAGGCGTCGCACAGGTCGGGGGTGAGGTAATGCATGGGCTAACTCCTGTCAGATAGAGGTTGGGCGTGCGTTTCCAGTCTAGACCCAGTTGGCCGGGAATGGTTTATCCCGGCCTCGACAGTCTTATACCGCGTGTTGCAGAGGCGCTTGGGCGGCGCTTTCGTTTTCCAGCAGCCACTGCGCCACCAGCGGCCAGACCTCCGCTTGCGCGGCCTTGCTGACCAGCATGTCGACGTGACCGAAATCTTCACTGAAGCCGTGCTTGCGGCCCAGTTCGACGAAGCGCCGGGCGCTGGCGCCGAATTGCTCGAACAGGCGTCGGCACTCGGCCACCGGGTCTTGGTGGTCGCCTGTGGCCGCCACCGCCATGACCGGCACCTGATTGTCGGCCATACCGGCCCACCAATCGCTGTGGCGGTCGCGAAACTTGCCGAACAGCCCATACCAGCGCATCACTTCCAACGCCAGGCCAATGGGCTCGTCTTCCGGGCCGCGCTTGAAGCGCGAGCCCGACAGGTGAGCGAAGCGCTTGAGCAGCAGGCGCCCGGCCCAGGCCACCGGTGGCACCTTCAGCGGCCAGTAGTGGCGCGATACCTGGCTGCCGAACATCGCCACGGAGGCGACGTCATCAGCGCCCAGGTACTGGCCGCCGAGCGCCGCCGCCAAGGTGGTGCCACCCAGGGAATGGCCGACCCAATGCGGTTTGCGGCCGCTCTGCTCCTGCACGAAGGCGTTGATCACCGGCAGGTCGTAGCGAGCGTAGTCGGCGACCTTGTTGTGGCGGTACTCGAGATTGCGCGGCGACAGCCCATGGCCGCGCATTTCCGGCACCCACACATCGAAGCCCTGGCGCGCCAACCAGGCGCCCAAGCCTACGCCCTTGGGCGAAAACCACAGGCGGCGGTTGGAAAAACTGCCGTGCAGCAGGATCACCGGAACGCCTCGGCCGGCCGGCTGGTCGGCCTGGCCCAGACGGGTCACGGCCAGCTCGACGCTGGCGTCGGGGCTGTTGGCGGCCTTGATGCGGTACACGTCCTCGCTCAAATCACCGCGCCGGTCGGCGCTGAGCAAGGCCACGGGAAAAAGTCGACTGCTGCTTTGCATAGAATGAGAAAAGACCAGAGCTTGAGAAAAATCACCGAGCCCGCCATGAAAAAGGGGCCAGCCCAGGTGGCAAGCAGCACCACCGCGGGACAAGCCCCTCCTTCATGCAGGCGCAAAGGCGGTCAGGATATCAGACCCCGGCTTCTTTCTCCGCCAGGAAGAACCAGGTTTCGAGTACCGAGTCCGGGTTCAGCGACACGCTTTCGATGCCCTGCTCCATCAGCCACTTGGCCAGGTCCGGGTGGTCGGAAGGCCCCTGGCCGCAGATGCCGATGTACTTGCCGGCCTTG
>Ga0308164_10000575_pt1 | contig 56861 bp, 54 predicted proteins | sample PhyTR2_FD_201031 | JGI IMG/M metagenome (GOLD analysis project Ga0308164, IMG submission 201031) | Phyllosphere microbial communities from UC Gill Tract Community Farm, Albany, California, United States - DLSLT.R2 | ecosystem: Host-associated > Plants > Phyllosphere > Unclassified | place: USA... | reverse complement strand
GACCGGCCTACAACGGCACCAGCTTCGCGTAGCCCATCATCAGCCACTTGCTGCCCTCGGGGAAGTTGACCTGCACCCGGGCCTGGGCGCCAGCGCCTTCGAAGTTGAGGATCACGCCTTCGCCGAATACCGCATGCTGGACGCGCTGGCCCATGGTGAACTCGGTTTCCGGAATGCCGGTGCCGTTGAACAGGCTGCTGCTGTTGAATTTCGGCGTGCCGCCGAACGGACGGTTGACGCTGTTGGACAGCCGGACTTCCTGAATCAGCGCCGGCGGGATTTCGCGTACGAAACGCGAGACCTTGTTGTAGGTTTCGCTGCCGTACAGACGACGCGTTTCGGCGTAGGTCATCACCAACTGTTTCATGGCCCGGGTGATGCCGACATAGGCCAGGCGCCGTTCCTCTTCAAGACGGCCCGGTTCTTCCAGACTCATCTTGTGCGGGAACAGCCCTTCCTCCATGCCCACCAGGAACACGTGCGGGAATTCCAGGCCCTTGGCGCTGTGCAGGGTCATCAGCTGAATGCTGTCTTCATGCTCCTGCGCCTGGGTGTCGCCCGCTTCCAGCGAGGCATGCCCCAAAAACGCTGCCAGTGGCGTCAGGTCTTCTTCGCTTTCGTGATTCTCGAAAGCACGGGCAGCGCTGACCAGTTCCTCAAGGTTTTCTACCCGCGCCTGACCTTTCTCGCCTTTTTCCTGCTCGTGATAGGTAATCAGCCCGGACTGTTCGATCACCGTCTGGGTCATCAGGTGCAGCGGCATTTCCATGACCTTGGCCGCGAGGTTCTCGATCAGCTCGATGAAACCGCCCAAGGCAGTGGCGGCGCGTCCGGTCAGGCCCTTGTTGGCAACCAGCAGGCGCATGGCTTCCCACATGGAGACGTCGGCATGACGCGCATGCTCGCGAATCGCTTCGACGGTTTTTTCACCGATGCCGCGCGCCGGAACGTTGATCACCCGCTCCAGTGCCGCATCGTTGCCACGGCCTTCCAGCAAGCGCATGTAGGCCATCGCGTTCTTGATTTCGGCACGTTCGAAGAAGCGCTGTCCGCCGTAAATGCGGTACGGAATGCGCTCACGCAGCAGGGCTTCTTCAAGCACCCGCGACTGGGCGTTGGAGCGGTACAGAATGGCGATGTCGTTGCGCGAAATACCGGTTTTCAGCGCGCTTTCGATGGTCTCGACCACGTAACGCGCTTCATCGTGCTCGTTGAACGCGGCGTACAGATTGATCAGCTCGCCATCGCCAACGTCGGTCCACAATTCCTTGCCCAGGCGACCACTGTTATTGATGATCAAGCCGTTGGCGGCCTTGAGGATGCTCGCTGTGGAGCGGTAGTTCTGCTCCAGGCGGATGACTTCGGTGTCCGGAAAGTCCGAGGAATACTGGTGGATGTTCTCGATCTTCGCGCCGCGCCAGCCGTAAATGGACTGATCGTCGTCGCCGACCACCATCAGGCTGTCGCCCCCCTGGGCGAGCAGGCGCAGCCAGGCGTACTGCACGGCGTTGGTGTCCTGGAACTCGTCCACCAGGACGTGACGGAAGCGGCGCTGATAATGCGCCAGCAAGCCCGGGTTATCGCGCCACAGGTCGAGAGCGCGCAGCAGCAGCTCGGAGAAATCGATGACGCCGGCCCGCTGGCAGGCGATCTCGTAGGCTTCGTAGACGCTTTTCATGGTGGTCAGGAACAGGTCGCCGCTGGCCTGAATATGTTTCGGGCGCAGGCCTTCGTCTTTCTGACCATTGATGAACCATTGGGCCTGGCGTGCAGGCCAGCGTTGTTCGTCCAGACCCAGCTCGCGCATCACGCGCTTTACCAGACGCTGCTGGTCATCGCTGTCGAGAATCTGGAAGGTCTGTACCAGCCCGGCTTCCTGCCAGTGCGCACGCAGCAAGCGGTGGGCCAGCCCGTGGAAGGTGCCCACCCACATGCCAGCCGGGCTGATGCCCATCAACTGCTCGATACGGTGGCGCATTTCGGCAGCCGCCTTGTTGGTGAACGTCACCGACAGGACCGAATGCGGGGAGGCTTGCTCGACCTGCATCAGCCATGCGATGCGATGCACCAGCACACGGGTTTTGCCGGAGCCAGCACCAGCCAGGACCAACTGACGACCCAGAGAGGCGGCTACGGCCTGACGTTGGGCATCGTTGAGGGAATTCAGAAGAAGAGAGAGATCATCGCGCATCAGCGCATTCTAGGGTGCCGCGCGATGACGGGCAAACCATGCTTTGCGTCAGGCAATAAAAATGGCGGGGCGCTGACGACCGGTCGTCGCCTGTTGCCGGAAGCGAATGCGTTGCGTCTACCTTTACCTGTGAGCAGGCAGTGTCTGACGGGCGATTTGGCCTAATGTAGGATTATTCCCACAATTGCCGCTGATAACGCCCGCACGGCACGTTTCAGCTTCGTTTAACTGGGCGGCTGGCGGGTCATGTAGTATAACTACAAGAAAGCTACAACCCAGCCCACCTCTCTTTTGCCGAGTCTGCCCCTTGAATCTGCTGCAACACATCGCCCAGTCACGTAATTTGCTGCGCAAATCGGAGCTCAAGGTAGCCGACCATGTGCTGCTCGACCCTGCGGCCGTGATGCACAGTTCCATGGCAGATCTGGCGCACAGTGTCGGTATCAGTGAGCCGACCATCGTGCGTTTCTGCCGCGCCATCGGCTGCTCCGGGTTTCAGGACCTCAAGCTCAAGCTGGCGCAGAGCCTCGCGGCGGGCGCAAGTTTTGGACAGTTCGCGATTCACGAAGACGATTCGGTTGCCGACTACAGCCTGAAGATTTTCGACACCACGCTGCACACGCTCATGGAAGTGCGCGAAAACCTCGACCCCCATGCGTTGCAACTGGCAGTCACGGCCATGGCCGGGGCCAATCGGGTCGAGTTCTATGGGTTTGGCGCGTCCGGCGCAGTGGCCGCTGATGCGCAGCACAAGTTCTTTCGTCTACTGCTGACCGCTGCGGCGTATTCCGATCCGCACATGCAGGCGATGTCAGCTGTCACGCTCAAGCCGACGGATGTCGCGGTGTGCATTTCGCAGTCAGGCCGTTCGAAGGATTTGCTGATCACCGCCAATCTGGTCCGCGAGAGCGGCGCGACGCTGATCACACTGTGCCCTAGCCAGACACCGCTGGCCGAGCTGTCTTCGGTCAACCTGGCCATCGACGTGCACGAAGACACCGAAATCTACACGCCGCTGACCTCGCGCATCGCACATTTGGTGGTGATCGATGTGCTGGCAATGGGCGTCGCCATGGCGCGCGGCCCCGGTCTGGTCAACCACCTCAAGAGCGTCAAACGCAGCCTGCGCGGCTTGCGCCTGTCACCAAAATCGATCAAGACCCACGAAGACTGAGCCGATCCCGTTACATCAAATTTCATCGATCTGTCACCTGCGTGCCGCCTGACTGTCACTGTCACGCTCCATTCTGGTGCTCCCACAAAACGTATTGGGAGACAGGATATGGCTCGGCATTACGATGATTTACCTACCAGCACCGTGAAAACCCGCCGTCAGCAGGAAGATCAGCGTCGCATGGAGTTTCGTCGGGCAATTGAAAGCTACAGTGAGGCACGTCAGCTAAATCAGGAGCTGTGTGACTACATGGATGGCATGGATAACGCCGTCTGGCAGACGATCAAGTTGCCCGCGGTCGACCGTCGAAACGCTCGACAAGCTGGCTGATCTGCGCACGTTCGGTGCGGATGAACGCAAGAAACGCATGTGCCACGGGTGAAAGGCGTTTGTCCCCGGCCTGAGCCACGCACCAGCTTCGATACAGTGGCAACTCCGCCACGGGCAGCTCAACCAGGGCGCCTGTGGCGAGTTCCTGGCAGACTGCGTGTCGGGTCAGCATCGCCAGGCCCAGCCCGGCTACCACGCATTCACGTTGTGCTTCGCTGGAAGAGACTTCCAGCGTTTGCGTGAAATGCACGCGCTTCTCTTTGAAGAACTCCTCGCAGGCCCGACGCGTGCCCGATCCTGTTTCCCGGGTCAGCAACGGCCATGGCTCCAGATCTTTCAGGTTCAGCGTCGCGCGGCTGCTCAGCGGATGGTCAGGCGGCGCTACGGCGACAATCGGGTTATTCAGGAACGGCAAGAACTCCAGGCCCATGTCCAGCGGCACTGCCGACATCACCACAAGATCATCGCGGTTATCCGACAGGCGTCTGATGACTTGCGCGCGATTGACCACCATCAGGCTCAGGCTGACTTCCGGGTGCTGGCGCTTGAAGGCGGCGAACAGGTGAGGGATGAAGTACTTGCAGCTCGACTCGACCGCCAGCTTCAACTGGCCTTGCAGCGAGCCCTGCATGTCGGAAAGCTGCATGTCCAGGCTTTCCAGGCGCCCGAAAATATCCCGGCTGGCCTGTTGCAGCGCTTGCGCCGCTTCGGTCAGGTAGAGCTTTTTGCTGACGTATTCGAACAGCGGCTGGCCGATCAGCTCTTCGAGCTGCCGAATCTGCAGGCTGACAGCGGGTTGTGTCAGCGACATCTCTTCGGCAGCACGGCTGTATGAGCGCAGATCGCACACCTCATTGAAAATGCGCAGTTGACGCAATGTCATACGCATCAATGACTTACGCATTTATAAAGGCTCCGCGATACGACTGAAGCGCCAACTATAAGCTTTTACTTATGCACCTCCCAACTTTTACTCATTTTTGTTAATTCTTGATTGGGCATAGGGTGGGCCTGCGACATTCAGTCACATACACGGTTACAAGTGTGGGTCGAGGGAAACGCCAGTGATAACAAAAATTCTGATCGCCAACCGCGGGGAGATTGCCGTTCGCATCGTGCGTGCATGCGCCGAGATGGGCATTCGCTCGGTGGCGATCTTTTCCGAAGCGGACCGGCATGCCTTGCATGTCAAACGTGCGGACGAAGCCTATAGCATTGGTGCCGAACCTCTGGCGGGTTATCTGAACCCGCGTAAATTGGTGAATCTGGCAGTGGAAACCGGTTGCGATGCGTTGCATCCCGGCTATGGCTTTCTTTCCGAGAATGCCGAACTGGCCGATATCTGTGCAGAACGAGGGATCAAATTCATCGGCCCCTCAGCAGAAGTTATTCGTCGCATGGGGGACAAGACCGAGGCCCGGCGCAGCATGATCAAGGCCGGCGTACCGGTCACGCCCGGCACCGAAGGCAACGTGGCAGATATCGACGAGGCGCTGGCCGAGGGCGAGCGCATCGGTTACCCGGTGATGCTCAAGGCCACCTCCGGGGGCGGCGGACGGGGTATCCGCCGCTGTAACAGCCGCGAAGAACTCGAGCAGGCCTTCCCGCGCGTGATCTCCGAAGCGACCAAGGCCTTCGGTTCGGCAGAAGTCTTTCTCGAGAAGTGCATCGTCAATCCCAAGCACATTGAAGCGCAGATTCTGGGCGACAGTTTCGGCAACGTGGTGCACCTGTTCGAGCGCGACTGTTCGATTCAGCGACGCAATCAGAAACTCATCGAAATCGCTCCAAGCCCGCAGTTGACCCCCGAACAGCGCGCCTACATCGGCGATCTGTCGGTACGTGCGGCCAAGGCAGTCGGTTACGAGAATGCCGGTACCGTGGAGTTTCTGCTCGCCGAGGGCGAGGTGTACTTCATGGAGATGAACACCCGGGTGCAGGTCGAGCACACCATCACCGAAGAAATCACCGGCATTGATATCGTTCGCGAGCAGATCCGTATCGCCTCCGGTCTGCCGTTGTCGGTCAAGCAGGAAGACATCATCCATCGCGGTTTTGCCCTGCAGTTCCGGATCAACGCCGAGGACCCGAAGAACAACTTCCTGCCCAGCTTCGGCAAGATCACCCGTTATTACGCGCCCGGCGGGCCTGGCGTGCGTACCGACACGGCGATCTATACCGGCTACACCATTCCGCCGTTCTATGACTCGATGTGCCTGAAGCTGATTGTCTGGGCGTTGACCTGGGAAGAGGCCATGGACCGCGGCCTGCGTGCGCTCGATGACATGCGCCTGCAAGGGGTCAAGACCACGGCTGCCTATTACCAGGAAATCCTCCGCAACCCGGAGTTTCGCGGCGGTGAGTTCAACACCAGCTTTGTCGAGAGCCACCCCGAGCTGACCAATTATTCGATCAAACGCAAACCCGAAGAGCTGGCCTTGGCCATCGCCGCCGCCATTGCCGCCCATGCAGGCTTATGAATAAGCAGCTGCAAGTTTCAAGCTACAAGCTGCAAGTAAAAGCCGAGTCGCTCTTATTTGAAGCTTGCAGCTGACAACTTGCAGCTCGAAAGGACTACCCATGACCAAGAAGATTTTTGTAACCGACACCATCCTGCGTGACGCTCACCAATCGTTGCTGGCGACCCGCATGCGCACCGAAGACATGCTGCCGATCTGCGACAAGCTCGACCAGGTCGGCTACTGGTCGCTGGAAGTCTGGGGCGGCGCTACCTTCGACGCCTGCGTGCGTTTTCTCAAGGAAGACCCGTGGGAACGTCTGCGCCAGCTGCGTGCGGCCTTGCCCAATACCCGGTTGCAGATGCTCCTGCGTGGCCAGAACCTGCTGGGCTATCGGCATTACAGCGATGACGTGGTCAAGGCGTTTGTCGCCAAGGCGGCGGTCAACGGTATTGATGTGTTCCGTATTTTCGATGCCATGAACGATGTGCGTAACTTGCGGGTTGCCATCGAGGCGGTGAAAGCGGCGGGCAAACACGCGCAGGGCACCATCGCTTACACCACCAGCCCGGTGCACACCATCGAGGCCTTCGTGGCGCAGGCCCGGCAGATGGAAGCCATGGGCTGTGACTCGGTGGCGATCAAGGACATGGCCGGCCTGTTGACGCCTTATGCCACGGGTGAGCTGGTCAAGGCGCTGAAGGCCGAGCAGTCGTTGCCGGTGTTCATCCACTCGCATGACACGGCCGGTCTGGCCGCGATGTGTCAGCTCAAGGCGATCGAAAGCGGCGCGGACCATATCGACACGGCGATCTCCAGCTTTGCCTGGGGCACCAGCCATCCGGGCACCGAATCGATGGTGGCCGCGCTCAAGGGCAGCGAGTTCGACACCGGCCTGGATCTGGAGCTGCTGCAGGAAATCGGTCTGTACTTCTACGCGGTGCGTAAGAAATACCATCAGTTCGAGAGCGAATTTACTGCAGTCGACACCCGGGTACAGGTTAACCAGGTGCCGGGCGGGATGATTTCCAACCTGGCCAATCAGTTGAAGGAGCAGGGCGCACTCAACCGCATGAGCGAAGTGCTGGCTGAAATTCCGCGCGTGCGCAAAGACCTCGGCTATCCGCCGCTGGTAACCCCGACCTCGCAGATCGTCGGTACTCAGGCGTTCTTCAATGTGTTGGCCGGGGAGCGTTACAAAACCATCACCAATGAAGTGAAGCTCTATCTGCAAGGCGGCTACGGCAAGGCGCCAGGTCAGGTGGATGAAAAACTGCGTCGTCAGGCGATCGGCAATGAAGAACTGATCGATGTTCGTCCGGCCGACCTGCTCAAGCCGGAGATGACCAAGCTACGGGCCGATATCGGCGCACTGGCCAAGTCCGAAGAGGACGTGCTGACGTTCGCCATGTTCCCGGACATTGGCCGCAAGTTCCTCGAGGAGCGTGCAGCCGGGACACTGGCGCCGGAAGTGCTGCTGCCGATTCCCGAAGCCGGAAGCGTGGCGAAGGCAGGCGGTGAGGGCGTACCGACCGAGTTCGTTATTGATGTGCACGGCGAAACCTATCGGGTCGACATCACCGGTGTGGGCGTCAAGGCCGAGGGCAAGCGCCACTTCTACCTGACCATAGACGGCATGCCGGAAGAGGTGGTGTTCGAGCCGCTCAACGAATTCGTCGGCGGCGGGGCTAGCAAACGCAAACAAGCCCACGCACCGGGTGACGTCAGCACCACCATGCCCGGCAACATCGTCGATGTGCTGGTCAAGGAGGGCGATGTGGTCAAGGCCGGTCAGGCAGTGCTGATCACTGAAGCGATGAAGATGGAGACCGAGGTTCAGGCATCGGTAGCGGGCAAGGTCGTCGCCATCCACGTCGCCAAAGGCGACCGCGTCAATCCGGGCGAAGTGCTGATCGAGATCGAAGGTTGAGCTGACGCCTGAGCATCATCCAAAGGTTTACCTCAGGGAAGCACTCGTGGCTTCCCTTTTTTTATTCTGTGCAGGCGCGGCCAGTGGTCACGACTATCGTTCCGCACGCTCCAGCGTGGGAATGCAGTTCTGGACGCTCTGCGTCCTCAGGATTACCGAAACGCCTCAAGCCCCTTGATCTGTTGCCCGTCAGTGAAGTTATCCACAGCCAGCCAGCGCTCAAAGGCGTTCTGCCGCTCAGGCCATTCGCTGTCGAGGATCGAATACCACTCGGTATCCCGGCTCTGGCCTTTGACCACCATGTGCTGGCGGAAGGTGCCTTCGTAGCTGAAGCCGAATCGCTCGGCAGCGCGTTTGGAGCGGGCGTTGTTGACGTTGCACTTCCACTCCAGGCGACGATAGCCCAGTGCGAAAATCTCTCTGGCCAGCAGGTAAATGGCTTCGGTGCCTTTGGGCGTGCGTTGCATGGCCGCGCTGAAGGTGACATGACCTATCTCGATACGCCCATGGGCAGCGACGATCGACATCAGGCTGATGACCCCTTCGGCCTTATCGGTCTGCTGATCGACCACGGTGTAAAACCACGGATCGGTGGCCGCCTGATGCCCGGCCAGCCATCTATCGAAGGCGCTACGGTCGCTGAACGGCCCGTAGGGAAGATAATCCCACAGCTTCGGGTCCGCATTCGGGCCTTCGAGTGCCGCCCACAAGTCATCGGCGTGACGCGCGGCATCGAGTTTTTCCAAGCGTATGAAACGGCCTGTCAGTGTATGGGCCGTGGGCAGTGCAGCGGCTTGCCAGTCCAGCAGGGTGTCGGACATCAGTCACTTCCTGTTTCAGAGTGCTTTACGAAATTGTATGAGGCCGGGCCGTTCGGCGATTCGCTCGTACAACCGAATGGCCGTGGCGTTGGTTTCGTGGGTCAGCCAGTGCACCTTGTCGCAACCGTCTGCCTTGGCCGTGGCGTAGACAAACTCGATCAGTTGCCTGCCGATGCCTGTCCCGCGTTTTTCGGGGGCGACGATCAGATCCTGCAGGTAACAGGCGTTGTTGATGCTCCAGTTGGAGCGATGGTAGATGAAATTCACCATGCCCACTGCCTCGTCACCCCGCCAGGCGAGCGCCGAGTGAGTCGGTTCGCTCGGGTCCACAAGGCGTTGCCAGGTGATGTCGCTGACGCCTTCGGCCAGCTCTGTGTTGTAGAAGCGCAGATAGGCCTGCCACAGAGGCAGCCACGCGTGATGATCGTCGACGGTAACGGGGCGAATCTGCACATCGGTCATGAGTTGCTCCCTTCGCTCATCAAGCGAGCGACGTGTTGGTCATTTGCATCCTGGCTTGCGGCGAGGCCGTCGCGCACACCGGCCATGTCCGCAGCGCTGCGATTCTGACTGAGTTTACGTTTGCCCTGCAGCCGCTGCACCGGAATGGAGAACCCGACAATCGCTCCGAGCATTTTTGCGATGTAGTCCGCCGGCGCATCGTCAATGGACCAGGGTTGCGCTCGGTCGGATTCATGGCGATGGGTCAGGTCAGCCAGCAACTGATGCAATTGCGCAGCATCGGTAAAAACCTCGGCCTGCCCATAAGCATGCACGGCCACATAATTCCACGTGGGTACGACCTTGCCGTGCTCCCTCTTGCTCGGATAGAACGACGGGCTCACGTAGGCATCGCCGCCAGGAAAAATCACCAGTGCCTCGGCGCCGGAGCTAAGTTGCTGCCACTGTGGATTGGCTTTGGCCAGGTGCCCGTAAAGCGTGCCATACGAACCTTCATCGCGGCGCAACAGCAGTGGCAGGTGGGTGGCTTGCAATCCTTCTGCGCCGTGCGTGACCAGAATCGCCAGGCGCGTCTGCTCGATCTGCTCGTGCAGGCTCGGTGTGTCGTTGTTCTTGAAAGCGGTAGGGATGTACATGGGTAATGTCCTTGGCTGATAACAGGATCGTAGGCAAGGCATTGGTCTGATGTAAGATCCATTTTTGATCATTTTGACAGGGCCAATACATGCCTGATCTCAGTGTTGCGTTTCCGCCCACACTCACCGGTATCGCGCTGGACCCGAATCAGGGCCTGAGCAAGCAGCTTTACGCCTTATTGCGCCAGCAGGTTCTCGACGGGCGTCTGAGCAGTGGCACACGCCTGCCAGCCAGTCGCGATTTGGCGCATTCACTGGGCATCTCCCGTAACAGCGTGATACGGGCCTATGACCAGCTTTATGCCGAGGGTTTCATCGAGGGACGCGTTGGCGACGGTACGTATGTGGCGCAGCTCTCTGAATCAAGCGCCGCGCCTCGGCGGACCGGTCGCAAAAAACTATCCACCAACTTACCCACAGGTGTATCCACAGGGTTACACACAGGTTTGTCCACAATCGGGTCTGAAATACCGTCAGATTCCTCCTGTGAAGTTATCCACAGCCCGGTGCAAGCGCTGCTGGAAAAACATCATCTGCATGAACCGCCGACGGGTCGTCCGCGGGCCTTTCGGGTCGGCGTACCGGCGTTCGATCTTTTCCCCTTTGCCTTGTGGGGCAAGCTGTATGCCGCTTTTTGGCGCAAGCCGGACCTTGCTCAGCTCGGTTACGGGTCGGCGGCGGGAGACTCGCGGTTACGTGAACTGATTGCGGTCTACCTGCGCTCATCGCGCGGGCTGCATTGCAGCGCTGAGCAAATTGTGATCACCAGTGGTGCACAACACGCGATCAGCCTTTGTGCACAGTTGCTTCTTGCCCCGGGCGAGGGCGTTGCTGTGGAGAATCCGGGGTATCGGGCGGCCGGTCATGCGTTTGCCCTGGCAGGTGCTCGGTTGCACGGTGTGGCTGTGGATAACGAAGGCATGCGTTGCGCCGACCTTGATCAGGCAGACTGCAGGCTGGCCTACGTGACGCCTTCACACCAATACCCGACCGGCGTGGTGATGAGCCTGGCGCGGCGTCTGGAATTGCTGGCCTGGGCCGAGAAACACCAGGGCTGGATTGTCGAGGATGATTACGACGGTGAGTATCGCTACAGCGGTTCACCCTTGGCGCCCCTGGCTGCGCTCGACCGCAACGCGCGCGTGCTCTACGTCGGCACGTTCGGCAAAATCGCCTTTCCGGCGCTGCGCCTCGGGTACCTGGTTTTGCCAGAGCCACTGGTGCCGGTGTTCAGCCAGCGCAAGGCCGTGGACATGCGTCATACCGAGATAGGGGTTCAGGCGGTCATGGCGCAATTCATTGCGTCGGGTCATTTCCAGCGACACATACGTCGCATGCGCCGCGCGGCGCTCAGTCGTCGCAATGTGCTGCTGGATAACTGGCCGGCCGATATTCCGGGGTGCGCGGCAATGCCCAGAGTGGTTGCCGGGCTGCATGTCATGGTCAAGGTCGACAGCGTGGCGCGTGAGCAGGCGCTGATTGCCAAGGCCAATGGTGTCGGGGTCGAAATGAATGCCCTGAGTGATTACTGGCTGCCTGATTCCACTGAGCCTGTGGATAACCGCGCCGGGCTGGTGCTGGGGTTTGCCGCAGTGCCCGAGGACGAGATGGTCGAGGCATTGAACAGGCTGCGCGAGGTCTGGTCCGAGTAGTCCCGTTGGCAGGCGTATAATCTGCGCTTTCTGTTACCTGTCCTTGAGATACCCATGAACAACTCTCTTACTGCAACACCCGGACGCAAGTTCGGCGCGCCGCTGGCTGCGCTGTTCCTGCTGCTGATGGGCGCCCAGTTCCTTCTGCTCAGTGTTGGCACCCGCCAGGTGATGCTGTGGATCGTCGGCGCGGCGTTGGGCGTAACGCTGTATCACGCGGCATTTGGTTTCACCTCGGCGTGGCGGGTGTTCATCCGCGAGCGGCGGGGTGCTGGCCTGCGCGCGCAAATGGTCATGCTGGCGGTCGCCGTGGTGCTGTTTTTCCCGGCACTCGGTGCGGGCACGCTGTTCGGCCAGCCAGTCACTGGCCTGGTTGCCCCGGTCGGGATTTCGGTCGTCGTCGGCGCGTTCATTTTCGGCATCGGCATGCAGATGGGTGGCGGCTGTGCGTCCGGTACATTGTTCACTGCCGGTGGTGGCAACGCGCGGATGCTGGTGACGCTGCTGTTTTTCATCCTCGGCTCACTGATTGCCACCCATCACGTCGACTGGTGGTTTGCCCTGCCTTCGTTCCCGGCGGTGTCGGTGGTCAAGACCTTCGGCGTGCTGCCTGCGCTGCTGGTCAATCTGGCGCTGTTCGGCTTGATCGCGCTGGTGACCGTCAAGCTCGAAAAGCGCCGTCATGGCCAGCTTGAAGCGCCGCCAGTCACGGATCATCGCGGCCTGAGTCGCGTGCTGCGCGGGCCGTGGGTTCTGGTCTGGGGCGCTGTCGCGCTGGCGCTGCTCAATTACGCAACGCTGGCGTTGGCCGGTCGTCCGTGGGGCATCACCTCGGCGTTCGCGCTGTGGGGCGCGAAAGCGGCCAGCGGGCTGGGCGTGGACGTCGGCAGTTGGGTGTTCTGGCAGAGCGCTGCGAACGCCAAGGCGCTGGCGGCTCCTGTGTGGGAAGACATCACCAGTGTGATGGACATCGGCATCATGCTCGGTGCCTTGCTGGCGGCAGGTCTGGCAGGTCGTTTTGCACCCAGCCTGGACATCCCCACGCGCTCGCTGGTGGCGGCGGTCATCGGCGGCTTGCTGCTGGGCTACGGCTCGCGCCTGGCCTACGGCTGCAACATCGGTGCGTACTTCAGCGGCATTGCCTCCGGCAGCCTGCACGGCTGGCTGTGGCTGGTGGCGGCCTACGCCGGTAACGTCGTCGGTGTCCGCCTGCGGCCGATTTTCTTCACCGGCGAGCGTCCTCAGGTGGCTCTTAATGGCTGCTGAAAACGTCTAAACCCCCGAGATAAGCGGGCCGCTTGCGAACCAACTGCCGGTTTCGTATTCAAAGGCCATGCGGTAACTGTGCGTATGCGGTTCGCTTATTTTTCGATGGGGTGGTTCTTTTGCAGCAAACGATCATTTCGAAAATCCGTTTTCTCGGCAAGACCATCGGCTACGTAGGATGGTCGCTTTTCTGGCTGTTGATCTGGGACGTGATTGTCACGGTCGACTTCATGCTCTACCTGGAACGCAAGATCACCTTGCCGTCCATGCCGTTGACCCTGCTGGGCTCGGCGCTGGTGGTGCTGACCAGCTTCCGCAATTCAAGTGCTTATAACCGCTGGTGGGAAGCCAGGACGCTATGGGGCGCGCTGGTCAACAGTTCACGCAGCTTCGCCCGGCAAGTGCTGACGCTGGTCGAGGATGACGACGGGATCAACCCGGTCAAGGCCACACTGTTGCGTCGCCATGTCGCGTATGTGAAGTGCCTGTCTGCGCACCTGAAGGGCGCCAAGTGTGGTGATGAAGTTCAGATGCTGATTCCTCGCGAGGAATTCGAACGTCGTCACGATACCAACAACTTTCCCAACGACCTGCTCAATACGTCGGCTGCGCTATTGGCCAAGGAGTATCAGGCCGGGCGGCTGGACAGCATTCGTCTGGCGCGGCTGGAGTCGACCATGGTGGATATCTCCAATTGCCAGGGCGGCATGGAGCGTATTGCCAATACACCGTTGCCTTATCCGTACGTGGCCTTTCCGCGCCTGTTCATCACGCTGTTCTGCCTGATCGTACCGATTGGCCTGGTGGAGACCCTGGGCTGGTTCACGCCTCTGGCGTCGACGGTGGTGGGTTTCATGCTGTTGGCGATCGAGAAGATCGGTACCGACCTGCAGAGCCCGTTCCGTGCCAGTGAACATGAGATTCAGATGACGGCGTTGTGCGAAAACATCGAGCGCAATCTGGATTCGATGCTCAGGGGCGCGCAGGAGGAATGCAAGGCTTCATGAAGGGGTGAGGCGTCGCGCGATTGCGTGACGCCTCGGGTAAAGCAGAGGCAGCCGCTTAACGCAGCTCGCCGCACAGGTCCAGTTCGACCAGGCGCCGTACCTCCTCGGTCGTCAGGTTTGCGCCCAGCAGCGCATGCAGTTTGCCCAGCGCTGCTTCACGGGTCATGCCACCACCGGAGAGTACGCCTGCACTTCGCAGACGGCTGCCCGCTTCGTAGACATCCAGCTCGACACCACCCTCATGGCACTGGGTAATCGCGACCACACAGACACCCAGCGCTCGCGCGTTCTCCAGACTGGCCAGAAATTGCGGATCGTCACTGGGGCCCGTGCCGCTGCCGAAGCATTCGAGCACCAGACCGCGGATACCACTGTTGATCAGACCGTCCAGCTGGGCAGCACCGACACCGGGAAACAGCGGCAATACCGCCACCTCTGCCAGTGTCTTGGTCTGGCGATAGTTCAGTGCGTCAGGGAGCGAAACCACCGCGTGGCCGCCACGCGAGCGTTGCAGCGGTGCGAACGGCTGACGACCGAAGCTGCGAATTTTCGCGCAGCGCACGGGTGTCATCAGTTGCCCGTGAAAATACAGCTGCACGCCTGACACCAGACCCGAACCCAGCGCCAGCAGGGCGCCGTTGACGTTTTCCCAGGCATCGCTGTCCTGCACGCCGGCAGGCAGCATCGACCCGGTGAACAGCACCGGCGCGCTGAACCCCAACAACTGGAAGCACATCGCCGCTGCGCTGTACGCCAGGGTGTCGGTGCCATGCAGGACCAGCACCGCATCGCAGCCTTCGACTTCCACCGCCTCGATCACCGCCTCGCGCAGGCGCAGCCAGTAGGAAGGGGTCATGTTGGCGCTGTCGATCAGCGGCGACATCTCGCGAAAGCGCCACTGCGGCACCACCAGTTCCGGGTGCTCGGCCAGTTGCCCGGCCATTCGCGCCTCGAAACCGGAGGCCGGAGCCAGACCATTGGCGCTGGCCTGCATGCCGATGGTGCCGCCGGTGTAAAGAACCATCACGCGTTGTGCGGGTTGTTGTGCGTCATGCGGCATGGCTCTTCTCCGGCGTAGTGTCGCGGTGATTATCGTGCTTCGGGTACAGACTTGGCTGCCGCTTCGGCATCCTGTATCGACTGACGGGTCGGATTGGCCGGCCATGCGGTGCGATCCAGGTCCAGATCAGGGAACTGGCTGGAATCGAACACCGGCGTCTTGACCCCGGCCCGACGTTGCGCATCGTAGTCATTCAAAATGCGTTTGACGACTTTGAACAGCATTGCAAGGGCGATCAGGTTGACGAACGCCAGCATGGTCATGGTGATGTCGGCGAACGCCAGTACATCTTTCAGGTCGACGACCGCACCCCACATGATCAGTACCAGCACCGCGATGCGGTAGATGATGATGGTCTGGATCTTCTCGCCAAACAGGAACCGCAGGCTGTTTTCGCCCAGGTAGTAGTTGTAGAGAATCGAGGTGAAGACGAACAGTGCCAGCGCTACGCTGATGAAGACTCTGCCCCAGTCACCGACCACGGCTGCCAGCGAGTTCTGTGCCAGAACGATACCGTTGCCGTCGTAGCCGATGTCGTAGATACCGGACAGAAGAATCAGCAAGGCGGTGCAGGTGCAGATCACGAAGGTATCGAGGAACACGCTGAACGCCTGAACCACGCCCTGTGCCACCGGGTGCTCGACCTGTGCCACGGCAGCCACGTTGGGCGCACTACCCAGGCCGGCTTCGTTGGCGAAGACGCCACGCTTGACGCCCATCACGATCGCGCTGCCGATCAGGCCGCCGAATACCGGGTCAAGGCCGAAGGCGCTTCTGACGATGGTCATCAGCATGCCGGGAACGTGGTCGATCTGCAGGGCGATCACGTAGATGGTCACCGCGATATAGATCAGGGTCTTGACCGGAACCAGCAGGTCGGAAATGGCCGCGATACGCTTGATGCCGCCAATGAAGGCCAGGCCCAGCAGTACGACCAGGCAGATGCCGGTGGTGCGGGTGTCGACGTTGAACGCGCTTTTCAGCGAGTCGGTCACAGCGTGCGATTGCAGGCCGTTGAAGGCAAAGCCGAAGGTCACCAGCAGCAATACCGCCATGACCATGCCCAGCCAGCGCTTGCCCAGGCCGTACTGAATATAGAACGCCGGACCGCCACGGAACTGGCCTTCGGAATCCTTGCGTTTGTAGAGCTGAGCGAGGGAGCACTCGATGAAGCTGCTGGCCATGCCGACCAGTGCGGTCACCCACATCCAGAATACGGCACCCGGACCACCGAGCGTCACGGCAATGCCGACGCCTGCGATGTTACCGGCACCGACGCGGCCCGCCAGGCTGAGCATCAAGGCCTGAAACGAACTCAACTGGCCGGCGCTGCTGCGCAGACTGTCGCGAAAAACCGAGAACATGTGGAAAAAATGTCGAAACTGAACGAAACGCGAGCGGATCGTGAAGTAACTACCCAGGCCTACGATAAGTACGATCAGTACTTTACCGGAGAGAAAGTCGTTAATCATTTCCAGCATTTTTGTTATTCCTCGCTACTTTTGAGGGGGCGCACTATACCGGTGCAAAGTTTTTACGTCTGTAGTCGCTTTCTTGGACGGCTGATTCTTCATTCGCGACGATGAATGAATACTTCCACGGGTTGCTCCGCAAAAGTGGGTTGCCGAAGGCTCTGGGTCCAGTGTCGGAGCCCTTTGCTGCAGGCAAAAAAAAGGGTCTGGAGAATCACTCCCAGACCCTCAAAAAATTGAGGGGTGTCTAGGCCCTCAATCTGGTGAGCAGGTTGCGCAGGTCATTCCTGTCAGGCCTTCAAGGGGGCCAGACGCGGAGCGATCATGTTTTCCGGGCGCAGGATGTCGTCGAGCATGGCGTCGTCGAGCAGACCTTCCTCACGCACCAGTTCCAGCACGCCGCGGCCGGTTTCCAGCGCGATGCGGGCGATACGGGTGGAGTTCTCGTAACCGATGTAAGGGTTCAGTGCGGTGACCAGACCGATCGAATGCTCGACCAGCTCGCGGCAGCGCTGTTCGTTGGCTGTGATGCCGACGATGCAGTGCTCGCGCAGCATGTCCATGGCGCGCTGCAGCAGGCGGATCGAGTCGAAGATCTTGTAGGCGATCAGCGGCTCCATCACGTTGAGCTGCAATTGTCCGCCTTCGGCTGCCATGGTCAGCGACAGGTCGTTGCCGATGATTTCGAAGGCCACCTGATTGACCGCTTCCGGGATCACCGGGTTGACCTTGCCGGGCATGATCGAGCTGCCTGGCTGGCGTGCCGGCAGGTTGATTTCGTTGATGCCGGTGCGTGGGCCGCTGGACAGCAGGCGCAGGTCGTTGCAGATTTTCGACAGCTTGACCGCAGTACGCTTGAGCATGCCCGAGAACAGCACGAAGGCGCCCATGTCGGAGGTCGCTTCGATCAGGTCGGCTGCTGGCACCAGAGGCTGGCCGCTGATGAGTGCCAGACGATCGACTGCCAGCTTCTGATAGCCAGGGTCGGCGTTGATGCCGGTGCCGATTGCGGTTCCGCCCAGGTTCACTTCGGTCAGCAGCTCAGGCGCCAGGCTGCGCAGGCGGTTCAGGTCTTCTGTCAGGGTGGTGGCGAAGGCGCGGAATTCCTGACCCAGGGTCATTGGAACGGCGTCCTGCAATTGGGTGCGGCCCATCTTCAGCACATGGTTGAATTCTTCGCCCTTGGCGGCAAACGCGTGAATCAGGCTGGACAGGCTGGCGAGCAGGGCGTCGTGACCCAGCAGCAGACCCAGACGGATCGCGGTGGGGTACGCGTCGTTGGTCGACTGCGCCATGTTGACATCGTTGTTGGGGTGCAGATGTTTGTATTCGCCTTTTTCGAAACCCATGGTTTCCAGAGCGATGTTGGCGATGACTTCGTTGGCATTCATGTTGGTCGACGTGCCGGCGCCGCCCTGGATCATGTCGACCACGAACTGATCGTGGAAGTCGCCGCGGATCAGGCGGGCACAGGCCTCGCTGATCGCCGCATGCTTGGCGTCATTGAGGTGTCCGAGCTGATGGTTTGCATCCGCTGCCGCCTGCTTGACCATGGCCAGCGCGACTACCAGTTTCGGGTAGTGCGAAAGCGGCACGCCGGAGAGGTGAAAGTTGTTCACCGCTCGCAGGGTCTGGATGCCGTAATAAGCGTTGGCAGGTACTTCGAGAACACCAAGCAGGTCTTTTTCGATGCGCGATGATGCAGGCGAGGACATGATAAAAAAAGTCTCAAAAGGCACGGACAATGCCGGAACGCCACGAATAGTGGGCTTGCCGCCCTCGATTGACCAATGCTGTTAAACGCTGACCTATGCAATAACGGCATAATCAAGGCGTGACCTGGATTCCGTTCAGTGCGTAAAGGGGGCAAAATGTCGCACCGGTGCGTTTCTTCGGTCGCTGCTGCTGCGCCGCCCGGGCATGTATCCGCGCTGCTTCGACGGGCGTCCCACTGTGACGCTGCAAATCGGTGCCACTGGGCATGCGCAATTGCCTGTCGAAGCCGTCATCCATTGTCCGGGAGGACCTGATGAATCTGGAAAGCAAATGGCTGGAGGACTTCAGCGCCCTGGCGGCCACCCGCAGCTTTTCTCAGGCCGCCGAACGTCGCTTCGTGACTCAGCCGGCATTCAGCCGGCGTATTCGCAGTCTGGAATCGGCGCTGGGGCTGACGCTGGTCAATCGCTCGCGTACACCCATCGAGCTAACCGCTGCCGGACAATTGTTTCTGGTCACGGCCCGTACCGTGGTCGAGCAACTGGGCGAAGTCGTGCGCCATCTGCATCATCTGGAAGGCGGGCAGGGCGAGGTCATGCAGGTTGCCGCAGCGCACTCTCTGGCGCTGGGGTTCTTTCCGCGCTGGATCGCCCAGTTGCGCAACGAAGGGCTAAACATTGCAACGCGGCTGGTGGCGACCAACGTCGGTGATGCGGTGCATGCGTTGCGTGAAGGTGGCTGTGATCTGATGCTGGCGTTTTACGATCCCGATGCCGCGCTGCAGATGGACGCCGAAATCTTTCCCTCGCTGCATCTGGGGCATACCGAGATGTTGCCGGTCTGTGCCGCTGATGCCGAGGGGCGGCCGTTATTCGATATGGAAGGCGAGGGCAGTGTGCCGCTGCTTGCCTATAGCACCGGGGCGTTTCTCGGACGCTCGGTGAACCTGTTGCTTCGTCAACGCAATCTGCGCTTCACCACGGTCTACGAGACGGCCATGGCCGACAGCCTGAAAAGCATGGCGCTGGAAGGATTGGGGATTGCCTGGGTGCCACAACTGAGCGTGCGCGCCGAACTGGCGCGCGGTGAACTGGTGGTGTGTGGCGGACCGCAGTGGCATGTGCCGCTGGAGATCCGCCTGTACCGCTGCGCATTGGTGCGCAAGGCCAACGTGCGCCTGTTGTGGCGCAAACTTGAAGGTGCGGCGGCGCCAGATTCCCGGTGACAAGGGCCGCTCCTGGCGATGCCGGAGAGCGACCCTGGCCTGCTCAGGGAAATCTGTTCAGATGCTCAGCCATGATTTGCTTGTTCGCGTCGCTGTAGACATAGCAGTTGGAGCGTATTTTTTCGTGGCTTTCGATGATGTTCGTCTGGCACCACCATCCACCCTTATAGAGCACCTCTGCGGCCTCATGAGTGCCGCCGAGCATGTGACCCAGTTCGTGCGCGGGGATCGTGAACGTTTCCAGTGAGGCTATGCCCGTGTAGCTCTTGTCCTCACTTGCCCCCAGAGTCTTCGAGTTGATCTTGTTCTGAGTCAGCAACAGGTACTTGTTGGTCGCATTGCGTTCCATGTCGTTGTCGATGACATAACGATCCATCGTGTTTTTCCAGGCGTAGTAGGTTTCGTCCACATCATCATTCTGATAAGCGAAATCCGTAAGGCCCGGGACGTCGCGAATGAACGCCAGTCGCACATAACGATCCGTGAAACTTTCCAGATCCTTGATGAGCCAGGCGAAGTAATCCTGGCGTAATTCGAGGGTGTTGTGATGCGAAAGGTCGTCGTGCAGAACCAGGTAGAGGGTCAACGGTTGTCTGGAGGCGTTATCGTTGGCCCACGCCGTATGACTGAGCGCCAACGCGCAGAGCAGCAGCAGACCGCTTGTATATTTCTTGAGCATCGTACTCTTCCTTGAGTAGGTGGATTATGGCCAGGCGTGCTTATCCCGACGCCAGATATTTAATAGCAACGGGCGTTGACAGGAAATCAGGATCGACTTCTATCGCAGTAGCCCTTGTTTGATTGATGTGCAGTACAAGTGCCGATCCTCTGCCGGATTTTTCCGTGCCGCCTCCCGCTATAAAAACCTGGACGGTTGAGCGTATGGGGGCTGTCATCCTGGCGCTTTGCGGTATACTGCGCGGCCTTTGGCCGGTTAAATCGGTCATTATTCGTACAACAAGCCACGCCGGTTCCCCTGCGTGGCTTGTTGTTTTCAGACGCGCCTGCGGGCGCCCGATGAGAGGCACGACGATGAGCGCACTGGTTGGCGTGATCATGGGCTCCAAGTCCGATTGGTCCACCCTTAGCCACACCGCCGATATGCTGGAAAAGCTCGGCATCCCTTTTGAAGTCAAGGTGGTGTCAGCTCACCGCACACCGGACCTGCTGTTCCAGTACGCCGACGAAGCGGAAGGCCGTGGCATTGAAGTGATCATCGCCGGTGCTGGCGGTGCCGCTCACTTGCCGGGCATGTGCGCTGCCAAGACCCACCTGCCTGTGTTGGGCGTTCCGGTGCAGTCTTCGATGCTCTCGGGTGTCGACTCGCTGTTGTCGATCGTGCAGATGCCGGCCGGGATCCCGGTCGCGACCCTGGCCATCGGCAAGGCGGGTGCAATCAACGCAGCGCTGCTTTCAGCAAGCATCCTCGGCGCAAAGCACCCGCAATTCCACGCAGCGCTGAAGAAATTTCGCACTGAACAGACAGACAGCGTCCTGGACAATCCAGACCCACGCCACGCCTGAGGTTTTTCCATGAAGATCGGTGTAATCGGTGGCGGCCAGCTGGGCCGCATGTTGGCATTGGCAGGTACGCCGCTGGGCATGAACTTCGCCTTTCTCGATCCCGCGCCGGACGCCTGTGCTGCGGCACTTGGTGAGCATCTGCGTGCCGATTACGGCGATCTGGATCATCTGCGTCAGTTGGCGGATGAAGTCGATCTGGTGACCTTCGAGTTTGAAAGCGTTCCGGCCGAGACCGTGGCGTTTCTGGCACAGTTCGTACCGGTCTATCCGAGCGCCGAAGCGTTGCGCATCGCGCGTGATCGCTGGTTCGAAAAGAGCATGTTCAAGGACCTGGGTATACCGACGCCGGCATTCGCCGATATCCAGTCGCAGGCCGACCTGGATGCTGCAGTAGCCAGCATCGGTCTGCCTGCCGTGCTCAAGACCCGAACCCTGGGTTATGACGGCAAGGGCCAGAAAGTCCTGCGTTCGGCGGCCGATGTGGTCGATACATTCGCCGAGCTGGGCAGCGTGCCCTGCCTGCTGGAGGGCTTCGTGCCGTTCACCGGTGAAGTGTCGTTGATTGCCGTGCGTGCACGTGATGGCCAGACCCGGTTCTACCCACTGGTGCACAACACGCATGACAGCGGCATTCTGCGTCTGTCCATCGCCAGCACTGATCATCCTTTGCAGGCGTTGGCCGAAGACTACGCCGGCCGCGTCCTGAAGCAGCTGGATTACGTGGGCGTGCTGGCATTCGAATTCTTTGAGGTCGACGGTGGCCTGAAGGCCAACGAGATCGCGCCGCGCGTCCACAACTCCGGTCACTGGACCACCGAAGGCGCCGAGTGCAGCCAGTTCGAAAACCACCTGCGGGCGGTTGCCGGTCTGCCGTTGGGCTCCACAGCCAAGGTCGGCGAAAGTGCCATGCTCAACTTCATTGGCGAAGTGCCGGCAGTGGACAAGGTCGTCGCCGTCGAAGACTGCCACCTGCATCATTACGGCAAGGCGTTCAAGGCTGGCCGCAAGGTCGGACACGCCACGGTCCGCAGCTCTGACCGTGCCACGCTGGATCGTCAGGTGAAGCTGGTAGAGGCGCTGATCAAGGGCTGATCAGGCCCACGGCTAGCGTGCTGATGCTCCGCGTTGGCACGCAGTTTCAGGACACTCCGCGTCCTTTTGCGACGCGGAGCGTCGAGAACTGCATTCCCACGCAGAGCGTGCGGAACGAGCGCTTCTAGCTGTCGTGCCTATGCTTCGCGTTGAAGCACTGTTCGAGACGCCTGGCCTCAGTTCAGGTAGGTTCAGCCCCGTCATTCATGAAGAATTTTCCACCCTGAAGCAAACTGGCCACTTCGCCGGAACCATTCCCTGTCGCTGTTCTCAGATAGCAGTAGGTCGGGGCTGCTATTAGCCCGGGCATATTTACTTAATACAGAGGGAAATGGCATGGGTATCATTGGAACCATCTTTATCGGCCTGATCGTTGGTCTGTTGGCTCGCTTTCTGAAGCCGGGCGACGACAGCATGGGCTGGATCATGACCATCGTGCTGGGTATCGCCGGTTCGCTCGCAGCCACTTATGGTGGTCAGGCGCTGGGTATCTATCAGGCAGGCGAGGGTGCAGGTTTCCTCGGCGCGCTGGTAGGTGCAATCATCCTGCTGGTTATCTACGGCATGATCAAAAAGAAATAACGCTTATGCGTCAGCCCTCTGTTTTACAGTGCGCAGAGGGCTAGAATGCTCGGCAACTGTCCACCCCTTTGCCGAGCTTTATCATGCGTCGCTTCCTGTTGATGACTCTTCTGCTGTTATCCGCGCTCTCCGGTCCCGCACACGCCCAGTTGCCGGAAACCGACTGGCTTGAGCTAATGCCCAAGTCCGATCAAAAAGCCCTCGAAGCCATGCCCGAGATTGACCACAATTCTCCGGAAGCCATGGGCACGTTCGACAGCAAGGGTGGGCTGAAGCAGAGCAAGGGTCTGCCTGCAGTCATGTATTCGACCAAAACCGTCCCGGCAATGAACGGCAAGACGATTCGTCTCGGCGGCTACCCTGTGCCTCTCGAAACCGACGCCAAGGGTCGCAGCACGCTGTTCTTCATCGTGCCTTATCCAGGCGCCTGCATCCACGTGCCGCCACCGCCGCCCAACCAGTTGGTGCTGGTGCGTTACCCCAAGGGGCTGAAACTGGATGATATCTACACACCGCTGTGGGTAGAAGGCACCCTGAAAATCGAGAAGGTCAGTAACGACCTTGCCGATGCGGCGTATGCGATGGATGCGTCAAAGGTCCGTGTGGTGGTTGAGTCGGACCTTTGATGGGCTCGATCAATTGCTGATCAGAGCGCCTCGCTCCAGATACTCACACCCAGAACATGCATCTGGTCCGGAGCCAGCGTGACCACGTCGTCCAGCACGTTGGCGGTTTCGACGCAGACCATGCGCTGCCAGCCGTCTGCTGCCATGTCGGTGAACCTGGCGGTCTTTTCGATCCACGGGTTCCACAGAATGGCTGAGTTAGAGCCCGTGCTGCGGATGTGGATGCGTCGCTGCCACTCCGGATCGACGATGCTGAGCACGCCTGGCGTGTCCTTGTAGATGCGGTCGGTTTCGCCTGTGAAGGTCAGGTCGCCGCTCTGCTCGCGTTCTTCCCAGTTTGCCAGGGTTTCGATGTAACGCAGGCCGTCGAGCCCTTCGACGCTGACCTGACGTACATCGCTGACGGCGAAATAGGTGTGCAGCGCCTGGCTGATCACCACAGTGTCAGTGCCGCAGTTGTAGCTGACCAGACTGACATTCAGTGCGTGGTCCAGACGAATGCTCAGTTTCAGGGCGACGTTGTGGGGCCAGCCCGGCAAGTGGCCTTCGGCCTCGGGAAGCACGAATTCCACCAGCAGTGCGTCGCCATCTGCGCCAATACCCAACAACTGCCAGTCCAGCGCTCGCACCTCGCCATGCGCCTTGGCAGGCTCGCTGCTGTCGCGCATCGCCTGCACGCTTTGCGGGTTGCGCTCCAGATTGCCGAACCACGGCCAGCAGATCGGCATGCCTGCACGAATGGGTTTGCCGCGTTTGAAAACGGCCTCTTCGTTCAGCCACACCAGCGGCGGCTGCCCGGCTACTTGATAGCTGAGGATGTGTGCGCCTTGTTGCGCAACCAGCAGCTCAGCTTCGCCGTGGCAAATACGCCAGCAGTTCAGCTCATCGTAAAGGATGGATTCAACGGTGGGTTCAACCGGGGATGTTGGCATGCAAAGTTCTCACTCAATGACCGTGACGAAAATAGACCGCTTCACGCAAGACGAGTTTAACCGGCAGCCAATCCGTGACCGAGCGACAAATTACCGTCGCGCGGGAACCGAGCGCGTCCGGCCGCTGGCATCTATGGCGACGAACACGAACGCAGCCTCCGTGACCTTGCGCCATTCGCTGGTGAGCGGGTCGTCGCTCCACACTTCGACCATCATCTTGATCGAGGTGCGTCCGACTTCCAGGGTGCGGGTATAGAAGGAAAGCTGTTCGCCGACCGCTACCGGGACCAGAAACGCCATGCGATCGATGGCGACGGTCGCCACACGGCCACCCGCGACTTTGCTGGCCATCGCCGTGCCTGCCAGGTCCATCTGGGACACCAGCCAGCCGCCAAAGATGTCGCCAAAGCCGTTGGTTTCGCGGGGAAGAGCGGTGATTTGCAGTGCAAGGTCGCCTTGCGGGGTTGGATCTTCTTGTTCGAGCTCGATCATGCCTAGGGTGCCTCTGACCCATGACTCTCATTATTGTATGTCGCGGTTAACAGGTGCCATTCAAAACCATGAGCATGAACATTATGTGTTCAGCGCCGGTGTGGCCCAAAGGGAAACTCTGCGAAACCCGCTGATTCAGACGTTTTCGCACAGCTTCCCAAGGCTGTTGACGACTTGCGAGTATATCGGGCGTTGCGTCATAGAACGACCGTGGGTCTTCATTTTGTGTCAGTGGCAGTTCTGCCATGTGTTTTTTGTAGCAATTTGCTATCTTGCTGGACCTCTACAGGTGACAAGACTGCCTGTACACGCAATTTTGGTGCCTATCTGCGCCGTTGCTCCCGACAATCGCTTCTGCACGGCACCCCGCAGCAGCCAGCGTTGCTGTCGCTCGCCCCTTTTCAAAGAACAAGCAAAGAGAAGCCTTGTCATGTCATCTGTTCCTCCAAGTTCCACGCAGCCTGCGCGGCCTCTGACTCGCAGCGATTACAAAACCCTTTCGCTGTCGGCCTTGGGTGGTGCGCTGGAGTTCTACGACTTCATCATTTTCGTATTTTTCGCGGCGGTGGTGGGCAAACTGTTTTTCCCGGTGGACATGCCCGACTGGCTGCGCATGATGCAGACGTTCGGCATTTTCGCCGCCGGTTATCTGGCGAGGCCTCTGGGCGGCATTATCATGGCGCACTTTGGCGATCTGCTGGGGCGCAAGAAAATGTTCACGCTGAGCATTTTCATGATGGCGGTGCCGACGCTGATCATGGGTCTGCTGCCGACCTACGCGCAGATCGGCATGTGGGCGCCGATTCTGCTGCTGTTGATGCGCGTCATTCAAGGGGCCGCCATTGGTGGTGAAGTGCCGGGCGCCTGGGTGTTCGTGTCCGAGCATGTGCCTGCACGTCGTGTCGGGTATGCCTGCGGTACCCTGACCGCCGGCCTGACAGCGGGTATCCTGCTGGGCTCGCTGGTCGCTACGGCGATCAATAGCATCTATACCCCGGTCGAGGTATCGGATTACGCATGGCGTATCCCTTTCCTGCTGGGTGGCGTGTTCGGCCTGATGTCGGTGTATCTGCGCCGCCTGCTGCATGAAACGCCGGTGTTTGCCGAGCTGCAACTGCGCAAGGCACTGGCCGAGGAGGTGCCGCTCAAGGCGGTACTGCGCGATCATCGTGGCGCCGTTGCGCTGTCGATGCTGATGACCTGGTTGCTGTCTGCCGGCATCATCGTCGTGATCCTGATGACGCCGACCATCCTGCAAACCATTTATGGCTTTCCAGCTGCCACGGCGCTGAAAGCCAATAGCCTGGCCATTGTCTTCCTGAGCGTGGGCTGTATCGCTGCGGGCGCACTGGCGGATCGTTTCGGCGCAGGCTGGGTGTTCCTGCTGGGCAGCGCAGGTTTGCTGATCAGTTCGTGGACGTTCTATCACATCCTCGGCAGCCATCCGGATGTGCTGTTCCCGCTGTATGCGGTGACGGGCCTGTTCGTCGGTACGATCGGCGCGGTTCCTTACGTCATGGTCAAGGCATTCCCGCCTGTGGTGCGCTTCTCGGGGCTGTCGTTCTCCTACAACCTGGCGTACGCGATTTTCGGTGGCCTGACGCCGATGGTCGTGACCTTTATGCTCAAGAGCAGTCCGATGGGGCCGGCGTGGTACGTCGCGATCCTATGCGGGCTGGGCATGGCCATCGGCGTGTTTCTGCTGAGCCGAAAGCGCTGATCATCATCCGCTGTTGAATCGCTCGGGCACCGCTACAGCCAAAGGCTATCTACCTGCACAGGTCGATAGCCTTTTCATCTTATTGTCATAATCAATTCATAGAGTAGTCACAAGACTGGCCGAAAAAGGCTCGTGGACACCTACACACCCTGCCAGGAGCGCAAGGATGACACTCAAGCGTTTGATGACTGCACTGACCTTGGTTGCCGCCGGAGTGACGGCAGCCAATACGCTGGCTGCGGTCGACCCTGCCATCCAGGCCTATACCAAGACCTCCGGTGTGTCAGGCAATCTCTCAAGTGTCGGCTCCGATACCCTGGCAAACCTGATGACGCTGTGGGCCGAGGCCTACAAGAAAGAATACCCGAGCGTGAACATCCAGATTCAAGCCGCGGGTTCCTCTACAGCGCCACCCGCGCTGACCGAGGGCACGGCCAATCTGGGCCCGATGAGCCGCAAGATGAAAGACGGCGAGCTGTCGGCTTTCGAGCAGAAGCATGGCTACAAGCCGACCGCCATCCCGGTCGCGGTGGATGCCCTGGCGGTTTTCGTGCACAAGGACAACCCGATCAAGGGCCTGACCCTGCAGCAAGTGGACGCGATCTTTTCCGCGACCCGCCTGTGCGGTGCCAAGGCAGATGCGAAAACCTGGGGTGATGTCGGTGTGACCGGCGATCTGGCAGGCAAACCGATCCAGTTGTTTGGTCGTAACTCGGTGTCGGGCACTTACGGTTACTTCAAGGAAGAAGCCCTGTGCAAAGGCGACTTCAAGGCCAACGTCAACGAGCAGCCCGGCTCCGCTTCGGTGGTCAGCGCGATCAGCAACTCGCTTAACGGCATCGGTTACTCGGGCATCGGTTACAAGACATCCAACGTCAGGACGGTCCCGCTGGCGAAGAAGGAAGGGGGCGAGTTTGTCGAAGACAGCGAAGCCAATACCCTGAACGGCAGTTATCCACTGTCGCGCTTCCTTTATGTGTACGTGAACAAGGCGCCGAACCAGCCCCTGGCGCCGCTGGAAGCCGAATTTGTGAAACTGGTGCTGTCGAGACAGGGCCAGGAAGTGGTGATGAAGGATGGGTACATCCCACTCCCTGCCCGTGTCGTGGAGAAGACGCTGGCCGATCTTGGCCTACAGGGCGCGAGCGGCGTGGCGTTAAAATAGTCACGCACGCGTTGCGAGCGAGGCTCAATGGACTGGCCTGCACAAAAATTGAACAGTCCGCCGCCGGTTTCGCAGGCGGTGGGCTTTCTTGCGTCACCTTGCTGTAATGTTTCTGTCATACAAGGCGTCTACGGTGTGTGCGCATGAATGAGCTGTTCAAATCGACGATGGACCAGAGCTCGCCTCCAGCGCGTATTGATTTCAATACGCCCGCGATGGTGCGAAAGCGTCGTGTCCGCGCGCTGAAGGACCGGCTCACTCACTGGTACGTCGCCATTGGTGGCCTTGCCGTGCTGGCGGCCATTACGCTGATCTTCTTCTACCTTGCTTATGTGGTTGCGCCGCTTTTCAAAGGTGCCAGCCTGACCGCCAACCCTGCGTTGAATGCCGCCTGGCTGCCGGACGCCGGTGCGCCAATGATGATCACCATCGAAGAGCAGAACCAGATCGGCATGCGCATCTCCGACAAGGGCGAAGTGGTCTTTTTCAACATCGATGACGGCGCAGAGCTGCAGCGCATTGCCTTGCCGCTCCCCGCTGGCGTTTCCGTCGCGTCCATCGGCAAGGATCAGCCCGGTGCGCCATTGATAGCCCTGGGCTTGTCCAACGGTCAGGTGCTGGTGTTCAGGCACTCGTACTTGACGACCTACCCTAACGATCAAAAAACCATCACCCCGAGCGTGGCCTGGCCCTACGGCGAGGCACCCTTGGTGCTGGATCAGGCCGGGCGTGCGGTCGAGCATGTCACCGTCAGCTCCGATGGCGACAGCCTGAAGCTGGCAGGGGCGACCGGCACTCAGTTGCACGTCATCTCGCTCGAACAGAAAGAAAACATGATGACCGGCGAGATGACCCGCGAGCAGACGCGTGTCGAGTTGCCGCAGATGTCCGCTGCGGTCAAGGCGATCTACATCGACCCGCGCCAGCAATGGTTGTATGTCATCAACGGGCGCGCGCAGGCGGATGTGTTCAGCCTGCGCGATCGTAGCCTCAACGGCCGCTATAAATTGCTGGAAGACGGCAACGCCGAGATCACGGCGAGCGCTCAACTGGTTGGCGGCATCTCGCTGATCATCGGCAACTCCAAGGGCAGTATGTCCCAGTGGTTCATGGCCCGGGACACTGACGGCGAGCAGCGCCTGATGCGCATCCGCGATTTCAGCCTGGGCAGCGCACCTATCATGCAGATCAAGGCCGAGCAGCGCCGCAAGGGCTTCATCGCTCTGGATGCTTCCGGCAAGTTGGGCGTATTCCACAGCACAGCGCACCGCACCCTGCTGATCGACAAGGTCGCCGAGGGGCCCGGCATTCTGGCGTTATCGCCACGCGCCAACAGGATTCTGATTGAAAGCGCTGGCAAGCTGCTGCCGCTGACGCTGGACAACCCGCACCCGGAAGTCTCCTGGAGTTCGCTGTGGGGCAAGGTCTGGTACGAGAGTTACGACGAGCCCAAGTACATCTGGCAGTCCACGGCGTCCAACTCCGATTTCGAGCCCAAGCTGAGCCTCGCACCGTTGACCTACGGCACACTGAAAGCGGCGTTCTACGCCATGCTGTTGGCCGCGCCGCTGGCCGTGGCTGCCGCGATCTATACCGCCTACTTCATGGCTCCGGGCATGCGCCGCAAGGTCAAGCCGGTGATCGAGCTGATGGAAGCGATGCCGACGGTAATTCTCGGCTTTTTTGCCGGATTGTTCCTGGCCCCGTATCTGGAAGGGCATCTGCCCGGCATCTTCAGCCTGTTGCTGCTCACGCCGATCGGCATTTTGCTGGCGGGCTTTTTCTGGACCCGCCTGCCTGATTCGCTTCGCTTGCGTATTCCCGATGGCTGGGAAGGCGCGATTCTGATTCCGGTCGTGCTGTTGGTGGGCTGGTTCTCGCTGAGCATGAGCCCGCTCCTGGAGAGCTGGTTCTTCGCCGGGGACATGAGCACCTGGATTCGCGACCACCTGGGTATCACCTACGATCAACGCAATGCGCTGGTGGTCGGTATCGCCATGGGGTTCGCGGTAATCCCCAACATTTATTCGATTGCCGAAGACGCCGTGTTCAGCGTGCCGCGCAGCCTGACGCTGGGTTCGCTGGCACTGGGCGCGACGCCGTGGCAGACCCTGACGCGGGTGGTGATCCTGACTGCCAGCCCCGGCATCTTTTCTGCCTTGATGATCGGCATGGGCCGGGCCGTGGGGGAAACCATGATTGTGCTGATGGCGACCGGCAATACGCCGATCATGGACATGAATCTGTTTGAAGGCATGCGTACGCTGGCGGCCAACGTCGCGGTGGAGATGCCAGAGTCGGAAGTAGGCGGCAGCCATTATCGGGTGCTGTTTCTGGCGGCGTTGGTGCTGTTGATGTTCACCTTCGTGATGAACACCCTCGCAGAGCTGATTCGTCAGCGTCTGCGCAAGCAATACTCGTCGCTGTAAGGAAGGTAGGCGTTGGTGAAGCGGAACTCCCTCAGGAACTGGTTCAAAAGTGGCGCCCCCGGCGTCTGGATGAGTGCGGGTGCCGTATCCATCGCTTTGATCATGACCATCGGCCTGTTGGCGGTGATCGCCGTGCGTGGCCTTGGGCATTTCTGGCCCGCCGATCTGGTGAGCGCGCAGTACGCGGTGCCCAATCAGGAATCGAGCGTTCTGGTCGGCGAGCGGGTCGAGCAGGAGCAAGTACCTCGTGCGCGCCTGAAAAGCGCGGGCCTGCCGGTGCCTGATCAAGGGCCGGAATTCATGACCCGCGAGCTGTTCAAGGTCGGCAATCGCGATCTCAACCCCAGTGACTTCAACTGGGTGGTAGGCGAATGGCTGACCGGGCAGAGCCGGCCTGCAGACCTGATGACGCTGGAGCGTCGCGAGTGGGGCAATTTCTACGGCTATCTGGTCAACGTCAAGGAAGGCGGGCGTGTCGTGGCCGAAGGCGACGCGGCCTGGCCGGTCCTGCAAGAGCGCATCAAGCGCGTCGAAAAGCTGGCTGACGAACTCTATACCCTGGAAAAGAAAGACATTGGTGCCATCAATCACGCTATCGAGCGCTTGCGTTTACAGGCCCGCAAGCTGGAACTCAATGGCCGGCTGGATGCCGCCGCGCAAGCGGACATGGCTGCCGAGCGGGCCGAGCTGGATGCGCGTTACAACGTTATCGAGGCGCGTCTTGACGGGCTGCACCAGGCCTTTGATCGCGACAGCCTGACCGCGCGTGATGGCAACGGCAAAGAGATCGAACTCAGCCTGGGCAAAGTGGTGCGTGCCTATCAGCCCAATGCGATGGGCACGGTGACCAAGCTTGGCTTCTACTTCGAGAAGCTGTGGGAGTTTCTCAGCGCCGATCCACGCGAAGCCAACACCGAAGGCGGTATCTTCCCGGCGATCTTCGGCACGGTGATGATGACCCTGATCATGGCCGTGATCGTCACGCCGTTTGGCGTGCTGGCGGCGGTCTACCTGCGTGAGTACGCGCGCCAGGGTCCGGTTACCCGGTTGATTCGCATCGCGGTGAACAACCTCGCCGGTGTGCCTGCGATTGTCTACGGTGTGTTCGGTCTGGGGTTCTTCGTCTATGTGCTGGGCGGCTCGGTGGATCGGCTGTTCTTTCCTGAAGCGCTGCCTGCCCCGACGTTCGGTACGCCGGGCCTGCTATGGGCTTCGCTGACCCTGGCACTGCTCGCCGTGCCGGTGGTGATCGTGGCGACGGAAGAAGGGCTGGCGCGCATTCCGCTGACCCTGCGTGAAGGTTCGCTGGCACTGGGTGCAACCAAGGCCGAGACGCTGTGGAAAATCGTACTGCCGATGGCCAGCCCGGCGATGATGACCGGGCTGATCCTCGCGGTGGCGCGTGCCGCCGGCGAGGTTGCGCCTTTGATGCTGGTGGGCGTCGTCAAGCTGGCGCCGTCGCTGCCGCTGGACGGCAACTATCCTTATCTGCACCTCGATCAGAAGATCATGCACCTGGGTTTCCACATTTACGACGTCGGCTTCCAGAGCCCCAACGTCGAGGCCGCACGCCCGCTGGTGTATGCCACCGCGCTGTTGCTGGTGCTGGTCATTGCCTTGCTTAATCTGTCGGCGGTGAGCATCCGTAACCATTTGCGGGAAAAGTACAAGGCGCTCGACAATTGATCCCGAATTCGCCCTTTGGCAAACGCGGCCGTGCGATGACGCGAACAGTTCGCACAGGAGCAATCCATGCAGCATGAAAGCCCGACGAGTGGCATGAACATGTCGGCCCTGAGGCGTCACAAGCAACGTCTGGATCTGGCCGACGAGAGCGTGGCCATCGAAGTGCCGGGCCTGAATCTGTTCTATGGCGACAAGCAGGCGCTGTTCGATATTGCCCTGAATATCCCGAAGCAGAAGGTGACCTCGTTCATCGGTCCGTCCGGGTGTGGCAAATCGACGTTGTTGCGCTGCTTCAACCGCATGAACGACCTGGTCGATGGTTGCCGGGTCGAGGGCGCGATCAACCTGTACGGGCACAACATCTACACCAAGGGCGAGGAAGTCGCCGAGTTGCGTCGCCGCGTCGGCATGGTGTTTCAGAAGCCCAATCCGTTCCCCAAGACGATTTATGAAAACGTGGTCTACGGGCTGCGTATTCAGGGGATCAACAAGAAGCGCGTGCTCGATGAAGCTGTCGAGTGGGCGCTGAAAGCCGCTGCGCTCTGGGATGAAGTCAAGGATCGACTGCATGAGTCGGCATTGGGTTTATCCGGGGGGCAGCAGCAGCGTCTGGTCATTGCCCGAACGATCGCCGTGGAGCCGGAAGTCCTGCTGCTCGACGAACCCTGTTCGGCACTCGATCCGATTTCGACCCTTAAAGTCGAAGAACTGATCTACGAACTGAAATCGAAATACACCATTGTGATCGTTACCCACAACATGCAGCAGGCGGCTCGGGTGTCGGATTACACCGCGTTTATGTACATGGGCAAGCTTGTCGAGTTTGGTGATACGGATACCTTGTTCACCAACCCGGCAAAAAAACAGACAGAAGACTACATCACCGGTCGTTACGGGTAGTACGTGCTTCGTCAGCCCTGAACCACCGCTGCGTTTTCGCAATTAACCGGACGTTCCAAGGACACCCAGCATGATCCACAAAGACAGCCATACGCATCACATTTCCCAACAGTTCAACGCTGAACTCGAAGACGTTCGCAGCCATTTGCTCGAAATGGGTGGCCTGGTCGAGAAGCAGGTGAACGATTCGGTCACGGCGCTGATCGAGGCCGACTCTGGCCTTGCCCAACGTGTTCGCGAAGTCGACGACCGGATCAATCAGATGGAGCGCAGCATCGACGAAGAATGTCTGCGCATTCTGGCGCGTCGCCAGCCTGCAGCGTCCGACCTGCGCCTGATCATCAGCATTTCCAAGTCGGTGATCGACCTGGAGCGCATTGGTGACGAAGCGACCAAGATCGCGCGCCGTGCCATCAAGCTCTGCGAAGAGGGCGAGGCACCACGCGGTTACGTCGAAGTGCGTCACATCGGCGATCAGGTGCGCAACATGGTGCGCGATGCGCTGGACTCGTTCGCCCGTTTCGACGCCGAGCTGGCCCTGTCGGTTGCGCAGTACGACAAGACCATCGACCGCGAGTACAAGACGGCCCTGCGCGAGCTGGCGACCTACATGATGGAAGATCCACGCTCGATCTCCCGGGTCCTGGACGTCATCTGGGTGCTGCGCTCTCTGGAGCGAATCGGCGACCATGCACGCAACATTTCCGAGCTGGTGATCTACCTGGTGCGCGGGACCGACGTGCGGCACATGGGTCTCAAGCGCATGAAGGAAGAAGTGCAGGGTATATCGAGCGAAACCGCTAATGTTCCGGGCAACGCTGACGATAAGTAAGATTGCCTGCGAGAAAAACGCCCAGCACGCGCTGGGCGTTTTTCGTTGCGCAGATCAGTATTTCCCGTCGCCTGCGGATTAAATGCCGCGGCGCAGTCAATCAATATGGCAGTTGGCTATCAGTCAACGCTATGCTTGCCGAAACAAAGGGCGTGTTGGCATACCGCAGTTCGCCTCCAGGTGAACACGCCCGCAGGAGCGTCGATGAGTAAGGTCAGTGTATTGGTGGTGGATGACGCGACTTTCATTCGCGACTTGGTCAAGAAAGGGCTGCGCAATTATTTCCCCGGGATTCATACCGAGGACGCGGTCAATGGTCGCAAGGCTCAGACGTTGCTGGGCAAAGAGGCGTTCGACCTGATTCTGTGCGACTGGGAAATGCCCGAAATGTCCGGCCTGGAGCTGTTGACATGGTGCCGTGAGCAAGACAATTACCTGAGAACCGTCCCGTTCATCATGGTGACCAGCCGTGGCGACAAGGAAAACGTCGTGCAGGCCATTCAGGCCGGTGTGACCGATTTTGTCGGCAAGCCGTTCACCAATGAACAGCTGCTGACCAAGGTCAAGAAAGCGCTGGCAAAAGTCGGCAAGCTCGACGCCGTCATGTCCACAGCCCCGGCACGCATGAACTCGCCGCTCAATGACTCACTGAGTGCATTGACCGGTGGCAAGGCCGAAGTGGTTCGTGCCGCGCCTGCTGCAGCCGCGGCCGCAGCCCCCAAGCCCGCCCCTGCACCCGTCAGATCGGCACAGCCGACCGGTCGCGGCCAGGGCCAGTTGCGCCTGCCCAACGGCACTCAGTCATGCGTGATCAAGGCCCTCACCCTGAAAGACGCCACACTGGTGATTCGCGTCAGCGAAAACCTGCCCCAGGTACTCGACAGCGCGGTGCTGGACCTTGAGCAGGGCGAGGACAACGAGGTTGCACGCCTGAACGGCTATCTGCACTCCGTCGCCGCCTTTGAGCAGAAGCCGGACAGCGAATGGCTGCAAGTGACCTTCCGCTTTGTCGATCACGACGCGCAGAAGCTCGATTACCTGTCGCGTCTGATTGCTCGTGGCACGGCGCAGAAGCACTTCATCCCGGGCGCCTGATACCTGCCTGCGAGCTGAATGGCATGCCCACACGGGTCAGCCTTGCGCGGTGTTACTCGACACCGCGTACCGGGCCTCTGGCGTGCCTTCCTTGACGCTTCATTCATGTCCGATTGATACCCTTGCGTCCTCTTCTGCCTGCAAGGCTGCTAGGCTTGGCACCCAGTGCCCTTGAACCCGACCCATCCCGATGCTTGAACGCCTGCTTATCCTGTTTGCCCTGATGTTGACTGTGCAGTCGGCCGGGGCTGTCACGATTTATAAGTTCACCGATGCCGATGGCGTGGTGTCCTTCTCGGACCGGCCGACGCCCGGCGCATCGGTCATGGTGTTTCGGGACCGCATGGTCGAGCGTATCGACGGCCAGGTGCATTTGAGTGTCAGGCGTGAAAAGGGCGTACACAGCCTGTACGTGCGCAACGATCTGTACGCCCCGGTCGAAGTTGAACTCAAGCTCTCCAGTGTGACCAACGTGCTGGGGGTATCTGGCTCTTCAGCGACGCTGCGCCGCACGATCCCTGCGCGCAGCAACCAGCGCGTGGTGGTCTTGAGCCCCAAGGTGGGGAGCAAGCCGATGAACTACGCCTCGGTGCTGAGTTCAACCCTGGGTGATCCCAAGGGCTCGGTGCAGGCCTATAAATACCCGCTGCCGTGGATTGGCGGGCCGTTTCGCCTGACTCAGGGACCGAATGGCAGATACAGCCATTACGGCGTCAAGGGGCGTTATGCAATGGACATCGCCATGCCGGAGGGGACGCCGATCATTGCCGCGCGCGGCGGTACGGTGGTGAAGATCGAAAACAGCCAGTCAGGGCGGGGCTCGAATGCGTCAGGTAACTTTGTGCGCATTCTGCACGAGGACGGCACGATGGGCGTCTACCTGCACCTGATGCGCGGCTCAGTGAGTGTCAGGGAAGGTCAACGGGTCAGCGTCGGAACAGCACTGGCGCGGTCGGGCAACACCGGCAACAGCACCGGCCCGCACCTGCACTTCGTCGTGCAGCGCAACTCGGGCAATGAACTGATCTCGATCCCCTACGAATTCGCGACCCCCGTGCAGAGCCTGCCCAACTTCGCCGTCGGCGGGAATTGAGGGGGAGCCATTCATAGCTCCACGCCCTGCGTCCGATCCTGAAAAGGCGGCGCTGATCGGTCAGTCCAGCTTCAGCACCTTGGCCAGGACGATTTTCGGGCCTTTCATCTTTTTGATGATGATGCGCAGGCCTTCGACTTCCAGTTGTTCCTCTTCTTCCGGCACGCGTTTGAGCGTGTCGTAGATCAAACCGGCCAGTGTCTCGGCTTCAATGTGATCCAGGTCGATGCCCAGCAGGCGCTCGATCTTGAACAATGGCGTATCTCCGCGCACCAGCAGTTTGCCCGGCTGATAGGCAAGAATGCCGCGTTCCACCTTGCGGTGTTCGTCCTGGATGTCGCCCACCAGTACTTCGAGCACGTCTTCCATGGTCAGGTAGCCCACGATCTTGCCGTCGGCTTCTTCCACCACGGCGAAGTGCGCGCCACCCTTGCGGAACTGCTCGAGCAACTGCGACAGCGGCATGTGCCGGGAAACACGTTCCAGCGGGCGGGTCAGCTCGGCGAGGTTGAACGACTCCGGAATATGGTCCAGCGCTGCCAGCTCCAGCAGCAGGTCCTTGATGTGCAGCAGGCCGACGAACTCGCCACGTTCAGCGTCATACAGCGGATAACGGCTGAATTTGTGACGGCGGAACAAGGCAAGGATTTCCTTGAGCGGCGCATTGAAGTCCAGCGACACCATGTCTTCGCGGGAGTTGGCCCAGTCGACCACTTCCAGCTCGCCCATTTCCACCGCCGATGCCAGCACGCGCATGCCCTGATCGCTGGGGTCCTGGCCACGGCTGGAGTGCAGGATCAGTTTCAGCTCGTCGCGGCTGTAGCTGTGTTCATGGTGCGGGCCGGGCTCACCCTGGCCGGCGATGCGCAGAATGGCGTTGGCACTGGCATTGAGCAGGTAGATGGCCGGGTACATCAACCAATAGAAGAAGTACAACGGCGCCGCTGTCCACAGCGACAACAGCTCCGGCTTGCGGATCGCCCAGGATTTGGGGGCCAGCTCGCCGATCACGATGTGCAGGTAGGAAATGATGAAGAAGGCGGTAAAGAACGACACGCCCTTGATCAATTCCGGAGTGTCTACGCCCACCGCTGCGAGCAATGGCTCCAGCAGGTGCGCGAAGGCCGGTTCACCAACCCAGCCCAGGCCCAGAGAGGCGAGGGTGATACCCAACTGGCAGGCCGAAAGGTAGGCATCCAGCTGGCCATGGACCTTGCGCAGAATGTGCCCGCGCCAGCCGTTCTTGTCGGCAATGGCTTCAACCTTGGTCGAGCGCAGTTTGACCATGGCGAACTCTGCCGCAACGAAAAAACCGTTGAGCAGGACCAGGAACAAAGCAAACAGAATCATGCCGAAATCGGCGAAGAGTGAAGACAGGTTAAAGCTAGGGGAAGGGTCCATGATGGGGTTTTGCAGGGTCCGTATTAACAGGAAGAGGGTTGTGTCACGCCAGAGAAGACGCTATGAACCCGGCAATGTAGCGGCTCGAAGCAGGATTGCCTAGTAGTCTGAATCGTCGCTCGCGGGTTTGGACAACTGACCGCTGGCAAAGTGACAGGTAAAAACACTGCCCTTGCCAAGAACACTGTTGATCTCGAGGTTGCCGCGATGGCGCAGCAGCACGTGTTTGACGATGGCCAGCCCGAGCCCTGTACCGCCGGTATTGGAGGCGCGGCTGGTATCGACCCGGTAGAAGCGCTCGGTCAGGCGCGGCAGGTGTTTGGTCTCGATGCCGATCCCCGAATCCTGCACGCTCAGGTGCGCGCCCCGTTCGTCGGCCCACCAGCGAACACGGATCACGCCCTCGGCCGGGGTGTATTTGACGGCATTGAAGATCAGGTTGGAAAACGCGCTGCGCAGCTCGCTTTCGCTGCCCTTGAGGCGCATGTTGCTTTCCAGGCTGAGGTGGATCTGCTGGTTCTTGCTACCCGACAGCGCGTTGGCATCGGCGGTGATGGTCTTGAGCAGGGAATTGACGATCACCGGGTGGTTGTCCGAGGGGTAATCGGTGGCCTCGAGCTTGGCCAGCAACAGCAGGTCATTGAGCAGCGTCTGCATGCGCCCGCCTTGCTGATGCATCTGTTGCAGCGCACGGACCCAGCGTGGGTTGACCTCGTCCACGTTATCGAGCAGCGTTTCCAGGTAGCCGAAGATCACCGTGAGCGGCGTGCGCAGCTCGTGAGACACGTTGGCGACGAAGTCTTTGCGCATCTGTTCCAGCTGATGAATGCGCGTCACGTCGCGCACCAGCATCAGATGCTCATTGTTGCCATAACGGGTGATTAGCAACTGAATGCGCAGGCGATCGTTGGTCGGCGACGGGATTTCCAGCGGCTCGCTGTAGTCGCCCAACGCAAAGTATTCCTTGAAGCGTGGATGCCGCACCAGATTGGTCACCGGCTGCCCGCTGTCCTGCGGCGTCTTCAGACCCAGCAGGGTTTCAGCGGCACGGTTCCACCACTCAAGGTTACCGTCGCTGTCGAGCATGATCACGGCATCACGCAGCGCGGCGGTGGACTCCTGCACGCGATCGATAACGGCTTGAAGGCGACCACGAACGCGCTGGTCCCGGCGCTGCAGGTGGTAGATGCTGTCGAAGACTTCGCCCCACAGACCGTAACCGTCCGGAGGCGGCTCGTCGGCCTTGTGGCTGCTCAGCCAGTCGTGCAGGCGTAACAGCTGCTTGAGGGTCCAGGCCAGGTACAGCCCCAGCCCGGCGGCCAGGCTCCAGGCATACTGCCCACTGATCAGGCCGACCAACAGGCAGGCGGTGACCAGCAACAACATGTGGCGTATCAGAGTGCCATGCCAATTTTGATTCAATTAGGGGTAAATCCTTGTCTGGTCTGCACTGGCCATTGCCCTGCGTCGACGCAGCGGTTTTCAGCTCTTGGTCGAGAAACGATAGCCCGTGCCGCGCACGGTTTGTACCAGATTTTCATAGGCATCCCCCAAAGCCTTGCGCAGGCGGCGGATGTGAACATCGACGGTGCGTTCTTCGACGTAGACGTTGCCGCCCCATACCTGATCCAGCAACTGACCGCGTGTGTAGGCGCGCTCCTGATGGGTCATGAAGAACTGCAGCAGACGGTATTCGGTCGGGCCCATTTCGGCGGGTTTGCCGTCGATGGTGACCCGGTGGCTGATCGGGTCGAGCAGCAGGCCGCCGACTTCGATGGGCGCTTCGCCGTCAGTCGGGCCAGCGCGACGCAGCACGGCCTTGAGGCGTGCCACCAGCTCGCGCGGCGAGAAAGGCTTGGTGATGTAATCGTCGGCGCCCACTTCCAGGCCCTGAATCTTGTTGTCCTCTTCACCCTTGGCGGTGAGCATGATGATCGGGATGTCCCCGGTCAGTTCATCACGCTTGAGGCGCCGGGCCAGTTCGATGCCGGAGGTGCCAGGCAGCATCCAGTCGAGCAGAATCAGGTCAGGCTTGCGGTCCACGATGATCGCGTGGGCCTGCTGAGAGTTTTCGGCTTCAATACAGTCGTATCCAGCCATTTCCAACGCAACGGCGATCATTTCGCGAATTGGCGCTTCGTCGTCAACGATCAGGATGCTCCTGCCAGCCATGCTCGAACCTCTTGTCATTTAACTGTCTTGGAGCGCATTAGATAACGGAATTATTGCAGTCGTGTGACAGGTCTGAATGAGGCTAGCACGCTGACAGGTCGCGGGGGCCCGCAAGCCTCGCGATTCGGATTTATTTCAGTCGTGCGCAGGCTGGCGGTGGCTGTACTCAGCGCACCGCGTAGTCAGCGACGATGCCCAGGAATATCGCCAGTCCGGCCCAGTGATTGTGTAGAAAGGCCTTGAAGCAGGCGTCTCGCTCGCGCTCACGGGTGCTCCAGAATTCCCAGGCGAAGCAGCCCGCCGCTGCCAGCAGGCCGATGTAGAAGCACGCGCCCAGTTCGAAGCGCGCACCGGCCAGCATCAGACAGCCCAGCGCCAGCCCCTGCAGGGTCAGGATGATGACCCGGTCGGCATCGCCGAACAGGACGGCCGTGGATTTCACGCCGATTTTCAGGTCGTCATCGCGATCGACCATGGCGTAGTAGGTGTCGTAGCCCACAGTCCACAGCAGGTTGGCGATGTACAGCAGCCAGGCTGCAGCGGGCAACTCGCCGGTTTCGGCAGTGAAGGCCATCGGCATGCCCCACGAGAACGCAGCACCCAGCACCACTTGCGGGTAATAGGTGTAGCGCTTCATGAACGGATAGCTGGCTGCCAGGGCGAGACCGCCGACCGACAGCCAGATGGTCGCCGCGTTGGTAAACAGCACCAGCACAAAGCTCAGGCCGACCAGCACCGCAAACAGCACCAGCGCTTCCCGGGAGCTGACTTTGCCGCTGACCAGCGGACGCTGCTCGGTGCGTTTGACGTGGCCGTCCACCTTGCGATCGGCGAAGTCATTGATTACACAGCCTGCCGCTCGCATCAGAAAGACGCCGAGCACAAAAATGAACACGGTCTGCAGCGACGGCGCGCCCTTGCCTGCAATCCAGACCGCCCACAGGGTCGGCCACAGCAAAAGGTAGACGCCGATGGGCTTGTCGATGCGTGTCAGCTGGATGAAGTCCCAGGCGCGTGGGCTCAGACGATTGAGGGATTTGAGGAGGGACAGGTACATCAGACGTGGTCCTTGTCGTGGATCGCAGTGCACAGGGCGGGCAGGAAAACTTCGGCGACCAGCACGCTCAATGCGCCTCGATCGAAGCGCGAGCGGCGGGCCCACAGCCCGCGCGCTGCGTCGGCAGCGGGCAGCCAGGCCTCGGGGTAATGACACACTTCAAGCGCGCCGCGCACGAACGCCGGGTCACTGAACAGCAATTCACCCAGCGACCGAGTGCCCAACTCATCCATATTCAGGCCGCCATCCAGCAGCGCGCTGCGGGCGGCGACACTGCGCGCGAACACCCAGTTGTTGCCGTTACCGCGCAGGTACACCTCGCGCACCCAGCCTTCGCCAGCCTCTGGCAGGCCCAGCGCCAGGCACTCGTCAGGGCGCAAGGGCTGCCAGCCTTCAAACTGCGGAAATACGCTGAAACGACCGTCAGACAAACGGTCCAACCGACGAGTAAGGGAGTCCTTATTGAACAACCAGTCGAGCATCACCGGGTCCGGCGCGTCGATCAATTGCTCGCGCTCGAGCCATGCAGGGCCAATGAATGCGGGGGATTGCTGGGTCACGGTAAGCCAGTTCCGGCAGCCAACGAGGCCGCGAGCTTAGCATGATTGCCGGCCTGGACCGACGGTCGGCAGAACGTCGGGTCATAGATCAGACTTGCATCCGCGCCTGCCGATCAGTACAACGCCCTTCAGAAGGCGGCAACTGACCGTCGTACGCTATTGAGCCTGATAAACGAGAGAACCTGACATGAAGAAGTGGCAATGCATCGTCTGCGGCCTGATTTATAACGAAGCCGATGGCTGGCCGGATGACGGAATTGCGCCCGGCACCCTTTGGCAGGATGTGCCGGAAGACTGGATGTGCCCGGATTGCGGCGTGGGCAAGATGGACTTTGAAATGATCGAAATCGGTTGATCGCTGCCCGCAAACAAGGGCTGGCAACAACGGGCACCAGGCACAGTGAAATAGGGAAGAACAATGAGCGCACCTGTCGTCATCATCGGCACCGGCCTTGCGGGGTATAACCTCGCTCGAGAGTTTCGCAAGCTGGACGCTGACACGCCGCTGCTATTGATTACGGCCGACGATGGCCGTTCCTACTCCAAGCCGATGCTCTCTACCGGCTTTGGCAAAAACAAGGAAGCCGACGGCCTGAGCATGGCTGAAGCCGGCGCCATGGCCGATCAGCTAAAGGCCGAGGTCCGCACGCATACGCGGATCAGCGGCATTGATCCTGGCCACAAACGCCTGTGGATCGGCGAAGAGGCGGTGTATTACCGTGATCTGGTGCTGGCCTGGGGCGCCGAAACCATTCGTGTACCGGTGGAAGGCGACGCAGGCGACGCGATTTTCCCGATCAACGATCTTCAGGATTACGCCCGTTTCCGCGCGGCTGCGGCGGGCAAGCGTCGGGTGTTGATTCTCGGCGCAGGGCTCATTGGCTGTGAGTTCGCCAACGACCTGATCCTGGGCGGCTATGAAGTGGATCTGGTGGCTCCGTGCGAACAGGTCATGCCGACCCTGTTGCCCCCTGAGGCCGCGGCTGCGGTGAAGTCCGGTCTGGAAAGCCTGGGCGCACGTTTCCATCTGGGGCCGGTGCTGACCCGCCTGAACCGCAATGGTGAGGGCCTGCAAGCGCACTTGTCGGACGGGCAGGTGATGGACTGCGATCTGGTGGTGTCAGCCATCGGCCTGCGTCCTCGCATTGAGCTGGCCGCTGCTGCCGGCTTGCAGACCGGGCGCGGCATTCTGGTCGACCGCCTGTTGCAAACCTCCCACGCCAACATCCACGCGCTGGGTGATTGCGCTGAAGTCGATGGCCTGAACCTGCTCTACGTGATGCCATTGATGAGCTGCGCTCGTGCGTTGGCCCAGACGCTGGCCGGAAACCCGACTTCCGTCAAATACGGGCCCATGCCGATCACCGTGAAGACGCCCGCCTGCCCGCTGGTGGTTTCGCCGCCGCCGCGTGGCAGCGATGGCCACTGGAGCGTCGAAGGGCAGGGCGCTGATATCAAGGCGCTGTGTCATGACGCTGACGGCCATCTGCTCGGCTATGCGCTGACCGGCGCTGCGGTTATGGAAAAACTCGCACTCAACAAGGTGCTACCTGCGTTATTGGCGTGATTTCACGTCATTTTGTCGGATTGACCCTGCATTTCTGCCAATAAACCGCATTCATGCACTGGCGCGGGTCAGTTCGGCATGCCATTCTCGACCTCGTCTGCCGCTACGTAGAGCTGTCGCGGCGCCTTGTTGCCGTTTTTTACAAAAGCGGCGCGGGACATAAAAACAAAAAACCGTAAAAGAGGCTTCATATGCGTAAACCAGAAGTTGCAGCCGCCATCGCTGAAAAGGCGGATCTCACCAAAGAACAATCCAATCGCGTTCTCAATGCCATCCTTGAAGAGATTACTGGCGCACTGAACCGCAAGGACAGTGTCACGCTGGTAGGTTTCGGTACTTTTCTGCAACGCCACCGTGGCGCCCGCACTGGCAAGAACCCACAGACCGGGGAGCCGGTTAAAATCAAGGCAAGCAACACGGTCGCCTTCAAACCGGGGAAAGCCCTGAAAGACAGCGTCAATCCTTGACACCCTGTTGTGCGCCTCGGCGGGAGACGCACAACCTACAGGCGGGCACACCAATCGGATTGGGTGCCCGTTTTTCGTTTCTGTCGCATGACGCCGATGCTGCCTCTCGCTTCCTGTGAGAATTGTCCTACTCCATTCCGTGTAATTGCCTTCCAAAGCCCCAGCTTTGCCTGACTTTTTCTTGCTGTTGATTGCCTTAGAGTGCCGCCCCTGCTGCACCCCTTCAATTACTCTTGGGAAATCCAGAATGAAAAAGCCATGGAAGTTTGCTGCTGTTGCGGCTCTGATCGCCACGACCAGCGGTTGTGTGAGCTACAACGTCAGCCAGCCAAGCGCGCCGCTGGAAGGCACGGTCAAAACCGACCTGAAAGCTGACGTCAAGGTTGGCGGCACCATCAGCGGCGAGTCGTCCACCAACGTGCTGTTCAATTTCCTGAGCTTCGGCGGCGATAATCAGTTCGCCGACGGCGTGACCTACGGTGGCGCAAGTGGCGGTGGCGGCCTGGGTCTGGCGTTGCCTGATCCTGTCTCGACGACCAAAGCGGCAGCGGCCTTCAAGGCGGTGAAATCCTCCGGTGCCGATCTGATTGTTGCGCCGCGCTACGAAGTCAGCGTCAAAGACTACTTCATCTTCAAGAAGGTCGATGTAAAGGTCACGGGTAACAAAGGCAGCATCAGCAGCATTCGTTGATGTCAGTGTGATGCTGCTTCCCACGCGGAGCAGCATCCTCATGTTCGGTAACTGTTTTGTGCCGATCTCCCTCGAAATCCTTTCTTGTCCTACAGGTTTTGCGCCGATAACCCGCTACACTGCCACGCTGATTCCGAGTCGGAAACCGCGTGTTCAGAGGCCGTGTATGAAATTTCGTTTTCTTTTGTGGATGCTGGGCCTGCTGATGGCCCGCGCCAGTCGTAACAACCCGGCGTTCCAGCAGCAATTGGCTGGCAAAGACCTGACCTTTCAGCTGCAGACCGCCGATGGCAAGGTTGCGCGTCACTTCGTGGTCAACGATCAGCGGATCCGCAGTGCAAGTGGCACGGTTGCAGAGCCGGCCTTTGCCATCGTGTTTCGTGATGCAGCCTTTGGTTTTGATACCCTTCAGGCGAAGAACAAGCAGCTGGCGTTCATGAAGGGCATTCAGGACAAGGATATTCAGATCAAGGGCAACCCGGCCCTGGTGATCTGGTTCCAGGGCCTGGTCAAATACCTCAAACCGAGAAAGAAAACGGCCTGATCACGGCAACTGCAGCCCGCCTGCAGCCTTGTGCAACGCCCTGAGGTGCTCCGACACCTGTTTGAGATTGGCTTCGTTGGCGGCAATCTCTTTGGCACGCTCAGGCTCCAGCAGGGCTCGCACTTCCTTGTCGAGATCGCCGGTCAGGCGCTTGAGCTGCTTCTGGCGCTGACTGCTTTCTGCTTCAAGACGCTGCCATTCACCCGCCTGTGGCAAACCGTACCCGTCGCTGCCCAGCAGCTCGGCAGGCCGGCTGAGGAACCCGCTGCTGGCGAGGATTTCCTGCAGCGTTTTGGTGGCGTTGGAGACTTTGCCGTCTTTCAATTCCCGCGCACCCAGGTAGCTCTGTTTCACTTCGTCCTGAGCCAACAACAGTTGCCTGCGCAGGCTGGCCTGCTCCAGCAGCAGAATCGCAGCGCTGGTGCGCAGATCGGCTTTGCCGAACCACTGGCTGCGCTCACTGGCGGGTAGCGCCATCCAGTCTTCCACGGTGTTCTGTTTGATCGGCAGGTGCTTTTTCAGCACTTCGAACATCGCCTGATAGCGGTCGCGGTAGGAGTCGAACCGATAGCCCAGACGCAGCGCCTCCTTGGGATCGTCCAGTACGCTGGTGTCAGCCAGCCCACGGCCTTCGAGGACTTCAAGCAAACCGTTAGGCAAAATGCTGTCCAGGCCGACGAGCTTGGGGTTGTGCGTACCGGCGCGCAGCAGTTTGAGATTTTCTACGGCGCAGTTGTTCGAGAGGAAGTAATAGTTGCCGTCGTAACTCCAGTGCATCTCGGCGGCGTGCTGCACCAGCCCTTCTATTTCCGGACGCGACAGCTTGATCGGTACCGACGCCAGGCTGCGCAGTTCGGTCTTGGTGTATTCATCGATGACCTGCGCCAGTGGCAGAACGAACAGGCGCGACGGGTAGGCACCCATCAGGCCGTCCCAGCTGGACAGCTGTACGTCGCCAACAAACGCCCGGTACGACAGCACCAGGTGCTGATCGAGGTCCAGTCGGCAATCCGGACCACGCGGGCGGCCGGGTTTGCAGATCACCAGGCGCAACATGCTGTGGCCCCAGCGGCTTGCCCAGTTCTGGTTCGCTTCGGCCAGCAGATAATCCACCGCATAGACCCGCTCCGGGTCCAGCTTGCCCAACGGCTCTCGGCCGAAGTCGCTGCCGGCGTTCAGGTAGGGGTAGAACTTCGGGCATTCGTTATGGGCTGCAGGTGCCCAGCCAAAACGCTCCTTGTAATATGCATACAGGGCAGGGCGACGGCAGGCGTAGGCCGGATCAAGGAGGAAGTACTCCATGTTCACCGCCACGAATTCCAGCGGGCTGGTGGTTTCGTAGATGTCCGGGCTGCGGGCAACCTGGCCGTTATGTTCCTCGCGGTCGCCGCGACGTCCGACATATTGCTGCCAGCCCGCCAGGTCCAGCAGGCGTGGATCATCACTCAGGGTGAAGCGTCGCTCGGTCTGGCCGCGGCAGTTGTCAGGCAGGCCGACCTTGCCCAGCGAACTGCTGCGTGATGTGCAGCGAAAAATCGCCGCTCGCTCGCTGGGCGACCACAGGCGGGCGCGGTCGTAGACGTGGGTCAGCTCATGCAGAACAGTGGCGAGCAACTCACGACGCACCGTACCGTGTGGCCGGCCCGTCTGGGCAGTGGCGGCCGAGCCGTCCGTCAAGGACGCCAGCAGGTGGCTGTTGAGGTACAACTGATAGGGACCGGCAGCTTGACCATAGGCGTTCTGCGGCATGTCAGCGGACCAGTTCACCTCGACGGTGCGGTCCAGTGCTTCGACGAAGCTGGGCGGTAGTGCGTGCAGGGCTTCGTCGAGCAGCGCCTGGCTGGCTTGCTGTTGCGGCGCATCGAGGCCGTCGGTGTGCAATTCCAGCTTCAGGCTGGCAAAGGCATGCGTACCGACCAGCGACAGCGCGCCAGCAAGCAGCCAGGCGCGAAACCGCCTCACAATGCGAGGATTGCTTCAGCCAGGGTCTGATCGCTTGCACCGCGCGCTTCCGGTACGCGGGTACGCAGCGTGTCGAAAGCAGCATCCAGTTGGGCTCCGTGGATATCACCACCGGTGGCAACGTAACTGGCAGCATCGTCCTTGGCCTGGAGAACGACCTTGGAGTCGCGGATCGATGTGGTGGTGTCGGAAGTGAAATCGATGGTACGGCCGAACGCACGAACGATGATGTTGCTCGTAGCCACAACAGTCTGGGCCTGGGCAAAATCGGCCAGCAATAGCAGGCCAAGGGAAGCAGCAATCAGCGGGGTACGCATGTAGTGACGTCTCCAGTTACGCGAAGAGGGGAAAGTGGCTATTGGACGAGGATTGCCTGCGCCAGTTCAAGGTCGCTGGCATGAAGTTTTGCATCTGACTGACGCAGGGCATGCAGCGCTGACTCAAGCCGGGCGCCACGCATTTCTCCGCCGCTGGCGATGAATGCAGCAGCATCGTCACGGGCAGCCATGATCAGTTTGTTATCGAACGGTCCTGTCGAGACCTGACTGGTGGCATAGCCGGTCTTGACCAGGCCTTGCGTGGTCGTATCGAACGCTTGAACCTGACTGACGTACATCAGGCTGGCAAAGGGAGCGATATACAGAAGGTGCACTAGACGCATGACTTTCACGAACCGGCAAAACAGGCTCCAAGGCTAGCGCAATGCGCGGGCCAGAGCTACCCCGGCACGTAGCCGGGGCGCAGCGGTCAGATGGCCAGAATGGCCTGAGCCAGTTGGCTATCGCTGGCTTGCAGTTCAGGCAAAACCTGACGGATGTGCTGCAACGCGCCTTCAAGGCGAGCGCTGCGGATGTCGCCGGAGCTGGCCACGAAGCTGGCGGCATCGTCACGGGCGGCAAGAACGATCTTGTCGTCTTTCAGAGAAGAAGAAACGTTGGAGGTCGCGCGCGTCGCTGCATTGACGGCATCGACCACTGCGTCGGTGGTGACAATAAAGCTGGAGGCGTTTGCACCGGCTGCGGCGGTCAACAGAAAGACAGCGCCAAGGTTACGTAGCAGAGACATGATCGAATTCCGTTTTGGACAAGTGGGCACAGACTGCCTGCGAAGCCGAAGGGCTGAGGTAGAGCGCTAGACTATCCCACCGATGCTGCAGTTGTCATGAAGGTCGACGGCTTCGGCCTACACAGTTTGCAATATTTGGTAACTGTACCTGCCATAATTTTAGATTACTCAATCTGTACTGCTTTCGCACACCCCCTCTGAATCTGCCCCGTGAAACGACAAAACCCGTCTCAGTTGCCTGAGACGGGTCTTGTATGAAGCAATTCGGGTTGCTGGCAGGAGACCTGACGGTCAAGGACCAGCGGGCGCATGTTTAGCGCCAGAACGGCTTGCTCAGCTCTTCGTAACGCTGGGATTCGCTGATACCGGCGTCAGCCAGCAGACGTGCATCCAGACGGGCCAGCTGATGGCGGCTGGACAAGCGACGCTGCCAGAGCATCAGATTGGCGAACGCGCGCAGAGGCAGAGAAGTTTTTGCGGTGTTAACGGTGCTTTCGCTGAAAAGATCGGAACTGATTGTACGTTCCATGGTGTGACTTCCTTCCGCTTGTGGCGGGATAAGTGAGTTGCTTGACTGGTGCCCATTTTCCTCGTGCGCGTCCAGCTTCCATAGACACAGTTCACCTGTATTGTGAGGGTTCAGTTAACTGTGATTGGGCACTGTTTTGTTCATAAATGGGGCAACTGTACCGGTCTGCACTGTATGAGTGCGTTTTGTGATCGATTGTGGTGATTTTAGTGTTTTAAGGCACTTTTATGACCGGTACAGCAGTACAGTTTTTCTATAAGCCCTTGGGTGCCAGCTGGAAGTGAATCAGGAAAGCGCTTGCTCACTTGCAACTGTCCTGTTCAAGCAGGCAGCATGCGTCCGGTCTCTTCCAGGTTGATGTGCCAACTCAGTGCTTCGCGCAGGATGTGCGGGGTATGCCCGCCCACGGCGCAAGCGGCATTGAAATAGGCGTTCAGCGCGTCGCGATAATCCGGGTGCACGCAGTTATCGATGATCACCCTGGCGCGTTCGCGAGGCGCCAGGCCGCGCAGGTCCGCCAGGCCCTGCTCGGTGACCAGGATGTCGACGTCATGTTCGGTGTGGTCGACGTGGCTGACCATGGGCACAACGCTGGATATCGCGCCACCTTTGGCGATCGATTTGGTGACGAAGATCGCCAGGTGCGCGTTGCGCGAGAAGTCTCCGGAACCGCCAATGCCGTTCATCATGCGTGTACCGCAGATGTGGGTGGAGTTCACATTGCCGTACAGGTCGAACTCCAGCGCAGTATTGATCCCGATGATGCCAAGGCGACGGATCACCTCGGGGTGGTTGGAGATTTCCTGGGGGCGCAATACCAGCCTGGACTTGTAACGATTGAAGTCGGCAAACACCTCGGCGTGCTTGGCCGCCGACAAGGTCATGGAACTGCCCGAGGCGAAAGTCAGTTTGCCTGCGTCGAACAGGTCGAATGTCGAGTCCTGCAGCACCTCGGAGTACATTGTCAGGTCCGTGAAGGGCGACGCGAGCAGGCCGTGCATCACGGCGTTGGCAATGTTGCCGATCCCCGCCTGCAATGGCATCAGCTTGTCGGTCAGCCGGTCTTCGCGCACTTCTTTCTTGAAGAACTCCACCAGATGATTGGCGATGGCCTGCGTGTCCGTGTCAGGTGGTGTGACCGTGGATGGCGAGTCAGGCTGGTTGCTGATGACAATGCCGACTATTTTTGCCGGGTCGATCTTCACCGCGTGGCTGCCGATGCGCGAATCGGCCTCCAGGACCGGAATCGGCAGGCGTGTCGGTCTGTAGCTGGGTATATAGATGTCGTGCAGGCCTTCCAGCTCCAGTGGCTGGGACAGGTTGATTTCCACGATGACCTGTTTGGCCAGGATGGCGAAGCTGGCCGAGTTGCCCACGGAGGTGCTCAGCACCAGATGGCCCTCTTCGGTGATCGCCACGCATTCGATCACGGCGAGGTCCACAGCCTTGATCTGCCGATTGCGCAGCAGCTCGACGGTGTCGGACAAATGCTGATCGATGAACATCACCGTGCCGTTGTTGATCGCCTTGCGCAGCGTGCTGTCGACCTGAAAGGGCATGCGCCGGGACAGTACGCCGGACTCGGTCAGTTGCTTGTCCAGGTCATTGCCCAGACTGGCGCCGGTCATCAGGCTGATTTTCAGCGGCGTCACTTTGGCGCGCTCGGCCAGCGCGTGGGGTACGGCCTTGGCTTCGCCTGCACGGGTGAAGCCACTCATGCCGACGGTCATGCCGTCTTCAATCAAGGCGGCAGCGTCGGCTGCGCTCATAACCTTGCTCATCAGGGAGGGCCGGCGGATACGGTCACGGTACATGGGTCTGTCTCGTAGATAGAAGCGAACGACAAGTCTAGAGCCTTGGTCGAACTTCGTCCTGCTACCAAGGTCGCATTTGACCGCTCTAATTAGCGGGTTCCAGCGCAAAACACTGTTACGCGGAATGTAAAAAGCCCCGGTCGCCAAGCGAGCCGGGGCTTCAATGGAACGGGGTCAGGCTAGGCGTTTTCGACGGCCTTCACCATGTCCTCAATCACCTTTTTGGCGTCTCCGAAGACCATCATGGTTTTATCCAGATAGAACAGCTCGTTATCCAGGCCTGCGTAACCACTGGCCATCGAGCGTTTGTTGACGATGATGGTCTTGGCCTTGAACGCCTCCAGAATGGGCATCCCGGCGATAGGGGATTTCGGATCGTTCTTGGCGGCCGGGTTGACCACATCGTTGGCACCGAGCACCAGCACCACATCGGCCTGACCGAATTCGGAGTTGATGTCGTCCATCTCGAACACTTGGTCGTAAGGCACTTCGGCTTCGGCCAGCAGCACGTTCATGTGCCCCGGCATGCGTCCGGCCACCGGGTGAATGGCATACTTCACGGTGACGCCGCGATGGACGAGCTTCTCGGTCAGCTCCTTGAGCGCATGCTGGGCACGAGCCACTGCCAGGCCGTAGCCGGGCACAATGATCACGGTGTCGGCGTTGGTCAGCAAAAAGGTCGCGTCGTCTGCCGAGCCGGATTTCACCGGGCGTGCTTCGCGTGCGCCTGCTGGGCCGGCAGAGTCCGTTGCGCCGCCAAAGCCACCGCCGATCACGTTGAAGAACGAGCGGTTCATCGCCTTGCACATGATGTAAGAGAGGATCGCACCCGAGGAGCCCACCAGTGAGCCCGCGATGATCAGCATCGAGTTGTTCAGCGAAAAGCCGATGCCGGCCGCTGCCCAGCCTGAATAGCTGTTGAGCATCGAGACCACTACCGGCATGTCGGCCCCGCCAATCGGGATGATCAGCAACACACCGATGACGAAGGCCAGCGCCAGCATGATTGCAAAGGCAGTGAGGCTGCCGGTAAACATGAAGGTCAGGCCGAAGAACAGCGTGGCCAGGCCAAGGACCAGATTGAGCGTGTGCTGGCCGGCAAACTGTACTGGTGCGCCTTGAAAGAGGCGAAATTTGTACTTGCCCGAGAGTTTGCCGAAAGCGATGACCGAACCCGAGAAGGTGATCGCCCCGATGGCGGCCCCGAGGAACAGCTCCAGACGGTTGCCGGCCGGAATCGCATCGCCCAGATTGCGAACGATGCCCAGTGATTGAGGCTCGACCACGGCTGCTATAGCGATGAACACTGCCGCCAGGCCGATCATGCTGTGCATGAACGCCACCAGCTCCGGCATTTTGGTCATTTCGACGCGCTTGGCCATGATCGAGCCGGCGGTTCCGCCCACCAGCAGGCCGACCACGATGTAGCCGATGCCTGCGCTGGTCCCTTCAGCGGTAGACAGCGCCGCGAGCTTGAACACCAGACCGATTGTGGTGATGACCGCCAGGCCCATGCCGAGCATGCCGAACAAGTTGCCACGGCGCGAGGTGGTCGGGTGCGACAAGCCTTTGAGTGCCTGGATGAAGCAGATCGATGCGATCAGGTACAGCAGGGTAACCAGATTCATGCTCATGACTTGGGCGCCTCATCCTTTGCCTTGGGGGCCTTTTTCCTGAACATTTCCAGCATCCGCCGAGTGACCAGAAACCCGCCAAACACGTTCACGGCTGCCAGTGCGACCGCCAGCGTGCCCATGGTCTTGCCCAGCGGTGTGACCGTGAGCGCGGCGGCTAGCATGGCACCTACGATAACGATGGCAGAGATGGCATTGGTGACCGCCATGAGTGGCGTGTGCAGCGCAGGCGTGACGTTCCAGACCACGTGGTAGCCGACATAAATCGCCAGTACGAAAATGATCAGGTTGTAGACGCCGGGGGAAATCAGCTCTTCCATTGGTGTGTCCTCAGCCGTTCTTGCGGACAACTTGCCCGTCGCGGCACATCAGGCATGCGGCGACGATGTCGTCTTCGAGGTTGATCGAGAATGTGCCGTCCTTGTCGAACAGCAGCTTCATGAAGTCCAGCAGGTTGCGGGCGTAGAGCGCCGATGCATCGGCGGCGACCAGAGCGGGCAGGTTGGTGTGGCCGACGATGGTCACGCCGTGCTCGACAACCACTTGATCGGCAACGGTCAGCGGGCAGTTGCCGCCTTGTGCAGCGGCCAGGTCGATCACCACCGAGCCGGGCTTCATCTGCGCCACGGTTTCTGCGCCGAGGAGCACCGGGGCTTTGCGGCCGGGAATGAGCGCGGTCGTGATGACGATGTCCGACAGTTTCGCACGCTCATGAACGGCGGCGGCCTGGCGTTGCATCCAGCTGGCCGGCATGGGGCGTGCGTAGCCGCCAACGCCTTCGGCGCATTCACGCTCTTCGTCGGTCTCGTAGGGCACATCGATGAATTTCGCGCCCAGCGACTCGATCTGCTCCTTCACTGCCGGACGCACATCCGAGGCTTCCGCCACTGCGCCCAGCCTTTTGGCGGTGGCAATGGCCTGCAGACCGGCAACGCCGGCGCCCAGGATCAGCACTCGGGCGGCTTTGACGGTACCGGCAGCGGTCATCAGCATGGGCATGAAGCGCGGGTAGTGATGCGCGGCGAGCAGTACTGCCTTATAGCCCGCAATGTTGGCTTGCGAAGACAGCACATCAAGGCTTTGCGCCCGGGATGTGCGCGGCGCGGCTTCCAGGGCGAACGCGGTAATGCCACGTGCAGCCATTTTGCCGATCAGTTCGTTGTTGAAAGGGTTGAGCATGCCGACGACGACCGAGCCACTTTTGATCAGGCTCAGCGCCTCATCGTCAGGTGCGACGACCTTGAGAATCAGTTCGGCCGCATAGGTCTCGTTGGTGTCACCGATCACTGCGCCAGCAGCCTCGTAAGTGCTGTCCGGAACGCTGGCATGAATGCCCGCGCCGCTTTGCACCGTAACCCTGTGACCCTGGCTGATCAGCTTTTTGATGGTTTCCGGGGTAGCAGCTACCCGGGTTTCGCCCGCTTGTGTTTCGAGAGGAACACCAATGTGCACGACAAATCTCCTGCGCGATTTTTTATCGTTCGTATGTAGGCCAGTGCACTACGGCTGGTGCGTCTGGCTTGGCCAATCAGCACCCCCTTTGCAGCAGGGGCGGAGCATTTTGCAGGCGAAGTTTGCGGGCTTCAATACATTCTGTAACGAAACTATAGATGAACTACAAGTCACACTGTGACCTATTGTCGCACTGATCTGGAGAGGACCTTTATCTGTAAGGCTTGTGGCGCTATTCCTCACAAAAGACAGGTGATAGAAAATTTCTAGCGGAAAACCGGGCAAAGCGGCGAATAGGCCTAAAGACCTTATGAATAAAGGGTTATGCCGGTTTTTTTGTGATCAACGAGAAGTTACTTCATGGCGACATTGGGTTATATCTGTAGGTTATTTCAGATATGTACTACCTGATAGCGGGTTCAGGCGTTTTCCTGGGGCAACTGATAGGCACAGGCCTGTCCCACCAGCCAGTCACGAAACGCAGTCAGCGATGCCGATTCCACTTTGCGCTCCGGAATCATCAGGTGATAGGCCTTGTTGCCGGGCAGTGAGCGGGGGTTTGCGATCACCAGACGCTTTTCCTGCAGTTCGCGTTGAATGAGGAAGGGGGGAATCAGAGCAACGCCCATGTCGTGCATGGCCGCCTGCGCCAGCATGGAGAACAGTTCGTAGCGCGGGCCGGTCATGTCGCGAGCGACATCCAGATCCTGCGCATTGAACCATTGGCGCCAGGCGTAGGGCCGGGTGGTCTGTTGCAGCAGCGGCAGTTCGGCCAGCTCGCGTGCCGTCAGGCTGTCGCGACCTTCAAGGAAAGAGGGGCTGCAGACCGGCATGGAGTTTTCGCCCATCAGCCGATGCGACTGGGTGCCGGACCAGTCGGCATCGCCAAAATAGATGGCGGCGTCGAAGTCGGTGTCGGCAAACAGGAACGGGCGGGTGCGGTTGGTCAGGTGGACCGTGACGTCGGGGTGTTTGTGCTGGAAGTCCTTCAGGCGCGGCAGCAGCCACTGAGTGCCGAAGGTCGGCACCACGGCGAGCTCGATGGCGTTGGCACCTTGCTGGCCCATGACCGACAGTGTGTCGCGCTCGACCGCGTCCAGTTGCTGGGACACACGACGACTATAGGACAGCCCGGCTTCCGTGAGCTTTACGCCCCTGCGCGAACGCCGGAACAACTCGACGCCGAGAAACTCTTCCAGCCCGCCGATTTGCCGACACACAGCGCCTTGCGTGAGGGAGAGCTCGTTAGCGGCCTTGGTGAAGCTCTCGTGACGGGCGGCTGCCTCGAAACTGACCAGTGCAGTGGTGCTGGGTATCTTGCGTCTCATGTACTTTATTCTCACTGATATTTTTGTTTTAGAGCGCAGTTCTGTGTCATGGAGTGAGAAATTAGCACACATGCTTGATAAAACCTCGTTTGTCGCTGGCATGGGCCAGGACTAGGATCACTGCAGGATTTCATCTGAACGCGAGGAACTGGCATGAGCGGTAAGGCAAGCTTTAACTGGATTGACCCCTTGTTGCTGGATCAACAGCTCACGGAGGAAGAGCGCATGGTCCGCGACACGGCCGAGCAGTTCGCCCAGAGCAAGCTCGCCCCGCGCGTGCTGGAAGCGTTCCGTCACGAGAAAACCGACCCGGCCATCTTTCGCGAGATGGGCGAGGTGGGGCTGCTGGGCGCGACCATCCCGGAAGAATTCGGTGGCAGCGGCCTGAATTACGTGTGTTATGGGCTGATCGCGCGTGAAGTCGAGCGCATTGATTCGGGCTACCGTTCGATGATGAGTGTGCAGTCCTCGCTGGTCATGGTACCGATCAACGAGTTCGGTACGCAGGCCCAGAAAGAGAAGTACCTGCCCAAACTGGCTTCGGGCGAGTGGATCGGCTGCTTCGGCCTGACCGAGCCCGATCATGGGTCCGACCCCGGAGCGATGATCACCCGTGCCCGGAGCGTCGAGGGTGGTTACCGCTTGAGCGGCAGCAAGATGTGGATCACCAACAGCCCGATCGCCGATGTGTTTGTGGTGTGGGCCAAGGACGATGCCGGTGATATTCGCGGTTTCGTTCTCGAAAAAGGCTGGGCAGGCCTGAGCGCTCCGGCCATTCACGGCAAGGTCGGTTTGCGCGCATCGATCACCGGCGAGATCGTCATGGATAACGTGTTCGTGCCCGAAGAGAACATCTTCCCCGATGTGCGCGGTCTGAAAGGGCCGTTCACCTGCCTCAACTCGGCACGGTATGGCATTTCCTGGGGCGCGCTGGGTGCCGCAGAGTTCTGCTGGCACACCGCGCGGCAATACACCCTGGATCGCCAGCAATTCGGGCGTCCTTTGGCGGCCAATCAGCTGATCCAGAAGAAGCTGGCAGACATGCAGACCGAAATCACTCTGGCCTTGCAGGGTTGCCTGCGTCTGGGGCGCATGAAGGACGAAGGTACGGCTGCCGTGGAGATCACCTCGATCATGAAGCGCAATTCGTGCGGCAAGTCGCTGGATATCGCGCGTCTGGCCCGCGACATGCTGGGCGGCAATGGCATCTCGGACGAGTTCGGCATCGCCAGGCATCTGGTCAACCTGGAAGTGGTGAACACCTACGAAGGCACCCACGACGTGCATGCGTTGATTCTGGGGCGTGCGCAGACCGGCATTCAGGCTTTCTATTAAGGAGGGCTGATCATGGGGGCGCTTTCGCATATCCGGGTGCTCGATCTGTCGAGAGTCCTGGCCGGGCCGTGGGCCGGGCAGATCCTTGCTGACCTCGGCGCTGACGTCATCAAGGTCGAGCGCCCCGGGTGTGGCGATGACACTCGCTCGTGGGGGCCGCCATTCCTTCAGGATGCTGCGGGCCAGAACACCACCGAGGCGGCTTATTACCTGTCCGCCAATCGTAACAAGCAGTCAGTCACTATCGACTTCACGCGTCCTGAAGGGCAAAGGCTGGTGCGCGAACTGGCGGCGAAGTCCGACATCGTGATCGAAAACTTCAAGGTCGACGGGCTGGCGGCTTACGGACTGGATTACGAGTCGCTGAAGGCGGTCAACCCGAGGCTGATCTATTGCTCCATTACCGGCTTTGGGCAAAGCGGGCCGTATGCGCGGCGTCCGGGTTACGACTTCATGATCCAGGCGCTGGGTGGCTTGATGAGCCTCACCGGTCTGCCGGATGGTGAAGAGGGTGCCGGGCCGGTGAAGGTCGGCGTCGCATTGACTGACATTCTGACGGGGCTGTATTCGACGACGGCCATTCTCGCCGCTCTGGCGCACCGTGATCAAAGCGATATCGGCCAGTACATTGATATGGCGCTGCTGGATGTACAAGTAGCCTGTCTGGCCAACCAGGGCATGAACTACCTGACGACGGGAGTAGCGCCCAAGCGTCTGGGAAATGCTCATCCCAACATCGTGCCCTATCAGGACTTCCCCACGGCTGATGGCGACCTGATCCTTACCGTCGGCAATGACAGTCAGTTCAGAAAGTTTGCCGCTGTGGCGGGGCAGCCGCAGTGGGCGGAGGATCCACGCTTCCTGACCAACAAGCTGCGAGTGGCTCATCGTGCCGAGCTGATTCCGTTGATTCGCCAGGTGACGGTGTTCAAGGCCACTGCGCAATGGGTCAGTGAGCTGGAGGCAGCCGGTGTGCCTTGCGGGCCGGTTAATGACCTGGCCCAGGTGTTTGCCGATCCGCACGTGGTGGCGCGGGGCCTGGCCATAGAGCTTCCTCATGCGCTGGCCGGGCGTGTTCCGCAGGTGGCCAGCCCTATACGGCTGTCTGAGACGCCAGTCGAATACACAAGGGCGCCGCCATTGCTGGGAGAGCATACGGCGCAAGTGCTGCAGGCGCTGCTGGGGATTGGCGAGGAAGACCTCACTCGGTTGCGAGAGGCAGGGGTGCTCTAGCTATATAGAAGAAAGCGTTTGCGACGGGCTCTTCTATATAGCTAAGGCGCCTTTAAGGTTAATTTCGGGGATTTTTGAAATTAACGGTTGACGCCCTCTGTCAGGTGTCTATAATTCGCCCCACTTCCGGCGCAGACGGAAACGAAAAAGCCTTGTAAATCAATAGTTTGCAAGGTTTTGGAGTGAAGAGTCAGCGAGGAAGGAGGTCGGGTCTGGATTGATCGACAGCGGTGAGAAAAAAGAGTTTGACACGCGGTTGTAACGCTGTAGAATTCGCCTCCCGCTGATGAGCAACTCAAGAGTTGATCGCGGCGCAAGTGGTTGAAGTTGCAAAGGAAACTTTGAAAACTTCTTGAAATAACCGCTTGACAGATACAGGGGACGCTGTAGAATGCGCGCCTCGGTTGAGACGAAAGGTCTTAACCAACCGCTCTTTAACAACTGAATCAAGCAATTCGTGTGGGTGCTTGTGGTGTCAGACT
>Ga0308164_10000574_pt1 | contig 57066 bp, 44 predicted proteins | sample PhyTR2_FD_201031 | JGI IMG/M metagenome (GOLD analysis project Ga0308164, IMG submission 201031) | Phyllosphere microbial communities from UC Gill Tract Community Farm, Albany, California, United States - DLSLT.R2 | ecosystem: Host-associated > Plants > Phyllosphere > Unclassified | place: USA... | reverse complement strand
TCCTCAACGTTTTCGCACGTTGCAAAACAGATACACGCCTAGTCGGGGCGTAGCGCAGTCCGGTAGCGCACTAGCATGGGGTGCTAGGGGTCGAGTGTTCGAATCACTCCGTCCCGACCATATAATTTAATGACTTAGCCACCTTTGGGTGGCTTTTTCATTTCTACCCCAGTGAAATTTCGAGTGCCCTTGGGTTTTTGACCTACACTTGCCTCCTCTTCAGAATCACCAGCGCTGGCGCGCGTGAGTCGGTTACTGATACCTTGTTTGCCGCTGTAATAAGCTGATCCAGCTCCGCTGTCGAGTAGTGGGTGTTGATACTCCGTTCTTGTGCCCGAGCAAAGCTTTCCGGTCTTCATCGGTAACGCCAGCGGCACGCAGCCGTCTTCCAAATGAATGCTTGAGGTCGTGGATGCGGATCCTCAAGAAATCTTCTCGCGCTGCTTGCTTGCACATAAAATTCTGTCGCTTTTTATAAGAGGCGCGGCCCCGTGCCAGCGTCCACATCCAGCCGCTCGGAATAGCCAAGAGCTGTTACCTAAAAACTGTGGCGACCTTCTTCCACGACAACGCTTTGCCCTTAGGCCCGCGACGCGAGCTCTGGCTATGGTTCCCACGGTCTCCAAAAAACAATTTGACATATGTTATTTGTGATCACATATTAGCCCCATAAGAACGCTTATATGAGTTACTCCCCATGACAGACCTTCCGATCCTCCTGCCCGCCATGCGGCAGGTCTCTCGCGATACCCTCCAGGACCAAGTCTACCGGCAGATCCGTGAAGCACTGATGAGCGGGCGCTTTCAGCCGGGTCAGAAGCTGACGATTCGTGGCCTTGCCGAAGCGCTGGGTTCCAGTCCGATGCCGGTGCGCGAGGCGTTGAATCGCCTCAGTGCCGAGAACGCCTTCGAAGTCACCGAAACCGCTCGTCTTCGCGTACCCATGATGACCCCGGAGCGGCTGCGCGAGATTCGCGATGCGCGGGTTGCGCTGGAGGGGCTGTTGGCCGAGAAGGCGGTCATTCTGATCAACGACGCCGATCTTGCCGACATCAGCCAGCTCTGCGGGCAGATGCAGACGGCTGCTGACAGCGTTGATGTCGCGCTCTATCTGTGGACCAACTTTGCCTTTCACCGGCGCATTTATGCGGTCGCCAAGGCTGAGTTGATCGTTGCGGCAGTGGAGAATTTCTGGTTGCACATCGGTCCGTGTTTCGCGCTGGTTGCGCCTGACAAGGCGCATCTTCAGCGTTCGATGGAAGCACACAACCGTATCGTCGAGGCGCTGGCGGCGCGTGATGGGGCGGCCGCTCGTGCAGCGGTCACCGACGACATCATGCAGGCGGCTGATTCTCTGACGCGCCTGATCGCAAAGAGCGACCGCTCCAGGTCGCGGGTCTCGGGAGTGAAAAAAGCATGAGTGTTCTCAATCGGCTGGTTCCCTACACAGGGCTGCGCGTCCTGATTTCCGGTGGTGCGGCCGGGATCGGTGAGGTGTTGGCGGCGGCTTATATGGAAGCCGGGGCAAAGGTACATGTGTGTGATGTCAGCGAGGCGGCCATTGCGGCATTCCTTGATCGCCATCCAGGCAGCGTTGCCACGCGCGCAGACGTTGCTGATCCGGTGCAGATCGAAGCGGTGTTCAGGGTGCAGCGTGAACAGTTCGGCGGTCTTGATGTGCTGATCAATAACGCCGGAATCGCTGGCCCTACGGCAGGTATCGATGCTATCAGCGAAGAAGAGTGGCAGCGCACCATTGATATCAATCTCACTGGGCAGTACCGCTTCGCTCATCACGCGGTGCCGTTGCTCAAGGCCTCACCCAACGCACACCTGATCCATATCGCTTCGGTCGCTGGTCGCCTGGGCTATGCCTGGCGCACCCCGTATGCCGCGACCAAGTGGGCGATTGTCGGGCTGATGAAGTCGCTGGCGTCCGAGTTGGGGGAAAGTGATATCCGCGTCAATGCCTTGCTGCCGGGTATCGTCGAAGGTCCGCGCATGGACGGGGTGATTCGGGCCCGTGCACAGCAGATGAACGTGCCGGAGGAGGAGATGCGCGAGGAGTACCTGAAAAAGATTTCGCTCAAGCGCATGGTCACCGCCGAGGATGTTGCTGCGATGGCGCTCTTTCTGTGTTCGCCCGCCGCCCGCAACGTCACGGGTCAGGCCATCAGTGTGGATGGCAACGTCGAGTACCTCTGAGGATTCGGCCCGATAGCAACGATGACCGGATATCGTCCGAGTCATGTTCCACATCAGACTTCTCGCCAACAACAAGAATGGAGAATGCTCATGCCCAAGAAACGTCCGGTCATCATCACCTGCGCAGTGACGGGTGCGATCCACACCCCGTCGATGTCGCCTCATTTGCCGATCACGCCGCAGGAAATAGCCGATGCAGCCATCGGTGCCGCCGAGGCCGGAGCCTCGATCGTTCATTTGCACGCCCGCGACCCACATGACGGAAGGCCCAGTCAGGATGTCGATCTGTTTCGGCAGTTCCTGCCGCAGATCAAGGCCAAGAGCGACGTGGTGATCAATATCACCACCGGCGGCGCGCCGACCATGGGCGTGGAAGAGCGCCTGCAGCCGGTGGCGCAGCTCAAACCGGAACTGGCCTCGTTGAACATGGGGTCAATGAACTTCGGGCTGTACGAAATGCTGGATCGCTACAGCGAATTCAAGCACGACTGGGAGCGTCCTTATCTGGCCGACAGCGACGACCGGATTTTCCGCAACACCTTCCGCGATATCGCGCACATCCTCAATACCTGCGCCGAAAACCGCACACGCTTTGAAATTGAATGCTACGACATCGGTCATCTGTATACCGCAGCGCACTTCCTGCAGCGCGGGTTGCTCAAGGCACCGATTTTCATACAGTCGGTATTCGGTTTGCGTGGCGGTATCGGCGGGCATCCTGAAGACCTGGCGCATATGCGCCGTACGGCTGATCGCCTGTTTGGCGATGCCTATCAGTGGTCGATCCTGGGGGCCGGTCGCAATCAGATTCCGCTGGGCACCATGGGCCTGTCGATGGGCAGCCATGTGCGGGTCGGTCTGGAGGATTCGTTGTGGGATGGACCGGGCAAACTGGCGGCGTCCAATGCCGATCAGGTCAAGCGTATCCGCACGGTGATCGAAGCGCTGGGCGGGCAGGTGGCAACGCCGGACCAAGCCCGTGAAATGCTAGATCTGAAGGGACAGGACAAGGTTAATTTCTAGTCGTCGCAAAATGTGTCATCTCAATAACAACAAGACAGAGGTGAAAAATGCGTATCGAAATCGTTGTCGACGTTAAGACCACGCTGGGCGAAGGCCCGGTCTGGGATGTCGAGCAACAGCGCCTGTACTGGATCGACAGCTTCGACGGCCGCGTTCTGCGCTGCACCAACGACGGGCGCGAACTGCGCGCCTGGGATGTCGGTCAGAAAATCGGCTCCATGGCCTTGCGCAAGCACGGCGATGCGGCGCTCGTGGCGTTGCAGACGGGTATCTACAACCTTGACTTGCCGAGCGGTGATCTCGAGCTGATCGTCGACCCCGAACCGGGGCTGCCGAACAATCGACTCAATGATGGCAAGGTCGATCGGCAGGGCCGGTTCATCGTGGGCTCGATGGACACGCAGGAGGATCAGGCCAGCGCCAAGCTGTATCGCCTCGATCCGGACCTGAGCCTGCACACCCTGGATGAAGGCATCATCGTGTCGAACGGTCCTTGCTGGAGTCCGGGCGGGGAAACCTTTTATTTCGCCGACACCTGGTCAGGAGAGATCTGGACCTACGATTACGACAACGCCAGCGGCGCAGTCGCCGACAGACGTACGTTTGCAAAGGTCGACACCTCAGGCGGAGGGGCGGCGGATGGCTGCACCGTGGATGCCGAAGGCTGTCTGTGGCAAGCGCTGGTGTATGCCGGAAAACTGGTGCGTTACACCCCCGACGGGCAGGTGGATCGCATCATCGACATGCCGGTGAAAAAAGTGACCAGTCTGACCTTCGGCGGCCCGAATCTGGACACATTGTTTGTCACCTCCATGGCCAAGCCGCCATTGCCGCGCTTTCCGGAAGATGGCCAGCAGCGCGGTGCCCTGTTCGCCATCACCGGACTGGGTGTGAAAGGCATCGCCGAGCGGCGCTTTGCCAGTTAACCCATCGACAGACTGAACCTGAACGTTAAGGACGACTGGACCCTTTCTCGCAGGGGCGTGTGCGGCACGCCTGGAGATTTCCCATGCCAAATAACAAGAACGCATCGCTGGGCAAGATTCATCGTTTTTCGTGGGTGTCGTTGCTGGTCTGCTGGATGATCTGGATTCTGAATGCCTACGATCGCGAGATCGTCTTGCGTCTGGGCCCAACGATTTCCAAGCATTTCGACCTGTCTGCGGACCAGTGGGGGACGGTAGCTACGGTGGTCATGCTGGCGCTGGCCGTTCTCGATATACCCGGCTCCATCTGGAGTGATCGTTACGGCGGGGGCTGGAAACGGGCGCGCTTTCAGGTGCCGTTGGTACTGGGTTACACCGCGCTGTCGTTTTTGTCGGGCTTCAAGGCATTGAGTGGCAGCCTCGCCAGTTTCATTGCCTTGCGGGTCGGGGTGAACCTGGGCGCTGGCTGGGGCGAACCGGTCGGCGTCAGCAACACTGCCGAGTGGTGGCCTGTTGAACGCCGTGGTTTTGCCTTGGGCGCGCACCATACCGGTTACCCCATCGGCGCGATGCTCAGCGGCATCGTCGCCAGTTTCGTGATCAGCACCTACGGTGAGGAAAACTGGCGTTATGTGTTCTTCTTCGCCTTCGTGGTTGCGTTGCCACTGATGATCTTCTGGGCACGTTACTCCACGGCCGAGCGCATTACTCAACTGTACGTGGACATCGCTGCCAAAGGCATGACCCCGCCGGACAGCACGCCGTCGACCAATGTAAAAGGCCAGGTCTGGAAGTCGGTAAAAGCGACGCTGAGTAACCGCAATATCGCCCTGACTGCCGGTAACACCCTACTCACGCAGGTGGTGTACATGGGCGTCAATATTGTTCTGCCGGCCTACCTGTACAACATCCTCAACCTGTCGCTGGCCGAGTCGGCAGGGATGAGCGTGGTGTTCACGTTGACCGGCATTCTCGGGCAACTGATCTGGCCTTCGCTGTCGGACATCATCGGCCGGCGCATCACCTTGATCATCTGTGGCATATGGATGGCGCTCAGTGTCGGGGCCTTTTACTTCGCCAACACCATCCTGATCGTCATCGCCGTGCAGTTGCTTTTCGGCCTGGTCGCCAATGCCGTCTGGCCCATCTATTACGCAGTCGCTTCCGACTCTGCACAACCTTCGGCAACCTCTACAGCCAACGGGATCATCACCACGGCGATGTTCATCGGCGGCGGTATTGCCCCGGTGCTGATGGGGACGTTGATTTCCATGGGCGGCGGCTGGACCAGCCTCAGCGGTTATACCGTGTGCTTTTTCGTGATGGCCGGTTGCGCGTTGGGCGGGGCGTTTTTGCAACTGTTTTCACACCGTCCGGAATTGCTGACAGCGCAGCGGAGCGTGTAAGGGTGACAAGGAAGGTCACTTGGTTTTGATCTTTCAGAACGGGAAGTCACTCTGTAATGACGCGCTGTATCTGGACAGATGCGTCGGCTTGCGGGGACCAGAAAGAGAACGTCAGTTCTCAACATCTGTCCCCGTATCAGCCAAAAAGTGCCACTTTCAAGAGCGTCAGCATGCGTTTGCCGGACCATACAGCCAATGGGAGTGGAAGAATAAAGTATTACTTTTTCCTGGCATTACTTGTTGTGCAGCGACATCTGAGTTGTCGCGATCAGAGCATGCCTTGACTATCAGAGGCAAAAAATTGACGTCATAAAAACTGGATCGTCAAGTTTTTTGAGTCGTACAGCGAATGAAATGCCAAGTGTAATAAAAATTTTTTAACCTTTAATATCAACAGGTTGGGTGGAATTAGAGCCTTTATTCAGGTTCGATGAAATGACGGTCTCTAAAGTTACTGAGCTGGCGGGCGACATGAGTAATATCTCAATGACATCAATCATAAAAGTTGGTTCAGCCCATTTTTACGAGCGATAACGCCCACCATGCAAGCCACGGAACGGCTATGTTCAGGATCGACATCATGTTCAGCAAACTCAGCATCTCGCAAAAGCTTTACTTCAGCTTTGCCGCGATCATCGTATTTATCGCCGTCCTTGTCGCGAGTGCTTACAGAGGCTTCGAGCAGGTCGAGGAAGCCACCAACAGCAATGTCCATACGTACCAAGTGCTGAGCGAAGCTCAACTTGCCCTTGAACAGCTGATCAATATCGAAACTGGCATGCGCGGCTTTGTCATTGCCTCGAAGGATGCGTTTCTGGAGCCATTGGTGGCGGGGGAAAAGCGCTTCACCGAAGAGCTCGATTCGCTCAAGCGCCTGACAGCCGACAATGCGGAGCAGCAGCGCCGCTTGGCTGCACTGGGTGAAACCCAGAAGCGCTGGCTTGACGAGGATATCAATCCGATCATCGCCCTGCGCCGCGATCTGACAGCACGCAATGCGGCTGATGATGAACTGGATGCACGCATCACCTCGGGGGCTGACAAAGCCAAAATGGACAGCATGCGCGCTCTGCTGGCTGAGATCAGCGGCACCGAGCAGAAGTTGCTGCTTCAACGCAGCCAGGAAATGGCGGATGCCAAGCGGCTCGCGATCATGATCCTGATGTGCGGTGGCCTGGCAGCTGCCGTTCTGGCGATGATACTGGCCGCGGCACTGGGACGCAGCACCACGGCGCGCCTGCAACTGGCCATTGATGCCGCAACAGCAATTGCCAATGGCAAGCTGGATACCGTGATCGACACCAGCAGTCACGATGAACTGCCGAAAGCTTTTGATCGTATGCAGAATCGTCTGCGCGAGATGATTCAACAGATCAGCCAGGCCGCCAATCAACTGGTCGTTGCCGTACAACAGATTTCCGGTGCGTCCGAGCAACTGTCCGGTGCGATCCAGGAACAGTCGACGTCCGCCTCGGCGATGGCGGCCACGATCGAAGAACTGACCGTCAGCATCCATCACGTCTCCGAAAACGCCGACGAGGCGCATGAACTCGCCAGCCGTTCGGGGCAGCAGTCGAAAGATGGTGCGCAGGTCATCGAAAACACCTTGTCCAGCATGAATGGCATCGCCCGGACCGTGCAGCTGTCTTCTACTCAGGTCGCAGGCCTGGGTCAGCACTCCGAGCACATTTCATCGATCGTCAGCGTGATTCAGGGCATTGCCGACCAGACCAACCTGCTGGCTCTCAACGCTGCCATCGAGGCTGCTCGGGCCGGTGAGCAAGGCCGTGGCTTCGCAGTGGTTGCTGACGAGGTACGCCTGCTGGCGCAGAACACTGGCAAATCCACCAAGGAAATCGCCGGGATGATCGAGAAAATTCAGGCGGGCGTACGGGAGACCGTCGAGAGCATGCGCAGCGGCGTTCAGGAAGTGAACGAAGGCGTCGAAATGGCGGGCACCGCCGGTCAGGCGATCATCGAGATTCGCGACAGTTCGGGCAAGGTTCTGCAGGTGGTCGACCAGATATCCTTCGCGCTGCGTGAGCAAACCGCAGCGAGCCAGGATGTCGCACGTAACGTCGAGCGCTCCGCGCAAATGGCTGAACAGAACAACATGTCGGTTCAGGAACTGCTCAAGACCAGCGGCGGCCTGAAGACCCTCGCCACCAGCCTGCAGACGGAAGTGGGCAAGTTTCGGCTTTAAGGTCTGAGGACTGCTCGTAAACACGCTTAGGCTGCTTAAAACCCCGGGATTAGTCGATAGCTAATGCCGGGTTTTTTTTGCATATTCAAAAAACGCGCCTAACCTTTGGTGCGCTGGATGACGATCGCGTCCAGCGCATCGAAATTCATGCAATGAAATGGCAGCGCAGGCTGTCTCAGGGCTGATGCCTTGTCACATCAATGCTGAGCCAGAATACTGTCCAGCAGACCCGGGAACCGGCTCTCAAGCACCTGTTTGCGTAGCGAGTTCATGTGCGTGGTGCCCACGTTGCGCGTCTGTACAAGCCCGGCATCGCGCAGCACGCGGAAATGATGGGACATGCTCGATTTAGGGCGTCCGCCGTCCAGTTCGCCGCAGGTGGCTTCTGCGACGCCGGCCAGGCAGCGCACGATTCCCATGCGAACGGGATCACTCAAGGCATAGAGTAAGCGTTCGAGTGTGAGGTCTTCAGGATCGGGGTGTTGGAAGGTTCGCATGGAGGGGATGATATCAAGGCTTCCGTTTATTGCCATAGTTCGATTACCATCGAACAACTGAAATCAAAAGTCATCTGGCCTACGGGAGCTTTCCAATGTCTGCATTGTTCGAACCCTTCAAACTGAAAGACGTTACGCTGCGCAACCGAATTGCCATTCCTCCGATGTGCCAGTACTCGGCAACCGAAGGTGTCATCAACGACTGGCACCACGTGCACCTGGCCAGCATGGCACGTGGCGGTGCTGGTCTGTTGGTGGTCGAAGCTACCGCCGTTGCGCCGGAAGGACGTATCACTCCCGGTTGCACCGGTATCTGGAACGATGAACAGGCACAGGCATTCGTACCTGTCGTCAAAGCCATCAAGGCCGCAGGTTGCGTGCCGGGTATTCAGATTGCTCACGCGGGTCGCAAGGCCAGTGCCAATCGTCCATGGGAAGGTGATGACCATATCGCTGCTTCCGATTCGCGTGGCTGGGACACTATCGCTCCGTCCGCCATTGCGTTCGGTGCCAACCTGCCGAAAGTCCCGCGCGCCATGACCCTGGACGACATCGCGCGTGTTCGCCAGAACTTCGTCGATGCTGCGCGTCGCGCCCGCGATGCCGGCTTTGAATGGATCGAGCTGCATTTTGCCCACGGCTACCTGGGGCAGAGCTTCTTCTCCGAGCACTCCAACCAACGCACCGATGCGTACGGCGGCAGCTTCGATAACCGCAGCCGTTTCCTGCTGGAAACCCTGGCCGCAGTACGTGAAGTCTGGCCTGAGAACCTGCCGCTCACCGCACGTTTTGGCGTGATCGAATACGACGGTCGCGACGAGCAGACGCTTGCCGAGTCAATCGAACTGGCGCGCCGCTTCAAGGCTGGCGGGCTGGATCTGTTGAGCGTCAGCGTCGGTTTCAGCACGCCGGACGCCAACATTCCGTGGGGGCCTGCGTTCATGGGACCGATCGCCGAGCGTGTGCGTCGTGAAGCGGATATTGCAGTGACCAGCGCCTGGGGCTTCGGCGAGCCGAAGCTGGCTGAAGAGGCGGTCAAGTCAGGCCAGCTCGATCTGGTCTCGATTGGCCGTGCGCATCTGGCCGATCCTCATTGGGCCTATTTCGCGGCGAAAGAACTGGGCGTTGAAAAGTCGGCCTGGACCTTGCCGGCGCCTTACGCTCACTGGCTTGAACGTTATCGCTGAGTACGCCTGATCTGAAAGGATGCGTTCGTTGGTGACACCTACAGCGTAGGCATCTTCTCTTCAGGTGAAGTGGTGGAAGGCATTTGCCAACCACCACCCAGCGCTTTGAAGACGGCGACCGCCGCCTGTGCGGATTCGACCTGTGCCTGCGCCTTGGCGTCAGCGACCTGCAGCATTTTCTCGTCAGCGCGCAGAACCTCGATCAAACTGGCAGCACCTTTGCTGTAGCTTGCGAATGAGGATTGCCGGGCTGAAGCAAGTGCAGTTTCTCCTTTACCCAGCATTGCAGCTTGAGTTTCGCGGCTGGTCAACGAAGAAAAAGCGTTTTCAACGTCCTCAGTGGCGCGCAAAACTGACTGTCGATAAGCCGCCAGAGCTTCTGCCTCTTGTCCTTTGGCTTGTCTGATCCGGGCGTTCACCCGGCCGAAATCAAAAAGCCTCCAGCGAAGCCCCAAAATACCTGCTGACTGACTGGCACCATCGGTAAACAGGTTGCCGCTCGACACGGCTGTGGCGCTGCCCAGCAGTGCGCTGAGTGAGAATTTGGGGTAATACTCGCTGATCGCCACGCCGATAAGTGCGTTCGAAGCGGCGAGGCGCCGCTCGGCCACGATCAGATCAGGTCTGCGACGGAGAAGATCGGCTGGCGTTCCTGTCGACGTGAGCTCGGGTGCGTGTGGGATTCGACCTGTTTCAGCCAGAGAGCTCCGGTGAGTGCCAGGCGGCACGCCCAACATCACATCTAGCGCGTTCATCGCCGCGTCGAGACCTGTTTGCAGAATAGGCACTGTTGCCTGCACCTGTAAAAGCTCTGCTTCGATCTGACGAGCTTCATATTCCGGGGACAGACCACGCTCATGAAGGAGCTGGACTTTTTCCAGCAGGTCCTGCCGGATTTTAACCTGTCGGTTCGCGATTGCCAGTCTGGCTTGCAGACCACGGACGGTGATGTAGGTATCAGCGGTCCGGGCTGCCACAGCCAGCCTGGCAGCCGCAACACCTGCCTGCGAAGCTTGATATTCAGCCAGTGCAGCCTGTCGGCTGCGTCTCAAACCGCCAAAAACGTCCAGCTCCCAGCTTGCCGTCAGATTGGCTTCATAGGAATTGCCATAACGATCGTAGCCAGGTGTCGAGTTCAGGACCTGACCGAGTGGAGTCTCTACCGATTGCTGCGCGCGCGCCGTCTGTGCATCGATGTTGCCCGATGGGAGCAGGGCGGCGGTTGCCGCATCTGCTCCGGCGCGTGCCTGAGCAAACCGCGCACGGGCTTGAGCGAGATCGAGGTTCTGCGCCAGTGCGCGTGACACGAAGCTGCTCAGTAACGGATCATCAAAACCGTCCCACCACGCGGCACTGACAGGCGGATGCGCGGTAATATTCGCAGCGCCACGTGGTTGAGTCAGATAACGGTCAGGCAGGGGCGCATCCGGGCGCTGGTAATCCGGGCCCACGGCGCAGCCCGACAGCAGGCCGGTGCTCATGACCAGTACATAAGTACAAATCGGGCGCATGGAAATTCCTTGAGGTGATCAGGTTGTGACTATATTACGATTTGGTCACTTGTTGTCAACGAGTGTTCACATAGCTAAGCTGGAAACATGACTAATCAAATCAAAACATCGCCAATGCGCGGTCCCTCCGACCACAGCGTTCGCGATCAGGTTGTCGAAGCGGCAACACAGCATTTCGGCCACTACGGCTATGAGAAAACCACGGTCTCCGATCTGGCCAAAGCCATTGGTTTTTCCAAGGCCTACATCTACAAGTTCTTCGACTCCAAGCAAGCCATTGGCGAAGTGATTTGCTCGAACCGGCTGGCCATGATCATGGCGCTGGTGAACTCGGCAATCAGCGAGGCGCCAACGGCCTCCGAAAGGCTGCGCCGCCTGTTCCGCTCGCTTGTGGAAGCCGGTAGCGATCTGTTTTTTCACGACCGGAAGCTGTATGACATAGCCGCTGTCGCAGGCCGCGATCAGTGGCCTTCTGCTGCCGCGCACGACGAGCGTATTCGCCAGCTCATCCAGCAAATCGTTCTTGAAGGCAGGGAGTCGGGAGAGTTCGAGCGCAAGACACCTCTGGACGAGGCCGTTCAGGCCATTCACCTGGTCATGCGCCCGTACATCAACCCGGTGCAATTGCAATACAACCTCGACATTGTGTCGACGGCTCCGGTCCAGCTGTCGGCGTTGATACTGCGAAGTCTGGCACCATGAAGTTGTGACCATTGACTAATTTGGTCACTTTACGGAGAATCGTTTCCCTGCTCACTTGATTTCAAGTAAGGGATCCCATGCTCCTGTCCAGACCCAAAACCACTGCCTTGCTGTTATTGCCTCTCTTTCTGACTGCGTGCAGCGAGTCGTCCGGGGTGCGCGATCCACGTACCCAGCCGCCGCTGGTAAGGGCGGCCACTGTTGCAAATGCTGATCAAGCCTTCCGTTCTTTCACAGGTGTCGTGGTCGCTCGGGTTCAGAGCGACCTGGGGTTTCGGGTTTCCGGGAAGGTGCTCGAGCGCCTGGTTGATACCGGCCAGACCGTCAAGCGCGGTGAGCCACTGATGCGCCTGGACCCCGTTGACCTTGGGCTTCAGGCTCAGGCCCAACAGCAGGCGGTTGCCGCCGCTGTGGCGCGAGCCAGGCAGACTGCAGATGACGAAGCGCGCAACCGTGACCTGGTCGTCGCTGGTGCGATATCCGCTTCCGCCTACGACCGGATCAAATCCCTGGCCGACACCGCCAAGGCAGAACTGAATGCGGCTCAAGCGCAGGCCAGCGTGGCACGTAACGCAACCGGGTACGCCGTTTTACTGGCGGACGCCGACGGCGTGGTGGTCGACACCCTGGTCGAGCCTGGGCAGGTCGTCAGCGCAGGCCAGCCCGTGGTCAGGCTGGCAAAGGCCGGGCCACGCGAAGCCATTGTCCATCTGCCTGAAACCTTGCGGCCGGCGATGGGTGATCGGGCTGAGGCCAGACTGTATGGAAACAGTGCGAGCGTCATACCGGCAAGGCTGCGGCTGCTCTCTGACGCAGCAGATCCGCTGACGCGTACCTTTGAAGCCAGGTATGTGCTTGAGGGTTCAAACGTCAGTGCGCCTCTGGGTTCAACGGTGTCCCTCGATATCGCTGTTGGCAAGCCTGCCCGGCAGTCGCTGGCGATACCCATTGCCGCTCTGCATGATCCGGGTCGAGGCCCTGGTGTCTGGGTCATCGCAGGTACACCTGCAAAAGTCACCTGGCGCGCTGTGCAACTGCTGGGTGTGAGTGACGATTCGGCAAACGTGAGTGGTGGTCTAGAGGCCGGTGAGCAGGTCGTGGCATTGGGCACGCATTTACTTCATGACGGTGAAGAAGTGCGTGTGCAGCAGGGTGGTATCACCGCTGAGGCGCGACCATGAATCCGGGACGTTTCAACCTTTCTGCACTGGCGGTTCGCGAACGCTCCATTACGCTGTTTCTGATTGTTTTGATCGGCGTGGCCGGTACGCTTTCATTTTTCAAACTGGGGCGTGCGGAAGATCCGCCTTTCACCGTCAAGCAAATGACCGTTATTTCTGCGTGGCCTGGCGCAACCGCTCAGGAGATGCAGGATCAGATCGCCGAGCCGCTTGAAAAACGCATGCAGGAATTGAAGTGGTACGACCGTAGCGAGACCTACACCCGGCCGGGTCTGGCATTCACTATGGTTTCATTCCAGGACAAGACCCCACCTTCTCAGGTGCAGGAAGAGTTTTATCAAGCGCGCAAGAAACTCAGTGATGCCGCTAAGTCGTTACCTGCGGGGGTTATTGGTCCGCTGGTCAATGATGAATTTTCGGATGTGACCTTTGCGCTGTTTGCGTTGAAGGCAAAAGGTGAGCCGCAGCGGCTGCTGGTACGCGATGCCGAGTCACTGCGCCAGCGTCTGCTGCATGTGCCGGGCGTGAAGAAGATCAATATCATCGGCGAGCAAGCCGAACGAATCTTCGTGTCGTTCTCCCACGAGCGGCTGGCAACATTGGGTATCGCTCCCCAGGACATTTTTTCGGCGCTCAACGACCAGAACGTCCTGACCCCCGCCGGTTCGATTGAAACCAGCGGGCCGCAGGTGTTTATACGTCTGGACGGTGCCTTCGACACCCTTGAGAAAATCCGCAACACGCCGATTGTGGCGCGGGGTAAAACGCTGAAGCTGCAGGACGTGGCGACAGTGGAACGCGGCTACGAAGACCCCGCGACCTTTCTGGTCCGCAATCAGGGCGAGCCGACCCTGTTGCTGGGCATCGTGATGCGCGACGGCTGGAATGGTCTGGACCTGGGTAAGGCGCTGGACGCGGAAACAGCCAGAATCAATCAAGGCATGCCATTGGGAATGACGCTTTCGAAGGTCACTGACCAGTCGGTGAACATCAGTTCGGCGGTTGACGAGTTCATGATCAAGTTCTTCGTCGCCCTGCTTGTGGTGATGCTGGTGTGCTTTCTCAGCATGGGCTGGCGAGTCGGTGTGGTGGTCGCTGCAGCCGTACCGCTCACGCTGGCCATTGTCTTCGTGGTGATGGAAGCGACGGGCAAGAACTTCGACCGGATTACCCTGGGATCATTGATCCTTGCACTGGGCCTGTTGGTGGACGACGCAATCATTGCCATCGAAATGATGGTGGTGAAGATGGAGGAGGGCTACGACCGGATCAAGGCGTCAGCCTATGCCTGGAGCCACACCGCAGCGCCCATGCTTGCCGGTACCCTGGTGACCGCTATCGGCTTCATGCCGAACGGCTTTGCGCAGTCGACTGCCGGTGAGTACACCAGCAACATGTTCTGGATTGTCGGCATCGCCTTGATTGCCTCCTGGATAGTTGCAGTGGTCTTCACACCTTATCTGGGGGTGAAGATGCTGCCGGAAATCAAGCCGGTTGAAGGCGGACACGCCGCCATCTACGACACTGCGCATTACAATCGTTTCAGACGGGTTCTGACCCACGTCATTGCCAGGAAGTGGTGGGTGGCGGGTGCGGTGATCGCTGCATTTGTCGTGGCAGTTCTCGGGATGGGGGCGGTCAAGAAACAATTCTTCCCGACCTCCGATCGTCCGGAAGTACTGATCGAAGTGCAGATGCCCTATGGCACATCCATCGAGCAGACCAGCGCAACCACCGCCAAGGTAGAGGCGTGGCTGCAACAGCAGGATGCCGCGAAGATCGTCACGTCCTACATCGGACAGGGCTCGCCACGGTTTTATCTGGCAATGGCGCCGGAGCTGCCGGATCCGTCGTTTGCAAAAATCGTTGTACTGACTGAAAGCCAGGACGCACGAGAAGCGCTCAAGCTGCGGATTCGTGAGGCCGTTGCTAACGGGCTTGCACCTGAGGCCCGGGTCCGGGTCACACAGCTCGTGTTCGGTCCTTATTCGCCGTTTCCTGTGGCGTATCGCGTGCGCGGGCCAGACCCTGACACATTGCGCGAGATCGCCAGTCGGGTCGAAACCATCATGGCGGCGAGTCCGATGATGCGCACTGTCAACAGCGATTGGGGAACGCGAGTGCCTACGCTGCACTTCTCTCTGGATCAGGATCGCTTGCAGGCCGTCGGGCTGACCTCGAGCGCAGCAGCCCGGCAATTACAGTTCCTGCTCTCGGGCATCCCTGTCACGTCTGTACGCGAAGATATCCGCTCGGTGGAAGTGATGGGCAGGGCGGCGGGTGACATCCGCCTGGACCCCGCGAAGATCGAGGGCTTCACGCTGGTGGGGGCTGCCGGTCAGCGCATTCCTCTGTCGCAGGCCGGAGTCGTTGAAGTGCGTATGGAAGACCCGATTCTGCGCCGTAGAGATCGTGTGCCGACCATCACCGTGCGCGGTGATATCGCGGAAGATCTGCAACCGCCGGATGTCTCCGCCGTGATCATGAAAGCACTGCAGCCGATCATCGACAGCCTCCCGGAGGGCTATCGGATCGAGCAGGCCGGATCAGTAGAGGAATCGGCAAAGGCTACTGCGGCATTGGCCCCGCTGTTTCCGATCATGATTGCCGTCACCTTGCTGATCATCATCCTTCAAGTGCGTTCGATGTCGGCGATGATGATGGTGTTTTTCACCGCTCCACTTGGGTTGATCGGTGTTGTGCCGACACTGCTTTTGTTCAATCAGCCGTTCGGTATCAACGCTCTCGTCGGGCTGATCGCGCTGTCCGGCATTCTGATGCGCAATACCTTGATTCTGATCGGGCAAATCGACCACAACGAAAAGCAAGGGCTCGACCCGTTTCAGGCGGTGGTCGAAGCGACCGTACAGCGGGCACGCCCGGTGCTGCTCACGGCACTGGCGGCGATCCTGGCGTTCATCCCTCTGACCCATTCGGTGTTCTGGGGGACGCTTGCCTACACGCTGATCGGAGGCACCCTCGGAGGGACTGTGATGACGCTGGTGTTCCTGCCAGCCATGTATTCGATCTGGTTCAAAATCCGTCCGGATAGAGGATCGCTACCCCCAAACTCCAGCAGTCACGCCTCAACGGGCACAGAGATGAAGAGGATCTGATCATGAATCAATATGTCCAAAAGCGGATCGTCGTAACCGGTTGCGGCATAGTCAGTCCCTTGGGGTGCGGAGTCGAGAAGGTATGGCACAGATTGTTGGGTGGCCGCTCGGGCATTGGCTTGCTGCCGGGCAGTGTCAGTGATGGCACCGGTGTTTCAGTCGCAGGCCAGGTGCCGACCCTCGGAGAAGACCCGGTTGCCGGGTATGCCCCGGATAGCGTGATCCCGATGAAAGAGCGCAAGAAGATGGACCGCTTCATCGAGTTCGCGCTCGTCGCTGCTCATGAAGCGCTCGCGCAGGCTGGTTGGCATCCTGACTCCGAGGTGGAACAGCAGCGAACGGCGACCGTCATTGCGTCGGGGGTAGGCGGTTTTGGCGCTATTGCCGACGCTGTGCGTGTCACGGATACACGTGGGCCTCGCAGACTGTCGCCATTCACTGCGCCATCTTTTCTGGCGAACATGGCGGCTGGCCAGATTTCCATCCGTTATGGCTTTAAAGGTCCGTTGGGCGCCCCCGTGACTGCCTGCGCAGCCGGCGTGCAAGCCATTGGCGACGCAGCGCGGTTGATCAGAAGCGGTGAGGCCGACATTGCAATCTGCGGTGGTGCCGAGGCCGCCATCGATCGCGTCACGCTGGGGTGCTTTGCTGCGGCTCGTGCGCTTTCCACGAGCTTTACGGGTCGGCCGCAAGAGGCCTCACGCCCGTTTGACCGGGACCGTGACGGTTTCGTCATGGCTGAAGGGGCGGGCCTGCTGGTCATCGAATCACTGGAGCATGCCCTGGCGCGGGGCGCGACGCCGCTTGCGGAACTGACAGGCTACGGCACCAGTGCGGACGCCTATCACCTGACGGCCGGGCCGGACGACGGTCGCGGTGCCCGCAGGGCGATGGAGCAAGCACTGCATCAAGGTGGCGCAGGGGTTGATGAGGTGCAGCATATCAATGCCCACGCCACCTCGACGCCTGTCGGTGACAAGGGTGAGCTGGCTGCCATTCGCTCATTGTTCGGCACTCGATCAGGCGTCGCCATCAGCTCTACAAAATCGGCCACCGGACATTTGCTGGGTGCGGCCGGCGGAATCGAGGCAGTTTTCACAGTGCTGGCACTGAGAGACCAAATCGTGCCACCCACATTGAACCTCACTCACCCGGACGAGGCTGCCGAAGGGCTTGACCTGGTGGCCATGGTCGCCCGAGAGACCCCAATCGTCCACGCCCTTTCAAACGGGTTCGGATTCGGCGGGGTCAATGCCAGCGTTCTTTTTCGGCGCTGGGAAGGCATGCCGTAAGTCGTTTCAGCCTGGAAAGTGCTCTGCAGTGGCCTGACTGCTCACTTGCGCCGCACCCGTGGCGCAAGTCCTGTCAATTGCTGACGAACGCATGCCCAGGCCAGGTGCAGCGCATTACGCAACGCCACTGCATCGGCGCTCATCATGCGTACGGATACGCCGCAATCGTTCGGCAATGCGCTGACGCCTTGGTAGCTATCGGCAACGTCGTGTAACGCTTCGCGCAACGTCCGTTTCAAATCCTCTATCGGCAAACCCTGGCCCACCAGCATGAACGTCGCCAAGGCTTGCCGTTGACCGCTCACACCAGGCAGTCGGCGTTGCAGGTCTGCGCCGGTCATTGCCAGTCGGTCACCGGCCAGCAGTTTTCCGGCCGGGCTGTAGACCTGCAGATCGGCGCGGTAAAAGTCGGGCAACCCTTCGCTGCCTGGAGGTGTGTGCAGGCAGAATGCGTCGCACAGCAACACTCTTGCGCCGGGGTGCAGCGTTACGTTTACCTGGCTATGCAGCCGCGTCTGTGGAAACAGAATGGTGGCCATCGGCAGGTACTCCAGCAGTGTATCGGCTTCGGCGACCAGCGTCACGGTCTGCTGCGCCGACTGCTCAAGCATGCTGTGCGCGACCGTCGCAGCGCCGGTGCTGACGTGCACTTGTGTGCCTGGCCCTGCGTGCAGACGCAGGTGCAGTTGTTCCCCGGCGAACAGACCTCCCGAGCACGACTGCAGGTAGACCGCCGCCATGCCGGGCGGGTCTTGTGGCAGGGTCAGGTTACGGCCCAGATGGAAGGGGTAGCCGACTTCCTGACGAGACACATAACTGGCCCCGGAAGGCGCCTTGCTGAAAGCAATATGCGCCGTGCTTTTTGCCTGTGCGGGCAGTGACGATTGATGGGCGTTCATGTGCGGTCGAACAACACGGCACGGCTTATCGCTTCAACCACCGCGTCGACGCCTTCGCCGGTATTGCAGTTGGTAAACAGCACCGGCTGGCCGTTGCGCGCCTGCGCCGACTCGCGCCGCATGCGCGGCAGGTCGACCCCCACATAGGGTGCCAGGTCGTATTTATTGACCACCAGCAGGTCGCAGCTCAGCACGCCGGGTCCGCGTTTGCGCGGGATATCGTCACCGCCTGCGACATCGATGACGAAAATCCAGTAGTCCACCAGATCCAGCGAAAAGGTCGAGGCCAGGTTGTCGCCGCCGGATTCGATCAGCACCAGATCGAGATTGCCGAAGCGCGCCTCCAGCTCATCGGCCATTTGCAGGTTGAGGGTCGGGTCTTCACGAATGGCCGTGTGCGGGCAGGCACCGGTTTCCACCGCACGAACCCGCTGAGGATCGATCAGGCCGCTGCGCTGCACACGCTCGGCATCCTCGCGGGTCGCAAGGTCATTGGTGATGATCGCCAGCTCGGTGCCGCGCGCAATGAAGCGCGGGATCAGTTGTTCCAGAAGACGTGTCTTGCCCGAGCCGACCGGCCCGCCGATACCGACGCGCGCTGCGCCGGGATGAGGTTGGGCGTCGGTGTGCGGGGCGGATGCATTCAGAGGCAGGCTCATGTCGGGGTTCCTGTGCGGGAGGGTTTCAACGCAGCATGTAGCGTTGCGCAAGTGGCACTTCGCTGACCGGCTCGCAGTGCAGGCGCTCGCCGTCGGCATACACATCGAAGGTCTGCGGGTCGACGCGGATGTCCGGGCAGGCATCGTTGTGCAGCATGTCGGACTTGCGCAGGGTGCGAGTGCCGAACGCGGGCAGCAGTTGCTTCTTGAGCCCCAGGCGTGTGGCGGTGTCAGCCTCGACGGCAAGACGGTTGACGAAGTTGACTGACAGCGCCTGTTTGGCCTCGCCAAATGCGCCCCATTGCGGACGCATCACCAAGGGCTCGCAGGTATACAGCGAGGCGGCGGAATCACCCATCACGGCGTGCACGATGAAGCCGCCCTTGACCACCAGCTCCGGCTTGATACCGAAGAAGGCCGGCCGCCAGAGCACCAGGTCGGCCAGCTTGCCGGGCTCCAGAGAGCCGATGTAGCTGTCGATGCCGAATACCCGCGCGGCGTTGATGGTGTATTTGGCGATGTAACGCTTGATCCGTTCGTTGTCGCCCAGTGCCGTGGTTTCTTCCGGCAGGCGACCGCGCTGGTCTTTCATTTTCGACGCCAGTTGCCAGGTCCGGCAGATCACCTCGTTGATACGGCCCATGCCCTGGCTGTCGGAGCCCAGGATCGAAATGGCGCCGGTGTCGTGCAGGATGTCCTCGGCAGCGATGGTCTGCGGGCGCACCCGCGATTCGGCGAACGCCACGTCTTCCGGCACGTCCGGATTAAGGTGGTGGCAGACCATGATCATGTCCAGATGCTCGTCGAACGTGTTCACGGTGTAGGGGTTGGTCGGGTTGGTCGAGGAGGGGATGCAGTTGCTTTTGCCAGCGACGCTGATGATGTCCGGCGCATGCCCGCCGCCTGCGCCTTCGGTGTGGTACATGTGAATGGTGCGGTCACCGATCGCCGCCAGCGTGTCTTCGAGAAACCCGGATTCGTTGAGGGTGTCGGTGTGCAACTGAACCTGAAAATCGTATTCGTCGGCGACTTTCAGGCAGGTGTCGATCACCGCCGGCATGGCGCCCCAGTCCTCGTGGATCTTCAGCCCCAGGCAACCGCCACGCAGTTGCCCGAGCAGCGATTCAGGCTTGCTGGAATTGCCGCGCCCCAGAAAACCGAAGTTGATCGGCCAGGCTTCGGCGGCCTGCAACATTTTGCCGACGTTCCATTCCCCGCCACAGTCGATGCCTACTGTGATCGGCCCCAGCGAGCCGCCGATCAGTGTGGTCAGACCTGCCGCCAGCGCGTGATCGCAGAGTTGCGCCGAGTCGAAATGTACATGCACGTCAATACCGCCGGGGGTGACGATCAAGCCCTCGGCATCGCGTACGGTCGTGGCGACGCCGCAAATCAGTTGCGGGTGTACGCCGTCCATGATCTTCGGGTTGCCGGCCTTGCCAATGGCGACGATCTTGCCGTCCTTGATACCGATGTCGCCTTTGACGATGCCGATCACCGGGTCAATGATCAGCGCGTTGCAGATCAGCATGTCCAGGGCCCCGTCAGCGCTGTCGTGCCCGGGCATCAGGCCCATGCCGTCACGCAGCGTCTTGCCACCACCGTGCAGACACTCATCGCCAGGCACCGAGTGGTCGAACTCGACTTCGGCCAGCAGCGAGGTGTCACCCAGGCGCACGGCATCGCCGGTCGTGGGGCCGTACATGGCGGCGTATTCCTTGCGGGTCATCGTTGCCATGCCTCAGGCTCCTTTGAAGAGTTGGGCGCGGGCACGCTCCAGCGCTGCGAGCTTGCAGGCCGGATCGTGCAGGTTGCCATTGGTCAGGCCACTGAAGCCGTGGATGTCGCCAGTTCCGCCAAACTGCACCAGTTGCACTTCGCGCAGCTCGCCGGGTTCGAAGCGCACCGCCGTGCCTGCGGGAATATCCAGGTGCATGCCGAAGGCACGTTCACGCGGGAAATCCAGCGCCTTGTTGACTTCGAAAAAGTGATAGTGACTGCCGATCTGCACCGGTCGGTCGCCGGTATTGATCGCGCGCAGGGTGGCGGTCGGCCGCTCGCCATTCAGGTGGATATCGCCGTCAGGTGAAAGAATCTCTCCCGGTATCGGCATGACCGCCAGCGGCAGTCGGCCCGGCCGGATCGGTTGATGCACGGTGACCAGTTTGGTGCCATCCGGAAACGTGCCCTCGACCTGCAGCACCGGCAGCAGGTCGGCGACCCCAGGCATCACGTCATCGGTGTTGAGGATCGTCGAGCCGAAACCGATCAGCTCGGCGACGCTGCGCCCCTCACGTGCGCCTTCGAGGATCTCGTCGGCAATCAGGGCCGAGGCTTCCGGGAAGTTCAGGCGCAGGCCCTTGCTGCGGCGTTTGCGTGACAGCTCGGCGGCGGTGTACAGCGTGAGTCGTTCAAGCTCGGTGGGGGTCAGCAGCATGACAGGGCTCCCGGTAGGGTGGCTGGCTCAATTGGCAAACAGGCGCAGGTCCTGGGTTTCGTGGCGCATCACGGCGATTTCGGCCATGGGTGTGAAGCCGCACGCGTCGTCTGGCTCAGGCGGTTCCTGCGCCAGCAGTTCGGTGATCAGCGGTTGAATATCGGTCAGCACCCGTTGCGCATCGATGTGGCCCATGACCCCGAGGCGTACGGCGGCGCTGACCAGCCCGGTGCACAAGGCGTGTGCGGCAGCCAGTTGGCAGTGATCGCGGTGCATGCCCAGGTGATTCCAGAGCAGGCCCTGCACCACGGGCAGATGGCCCGGTGTGTGGCCTGCCAGAATCTGCTGTTGATAGGACGCCGCGCCCGATGTGCCCAGCGCGACATGCACGCCCAGCAATGCCTGGCCGACACGTCGTGAGCCCTGGCGCAGTTCCTCGGCCAGGGTCAGTGCTTCGATCTGAGTGTCCAGAGCCATCAACGCCGGCTGGTCATCGGCCGCGTGCCAGGCGGCGAGCAGAAACACTCGATCAAAACTGTTCCAGCGATGGCGCAATTGGCCCTCGACGAAGCCATGTACCTCGGCACTGCGGCTATGGCGAACCGTTCGTTGCCGGCGTCGTGGCGCGACGATTTCGCCGTGACCGAGGTGTCCGTCAGCGACCAGCGTTTCCAGACCCCATGACCACGCCACCGCACCGCCGGGAAAGAAACTGTCGGCCTGCTGCAGGGCCAGCAACAGGCTGCTCGAGGCGTTCATGCGCGCTGCACCCGGCCGTCCGCGAGCATGGGCGCCAGACGCTCGAGGTAGTCAGCTTCCGGGCCGTTGAGCGGGATCTGCAAGGTGTCTCCGGCAAAGCGCACTGCCCAGTGCATGTTGCCGGCGAAATAACCCAGTTCCAGCGCGGCCGCCGCATCGCGTGGTTGCAGGTCGAGGTATTGCTGATCCTGCATTTGCACGACGATGGCGCGTTGACTGTCGAGCATCAGCACCGAGCCGTTGCGCAGGTGTTGGTGACGTTCCAGACGAATCGCGCAGTCGGTGCCCCGATCACTGGCCAGGCGCAGGCGATGGCGCTGAATGTCACTGCCGGACAGGCTCAGGGTTTCGACCTGACCGGCATGGCTCAGGTCATGCAGGCGGTCGGCGAGGGCAGGGTCGCTGGCTTGGCCCAGAATGCGGTCGAGTATCAGCATGGCGATGGCTCCCGTACGTTGTTCAGATTGTCAGGTAGCGCAGGATGCGCTCGCGGTCGACGGTTTCGCGGACTTCGCTGTGCACGAATTCGCCTTTTTCGATGATCAGGTAACGGTCTGCCACCGCCATGGCGAACGACAGCACCTGCTCGGAAACAATCAGCGAAAACCCGCGTTCCTTTTTCAGCAGGTTGAGGGCTTTGGCGATGTCCTTGATGATCGACGGCTGGATGCCTTCGGTGGGCTCATCGAGGATCAACACCTTGGGGTTGGAAACCAGCGCCCGGGCGATGGCCAGCTGTTGCTGCTGACCGCCGGACAGGTTGCCGCCCTTGCGTCGGCGCATCTCGAACAGCACCGGGAAGTATTCGAAGATGTAGTCGGGAATCGGCGCTGCGGGCGCACCCTGCATGCCGGTGAGGATGTTTTCCTCGACACTCAGGTAGGGGAAGATCATCCGCCCCTGAGGCACGAAACCGACCCCGGCGGCGACACGCTCGTAACTCTTGCTGCCGGTCAGTTCCTGCCCGGCCAGGGTGATGCTGCCGCTGCGCGTCGGCAACATGCCGACCAGGCTTCTGAGCAGTGTGGTCTTGCCCATGCCGTTGCGGCCCATGACCGCGAGTGACTCGCCTGTCGCCAGCTCCAGGCTGAGGTCACGTAACACGTGACTGTCGCCGTAATACACGTTGAGGTGAGAGACATTCAGCATGTTCAGTGCCCCAGGTAGACGTCGATGACGCGAGGATCGTTCTGCACCTGATCCATCGAGCCGTAGGCCAGGGTCTTGCCCTGATGCAGGACGGTGACCTTGTCAGCCACCGATTTCACGAACTCCATGTCGTGCTCGATGATCACCATCGCGCGACCCTTGGCGATGAGCTTGAGCAGGCCAGCGGTTTTCTCCCGCTCGCCTGCGCTCATGCCGGCGACGGGCTCGTCGAGCAGCAGCAGTTCCGGGCGCTGCATCAACAGCATGCCGATCTCCAGCCACTGTTTCTGGCCGTGGGACAATAGCCCGGCCTTGCGTCCCAGCTGGTCCTTGAGAAAGATCATTTCGGCGGTCTGATCGATTTCGGCATTCAGCGCTGCGTTCTTCCCGGCGAACAGGCAGTTGAAGATGCCGCGCTTGTCCGGCGAGGAAATGTCGAGGTTTTCACGCACGGTGAGGTCTTCGTAGACCGACGGGTTCTGAAACTTGCGGCCCACGCCAGCGCGGGTTATCTGGTACTCGATCATGTTGGCCAGTTGCAGGTCCTTGAAGCGGATGCTGCCGGCACTCGGGCGGGTCTTGCCGCAGATCATGTCGAGCAGGGTGGTCTTGCCCGCGCCATTGGGCCCGATCACCACATGCACCTGGTTTTCCTCGACATAGAAATTGAGGTTGTCGACCGCCTTGAAGCCGTCGAATGACACGGTCAGGTCTTCGACACTCAGTAACATCGCGCTCATGACTGCGCCTCCTTGTTGCTCAGGCGCTGCAGCAGTCCGGCCAGCCCTGTGGGCAGGAACAGCACGACGGCCATGAACAGGAAACCGATGAAGTACTGCCAGAAACTGACGAAGTTTTCTGACAGCCAGGTTTTGGCCGTGCCGATCAACAGCGTGCCGTACACCGCACCCACCAGCGAGAGGCGTCCACCCAGCGCGGCGTAGATGACGATCTCGGTGGACGGAATGATGCCCACCAGCGAGGGCGACGCCAGGCCGACCTGCAAGGTGAACATCACCCCGCCCAGCGCGGAAATCAGTGCGGCCACGGCAAAAATGAAGGCCTTGAACAGCGCAGTGTTGTAACCGGAGAAACGCACCCGGTCTTCGCGATCACGGATTGCCACGATCACCTTGCCCAGGCGGCTGCGCAGAATGAACCCGCACATCGCGACGCTGGCCAGCAGCAACAGTGTGGTGATCAGGTAGAGAATCCAGGGCGTCTGGGGCGTCTGCAGGCTCAGGCCGAAGGCGGTCTTGAAATCGGTCAGGCCGTTGACGCCGCCGGTGTAGCCCTGTTGGCCGATGATCATGATCGACATGATCGAGGCCAGTGACAGGGTAATGATCGAGAAGTACACGCCGCCCACGCGTTTTTTGAAGTAGGCATAACTGAACAGAAACGCCAGCAGTGCAGGCAGGATCAGGATCGCGGCCAGGGTAAAGGTCGCCGACTCGAACGGTTTCCACCACCAGGGCAGGGCTTCGACGCTGTTCCAGATCATGAAGTCCGGCAGTGCCGAACCGTAGAAAGCGGCGAGGGCGCTGGCCGCTTCATCCGTGGCGGTGGCTTCGAGTTTGAGGTACATCGCCATCATGTAGCTGCCCAGGCCGAAGAAAATCCCCTGACCGAGGCTGAGGATGCCGCCGTAGCCCCAGATCATCACCATGCCCACTGCGCAGAACGCCAGGCTCAGGTATTTGCCGGCCAGCCCGAGGCGAAAATCCCCCAGTATCAGTGGCAACGCCACCAGCAACAGCAGCGACAGCCAGATCAGGCTGTAGCGCTCGATCAGCGTCAACCAGCCACCCGCTGGCTTGCCTGCGCCCGGCACTGTGGCCTGCGGCCGCAGCGTCGGCTTTTCAGTCATGTCATTCATCTCAACGTCTCACTTTCGTGGCGAACAGGCCGTTGGGGCGGAAGAACAGCAGCACGATGACCACCAGCAGGGTGATCGCCTTGGCCATGGAGCCGGTGGTGAGGTATTCCAGCGAAACCTGGGTCTGGCCGATGGCGAACGCCGAAAGGAAGGTGCCCAGCAGGCTTTCCACGCCGCCGAACACGACGACGATGAAGGTGTCCACCAGGTACTGCTGACCGCTGACCGGGCCTGTGGAGGCGAGCATGGTGAATGAACTGCCGGCAATGCCTGCCAGTCCGCAGCCCAGCGCGAAGGTCACCGAGTCGACCCGCGCGGTGTTGATCCCGGCTGCACCGGCCATGGCGCGGTTCTGGGTCACGGCGCGAATGCGCAGGCCCCAGCGACTGCGGTAGAGGAACAGGAACACCGCAGCGGCAATCACGAAGGTCAGACCAATGATGAAAATCCGGTTGAGGGGCAGCTCCAGCCCGTCGCTGATTTTCCATGCGCCCTGCAACCACTGCACGGTGGGCACGCTGACTTCCTTGGGGCCGAAGACCTGGCGAAACAGCTGCTGAAGGACCAGAGACAGCCCCCAGGTCGCCAGCAGGGTGTCGAGCGGTCGGTTGTACATGAAGCGAATGAAGCAGCGTTCCAGCAGTAGACCGAAGGCAAAGGTCACCACAAAGGCCATCCCGATGCCGATGATGAAATACCAGCCCATGAGCTCCGGAAAGTAGCGCTGAAACACCACGGAGGTGACGTAGGTCATGTATGAGCCCATCGCCATCAGTTCGCCGTGCGCCATGTTGATCACGCCCATCAGGCCGAACACGATGGTCAGCCCGAGTGCCATCAGCACCAGCACGGAAAACAGCGAGAACCCGCTGAAGACTTGCATTACCAGCGTATCGAGAGTCATGCCGTCGCTACCTGTTGCTGCACATTGACGAAAGCGGGCGCGAAGCGGATCGCGCCCGTGCCGGGATCAGAGTTTCGGAAAGGGGTTGGGCTCGATCGGTGCCGACTCGTAGATCACGTCGACCTGGCCCTGCGCATTGAGGGTGCCGATGCGCGCACGCTTCCACAGGTGGTGGTTGTCCTTGTGCACCTTGATCTCGCCTTCGGGCGCATCGAGGGTCAGTTCCGAGGACGCGGCGATTACTTTCGGCACGTCGAAACTGCCTGCTTTCTCGACGGCCTTTTTCCACAGGTACACTGCGGTATACGCCGCAGCCATCGGGTCACCGACGACGCGCTGCTGCCCGTAGCGTGTTTTGAACGCCTGGACGAACTTCTCGTTGACCGGGTTTTTCAGGCTCTGGAAATAGCTCATGCAGGTCAGGAAGCCAACGAGGTTCTCCGCACCGATGCCGGTGACTTCCTCTTCGGTGATCGCCAGCCCCATCAGCGTCTGGTTACTGCTGTCGATACCCGCGGCCTTGAGCTGTTTGTAAAACGCCACGTTGGAGCCGCCGACGATGGTCGACAGCACGATGTCCGGCTTGGCCGCCTTGATCTTGTTGATCACCGAGGAAAACTCGATGGCCCCCAGCGGCAGATAGTCTTCGCCGACGATGGAGCCGCCCTGTTTGGTCACCGATGCCCGTGCCAGTTTGTTGGTGGTGCGTGGCCAGATGTAGTCGGAACCGACCAGATAGACGCTTTTGCCCTTGTTGGCCATCAGCCAGGTGACGGCGGCAAGGGTCTGCTGCGAGGCTTCGGCACCGGTGTAGATAATGGCCGGGGATTTCTCCAGCCCTTCATAGAAGGTCGGGTAGTAGAGCAGGCCCTTGTTGCGCTCGAAGACTGGCAGCACCGCTTTGCGCGAGGCCGAGGTGAACGCGCCAAAGGTGACTGCGACGTGGTCGTTTTCCAGCAGCTTGCGTGCCTTCTCGGCGAAGGTCGGCCAGTCGCTGGCACCGTCCTCGACGATTGGCTCGATGGTTTTGCCCATCACGCCGCCACTGGCGTTGATCTCTTCGATGGCGAGTTTTTCTGCGTCGACCACCGAGGCTTCACTGATGGCCATGGTGCCGGTCAGCGAGTGGATGATGCCGACTTTCACAGTCTCGTCCGCCTGCGCCTGACCGATCAGGGAAAACGGCAGCAGGCTGATCGCACCCAGCAACAGAGCATGCTTGATCAAACGGCGTTTGTCGTTGTGCATTCACTTATCTCCCAGGAATGAAAAAAGCCCGACGTCCCGGCCAAATCAATGGGCGGGAGGTCAGGCTTTTGTGCCGAATCTGGCGGGACAACTGCGTCCGATCCAGTCGTACGCGAGGTGTCTCCCTACTTGCCGAGAGGGGCGTAGGGCAAACAGCTGGCGCGATGTCTCAGGAGGAACTTAGCAAGGGCAATGCCAACTGGCGAAACGGCTGTTGGCGCGCGTTTCGAAACCCTGAGGCAGAGCATCCCTGCATTAATTGCACGCACACACCGACATGCGCCGCTTTGGCGCGAACAGGGCTCTAGCGCACCAAAAGCGTGATGCGGAAGACGCTTTTTTTTCGCGGTATGTACTCATGCATAGGCTGAGATATTTTGCTTTGCAGGAGCGAACTAGTTCGCGAAAGCAATGTTCGAGGCAACATAAACCCCATGAATGCATGGCCGTCTTCGCCATCGAACTCGCTTCTCCCCGACGCGCCGCGTCACGTATGGCCCGCTCCCTGCATGAGCCTGCCCGACACCCTCGCAGGGTCTCTTGCCACACGCCCATTCTCGGCAGGTGTGGAAGGCCCCTCGCATGACTGGTCCTGACACTGCCGTCACGCCAGCCCCAGGCACAACCGCCTGAGAGCCACCGTTGAATCCACGGTTATTCGCTCAGTCTTCTTTTCAGGCTCCCGGCCACCTGCGGGCGTCTCATCTCACGTGAAAGGTTTATAGGCATGACTGACCCGTCGATCCGCATAGGAGGTCTGTTTTCCAATACCGGCGTCACCGCTGCCGGTGAGTGTTCAACAATGCGCGGCGCACAGTTTGCAATTCATCAGATCAATGCCGCCGGGGGCGTGAATGGCCGTCCTCTGGAACTGATCACCCGCAACCCGGATTCCACGCCTGCGCTGTTTGCCATGCATGTCGAATCGCTGATTCGCGAAGAGAACCTGCGGTTTTTCTTTGGTTGCTACACCTCGGCGGCGCGCAAGGCGGTATTGCCTGTCGTCGAACGCTACAACGCATTGCTGCTCTATCCGGTGTACTACGAGGGCTTCGAGTATTCGCGCAACATCATCTACACCGGCGCTACGCCGAATCACAATGCGGTGCCACTGGGCAGCTACATGTTCGATCACTTCGGCAGTCGCGTGCTGATGATCGGCTCCGAGTACGTCTACCCCTACGAAACCAACCGGTTGATGAGCGACCTGCTTTACGAGCGGGGCGGCAGCAAGCTGGGTGAGTACTACTTGCCACTGAAAAACGCCAGGGCAGAGGACTTCGCCAGGCTCATGGTCAAAGCTCGGGAACTGAAACCCTCGTTCATTTTTTCGACAGTGGTCGGCGACACCATGGCCCACTTGTATCAGGCCTACGCTGATGCCGGTTTCGACCCTGCGGTCATGCCGATTGCCAGTGTCACTACCAGCGAAACCGACATTCAGCAGATGGGCGTCCATCTGGGCACCGGGCACATTTCGGCAGCGACCTATTTCCAGTCGATCGACACGCCGCTCAATCGCCAGTGCATTGCCCAGTATCGGGAAATGTTTGGCCAGCATCAGGTGACCGACCGCTGTTGGGAGGCCGCTTACTTTCAGGTCCATCTGCTGGCCAAGGCGATCGCCCGTGCAGGCAGTACCGAAGTGGAGAGTGTGTTGCAGACCATGCGCGGTCTGGAATACGACGCGCCTCAGGGACGGGTGCGTATCGATGAACACAATCACCATACCTACCTGTACTCGCGGATCGGCCGTGCCAATGCCGACGGGCAGTTCGACATCCTTTACGAAAGTCAGAAAGCGCTGAAGCCCGATCCTTATGCGGTGGCGCCTGACTTTAATGGCTGGTCCAGCCTGACCGGGAGGCGTCCATGACCCTGCGTGCCGCCAAGAAACGTTTGCGCAACGACAGCGCAGGCGGCATCAAGGACCTGCGCGATATCAGCGTGCTGGTGATGCATCCCGATGACGAAGACGGTCGCAACCTGATCGCTCAGTTGCAGCGCATTGGTTGTCAGGTGCGGGTGCAATGGCCGATTCCCGAGCGTCTGCACAGCGAGGCTGACGTAATCGTACTGGCGGTATCGCCGGAAAGCCTGTCGACCAACACACCCTGGCTGCTGCACAGTTCGACACCACCGATCATTCCGGTGATCGCCTATGAAAACCCGATCATTGTCGAGGCGCTGGTGCAGCTCAACGCCTGCTCGGTGATTCCGTCGCCGGTCCGCTCGTTCGGCCTGCTGACCGCTCTGGCCATCACCCTCAGCCAGGCCCGCAAGACGCGCGAAAGGGAAAAGCATGTCAAGCGCCTGGAAGGGCGCATGGCGGTTATGCGTACCGTGCAGCAGGCCAAGATCATCCTGATGGAAACCAAGGGCCTGTCTGAAACGGACGCCTATAACGCGTTGCGTGATCAGGCGATGGCCAAGCGCGAGCCGGTGGAAAAAATCGCCGAGGCGCTGGTCAAGGCCCATGAACTGTTTCAACAAGCCTGTTCCTGACAGGTTGCAGACAAGCTTCGAGTATCGGGCGCCACGCCTGATCCTCTTCTGCGTGGACGGTTGCCATACGCCCTGAACCGGCAGGTATGGAACACCGCGTGGCGACCGGCGTGGACAACGACGTCCTCCGGATCGAGCCCAGGCCTGTGCGCCCCTGCGCAGGCGGCTCCAGTCAATGACGGCCTGAACCCGGGCTGTCCTTACCGTTATCTGGAGAACACCATGTCCGTAAAACGCCCCAGCAAAGCCGACTTTCTGATTGCCGCCCAGGACCATGGCTACGACCTGTCAGACAGCCAGATGGAGTCGTTCCTCAGTCTTGCAGACGAAACCCTGGGTTCCTACGAAGCCATTGATGCCCTGTACGCTGCCCATGTCGCCCAGCCTGCGCCGTTGCGCGAACACAGCAAACCGGCTGCCGCCGAGAACCCGTACGGTGCCTGGTACGTCAAGACTCACATCACCGGTGCTGCCAGTGGCCCGTTGGCGGGCAGAACGGTGGTCATCAAGGACAACGTCTCAGTGGCCGGCGTACCGATGGCCAACGGCTCACTGAGCCTTGACGGTTACGTGCCGTCCGAAGACGCCACGGTGGTCAAGCGTCTGCTGGCCGCCGGAGCGACGGTCATTGGCAAGTCGGTGTGCGAAGACCTGTGTTTCTCCGGCGCCAGTTTTACCTCGGCCACCGGCGCGGTGAAAAACCCCTGGGACCTGACCCGCAACGCCGGCGGTTCATCCAGCGGCAGTGCCGTGCTGGTCGCTCTGCAGGAAGTGGACATGGCCATCGGTGGCGATCAGGGTGGATCGATCCGCATGCCGTCGGCGTGGAGCGGCATCGTCGGACACAAGCCCACCTATAGCCTGGTGCCTTACACCGGCGCCTTCCCGATTGAACGGACCATCGACCATGTCGGCCCGATGGCCAATAACGTGCGCGACTGCGCAATCATGCTCGATGTGATCGCCGGCGCCGACGGGCTCGACTCAAGGCAGAAAACCCCGCCAGCCGTCAATTGCGTCGCGACCCTCGATCAAGGCGTTGCGGGCCTGAAAATAGGCCTGCTGAGTGAAGGCTTCGCGATTCCCGGCATGTCCGAGCCGCAGGTTGACGCACTGGTTCGCGCCGCCGTGGCTCAGCTGGAAAGTCTCGGTGCGACGGTCGGTGACGCCAGTGCGCCGTGGCACCGCGGGGTGGCGCTGGACATGTGGAATGTCATCGCCACCGATGGCGCGGCGTACCAGATGCTGCAAGGCAACGGTTATGGCATGAATGTCGACGGCTATTACGACCCCGAGATCATGAGTTACTTCGGCGCCAAGCGTCGCGAACACGCCAATGCGTTATCCAGCAGCGTGCGTGCCGTGGCGCTGACCGGGCATTACAGCCTGAAAAACCTGCACGGTGCGTACTACGCCAAGGCGCGGATGCTGGTGCCAGAGCTGACCCGTCAATACGATGAAGCCTTCAAGCAGTTCGACGTGCTGGTGATGCCGACCATGCCGTTCGTGGCCACCACGCTGACCGCCGCCGACGCGCCAATCGAAGAGTACGTGCATAGCGCGTTGAACATGCTGGCCAACACCGCACCGTTCGACCTGACCGGCCACCCGGCCACGTCGATACCGGCCGGTCTGGCCGACGGACTGCCGGTCGCCATGATGATCGTCGCGCCGCGCTTCAAGGATGCCCTGGCGTTGCGTGTCGCGCAGGCTTATGAAACCGCTCGCGGAGCGTTTCCCAGGCCGCCGCGTGCTTGAATTCGCACGCTGACCGAGGGGGCATGCTCACTCCATGCGAGCGGGTGTGCTTCCTGAGGAGTCAGTGACGCCGCTCTCAGGTTAAACCAACATTCAGGTGTTGGCCGCACCTTCTACCGGTAGTATCGCCAATTCGCTTTCCAGCTCTTCATCTTCCCCGATGGCAGACGCTGGTAGACGCTTTGACACCGTAACACCCAGGTTCACGAACTTGTCGACGGTCTTTGTCAGACTGCCGTGATCACCTTTAAGCGTCGTGATGCTTTCGTTATAACTTTTCTGAACCGTGGCAATCTGATTTCCGAGCTTATCCATTTTCTCTACAAAGACGCGCAACTTGTCATAGACCTTGGTCGCCATGCTAGCGAGCTGTAGAGTGCTGCTGTTCTGGCGCTGGATACTCCACAGGTTTGAAACAACGCGAAGCACCGGCAGCAACGTTGTGGCCGTGATGATTGCGATACGTTTTTCATAGGCAGCCTGAAAAACGCCTGGGCTGTGCTCGGCGGCGACCAAATAGGCAGGTTCGACCGGCATGAACAAAAATACGAAGTCCGGCGAATTGACACCGTTCAGATCGGTGTACCTCTTGTCAGATAGCCCGTTGATATGATTTTTCAAAGCCAGAACGTGGGCAGATAAAGCCTTGGTACGGTCTTCGTCGTTTTCGGCAGAGACATAATCAGTGTAGGCAACCAACGACATTTTGCTGTCGATGATGATGTGCTTGCCCTCGGGAAGATTGACGACGAAGTCAGGCCGATTGTTTCCTGCCTCGTCATCCTTGAAGTTGGCTTCTCGGTGATATTCAAAGCCCTTACGCAAACCCGCCTGCTCAAGCAGCATCTCTACCTTTTGCTCGCCCCAGGTGCCCTGCAGCTTTTTGTCGCCTTTGAGTGCCTTGGTAAGGTTTGATGCTTCGGTGGTGATCTGCGCGTTCAATTCCATCAGTTTGACCAGCTCGCTTTTCATCGAGCTTTGTCCTTGAACGGTATCGGAGTGAACCTGATCTACTCGTTGGCGAAATGAGTCGAGTTGGTCCTTGAACGGTTTAAGCAGGGTGTCCAGTCCTTGACGGCTCTGCTCGGAAAAGCTTTGTTGCTTGCTGTCAAAAATCTGATTAGCAAGATTTTGAAACTCTTGCTTCAATTGAACCTTGTTGTCTTCCAGTAACTGCAGTTTCTCGGCAGCGGAGTGCTGATCCCGTTGGTGGCGCATGTTAACTTCGGCAAGACTCTGTTTGACAAGGCTTAGCTCATCTCGCGTGATGTTCAGTTCTTTTTCACGCTGTACCAACGCGGTGCGTAATCCGTCCAGTTGTTCTTTCTGCTCCGCAGCGTGGCCCAGTTGTTCACGCTGTTTTCTGAATTCTTCCTCGGCTTTTTCTATGCGCGCCTGTGAGATGGTATAAGCGTTCTTCAACTCCTGTAGTTGATTTGCCTGCTCCTGACCTTGGCCGACCTCCATTTTGAGTTCGCCTAGCTGCATCCTCAATTTGTTCGATTCAACACTGCGATTTTCAGCAAGCGTAGTCGCCTCGGAAAGTTGCTGAATCTTATCGGACATCCTTTGTTTTTCTGCTTCCAGTGAAGTCTTGAGCTCACCCAACTGAACACTCAGTTGTTTCTCGGTATCCCGATGGCGGGCAATTTCCTCCTGAGCCTGCGTCAACGCGTGCTGGTGCTCATCCTGCTCACGGAGCATCTGATCCTCTCGCTGCCGTGCCAAAGACGCATCGTTAAGTAGTTGCTGATGTTCTGCCTGGTGAGCCGCTTGCAGTTCTGAAACTTGTCGCGCCAGCTTGCTGGATGCAACAAGGCTGCTGATCCAGAAACCTATTGCCAAGAACAGCAAGCTGAAAAGCCCGATCAGAGCTGGGGTCAAATATTGCTGGGCCATCGATAAATCCGTTTTCGTTGGGTTAGGATCCAAAATGATGGCACGTTGTTCGTTTACTGAATACTGTCCAAAATAGTTTTCAATCACTGCCTCCCTGTTTTTAGGATGACCACGTTAGCCGAATCTGCTTTAACGCTTCCATACCTCCACATCCTGCGCATCCACCGCCTTGGGCAGCAGGCCCGCTGCGAAGAAGGCATCGGCGATATGCTGCTGCTCGTCCAGTTGCTCATGCGTGACCGGCTGTATCTGATAGGTGCGGTGGCTGTTGGCGATTTCGACCGTTTCGATATCCAGATTGCCCCATAAAGGGCTCAGCACCTGGGCGGCTTCGCGCGGGTTGGCTTTGAGCCAGATGCCAGCGCTGTGCAACTGCTCGTAAACCACGCTGAGCACTTGCGGATGGTCCTTGGCGTAGTTGGTGCCGGTCAGGTAATAGCGCTTGTAGCTGGACAGCTCCTTGCCGTCAGCCAGGGTGCGAGTCGGCAATTGCCGTTGGGCGCTGGTCAGGAAGGGTTCCCAGGTGACCCAGGCGTCCACCTTGTTGTTTTCGAAGGCCGCGCGGCCGTCGGCGGGCGACAGATAGGCGGGCTGAATATCCGAAAATGCCAGACCGGCCTTTTTCAACGCAGCAATCAGCAGGTAGTGAGAGCCCGCTGCCTTGGTGACAGCGACTTTTTTGCCTTTCAGATCCGATAACTGCTGCACGGGCGAGTTTTTGTGGACGATGATTGCCTGCGCGGAAGGCGAGGCCGCTTCCTGGGCAAAGTAGGTCAGCTTGGCCTGTGCTGCCTGAGCGAAGATCGGTACGGTGTCCGCCACATCCGCGCTGATATCGACGTTGCCGACATTCAACGCCTCCAGCAGCGGCAGGCCACTCGGAAACTCATGCCAGGTGACGGTGACGTCCTGTGGCGCAAGGGCTTTTTCCAGCGTGCCGCGTGTTTTCAGCAGGGTGATCAGCGTGGAGGACTTCTGGTAACCGATCCGCAACGTTTGCTGTGCTTCGACGGGGAGGGCGATACATAGCGCCAACGCCGCGAGCAGGCCTGCCAGCAGCGGACGGCGGTAGCCAGGTTGTGTGTGTTTTATCGGGTTGGGCATGGCACGCTCGGTATTTAAAGGTGACGCTGAGTGTCAGTAGCCGCGCTGGCGATCAGCCTGATTCTGCAAGGCCTGCCCGTTGAGAAAACGCTCAAGGTTGGCCAGAAAGCTGTCGGCTATTTCGTTACGGCTGTTGCTGGAGATCGCCGAGGTGTGCGGTGACAGGCGCACGCGAGGGTGTGAGTACAGTGGATGCCCGTCCGGCAGGGGCTCGGGTTCGGTGACGTCCAGCGAGGCCAGGCCGATGTTTCCATTATCCAGCGCATTGAGCAGCGCTTCATGGTCAAGCAGGCCGCCACGGGCGATGTTGATCAAGTGCAGGCCGGGTTTGGCACTGTTCAGCACCTCGGCGTTAACGATGTGCCGCGTCGCCGGTGTCAACGGCGCGGCCAGTACCAGATGGTCTGCGCGCACGAACAGGTCATGAATGTCGCGTGCAGCCTCGACACCGTCAACCTCGAACGGAGCCGAACTTTGCCGCAATGCGATCACGTTGATACCCAGCGCCTGGGCCTTGCTGGCCAGGCTGCGACCGATGGCACCAAAGCCGAGAATCCCGAGCGTGGTGCCCTTGAGCAGCGTCAGGGCGGTGAAGTTCCATTGCGAGTCATGCGCCCAGATATCCGGCAGATGCTTGGCTGCGGCGAAAATGGCGGCCAGCGAGAACTCGGCGATGTTTTCTGCCGCGCTGCCCCGCGAGGTGCTCACCGGCGGCCCGTTGAACAGCCAGCCTGGGTAGAAGTCGATACCCGAAGACACCACCTGAATCCATTTCAGGCCATAGGGCCAGCCCGGAGGCGGCAAGGCCGGGGCTTCATAACCACGCACGTTGATAGGGCGCGCCAGCAGAATGCTGACCTCGCCGGGCAAATCGCTAGGCACTCCGGCAGGTACGCCGATGACCCTGGCTTCAGGGTGGGTCACTGCAAGCCGCTCGCGAATCACCTGATTGAAATCATCATCCAGCTGGCTGGCAATCACGAGTCGAGTCATGCCACCGCCTCGTCAGATTGATGGGCGACAGCCTTCGCATGACGATTGACCGGCACCTCAAGGCCGAGGTTTTCACGTAGCGTATTGCCGCTGTATTCGGTGCGAAACAGTCCGCGTCGTTGCAGCACCGGCACCACCCATTCGGTGAAGTACTGCAGGCCGTCCGGCAGGACGCTATTGATGATGAAACCGTCGGCTGCGCCTGCTTCGAACCACGTTTGTATCGCGTCGGCGACCTGTTCCGGTGTGCCGACAAAGTCACGGCGGGGCAGGGAGAAGCGCAGGGCGACTTCACGCAGGCTCAGGCCTTCGTCTTTGGCCAGTTGCTTGATCCGGTCCGAACCGCCTTTCTGGCTGTTGGAGCCCAGATCGCCCAGTTCCGGGAAGGGTTCGTCCAGTGGGTACTGGCTGAAATCGTGATCATTGAACGGTCGGCCAAGGGCGACAATGGCGTCTTCGATCGTCACCAACTCCACGGCCTGGCGATAGCGGCTCTCTACCTCAGCCTCATCGCGCCCGACAATCGGGCGAATGCCCGGAAGAATCGACAGCGCGTGAGGGTCGCGACCAAAGCCGCCAGCCCTTTGTTTCAGGTCCTGATAATAGGCGCGCGCTTCATCGAAACTCTCGGCGTGGACAAAAATTGCATCGGAGTTCTGAGCGGCAAAGTTACGCCCGGCCTCGGAGGTGCCTGCCTGAAAAATCACCGGCTGACCCTGCTTCGACCGGGCGATGTTGAGCGGGCCTTTCACCGAGAAGAATTCGCCCTTGTGGTTCAGCGCGTGCAGTTTGCCAGGCGTGAAAAATTCGCCTTTCTGCTTATCGTAGGCGAAGGCGTCGTCTTCCCAGGAATCCCATAGACCTTTGACCACCTCGATATGCTCTTTGGCGATACGGTAGCGTACGGCGTGCGGTGGGTGTTCGCCCTTGCTGAAGTTGTCAGCGGTGCCACTGAGCCAGGAAGTCACCACATTCCAGCCAGCCCGACCGCCACTGATGTGGTCCAGCGAAGCAAACTGGCGAGCTACCTGAAAGGGTTCGGTGTAGCTGACCGTCACCGTTGCCACCAGACCGATATGCCGGGTGGTGGCTGCGAGTGCGGAGAGAATGGTCAACGGTTCGAAACGATTCAGGTAATGCGGACTGGATTTTTCGTGAATGTGCAGGCTGTCGGCGATGAACACAAAATCGAAGCGCGCCGCTTCGGCCAACTGGGTCTGCTGCTGATAAAAGCCGAAATTCACACTGGCGTTGGCCAGTGCGTGCGGATGGCGCCATTCGCCCCAGCCATGGCCGACTCCGTGGACCATTGCGCCAAGTTTAAGGTGTCGTTGTCTGCTCATGTTTTTGCTCCGGACGGTTCAGAAAGGTGGATGCACCTCCGCCTGGAGAAAGGGGTCGGTATAGGATGACGATATGCCTATAAAAACCCACAGTGAAGTTCTATTTTGTTATATGTTAATTATTAAATTAAATAATCATAAAGTATTTAAATATGCATAAATTGAATTTTGATCGCTGGTTCAGGAGTCATTCCCGTGGCTTGGCAGCCGGTCGCCGAGCAGCGGCAGTTTCGTCAGCATGTTCTGCAGCGCCAGAGCATCCCACGGCAGGTGCTCGGCGATGCCAAGGCCGACCACGTCCACGGCGCTGGCAATGTCTGTCAGCAAGCGAACGACCTGCTCGATAGTCATCTTGCCCTGAGCAACGCCTTCAAATTTACTGGCAGGGACACCGGGTTGGGCAAACAGCACAGAACGAAACAGTGCCGGGTCCAGCACGTCCAGGTCCAGATGGATCGCCAGGTGTCTTGCACCGGTTTCCTCAAGCCACTGCAGCACCGGTTCGCTGGAGTGCGCCAGCGCCTGTGCATCGGCGCTGCGCAGCCCGAGACGCTTGATGAATGCGCTTTCGACCTCAAGCATTTCCTGCAGGCCCGCGTACATCACATTGGCCGGCTTGATCGGGCGTTTCACGGCATCGACGAAATCCTTGTCACCTTCGCCCAGCAGATTGCCCATGACCATCGCGTGCGCATGCTGGAAGTCTCTGGGTGTCATGACGTCCGGGTGAGCGTCGACCCACAGCACGGCAAGGTCACCGTCATAACGTTCGTTCAGGTAGGCGAATGGCGCGAGGTCGACCAGGCAGTCGCCACCCAGAACCACCAGACGATCCGGCTGATGCCGGTCGATCAGCTGCCGTGCAATGCCAAGCTGGGCCAGCAGCGCATGGCGGGCAATGATGCCGTTTTCAAGTTCAAGTGGTTGGTCATCCGGTTCGGTTACGGCCACGTGCTCGACGGGCCCTGACGCGTCCGGTGCCAGCCACGCCAGCAGCTGTGCGCCAAAATGATAAGGCGCGTTGTTGCCACCTTGCCACTGGGGAAAGATCAGGCGCAGGGTTTTATCGGGTTGGGTAGTCATCGAGGTTTTCCTTCGTCACCGTTCATTGGCATGGCGGTGATACTGCTCGACCCGGATGTGGCGTGCTTTGCCTGAACGGTCAATCGCTGTGCCGAAGGTGCCAATCGTCTTATCGTGGCCCCAGCAACCGCTGAGGAGAGATGCCATAAGCGTTTTTGAAGGCTCGACTGAAATGCGAGAGGTTGCTGAAGCCGAAATTCAGCGCAGCGTCACTGACGCGGCGAACGTGGCCTTTGCGCAATGCGTCATGGCACGCCGAGAGCCTTTGCTGCCAGAGCCAGCGAATGGCCGTGGTGCCTTCCTGTGCGAACAGGCGATTGAGCGTGCGTGGCGAAACATGAGTCGCCAAAGCAATGCTTTCGGCCGTCAGCCCTGTGTCGGGTAGATTATTCAACAGGAACTGCTTGATGCGCTGCAGTTGTTGCATTTGACGAGACTGCTTCCGGATATCGGTGTCGCCGAACACCGAGTCGAAGGCTGTAGACAGTACGTCCAGCAGTGATGCATTGAGTCGCTCGCTCAGCGGGTCCGATAAGCCTTCTGTGTTCCAGGCTTCATTCAACAAGGTTGCGGCAACACGGCCCAGCGTCGAACGGCCATCGAGCGTGCGGCACACCAGTCGTTCGGCAGCGGGCATGTGTTGCAGCAACAATTTGCGGGGCACCGCCAGCACAATCTGATCGTCACCTTCGGGGTAACTGCATGCGTAAGGCTGTGCGCTATCGTAAAGGACGATATCGCCAGCGCCTTGCCGGGACTCTCTGTCGTTCTGCACGACGATAGCGACGGAACACAAAGAGAGCGTGAGGAGGAAGTGATCGCTCTCCCTGTCTTGCTGCAACCGCCGGTAATGGAGGGGGGAAGACTGGATACGGGTGAAGGTAACGCTACTCTGATCCCTGACATTCAGCCTGCCGTCAAACGGCGCTTCGGTCAGCGGCTGGCTGGTGACCAAGCCATACGTCGAGCTCACAACCTCCTGCCAGGCGTCGAAACGATCCTCGGGCCGTAGTGGTTCGGCTGGGAAAATCATGGCCATGGCTGCCTCTGCGACGAGCGTCTTTTTACGAAGTGATCGGCGGCAAGGTTATCAGACGTTGATCCAGAGCAAGACCCCTGTGCCGGCAGTGTTTCAAGGTGGTGAAAATAGTTTATAGACCTGTGATCCAGCCGATATATCCCTACGTATGCAGCGCTCTGCTTACCCAAGCCTTCTAGAACAGGAGTTCCATGGACCCGCGCCTTGCTGGGCTTTCTTTCTTGCTCACCCTGGGATGGACGGGGGCCGTGATTCTCGTCATCTGGTTTTACGCCTGATGACGCAACGGTTTTCAGCAGGAGACGGAAGTGGTTTACGAAGCGGTCCTTGCCGGTGATCGGTAGGGCCAGGAAGTGTGTGCGTTGATAGTGGCTAAATAGTGGTCTGGCAGCGCTAAAGCTAATCTGACTGAAGCCGATGTTTATGTAACGGCCCCTTGCCGAATGACTTCGATAGTTCTACCTGGCTTTGACGGCCTTGAAGTTTGCGCTATGGAAGGCATTGAAAAAGACGATTAACCCGCTTGACCGGCAGCCTCCATAGTCCGCACATCGGTGTGTCTGACAGGGCTCGCAGAGACCGGGGCTTTATAACAATACTTCCACAGATGCTTACTCGCAGAGTACTTCCACATGTCGACCACAATTGAAAGCACCTACAGGGAACGGGCCGGGCTGGAACTTGATCTTCACTCGCTGTTGACGGCCATTGACCGTTCCCAGGCGATGATCGAGTTCGATCTTGAAGGCAATATCCTGCGGGCCAATACCAATTTTCTGGATTGCGTCGGTTATCGGCTGGATGAGGTCCAGGGTCGGCATCACCGTATGTTCTGCACGCCGGAATATGCGTCCAGCGTCGAATACGCGACGTTTTGGGAAAAACTGGGCAAGGGCGCTTTCGACGAAGGGCAGTACAAGCGCCTGGGCAAGAACGGGCGCGAGATCTGGTTGCAGGCCACTTATAACCCGGTGTTTGACGAGCAAGGCAATCCGTTCAAGGTGGTGAAGTTCGCCACGGACGTGACTGCGCAGCGCAAGTCCAATTCCGAGTACGAAGGCAAGGTTGCGGCCATCGATCGCTCGCAGGGTGTCATCGAATTCGACCTTAACGGTCGCGTGCTCACCGCCAACGAAAACTTTCTCAAGGTCCTGGGTTATCGTCTGGACGAGATTCAGGGTCAGCACCATCGCATGTTCTGCGAAGACGACTACCTGAACAGTCCGGCCTATCGTGCCTTCTGGGCCAAGCTCGAACGTGGCGAGTATGACTCCGGCGAATACAAGCGCATCGGCAAGAACGGTCGCGAGTTGTGGATCAGCGCCACTTACAACCCGATATTCGACCCGGATGGTCGTCCTTACAAGGTCGTGAAGTTCGCCAACGATGTGACCGAGAGCCGCATTCGTCAGGCTGAGTCCGCGGGCAAGGTGACAGCCATCGAACGTTCTCAGGCGGTGATCGAATTCGATCTGACGGGCAAGGTGCTGCATGCCAACCGCAATTTTCTGGCGGTATTTGGCTACGAGCTCGATGAAATCGTCGGCGAGCACCACCGCATGTTCTGCTCCGAGGAATTTGTCAGCAGCCTGCAGTATCGTGAGCTCTGGGAGAAGCTGGGGCGCGGCGAGTACGACGCCAACGAATACAAGCGCAAGCGCAAGGACGGTAAGGAGATCTGGATTCAGGCCACCTACAACCCGATTTTCGATGCGCAGGGCAAACCCTACAAGATCGTCAAATTCGCGCTCGACGTGACTGTGGCCAAGGAAACCAGCGTCGAGGACCAGGGCAAGGTGAATGCCATCGACCGCGCCCAGGCCGTCATCGAATTCGACATGGCCGGCAACATCATCACCGCCAATGCCAACTTCCTCAAAGCGCTGGGTTATGGCCTTCAGGAAATCAAAGGCAAGCACCACCGTATCTTCTGTGAGGAAGAATACGTGCGCGGCACCGAGTACCGTGAATTCTGGCACGGGCTGGGGCAGGGCGAGTTCTACTCCGGGCGCTTCATGCGCGTCAGCAAATATGGGCAGAAAATCTGGATTCAGGCGACGTACAGCCCGATTTTCGACCACGACGGCTTGCCGTTCAAAGTGGTGAAATTCGCCACTGACATTACCCTTCAGGTCGAGATGGAACAGGCGATAGAGGCCAAGACCCGCGCCATGGGCGAGTCGGTGAAAGCACTGATGAATGCCATTTCCTATGTGGCACAGAGTACCGAGACGGCCACCGATCTGGCCAGAATGACGCGTGAGCAGGCCAGCACCGGTTCGCAGACGCTGGTCAAGGCCTCCGACGCGATGGACATGATTGCCAAGTCCGCCGAGGGTATTCAGGACATTATTCAGGTGATCAGCGAGATCGCCAGTCAGACCAACATGCTGGCCTTCAACGCGGCTATCGAAGCGGCCAGGGCCGGTGAACATGGCCTGGGCTTTTCGGTAGTCGCCGACGAGGTGCGCAAGCTGGCCGAGAAGTCTTCGCGTGCGACCAAGGAAATCAACAAGCTGATTCTGGAAACGGTCAGCCGGATCGAGTCGGGCAACGAGATTTCGCGCAGTGCCGGCGAAGCTTTCGAACACATCGTGGAAGGCGTGATGCAGACCACTCAGGCGATTGACGGGATCAACACGGCGACAGAGAAGCAACGTCTGTCGGCGCAGGAAGTCGAGGCACTGATCGTCGAGCTGCACAAAGCCAACCTGACCGGCTACACCCAGACTCTGGACAAGGTATCCATCGGACAACCTGCATGAGCAGCCTGAATGCCTATGGCGTCGTGCAGATCAACGGTGTGTATCTGGCGGTGGTTGCCGATGCGTTGATGGAGGCCGTGCACTGGCCCGCTGATCTGCATCCCCATCCATTGACACGGGGAGCGCTGCGTGGGGTGTTTACCTTGCGTGGCAAACCGGTGCCATTGGTCGACCTGCGGGCTCAATTGGCGGAGGGCGGCGATATGTCTTCGCCGACGCCACTGGTGGCGATTCTCAAGTACGGCGGTGGCTACCTCGGGCTGGCGATTGACGCTGTGTGCGACATTCTCAAGGCCCGTGATTCTCAGTTCAGTCCACTGGGGCCAGCGGGCAGCGGTGTCGGCTTGCTGCCCTCTCTGCTGCTCGGCGCCGAAGAGTCGCGGATGATCTACAAGCTTGACCTCGACTTCATGAGTGGTTTGCCAGGCGTGATGTTCGCTGCCGATCCGAGCGCGCAAGTGCTCAAGGACGAGGCACTGGCCGCCAAGGGCCGCTTGCTGCATTACCTGGTGTTTGAGTGCGACGGCCGCAACTTCTGTATCGATGCGAGCGTTGTGACCGAGTTGGTGGACGATCCCGAGATCACGGCGTCGGATTTTGCCAGTGACTGCTGCTTCGGCGTCACCTCGGTGCGTGGCACCAAGGTCCCGGCGCTCAACCTGTCCGAAGTGCTTGGCCTGGACCACCAGCGTCAGACGTCCAAGCCGCAGTTGCTGCTGTTGACTGCGCCGGACGGGCGGGTGTGCGGGTTTGGCTACGACCGCATGGTCGCCATTCAGCGTCAGGATCCGGACAGCCTGTTGGCGGCACCGCATTATGGCCTGCCGCACCCAGAGCTGCTGGCCGGGGTCATGAACCTGGAAGAGGGGCAGCAGGCCTTGTTGCTCGATCATCCGATGCTGTTGCAGCGCCCGGAAGTCAAAAGCTACACCCAGGTTTACCAGCACGACGTCAAACCTGCCCAGGCCTCGCACGATGTGACCAAGGCCATGCTGCGCCACGCCTGCCTGCTGTTCGATGCGCCGACCCGCTTCGTGGCACCGTTGAGCCAGATCGTGGAGATCATGAGCATGCCGCAGCAATTGATCGGCCTGTCGCAGCCGGAAACGCATTTGCTGGGACAGTTCAATCTGCGCGGCGAACAGGTGCCGCTGATCTGCCTGAGCAGTCTGCTGGGCGAAGGCGCACAGGTCCAGGGCGAAGCGTCGCGTGTATTGATCGTGCGTGGCGAGCGGCTGTGCTTCGGTTTTGCAGTGAACCGCGTCGATGCGATCGACGCGTTCAATCAGTTCGATCCGGCCATGCTGGAACAAGGCTGGCAAGCCAGTACTGGCAAGGGCATTTCGGTCAATGACCGGGTCCGCTCGCTGGTCAGCGTCGGCAGTCAGAAGCGCAGTTGGCGTGCGACCCTGCTTGATCTGCAGGGCCTGGCCCGACAGCTGGAATGCAACGTTGATCAGCGCCGCACTGTGCAATCAGTCTGAACCGAATGCTCCGCGCGTGGCCTTATTTGAGTGTTCACCAGCGGAGTCAACGACCATGACTGACAAGAAAGACGAGAAAAAACCGGAACCGCAAAGCGACGTGCCCGCGCACTCGACGCCCGAAGAAAAGGAACGCCTGAAAGACTTCAACAAGGACGGTATCCCGCCTGGGGTTTGCTGACCGCTGTTGAATGCTTTTCTTAAACGCCCGGCCCACACAGGCCGGGCGTTTTCGTGTCAGGCCTTTGTGCTTCAATCGCCGCCTTTGGCGAAGTCCAGCAGCCCGGCACCCTCCATTCGGTAGCGAACCCATTCACTTTGCGGCGCAGCGCCGATCGCTTCGTAGAACTTGATGGCTGGCTCGTTCCAGTCCAGCACGCTCCACTCCAGGCGACCACAATCGTTGGCTACCGCTTCGCGAGCGATATGTCGAAGCAGTGCGCGTCCGGCGCCGATGCTGCGCTTCTCAGGAGTGATGTACAGGTCTTCCAGATACACGCCGTTGCGTCCCAGCCAGGTCGAGTAACTGTAGAAATAAACGGCATAGCCAATGGGCTGGCCGTCATGCAGGCACATCAGCGCCCTGGCCGGTGCGTTGTCGGCGAACAGGCTGCGTTGAATGTCGTTGGTACTGGCCTTGACCTCATGCCCTGCGCGTTCATAGATGGCAAGTTCGGTAATGAACGTCAGAATCTGACTGGCATCAGAGGCAGTGGCTGGACGGATTTCGAGGGACACGGAGGGCAATCCTTGGCTAATGGGCGCAGCATGATAGCCGCACTCGCCAGGCGCTCGATAGTCAGGCGTCACGCAGCAGGTCGTTGGCGTTGAGCAACTGATAGGCGATCTGTGGACGTGCTTCCAGGGCGCGGCGGATGGCGGCAGGTATCGATTGACGCGTCTTGCGACACAGCCCGACCTTTTCCTCGACGACAATGCTGATGCCGCGCATGGTGCGCACTTCATTGAAGCCCGGAGCGACGTCGACACGCACGCCCAGTTGCTGGAAAATCTTGCGCTGCATGTGCTCCAGATCTTCCAGACTTTCGATACGCTCCAGGCGATCCAGCAGGGTTTTTTCTGCGTCGCGGGACAGCAGCAGAATCCGCAGATCTGCACCTTCCGCATCCAGCAGCTCGCGCTTGCAGTCGCAAGCGCCGGGCGGACAGGGGTTACGGATTTTCAGAGGGGCGTTCATGGGCTCAGCATAACGACTGACAAGGGCGTCTGACCATACCTCCGTGCGTGTCCGCAGCGCACGTAAAAGTCCGTCCACTGCGATATTCGCGCCGCCTCGCCGAGGCCTTACAGGTGCCGGATCAATTCGGCCATTTCATCTCGCCCTTGATGACTTTTGCACTCATCTCCAGCGAAGCCGGTTCGGCCAGTTGCGGCCAGGCTTTGTGCATGGCGTCGATCAGGGGGGTGGAATCCTTGGCTTTGGCGGCCTGTTCTTCGAAGGACTTCAGGTAGTCGGCGGTGAATGTCACAGCCTGGGTGCCTGACGGAATCTTGCCCAGGTAATGACCCGGAATTACGGTGGCCGGTTTCAGCGCCTCGATGCCTTTGAGTGTCGCGAGCCAGTCCTGACGCGATTTCGGGCTTTGCGTGTCAGCGACCCAGACATGGATGCCGCTGGAGACCACGACACCGCCAACCACTGCCTTGAGGGAGGGAATCCATACGTAACTGCGCTCGGGTGCCGGGCCGTTAAGGCCTTTGATCTGCAATGGTTGGCCTTCAAGCGTCAGGTGGTCGTCCTTGAGCTCTTCCGGCACAACCAGGCTGGTTGGCGCATTGTCCTTGAGAATCGGGCCCCAATAGGCGAGTTTGCCCTGCATCGAAGCCTTGATCGCCTTCACGGTAGGCGCGCTGGCGACGATCTTCGCTTCGGGGAACGCGGCTTTGATGACGTCCAGACCGAAGTAGTAGTCCGGGTCGCTGTGGCTGATGTAGACGGTGGTGAGTTGCTTGCCGCTGTCCTTGATCTTTTGCACCAGTGCCTCGGCGTCGTTGCGCTGGAACTGCGCATCGATGAGCACCGCGTCATGCTTGCCGGTGATCAGTTCGGATGAAACCGGGAAGACGGCTTTTTCAGCCGGGTTGTATACCTCGATCGCCAAGGGAGCGGCGGCCTGGGCTGCGAGAGGGAACAGAGCGGCGAAGGACAGGGCAAGCAGGGATTTGCGCGGCATGGGATACGACCTTTGTTTGGACAGGGCAGAGGTCGTTATCTTAGGTTGCCTCAAGTGAAACAAAAGCCTCAGTATTGGCAACTATTGATTGCTTATATCGGACGAATTGTGGATCGGATCATAGCTGCACGGGTATTCATCGCCATCAACGAGAGGGGCAGCCTCATCGCCGCCGCCGAGGCGCTGGATATGTCTAGGGCCATGGTCACGCGTTATCTGGCGCAGATGGAGCGCTGGGCCGGAGCGCGACTGCTGCACCGGACCACGCGCAAGCTCGGCTTGACCGCCCCAGGGCAAGTGACCTTGTTGCGGTGTCAGCAACTGGTCGAGCTGGCCGACGCGGTGCCACTGGCAGCCGATACGCAAGTCGACGAGCCACGCGGCATGCTGCGTATCGCCTGTTCGCAGTCACTGGCCCAGGCCGTTCTGGCACCCGCGGTGACGGCTTACCTGCAACGCTATCCCGACACCTCGGCAGACCTGCTTATCGGTAACGAGGCCGTGGATCTGGTCAGCGAGCGAATCGATCTGGCGATCCGCATCACCAATCAGTTGGACCCCAATGTCATTGCCCGTCCGCTGGGGCAGTGCGCTTCGGTGGTGTGTGCTTCTCCGGCCTATCTCGCCGTGCACGGCACACCGTCCAGGCCGCAGGAACTGTCTGCTCACAACTGCCTGACCTATTCGTACTTCGGTAAAAGCCTGTGGGAGTTTACCCGCCAGCAGATGCCGCTCAGTGTGCCGGTCGGCGGCAACCTCAGTGCCAACGATTCAGTGGTGCTGCTGGAGGCCGCAGTGGCTGGCGCCGGTGTCAGCCTGCAACCGGTGCATTCGGCGGCGCCGCTGATGGCGAGCGGCAAGCTGATCGCCCTGATGCCGGAGTACCAGCCACGGGCTTTGGGGATACACGCGATCTACACCTCAAGGCACCATCAGTCGGCAACGCTGCGCACTTTTCTGGATTTTCTGACTGAATGGTTTGAGAGGGGTGGAGATTAGATCTCCTGCTGTGGACAGGACTCAGAGCGTCCAGAACACGCGGAGCATGGGCACGATAGGGAGACACAGACGCCCATCGTTCCTCACGCTCCGCATAGGCAGGATCAGGTCTTGAACTTGCGCACCAGGCCGTCCAGCTCGCTTGACAGGATCTCCAGGCTTCTGGAATCCGCGCGGGCCGAGTCCGAGAGTTCGGCGATCAACTGGGCGTCGCCATGGATCTGGCTGATGTGCCGGTTGATGTCTTCGGCCACCTGATGCTGCTCCTCGGCAGCGGTTGCGATCTGGGTGTTCATGTCGCGAATCACATCCACTGACTCACGAATCTGCCCGAAGCTGCTGCGTGCCTGCCCGATCTTGGTCACCGATTGCTGCGATACGTCGAGGCTGGCATGCATCTGTTGCGCCACCGAGGCAGTGCGTTTGGCCAGGTTGCCCAGCAGGCTGTCGATTTCTGCGGTCGAGTCCGAGGTGCGTTTGGCCAGTGCGCGGACTTCGTCGGCTACGACGGCGAAGCCGCGCCCCTGTTCGCCTGCACGTGCTGCTTCGATGGCCGCGTTGAGGGCCAGCAGGTTGGTCTGCTCGGCAATCGAACGGATGGTATTGAGGATCGACTGAATGCCTGCGCTGTCCTTTTCCAGTTGCGTCATGTCCTTGGCCGAGCGGGTGAGTTCTTCGCTGAGCTGGTCGACGCTGCGCACCGCATCATCGATCTGCCGCTGACCTTCACGCGCCTGTTGCTGGCCGCTGTCGGCCGAGTCTGCGGCCTGGCTGCAGGAACGGGCGACTTCATTGGAGGTGGCGACCATTTCATGAAACGCCGTGGAGACCATATCCACCGCTTCGCGCTGCCGGCCAGCAGCTTCGGCCATGTCGTTGGAGACACGCGTCGAGCTGTGTGAGGCTTCGAGAATCTTCCCGGCCGCCTGACCGATGTGCTGAATCAGGCTGCGGATCGCGGTCAGGAACTTGTTGAACCAGCCCGCCAACTGCGCAGTTTCATCCTTGCCGCGCACGGCGAGGTTCTGGGTCAGGTCGCCTTCACCGCCTGCAATACCTTCCAGGCCGCTGGACACGCTGTGAATCGGGCGCACGATGACCCGGGCAAAACTGGCCCCGACAATCGCAAAGACCACCGCCAGCACCACCGCGATGATGCCGATCAACCAGGTCAGGCGGGTGGCCGAGGCCATCACTTCGTCCTGTTTGATCAGGCCGATGAAGTTCCAGCCCAGTTGCTCGGACGAGTACACATTGGCCATGTAACGCTCGCCGTTGAGTGTCACCTCGACCAGACCACTGGCGGTTTTCGCCAAATCGCTGAAGCCGTCGCCCAGTTCTCCCAGTTTCTTGAAGTTATGCTCGGGCTGTTTGGGATCGACCAGCACGGTGCCGTTCTTTTCCATCAGCATCAGATAGCCGCTTTCGCCGAGCTTGATCTGCTTGACGATGTTCGTCAGTTGCTTGAGCGATACGTCGATATTGACCACGCCACCAGGGTTGCCCAGTTTATTGGGAATCGCCCGGATGGTACTGACCAGTACCGCGTCGTCGTTGGCCCAGTAATAGGCGTCGCTGCGCACGGTTTTGCCGGCATTGGCCATCGCCGTCTTGTACCACGGCCGCACACGCGGGTCGTAGTTGCTCATTTTCGGGTCTTCCGGCGTCATGATGTAGCTGCCGTTGATCAGACCATAAGAAACGTAGGAGTAGGCCGGGTGAGCCTTGGCGATATTGGCGAACAGCTCGGTCGCCTGCCTGTCATTCTCGGACTGCGGGGGAGGCGTGGCGCCCATGTAGTTGCGGAAATCATCGCTCGCCCCGGCGATCAGCGGGTGCGCCGCGATGTAATTGACGTTCTGCGTAATGCCGTCGAAAAACAGCTGCATGGCATTGTCGACCTGGCGAATCTCACGTGCGCTACCGTCCACGAAATCACTGGTCGCCTTGTCGCGCAGGTTCACGACCACGATGGCGGCGACGACTAATATGGGCAAGCACGCAATGACTGCGAACGCCCACGTCAATTTCTGTTTGATATTCATTTGAGCTCCGGGGGGCGTGTTACTGCCGCAAGTGTCGGGTGCTGCATGGATGCAGTCTGCGACCCGAGGCATTGAGCTGAGGGTCGCTCTTATGGTCTACCAAGAGGTCAACGACTTTTTGCCAGCATTCTTTAGGCGGCTTGGCGGTAACAGACACTTGTTGTCGTTCATGAGTACGAAACGGCCTTTATTCACCGAAGCAGTAACCCGTTGTTCATGAGAGGCGCCCCCCAAACTCGGTCATGGCATCCAGCATCGCGTCCTTGAAGTAAGCCAGTGAAGCCCGATCGAAGAGGATCTGAAAACAGGGTTCAGCCTGCGCGCCGAGGTTGATGACGATCACATTGATGCGCGCTGCCGAGGTCTGCGCCACCGAACCTGTCGCAAAAGCTTCGGGGCGCAGATCCACCCCACACAGTTTGGCCATCACCTCGGCGATGCACGCGCCACTCAGTTGCAGCCAGGCATGGCTGTCTTCGCGAGGCAGCAGGTAATTGGCGCTGTGGTCGAGCTCCCAGCGAGCTTCTTCATCGGCGATGCGCTGCCCGTCATCGTGCGGGCTGCCCAGCAGCAGGTATTCGGTCTGTGAAAGGCGCGCGACGTGGCTGCCGTCCGCCTGTGTGACAGCGCGGTTCGGTGCCTCGGGCAGGTTGAAGCCGCTTGCCGTCAGGTAGTCAGCGCTTTGCGTACCGCGAAATCCCACGCGTGGCCGATCGGTCAGGTCTTGCAGCGTGCACAAGGCGCGCGCGTTGGCGCCGAGAGGACTGTTCTGGAGAAGGCTGGTCATGGGTCAGAGCTCCTGGCGCTGGTTTTCAGGGTCGAAGAAGGGCAGTTTCACGACGGTTGCCTGAACCACCACGCCATCTTCGACGCGGATCGGAATCTGCTGGCCGGGTGTGCTCTGGTCGAACGCGGCATAGGCCATGCCGATGATCATGCCCAGGGTCGAGGAGTACTCGCAGGACGTCACGTTGCCACTGATGTCCGGGCCCTTGAGCACCAGATGCCCCTCGAGCGGCAGCGGGCTGGCCTTGGGCAGGGTGAAGCCAACCAGTTTGCGCTTTTGCGGCTGGGCTTCGAGGATGTCCACCGAGCGGCGGCCGACGAAGAAAGGTTTGCTCCGGCTGACGGCCCAACCCATGTCGATTTCGGCCGGATGGGTCATGCCGTCGGTGTCCTGGCTGATGATGACGTGGCCTTTTTCCAGACGTAACAGACGTTGCGTCTCGACGCCGAACGGACGCATGTCGAAGACCTTGCCAGCCTCGACAAGTGCATCCCAGAGCCTGAGCGCGTGACGAGCGGGGACGTGGATCTCGTAGCCCAGTTCGCCGACGAAACCGACCCGTAGCAGCCGCGCCTTGATACCGGCAACAGTGCCCAGGCGCACGCCAAGATAAGGGAAACCTTCGGCAGACAGATCAAGGTCGGTACAGACCTGCTCCAGCACCTTGCGTGAATCCGGACCCGCCACGTTGACCGCGGCAATGGCCGCCGTGACGTTGGTGATGTCCACGTTCAGACGCCACTGGGCATTCCACTTGAGCATCTGCTGATAAATGCGATCCACGCCGCTGGTGGTGGCGGTAACGTAGAAATGCTGTTCGGCAAAGCGCGCGCAAACGCCGTCGTCGATGACCACACCTTGTTCGTTGGTCATCAGCGCATAACGCGAACGCCCGACCGGCTGTTTCAGAAAGGCGAAGGTATACATGCGGTTGAGCAGCTCGGCGGCATCGGGGCCGCGCACGTCCAGGCCGCCGAGTGTCGACACGTCGATGATGCCGACCTTGTTACGCACGTGCAGCGCTTCCTGCTGCATGCAGGCATCGCGTTGCGAGGCTTTGCCATAGAACGCCGGACGCTGCCAGATCCCGGCCGGCATCATCTTCGCACCGGCCTGCACATGACGCTGGTGCATGGGTGTCTGCCGATACGGATCGAAGGCACGGCCCGCAACGTGTGCCAGTTTTTCTGCCTCGAAGGGCGGTCGGGCTGTGGTCACGCCGGTTTCACTGATACTGCGCTGTGTCGAAGCGGCCACCAGTCGCGCGGTCGGCAGTGCCGAATGACGACCCTGTGACGGGCCCATGCCTACCGTGGAATAGCGTTTTACCAACTGGATGTCGCGATAGCCGATGCGCGTGGCATTGACGATATCGCGTACCTGAAGGTCTTCGTCGAAATCGACAAAATCCTTGCCGTCAGGGTGCGGGAAGATCGGCCAGGCGAAGTTGACCTGCGCTTCGCTGCGCAGCGGAGCAGGGCTTTCAGCCGATGTCAGGCCCAGTGCCGTGACCACGCCGGCGGCAGCATGCGCCGCATCGGCCAGCACGTTGTCCAGCGCGTGGTAACCGTTGACCGAGCCTGCAATGCCAAGATTCTTCGGCAGGCTGCTGATGGCGAATTCGGCCTGCTGATCGTCATAGGCCAGCTTGCCGCCGGCCTGACACAACAACTGGTAGACCGGCATGTAGCCGCCGGACATGCACAGCAGGTCGCAGTCGACACGCGAGCCGCTGTTCGCCACCTGACCCTGGCCAGTGATTTTGCGCAGCTCGGCACCGCTCACATGGCGCATGCCTTTCTCATGCAGCGCTTCATAGACCGTTGTGTTCATGTGGCAGACGATGCCGCGCTTCTCCAGCGCAAGCCGCAGCGTCCGGTCCGACGGGCTGCTGCGCATCTCGGCCACTGCGACCACATCGACGCCCTGATCGTGCAAGTCCAGTGCGGCGAGGTAACCGTCATCGTTGCCGGTCAGCACTACCGCGCGTTTGCCGGGCTTGACGGCGTACAACTTGATCAGGCGCTGTACGGCGCTGGTCAGCATGACGCCGGGGAGGTCGTTGTTACGGAAAATCACCGGCTGATCGAACGAGCCGCTGCATACCAGACAGTGTGTGGCGCGCACCTTGTACAAACGCTTGCCCTGAATCACCGGCAGGTAATTGTCGGTGAACCATGCGTTGCAGGTCGCTTGCTTGAGCACCTGGATATTGTCATGTGCTTCTACCGCAGCGACCAGTTCACGCCGCAGCTGTTCGGCACGCAGGCCGTCGACATCGAAGCGGGCATAGGCCAGCGAACCGCCGAGAATGGGCTGCTGTTCGATCAGCAACACCTTGGCGCCTGCATTGGCGGCGCTCAGTGCTGCCTGCAAGCCGGCAGGTCCCGCGCCGATCACCGCCAGATCCGTGAACAGGTAGGCCTTGTCGTAGTACTCGGGCTGGAACGCCAGGTCCAGCACGCCAAGGCCGGCCTTCTTGCGAATGATTGGCTCCCAGACTTTCCACATGCCCTTGGGCTTGTAGAACGAGCGGTAATAGAAACCCACCGGCATGAACTTCGAGAACTTGCCCAGGTACGCGTCCCGGTCGTTGTCCAGCGAGCCGTTGAAGTTCTGGCCGGTGGCCTGCAAGCCTTCCTGCAGGGCAACGGTGTCGGCCATCACGTTGGGCTCGTGAGGCAACTGGATCAGGCTGTTGGCGTCCTGCCCGGCCATGGTCAGGGGGCCGCGCGGGCGATGGTACTTGAACGACCGCGAAAGCAGGAAGCGACCGTTGGCCAGCAGAGCACTGGCGATACTGTCGCCCTGCAGGCCCTGATAGGTTTTGCCATCGAAGCTGAACGTGAGCGGCCGGGTGCGATCGATCAGCAGGCCCATGGGCGCGGGCAGGCGGGCGGGGGTGGTCATCCTGCGATCTCCTTGGAGGCGAGGGGGGCGAAGTCGATACGTGCGGTAAACAGGTCGCGTGGGTCGAAGGTGCGGATGATCTCGTCGCTGCCGGTGTGGCGCTCGGCCAGGAACCAGTAGCTGGAGGGGTTGTGCATCCACCACTCGCACACCACGCCCAGTGTGTCTTCACTGTTGAACACGTAATCGGCCCACTCGCTGTCGCTGCAGGTTTGCGGGTCGGGCATGTGTTTGAATTCCCCGCCGTAGGTGAACTCGCTGATGTTGCGCGGCCCGTTGAGCGGGCAGGTCATGATTTTCATGTGTCGCTCTCCGTCAGTGGCTGGCCGCTGTTGCGCCCATTTCGTTGACTTGCTGGAAGGTTGAGAAGCGTTCGAGCGCGAATGGCCTGATCAACTCGGGCACCTTGCCGCCGCTGGCCACCAGTTCTGCCATGGTCTTGCCGCAGATCGGCGTGGCCTTGAAGCCCCAGGTGCCCCAGCCCGCATCGAGGTAGTAGTTCCTGACGGGGGAAAGGCCCATGATCGGGCTGTAGTCCGGGGTCATGTCGGTGATCCCGGCCCATTGGCGCATCAGTTTGGCGTTGGCCAGAAACGGAAACATCTCGATGGCGTGGGCCAGCAGGCTTTCCTTGAGGTCCAGCGTCGAGCGGCTGTTGAACAACGGGTACGGATCAGAACCGCCGCCAAACACCACTTCGCCACGGCTGGTCTGCTGCACATAGCAGTGCAGGGCGGACGAACTCACCAGCGGGTCGAGAAAGGGTTTGAAAGGTTGAGTGACCATCGCCTGCAGCGGGAAGGTCTGGATCGGCGAGCGAATCCCGGCCTTCTTCATCATCTGCGAACTCATGCCCGCCACCGCCTGTACGGCGCAGCCGCACTGGAGGGTGCCGCGATTGGTCTTCACCGCAGTGATGGTGCCGTTCTCGATCACCAGTTCCTGCACTTCGGTCAGTTGATGAATCTCCACACCGCGCTTGGCCGCCTGCTTGGCGTAGCCCCAGGCAACCGCATCATGCCGGGCGGTGCCGCCGTCGATGTGCCACAGGCCGGCGAGCACCGGCAGATGACCGGGGTCCAGATTGAGGCTCGGCACCAGTTTGCGGATCTGCTGGCGGTCGATCATCTCGGTGCGGCCGCCGAAATGCTTGTTGACCTCGGCGCGCTGGCGGAACGAACGGACCGTGGCATCGGTATGCGCGAGGGTCAGTTGGCCGCGCTCGGAGTACATAATGTTGAAGTCGAACTCGTTGGACAGGCCCTGAAACATCTTCACCGACTCGGCATAGAACTTCACACCTTCGCTGGTCAGGTAATTGGAGCGGATCACCGCCGTGTTGCGCGCCGTGTTGCCGCCGCCCAGGTAACCTTTTTCCAACACGGCGATATTGGTGATGCCGTGGTATTTCGACAGGTAGTAGGCGGTGGCCAGGCCATGCCCGCCGCCGCCGATGATCACCACGTCGTAGGAGGACTTCAGTTCCTTCGGCGCAGGCAGATCTACCTCGACCGGGTACTCCGAACTGAGCCCGTATTTCAACAGGTTGAAAGGCATACGGCCTCCGATTGGCTGCGTTGCGCGTGGGCCTGCTGCCGGGCAGCAGTCACGGTGTTTTTCATCAGAAAAGCGATGGTCATCGGTCCGACCCCGCCGGGAACGGGCGTGATCGCAGAGGCGACTTCGATGGCGCTGTCGAAGTCCACATCGCCCACCAGGCGGCTACGGCCGTGGTCGTCGATGCGGTTGATACCGACATCGATCACCACCGCGCCGCGCTTGAGCCAGCTGGCATCTATCAGGCGCGGGCGGCCAACCGCTGCCACGACGATGTCGGCCAACTGACACAAGGCCCTGGCATCATTACTGCGCGAATGCACCACCGTCACCGAGCAGTGCGCTTGCAGCAGCAGGGCGGCCATGGGTTTGCCGACGATGTTGGAACGACCGATTACCACCGCATGCTTGCCGCTCAGATCGCCGCAGGTTTCTTCGAGCAAGTGCAGGCAGCCGCTGGGGGTGCAGGGCGTCAATACGTTGCGCCCCTGGCTCAGACCACCGACGTTTTCACTGTGAAAGCCGTCTACGTCCTTGCCCGGATCGATAGCCTGCAGGACGCGGTTTTCTTCTATGTGAGCGGGTAAGGGCAGTTGCAGGAGAATGCCGTGTACCGTGTTGTCGGCATTCAATTCGGCAATCAGCGCCAGTAAGCGGGCCTGGCTGCTGTCGGCCGGCAGGCGGTGTTCCAGCGAGCGAATGCCGGCTTCCTCGGCACGCAGGATCTTGTTGCGTACGTAAACCTCACTGGCCGCGTCATTACCGACCAGAATGACCGCCAGTGCCGGTTCGATGCCTTCGACCTTCAAGGTGTTCACATCGTGTCTGACCTGTTGCAGAACGCGAGCGGCGGCGGCCTTGCCGTCGATGATGTGTGCGCTCATCGGAACACCACCGTTCGATCCGTGTTGAGAAACACGCGGTGCTCCAGGTGATATTTGACGGCCCGCGACAGCGCGATGGTTTCGTTATTGCGTCCCGCCGCGACCAGGTCGGCAGGCAGGTAGACGTGATCGACGCGCTGCACTTCCTGCTCGATGATCGGACCTTCGTCCAGGTCACTGGTGACGTAGTGCGCGGTGGCACCGATCAGCTTCACACCGCGCTCGTAAGCCTGATGGTAGGGCTTGGCGCCTTTGAAACCCGGTAGAAACGAGTGATGGATATTGATCGCCCGGCCAGCCAGTTGCTGGCACAGGTCGTCGGAGAGAATCTGCATGTAGCGCGCCAGTACTACTAGCTCGGTGCCGGTTTCATCGACCACCTTCATCAGTGCGGCTTCCTGCGCGGCCTTGGTTTCCCGGGTCACGGGCAGGTAGATGAAGCGAATCCCCTCACGTTCGGCCATCGGTCGCAGGTCAAGATGATTGGACACGATGGCGGTGATGGTCATGTCCATTTCGCCCTTGTGGTAGCGGTACAGCAGGTCGGTCAGGCAGTGATCGAACTTGCTGACCATCAGCAGCACACGCATCGGCCGGCGCGTGTCGTGTAGCTCCCACTGCATGGCAAAGTCGCTGGCAACGGCGTCGAAGCCGGCTTTCAACTGCTGGATGTCGCCCTCATGACCATCGTTGAAGCGAAACACTGCACGCATGAAAAAAGTGCCGCTGTACTCATCGTCGAACTGGGCCATTTCACCGATGTAGCAGCTGTTGCCAGCCAGGTAGGAAGTCACCGCCGCGACAATCCCGGAGGTCGCCGGGCAGCTGATCTTCAGGATGAAATGGTTCTTCTCGTGTTGCATGGCGTGTCCTCTGAAGGGTAGCGGCAGTTTGGCGCAGGGCGAAAAAGGTCAGGTGCAGAGGTTTTTCGTCGATGAATAAAATTCTCTACAGGAATTTAATATTCTTGAAGGCTGTTTTATAGGCGAAAGGAAATCCAGCGTCCAGAGGTTTCTGGAAACTTTGTTTACTAAAGGGAATATTGCAGGTTTCTTGTGGGGGGCGGGGTCGCCGGATTTCACTGTAGTGGCAAGCTGCTATTCCGGCGGAGCGTTGCGCCCGCTGGAAATATTCACGGCCCGGTCAATGCGTGACGCCTATTTCATCCCGATCAGGCCCTTGGCCTGGCTACGGCTATCGGAGTCCATATTATTGGACGACATCGCGTTATTCAGCGCGCTCATGGCTTGGGACAACGCTGATTGCATGCTCCTGATGGTGGACGTCAAAAGCTCTCTCTGCCGTTTCTTCTCATCTTCCGACAGGGTCTTGTCGTTCAGCAGTTCCATCAATTCCTGGTTCTTTTCAGCGATCTTATCCTGAAGCTTACGGATGTTTTTCAAGACTTCCTTGACGTCCTCAGGCAGGCCGGACCGATCAATGTCCGCGTTCCTTTCACTTTCGAGTTTTTCCTGACCTTCCTTCGAGATCTGAACCTTAACAGCGGCAGGTGTAACACTGGATACTGCGGAGCTTTCTGTCACCGAAGCTGGCGTTGAGCTCACGACTTGAATATTCATGATCGGAGGGGTGTCGAAAGGTGCGATTTTCATTGAGGTTCCGGTCCCGGAGGATTTGTGGAGTCTTGTTTAGTAAGCCTATCGGCCCGCAACAGCGGGCCTTTAGATTGATGTATCTATTTTGTACAAAATTGTATATTCGCGCACGCATTCCATGGTCAGGCTCTTGGGTTGAACCTGACTGCCTGACCAAGGCTTCGACGATGTTTGCTGTGACTTGACCGAACTCGGCCACTCATTGAAGCCGCAGCTGGAAATGCTGTCCGCATGGGCAAGCATCAACAGGCAGGCAATCGAGCAAGCACGCGCAAAGTGCGATCAGCAAGGTTCTCCGGCAACGTCGGCCGAAGATACCTTGCGTGGCTGAGTAGAAGTTATTTGCTACTGCGCGTCATCAGTCGTGATGTGCTTCACCAACAAACGTCAGCGAGGTAAACAAGCCGCGTTCGGCGATGTCGGCGTTGTCCTTGACCGGCAGCGTGACTTCGGCGGCGATGATATTCAGCCCCTCGTTACGCACGATGACGCTGGCCAGACCTTGTGCATCGGTTTCGGCGCTGACGACATCCGGTGCACTGCGGTAATCGCCGATCAGTTTGATGCCGGCGGCGGGTTTGCCGTCGATCAGTACGCGCACCGGCAGTGGTTTGCCTGCGCCGACTTTCAAAGGATCGGTCTGCGGCACGATCACGAAATTCAACTTGTTGAACGCTGGCAGGTGCGCGCCTTCGGCGTAAATGGCCACGCTGTATTTGAAGGTGTGGATGGAGTCGGTGCCGTTGGGCACTTTGCTGCGACCTTCATTGACCCATCGCTTCTCGGCGTCGCGCGTCCACATGCCGTTATCCAGCGCAACGCTCATGACCGCAGGCGGCTTGAGCGGCACCAGACGCGCGTGGTCTTCAAGGCGTTGTACCGTCACCGGGATCATTTTGCCCTGCAGGTCGTAGGCC